>Ga0163144_10000324_pt1 | contig 110670 bp, 89 predicted proteins | sample OliLak19BULKMAT1_FD_123175 | JGI IMG/M metagenome (GOLD analysis project Ga0163144, IMG submission 123175) | Freshwater microbial mat bacterial communities from Lake Vanda, McMurdo Dry Valleys, Antarctica - Oligotrophic Lake LV.19.BULKMAT1 | ecosystem: Environmental > Aquatic > Freshwater >...
CCTGCCCCCGGCTTTGACCGGGGGATGACGATGCCCTGTATTGTAGAAATCTCAACAGTTTGTGAACCCTTAACCTGAAACCACTCACGATAATCCGACAGGATTTACGTGAATGTACTTAGAGGCGTGCTCGAAGGCGCACCCGGCTTGGGGCCCGATCTCACGGCGGCTGGAACTGACGCGCATGACGGGGACCCCGCTTCCCAGCCACGCCACGATCGCTCGTTTTCTGCGCGAACGCAGTCAGCGGCGTTCCTATCAGCCTCACGCCGGAATCAAGGTCACTGGACCTTCTCCCACCGAGCGGGTGCACGAGTGCTGGCAGGTGGATGCGGAAGGGAACCGCTCCATCGCGCACGTGGGCCCGGTGGCGATCATCAATGTGAAGGACGTACACTCTCGGCTCTATGCCGGGAGTTACCCGGCCGTAATGAAGAGTCCACGGGGCCATCCGGCAACGGCACACTATCAGACGGGGCTCCGCTTAGCCTTCGCTCAGTTCGGACTTCCGGAGCGGATTCAGTGTGACCATGCCAGCGTCTTTTATGAGAATACGACGGCTTCGCCCTTCCCGACACGGATCCATCTCTGGCTGGCTGCTCTCGGCGTCACTCTCTGCTACAGTCGCCCGCACCAGGCCACCGATCAAGCCCATGTGGAGCGTACCCACCAGACGATCGTCAGTCAGGTGATCGAAGGAGCCGTTTTCCCCCATTGGGAAGCGCTCACAGACCGTCTTGATCAACGCCGTCATGTGCTCAATACCTTCTTTCCGTGTAGCTCGCTCCATGATCAAGCCCCGCTTCAAGCCTTCCCCGAGGCCGCCCATACCCAACGACCCTACTATCCAGAAAAAGAGGCGCAGATGCTCGACATGGAACGCGCCTTTGCCTTGATCGCACAGGGAACGTACTTCCGAGGCGTTAGCAAGGACCACACACTTTCGCTGGGCGGCCACGTTTATTATGTGCGAGAAGCCACGCCACGAAAACAGGTGCGCATCACGTTTGACGCCACGTCCCGGCAAGTGATCTTTCACGACGAGAAAGAACTCGTAATCTCCATCATGCCGATCAAAGGCATCTCCCCCGATGAACTCATGGGGCCTTTATGGCCAGCCGGGCTGCTACCCAACTTCCAGTTAGAACTCCCACTGGATTGGAAAGCGCAGGTCATCCATCAGGGGTCACGACTTTTTGATACGGCAGGGGGGTCACGACTTAATGAGACTTAACATCATTGACCATTGACCATCGATCAGCCTGTAAAGTACACATACGCCGCGAGGATCAGCACCAGCACGAGGCCCGTCGCCGCCACGTCGCGCCAGTCCCAGCTCATGCGGGTCCGCACGCGGTCGTCCTCGGTGAGGGTGCCGTAGGTGAGGCCGCTGATCTTTTCGTAGGACGGCGCCGGCGTCGCGTAACTCACGCCCACCATCACGGCGATACACACCAGGAAGATGATCAGGCTGTAGTACTGGAAGAAGATGTTGTTGATGATCCAGAGGAACGAGCCCTCCGCATAACTGAACCCGTCGCCCAGGGCTACCGGCGTGTCCACCGCCAGGCGGAAGAGCCCGAGCGCGAACCCGACGATCAGCGCCGCGAGGCACCCTTCTTTGTTCAGGCGTTTGTTGAACACCCCGAGGAAGAAGACCACGAAGATGGGCGGCGCGAGGTAGGCCTGGACGCCCTGGAGATAGTCGTACAACCCGCGCCCACCCTGGATTACCGGGATCCATGCGAGGCCGACGATCACCATCACCACCGTCGCCATGCGGCCCATCCACACGAGGCGTTGCTGGGACGCGTTGGGGCGGAAGCGGCTGTAGAAGTCCATCGTGAACAAAGTCGACGACGCATTGAACACGCCGGCGAGTGAACTCATCAGCGCCGCCAGCAGGCCGGCGACCACCAGGCCGCGGACGCCGGCGGGCAGGACGTGCGCCACGAGCATCGGGAACGCCGCCTGCGCGTTTTCCCGGATCAACTCGCCGTTTCCGTCGAGCAAGGCATCCCGGAACGCCGGCACCTGGCCCGTTTTCGCCAGCGCGAACGTGATCATGCCGGGGACGATGAAGATGAAGACGGGCAGCAGCTTCAGCACGGCCGCCGCGATCGTGCCGCGGCGCGCCTCGGTGATGTTGGCCGCCCCGAGCGTCCGCTGGACGATGTACTGGTCGGTCGTCCAGTACCACAACCCGATGATCGGCGCGCAGAAGAGCATCCCCAGCCACGGGTACTGGTTGTTAAAATACCAGGCCATCTCATTCACCTCTTTCACGGGCGCCCAGGTGGCCTCCATGCCCATCGGCACCAGCGGCTTCCACAGGTTGAACATCTCGGAGCCGAGGACGGCGTACAGCTGATCCCACCCGCCGATCGCCCTCAGGCCGTAGATCAACACCAGAAACGAGCCCAGCACCAGAATCAGCGTCTGCAGCGCCTCGGTATAGGCGACGGCGCGCATCCCGCCCATCGCCGTGTACACCCCGGTGAACACGATCACGAGAATCGATCCCAGCCAGAAACTATTCAGCCCCATGAACGACATCTCGGGGAGCAGGACGCTGAACACGACGCCGCCGGCGAAGATGCCCACGGCGATTTTGGTGAGCACATAGGCCACAAGGGAGATGATGGACAGCAGCGTCCGCGAGGCCGGCGAGAAGCGACGCTCCAGGAACTCGGGCATCGTGAACACCTGCGACCGCATGTAGAACGGGGCCATGATCCACCCGAGCACCAGAAGGCACCAGGCGTGTAACTCGTAATGCGCCAGCGCGACGCCGTCCGTGGCCCCTGCGCCTGCCAGCCCGACGAGGTGCTCGGAGCCGATGTTGGAGGCGAAGATGGAGGCGCCAACGATGAGCCAGCCCAGGTGCCGGCCGGCGAGGAAGTAGTCGGCCGTGGTGTCGGTCTTCTGACGGATCACCCACCAGGCCAGGCCGAGGATGACGAGGAAATAGCCGGCGATGACGAACCAGTCGATGGGGTCGAGGATACTCATGGGCGTTGAGGCAAGTGATGACGATGGCGCGAGGCGCAAACGACGGAGTATAACGTCTTGGACTCAAAACGCAAAACCGCGCATCATCCATCAAAAAGCGTATCTTCCCCCATCAAACTCGTTTTCAACTTTCGCCAGGACCATGCCTACCCCGATAACCCGCGCCCTCCCCACCCTCGCCGGCGCCATCGCCCTCACCCTGCTTGCCATCGGCTGCCAACCCTCTGGCGACCCTGGGCTGCCGCTCCGCGCCGGCGACCACATCATGCTCATCGGCAACAACCTGTGCTCGCGCATGATGAACTACGGGCACTTCGAGACCGAACTGCAGGTCCGCTTCCCCGATAGCTTGCTCACCGTCCGCAACATGTGCGACGGCGGCGACACCCCCGGCTTCCGCCCCCACTCCGGCCGCAACGACCCCTGGGCCTTCCCTGGCGCCGAGCAGTTCCAGGCGGAAAACGCCACCCCCTCGGGCAGCGAAGGCCATCTCGAGAAGCCCGACGAATGGCTCACACGCCTCGGGGCGGATGTCATCCTGGCGTTTTTTGGGTTCAATGAATCCTACGCCGGCCCCGAAGGCCTCGCCAATTACAAAGCCGAACTGGACGCGTTCGTCAAACACACCCTCGCCCAGCGCTACAACGGCGAAACACCCCCGCGCCTCGCCCTCGTCTCCCCCATCGCCTACGAGGATTTGACCGACCGTTTCGACCTGCCAGACGGCTCAAGCGAAAACGCGAACCTGGCCCTGTATACCGATGCCATGCGCGAGGTGGCCGCCGCCAACCAGGTGTATTTCCTCGATGCCTTCGCCGCGTCGCGTGAGTGGTTCGAGGGTGGCGATGCGCTCACGATCGACGGCGTCCAGCTCAACGACACCGGCTACGCCCGCTTCGCCACGCTCCTCGCCGACGCCGTGTTCGGGAAGGTCCGCCCCGCCGCCGCGGCGAACCGCGACCTCGTCCGTGAAGCCGTGCTCGAGAAGAACTGGTTCTGGCACAACGACTTCAAGATCCCCAACGGAGTGCATGTGTTCGGCCGGCGGTACAACCCCTTTGGACCGGACAACTACCCGTTCGAGCTGGAGAAAATCCGCCAGCTGACGGCCATCCGCGATACCGCCATCTGGATGGCCACCCGCGGCGATCGGATGAACCTCGCCGCCGCGGACGCGAAGACACGTCCCCTGCCGCCCGTCGCCACCAACTACGAGGACCCGAACGGCGGCAACGGTTCGATGGAATACCTCTACGGCCAGGACGCGCTGGACCGCCTCACGGTGCCGGAAGGCTATAAAATCGATCTCTTTGCCTCGGAGGTCGAATTCCCGAACCTCGCGAACCCCGTCCAGATTTCCTTCGACAATAAGGGCCGGCTCTGGGTGGCCGTCATGCCCACCTACCCGCACTGGAAACCCGGCGACCCGAAACCGGACGACAAGCTGCTCATCTATGAGGACACGGATGGGGATGGGAAAGCGGATAAGGAGACCGTGTTCGCCGGCGGACTCCACATCCCCGTCGGGTTCGAGTTCGCGCCCGAAGGCGTGTACGTGTCGCAGGGTACCAACCTCGTCCTCCTCACCGACACCGACGGCGACGACCGGGCCGACTCAAAAGAGATCATCCTCAGTGGTTTCGACGACCACGACACGCACCACGTCATCAGCGCCTTCGCGGCCGACCCTTCCGGCGCCCTGTACATGGGCGAAGGCGTTTTTCTGCATACGAGCGTCGAAACGCCCTACGGGCCCGTCCGCGGCACCAACGGCGGCTTCTTCCGCTACAGCCCGCAACGGAAACACCTGGAGCGCGTCGCCCAGCTCTCCATCCCCAACCCGTGGGGCATCGCGTTCGACGAGTGGGGGCAGAACTTCTTCGCCGAGACCTCCGGGCCGGACGTCCGCTGGATGCAGCCGGGATCGGTGAAGCCGAGGTACGGCGAGGCCACGCATAAATCCAAAAACCTGATCGAGGAAGCCCATCGGGTGCGGCCGACGTCCGGACTTGAGTTTGTCTCGAGCCGGCACTTCCCCGAGGAGGTCCAGGGCGACCTCCTCATCAACAACACGATCGGGTTTCTGGGGATGAAAATGCACGCCGTGGCCGACGACGGCACCGGCTACGCTACCCGGCACCGGGTGGATCTCGTTACCTCCACCGACCCCAACTTCCGTCCGGTGGACATGGAGTTCGCGCCGGACGGCTCGCTGTATTTCATCGACTGGCACAACGTCCTCATCGGCCACATGCAGCACAACGCGCGCGATCCGCTGCGCGACCATGTCCACGGCCGCATCTACCGGATCACCTACCCGTCGCGCCCGCTCGTCGTGCCGGCGCCCGTGGACGGCGCCAGCATCGACCAGCTCCTCGAAAACCTCAAGCTGCCCGAATTCCGCACCCGCTACCGCACCCGCCGCGAGCTGCGCGAGTACCCGGCCGCCGAGGTGCTGCCGAAACTCAAAGCCTGGGTTGCCGCGCTCGACCCAACCGATCCTCGCTACGAGCACCACGTGCTTGAGGCGTTGTGGACCTCCTGGGGGCTGGACGCGGTGGATGAGGCCCTGCTCCGTCAGATGCTCCAGGCCAAGGACTTCCGCGCCCGCGCCGCCGCCGCCCGCGTGCTCCGGTACACGGGGCACCAGGTGGCCGACCAGCCGCAGCTGCTCATGGCCGCCGCCCGCGACCCACACGGACGTGTCCGCCTCGAAGCCATTGTCGCCGCCTCGTGGCTCGACCGGGAAACGGGCCTCGCCATCCTCAACGAAGCCGCGGCCTTCAAAGGCGCCAGCGATCTCGCCGCGGGCATCCCGGGCGAGACAGTCGCAGACGCCACGCTCGACGACTGGATGATCCATGCCTACACCACGGCCCTGGCCCACCTGAACGGCGAGTCCGTCCGCGCCAGCCCCGCGCCGGCGGAGGCGACCTCGCTGACGGGCGCCGATCTGGCGATCTTCACGAAAGGCAAGGAGATCTACGACCGCGAAGGCTACTGCATAACCTGCCATATGCCCGACGGCAAAGGACTTACCGCTTCGGGCTTCCCGCCGCTCGCCGGCTCTGAATGGGTCGTGGGCGATGAAGAGCGGCTCATCAAATTGACGCTGAAAGGGCTCTACGGCCCGATCGAAGTCATGGGGCAGTCCTACCCCGGCCTCGTCCCCATGACGCCGTTCGGCGGGCTGCTGAACGACGAGGAGATCGCCGCCGTCCTTACCTTTGTGCGCAACGCGTTCGGCAACCAGGCGCCTCCCGTGGCGCCGGCCACCGTCGCCCGTGTTCGCGCCGCCACCGCCAACCACACCGGATTTTATACCCCCGCCGAATTGTAATCGATATGCTCCAAGAAACCATCTCAAACGCCATAAAAGACGCCATGCGGGCCAAGGACAGCCTGCGCCTGAATGCCCTGCGCGGCATCAAGACGGCGTTCACCAACGAACTCGTCGCCACCAAGCGCACGCCGCAGGACACCCTGACGGACGACGAGGCGATCACCGTCATCGCGCGCATGACCAAGCAGCGGCGGGACTCCATCGATCAGTTCACGAAGGGCGGCCGGCTCGATCTCGCCGAGAAGGAAGCCGAGGAACTCGCCATCCTCGAAACCTTCCTGCCCACCCAGCTATCCCGCGAAGACGTGCTCCAGATCGTGAAGGCCAAACAGGCGGAGCTGGGCGTGACGGACAAGGCGAAAGCCGGCATGCTGATCGGCGCCCTGATGAAAGAACTGAAAGGAAAAGCAGACGGGAAGCTGGTGAAGGAGGTGGTGGAATCGCTGTTTGGGTAGGCGTAGAGACGCAAAATTTGTCAGGCTCCGTAGAGTTATGTCCAAGGAATGCGCTGCAAAGTTGTGACTCTGATTGCTTTGTCACGCAGCTCCGCATGCAGTTTTGGCTACTTCCTCATTTAATGCCGTCATCCCCCAGTCAGGCCGGGGGCAGGCTCCCGACCCCGATCGGGAAACGAAGGCTGGCTTGCCAGCCTGACTTACGGAGTAATCCATACAAGTTATAACGATGCACAAAACACTGCCCGGAACCGCAAGTGAGGCATTCTGAAATCTTCATGGATCCCCGCGTTCGCTTCGTATAAAATCGTCGGATCGGTACCAGGGCTCGTTTTCGGATTACTTGCTCGACGGTAACGTAACAAGAAACGTCGTCCCTGCCCCCTCCACGCTCTCCACGGCCAGCGTGCCGCCGTGGCCGCGGGTCACGATGTCGTAGCTCAGACTCAGCTCCAGACCCGTACCACTGCCAGCCGGCTTCGTCGTAAAAAACGGTTCGAAGATTTTATCCCGGACGTGATCCGGGATCCCAGGACCGTTGTCCGTCACCCGGATCACGGTTGCCCCCGCCACTCGCCGCGTCGAGACCGTAACGGCCGGCGTGTACGACGCTCCGTCCCGACGACGCCGCTCCTCCACCGCGTCGAACGCGTTGTTGAACAGATTCACGAGCACCTGTCCGATCTGCTGCGGGACGAGATCGACCTCGCCGGCCGCCGGGTCATACTCCCGCACAATGGCCACCTCGAAACCGGGCCGATGCGCCCGTACCCCATGGAAGGCCAGATCGACGTATTCGTTCACCAGGGTGTTGAGCGCCATCCGTTGCCGTTCACCCGAAGCCCCGCTGGCGTGGCGCATCATCGACTGCACGATCCGGTCTGCCCGCTGGCCGTGCTCGACCACGATCCGGGCGTTACGCTGCAGGTCCGTCAGCAGTTCATCGACCGGCGCGCCGGTATCCAGCGCCTCGCGCAGTTCGCCGGCGAGTTCGTCGTTCAGGCCGGCGAAATTGGTGATGAAGTTGAGCGGGTTTTTGATCTCGTGGGCGATGCCGGCCGTCAGCGCGCCCAGCGAAGCCAACTTTTCCTGCTGGATGAGCTGCTGCTGGGTGGTCTTGAGCTGGGTGTAGGCTTTTTCGATCTCGTGAGCCTGCGCCAGCTCGCGCTCGCGGGTGCGCTCGCGCTCTTGCAGGACGATCCGGCGGCGCTGGAGACGGTCGACACCAAATACCATGGCCGTCAGGATCAGGCCGTACAGGATGTAGGCCCAGGTCGTGCGCCACCAGGGTGGGAGGATACGAAAGTGAACGGTCGCCGGCGCACTCCAGTCGCTGCCTCCGTTGGCCGCCCGGACGGAAAAGGTGTAGTCGCCGGGGTCAAGATTGGTATAGCGCGCAGAGCGTGCTTCCCCGACGTTCTGCCAATCCTGCTCGTAGGGCTCAAGACGGTACTGGTGCCGATTGCGCTCGGGATGGGTATAGTAGAGTGAAGCGTATTTCAGGGAAACGTCGTTATCGTCGAAGGCGATCTCGTAGGGCGCATCAACTCGGTCCGAAGCGACGAGGCCCGGTATCAACGATCGATCGAGTGCGCTTATGTCCGTGATGGCGAGATCGATCGATGCCGTACGCTCCTGGTCCTTTTTGGGGTCGAAGAAAAGCAGCCCGGCGATTCCTCCAAACACTAACGTACCGTCCCGACGCATCGTGGCATCGAGGTCGGCAAACTGCGGGAGATAACCGTCAGCTATTGTGTAATCTTTCAGGGATCGATATCCGGGTCGATAGCGCCACAAGGACAGACTCGTGGCCAGCCAGAGATCGCCGTCACCATCTATTCTCAGATGAAGAATCGTCGCCTGTTTGAGAGCCGTTGAGGCCAACGCAAGACTGAAGTCTTCGTCTGAAGACGGATCCAAGCGGTACAAGCCCCGAGATGCGGCTACCCAGATCAGACCGTCCGGCCCCAGGGCCATGTCGTGAATGTCCTGACCGGTCAGAAACAGGGACGGATTGCCCATGTCCGATACGATACGAACAAGGCCTCGGACCTGCCCTTGCGCGAGTGCTGGTTTGCTAATCCACAACGCTCCTGATCCATCTCTAAGAAATCGAGCGCGACCGGTCTTCGACCCATCCGAAAAATTGGAGAGCGCATCGGGCTGATCCCATACGAGTCGATCGGTGTCGAAACGATAGATCCCGTTGCCTGAAGACACCCATACCCAGGGCTGCACGGAATCGACAAATAGGCTAGTCAGATTGTTCGCTTCAATGGCGTGGCCTTCGGCTTCCACAAGGAAATAGGAGAAAGTGGATGTGGAGGGATCGAATCGATTGAGCCCACCCCCTCTTGTTGCTATCCAGATTATGCCGTTCTGATCCTGCCCTATGTCGCTAATCCAGTTATGGTTTGGTCCGCTATGCCCTAGCGGATCAACTGGGAAAAACGTTTCAAAACCGGTGCGATCCCGTCGGATCAGCGTATGCGGATAGGGGGCCGTCCAGAGATTCTCCGCCGCATCTTCGAAAACGTCCCAGTTGTTATGGAACTGCTCATCGACCACGAAAGGACTAGACCGAGGTGTGGCCAGTAACACGCCGGCGTCCAGCGAGCTGATCCAGACCACCCCATCTTGTGTGCGGTACAGCCGCCAGGTATTGACGAATTCGGAAGCGACGGGACGGACGGCTTCTAAGAATTCAGTTCGAGACGCGGGCGGCGACCCGATAGCCATGTGAAAGACGCCAGTCCCATACTCCGAGATGAGTAGATCGCCTTCCTGTCCTTCGAGTAGATCGACAACCCACTGATTTCGTGACCCCGGTATGCCCAGTCTGGAGAAACGATCCTCGGCGGATTCGTAGAGATACAACGCATTCTCTGTACCTATCCACATCTGCGCACTAGAGTCTTGCAGCAGGGCAAAGACGCGGCTGTCATCCATCCCTTTCGCACCATGGCCGAGATACGTACGAAACGTTCGCCGATCTCGACTGAATCGTATCAATCCACCGTCCTTCTTGTAACCGCCCACCGCGCCTGTCGCTACCCACAAATCACCCTCTCGATCCTCCAAAAACTCCCATACCTGCACCTGAAGAAAACCATTTGTTGCAGGATCAGGAACAAAATGCTCGAAAGCTTCGATCCCCTTTCGACGGTAGTTGATGTGCCCGGCGTTTGCGCCCACCCAAAGTGTACCGTCCCGATCCTCGTATAGCGCCGTCACACTGTTGTGGCTCAACGACCCGGGATCGTCAGGTTCATGTACGAAACGTTCGAAAGAATCAGACGAGGCATCGTACCGATTGAGGCCGTGGCTATACGTACCCACCCAGAGCGTGCCCCCGCGATCCACGAGCAGCGTTTCGCATCCATTGTCGCTGAGCGAATGGGAGTCCTCCGGGTCGTGCCGGTAAAAGACGGATTCCCAGCCGTCATAGCGCACCACGCCTTCGGCCGTGCAGATCCACATGAATCCATGGTGATCCTGGACGACTTCCGTGACGCGGTTGCCCAGCAAACTGCCGTCTTCCACCGATAGCCGGCGCGTCTCGTAGTCCTGTGCTTGAACAGGTCGAAGATGGGCAATGGCCACCCAAACAAGTAACCCGATTACGAACGCTTTACGGCTCATACCCTACCCCTGTACGGCAACGCCCGCACCGTCAAATCGGGCCTTCGTGATGCGCCGACGCACCCCTCCACAGGGCACATGACGCGAACGGGCTCGGCGCCTTGATCCTCGCCCAGCAGCGTCATGGGTCCCAGAATAACGCGCTCTGACCAATCGCGTACCGTCAAAACGTACATCACAGACTTCATACCTTACACCCAAGTATCTAGAATTGATATTACGTAGGACCCACCCGGCTATATCACGACTTCGGCCGTTGATCTCGGATCATCGCCTTGATCCGTTCTTTCAGCGCGCCGAAATCGATCGGCTTCGTCAAGTAGCCGTCGCAGTTGCATTCTTCAGCCTTCTCGCGGTACGAGTCGCTCCCGTAGGCCGTCATCATGCAGACCGGAACAGGGGGCGGCTCCGCCTTGATCCGGCACAACAGCTCCAACCCGGTCATTCCCGGCATGTTGATGTCGCTGAGCACCAGCACGACATCGGTTTTACCCTGGCGTTCGAGCACTTCCAGGGCTTCTTCTCCGGAAAAAGCAAAGAGTAAATCGAGTTCGCCCTGGCGCATTTCGCGTCGGAACTGTTGCCGGAAAAGGAATTCCACGTCGCGCTCGTCGTCGACTACCAGGATGTTCAGGGCCATGAGATTTCAGGGTTCCGGGTTCAGGGTTCTGGGTTCAGAGTTCCGGGTAAGCGAACCTGTATCGCGCGATCACCCGGAACTCCGAACCCGGAACACGACGACCGCATTCGGCAATTTCAACACGAAACGCATAACGTGCAACGCCGTAACGTGTAACGTCAATTCGTAACGAATCACCCCCGATACCGCAGCGCCAGCACCGTCAGGTCGTGCGCGAGCGGGGTGTCGCCGGCGTGGTCCATCACGGCCCGTACGACAGCGCGGATGAGACGGGCCGGCTCGGCGTCGTGGTCCTCAAGGAGCCGGGCGGCCAGCCGCTCGGCCGAGAACGCGCGGCCCTGGGCATTCAACGCACGGGTGACGCCTTTGGTGACCAGAAACAGCCCATCGCCCGGGCGGAGGGACAACTGGCGGGTCGGGTAGTCGTACACGGGCTGTCGCCAGATGGGCGGCGCGGCATCCGCGTCGTCGAGCGGCTCGACACGGCCGCCAGCCGCAAGCACATACGGAGCGGGGTGCCCGGCGTTGGCGTACTCGACGATGCCCGAGGCGGGGTCCAGCACGCCGTAAAACACGGTTACGGCCTGGTCCGAAAAACCCTCCGGGAAAAGAAGTCGGTTCATCGCCGACAGGCAGGCGCCAGGGGAATCGTATTGCCGGCCGGCGCTCTTCAGGAACGTGTGGCTCATGGCCATGAAGAGCGCGGCCGAGACCCCCTTGCCGGCGGCGTCGCCCATGACGAAGCCGAGGCGACCGTCGTCCCACTCAAAAAAGTCGTAAAACGTCCCGCTCACGTCCCGCGCCGTCGTCGTGAACGCATACACGCCCACGTTTTTCCGTTCGGGAAACGAAAGCGGTAGGATGGCCTCCTGGATGCGTCGCGCCACTTCCATTTCTTGCTGGATGGCGGCCACCTGTTGCTGGGCGCGCCGGGCCTTGCGATGCAGCTGCAAGTCTCGCCAGGTTTTTTCGATGGTGATTTCCAGGTCGCTGAAATCGATGGGTTTGGTGATAAAATCGAACGCGCCCCGGTTCATGGCCGTGCGGATATTTTTCAGATCTCCGTAGGCCGACACCACCACGGTTTTCAGGCTGCGGTCCGACTCTCCCAATCGGGCCAGCAGTGTGAGGCCGTCCATCCTGGGCATGTTGAGGTCCGTCAACACAAGCGAGATTTCAGGATCGGCCTCGACGGCGCGGAGCGCCTCCTGCCCGTCGCCGGCGAACGTGAAGCTCCATGCGCTGGCGACCAGTTGACGGCGGAATTTCTGCCGCATCAGCAGCTCCATCTCGGGCTCGTCGTCCACCACGAGGATTCTCACAGGGCCACTCTCCGGGCCGGCGAGAATCGGTTCCGTCTCGCCCCAAGCGGGCGCCTCGGACTCGAGCACGGCGTGGGCGAGCGCCGAACGGTCGGCAAACCGCTGCTGGACCGATTTGAGGTCTCGAATCAGTTCCTCCATCGACGCATACCGGGCGTCGGCGGGTTTTGAAAGGGCCTTCTCGATCAGGCGCGCCAGCTGAAGCGGAACGCCGGCGCGCAACCCCGTCACCGGCTGGGGGTCCACGTTCAGCACAGCGTACAACGCGGCGTGCCGGTAATCGCCCGGAAACGCGCGTTCGCCGGCGATCATCTCGTACAACACAGCGCCCAGGCTCCAGATATCGACCCGATGATCGATCGTTTCCCCCCGGGCCTGCTCGGGCGCCATGTAGGCCGCGGTGCCGAGGAGTGTACCGATTCGCGTGATGCGCTCGCCGCCAGAAAACCTCGCAAGCCCGAAGTCGAGGATCTTGACCCGGTCGTTGCCAACGACCATGATGTTCGCCGGCTTTATGTCTCGGTGGACGATCCCGCGCAGATGGGCGTGCGCCAGGCCTTCCGCGGTCTGCACGGCGAGGTCGAGCGCTACATTGATCGGCAACGAGCCGCCGGCGAGCCGGGCGTCCAGCGTCTCCCCATCGTAATACCCCATGACGATGAAAAAATGGCCATCCGCCGTCTCGTTGACCTCGTACACCGTGCAGATGTTGTCGTGGTCGAGGGCCGAGGACGCGCGCGCTTCCTGCATGAATCGGCGTCGGGCCTGCTCATCTTCCTTCAGCAGCGGAGGCAAAAACTTGAGGGCCACCGTGCGATGCAGTCGGGTATCCTCCGCCTTGTACACCACGCCCATCCCACCGCTGCCGAGATGCTGAACGACCCGGTAATGGGCGACATCCTTCCCGACCAACAGGAAAGGATCGGGCGAAAAGTCGCCGGAGACCTGATTCCCCGCGGCTTTACCCTGATCTACTTTTTCCAGACCGCGGAATTTTGGAAAGCGGTTGGCGTCCAGCCGTTTGAAGTACGCCGGCGCCTGCGAATACGCCGCCAGGATCGCCTCCACCTCGGCCCGGAGCCCCGTATCCGAGCCGCACGCCTCGTTCAGGAAATCAACACGCTCCTCGGGCGGCAGCGCCAGGACGCTAACGACCAGTTCACTCAAATCATGCCAGCTTTCGGAGTCCATCTGTGCGGGCCGTGAAGCAACGTTGTGTTTGGCTGTAGGGGCACGAAATGGTGTGTCCGCCTATCGCTTCCCCACGGCATAACATACGGTCCTGCCGCGATCATCACAATGTCGTGAGGGCATGCCGCCTGAATTCAGACTCGCCGTACCAAAAAAAGGCCGGCCCCCGCACTGCGCGTGGGCCGGCCTGTTACGCTTTTTGTAGCAGATCAAATCACATCGACGACGGCGGCACAATGCCCTTGATGCGCATGTACGTCACCAGGTTGCCGTAGTGCTCGTAGTTGTGCGCAGAGTTGAAGGCCATGATCGCCGAGGCGGCCATCTCCATCCCGAAGAGGTTCTTGATCTCGGCGCCGGACGCGTCCGTCATGCCACCGTACACGCCCGAGCAGTAATCAAACGCCGTCTTGAGGGCGGCGACGATCTGCGGCTTCGTCGTGGCGGTTTCCTCGTAGTTCTCCTTGGCGGGGCTCTCTTCGCCTGCGACCGTCGAGCAGAAGGCGAACTGAGCGTTGGCGACGTGGGCCAGGATCTGGCCGGCCGTGCGCACGTCCTCGGTGGGCTTGAAACTGTATAGCGACTCGTCCATCATGTCGGCGGCTTTCATGATGTTGTTCGCCGTGATGTCGTGGAGGCCTTTCAGCGAACCCGTAACGGGTCCTTCTTGCGCATTCGCGATGGTCGGCAGCGCGAAAACGAGCGCGAACAGGAATGCTTGGGCGCGAAGTGTTTTCATTGGATGGGTAACCCTCAGTATGGCTTGTCGTGGCAATACGCGGCGGAGACGCGACCCTCGCCCTCCACCATCGCGTGGCCAAACATACGCTCTACATACGCTTAGGTTCGTAACTGCCTACTCCGCTGTCGGCGCTCAGGCCAGGATCGACTCGATGACGCGGCCGGGTATGTCCCGCGTGTCGTCAAAGACACGTATCCCGCGCCTGATGCGGACTGGGTTCAGATGGAGTTCTGACCGGAGACACACACGAGGCAGGCGATTATACATAAGGTTCAGACAAAGGCTTGCGCACCGTCGCCCATATTGCTATCTATATAGACATTCTTCGTTACACTAATCACCGGCCATGAACGACAGCCTGACAGCGGCCGCGGACGTACGAGCCAGCACGTGTGCGACGCCACCTTCTACCGGACTTATGGGCGAACGCGAGCTGCTGCGGGCCAGTACGCAGTTGAAGGCCCTCGCTCATCCCGTGCGCCTCCGGATGGTAGAGCTCATCCAGGCCCATGGCGGTGAGATCTGCGTGTGCGCCTTCGAGCAGCATGTTGAGGTGAAGCAGCCAACCATCTCACATCACCTCAAAATCCTTCGAGAGGCAGGGTTGCTGCGGAGCCGGCAGGAAGGCACATGGGTCCACCACAGCCTGGAATCCTCCGCCTTCCAAACCCTGAAAAGCCTTCTGGCGACGCTGGCCAGCAGTTGACTGGCTCCCTTTACTGGCTCTCTTTTTTTGCTCCCATATATCGATAACTATCGATTCAATAACCCCATTACCTGACTAACTACCATGACCATCAAGATACCCGGCCCGGGATGTGGAAATTGCCGCAATCTGGAGCGGAACAGCCGCGAGGCGCTCGGCATGCTGGCGCTGTTTTTCTCCGCGCCGGCGCTCTCGATCATGGCTCTCGGTTACACGTTCAATCTCACCTTTTAGGACGCTCTCGAGGGTCCCCCTACTCCCATCCCACCTACTGAACGCGTGGAACTCCAACCCGGCGCCTGGCGCGCCTACCTTGCCGAACTCATCGGCACCTTCGCCCTGGTCTTCGCCGGCACAGGAGCTATCGTTGTCAACGAGGTGTCAGGTGGCGCCGTCACCCATGTGGGGATTGCGCTTACGTTCGGGCTCGTCGTCATGGCCGTCATCTACGCCATCGGTGAGGTCTCGGGCGCCCACCTGAACCCGGCCGTCACGCTCGGCTTTTTTGTCGCGGGTCGTTTTCCGGGGAATCGCATCGCCCCCTACATAATGGCACAGTTCATCGGCGCCGTCGGCGCCAGCGTTACGCTACGTCTGCTTTTTCCTGCCGAGGCCTCGTTGGGTGCAACGCTGCCAGCCGGGGCACCGATGCAGAGTTTCGTTTTCGAGTTCATCCTCACCTTCTTGCTCATGTTTGTCATCCTCTGCGTGGCCATCGGGGCCAGAGAGCAGGGACTCATGGCCGGCGCGGCCATCGGAGCGACCGTCGGCCTCGAGGCCCTCTTCGCCGGCCCCATCTGCGGCGCTTCGATGAACCCGTTCCGATCCCTCGCGCCGGCGCTCGTAGCCGGCGAACTCACCCACCTGTGGATCTACCTCACCGCCCCGGTGCTGGGCGCCATGGCGGCCGTCATCGCCTACCGCGGGGTCTATGGTGCATCCACACAGCCGACGATCTGATGGCCTCCATGTTCTACCCTGCCGTCCGGCAAACCATCGACGCCCTGCTCGCCCAAGCCGACCTCATTCCGGCTGAACGCAAGGCGGCCCTCGACACCCTGACCGACTACATCACCCGGAGACGCGCACAGGGTGGACCCGTCCAACTCGTGTTTATCTGCACCCACAACTCGCGCCGGAGCCATATCAGCCAGATCTGGGCCGCGACAGCCGCGGCGTATTATGGGCTGGAGGACGTGCGGTGTTATTCGGGCGGGACCGAGGCAACCGCCTTTAACCCACGCGCCGTGGCCGCCATTAGGCGCGCCGGCTTCCAGATAGAAAACCCCGGCGGTCCTAACCCTCCTTACCGTGTCCTCTTCGCCGCCGATGCGCCGGCGGTGGAGTGTTTCTCGAAGATATACGACGACCCCACCAACCCGCACTCCGACTTCGCTGCCGTCATGACCTGCTCCGACGCCGACGCCAACTGCCCGTTTATCCCCGGCGCCACTCGGATTGCCCTCACATATGAGGACCCCAAGGCGGCCGACGATACATCGCAAGAAACCGCTCGGTATGATGAAAGGGTACGGCAAATCGGCCGCGAACTGCTCTGGGCGATGGGGCGGGTCTGACGTGCCGGCCGTGTCAGTGCTGCCCCTGCGCGTGGCTTCCGTGATCGGCTAGCTGGGCGCCGAACCAGGCGTGGAGGGCCGTAATACGCGCGGGGTCCTCGGTGGTGTACAGGACTTCGCATCCGTTGGTCAGCGCGGTGTAGGCGATCTGAATCCGGTCGTGCCCCATAACGAGTTCGTGGAGACCGGCCATCTGCTCGCCAGCATATAAAGCACAACAGCCGCCTACCGGATGGGTGGACGGCTGTTGGGGTTGTGCGCCCGGGAAGATTCGAACTCCCGACCTTCTGATCCGTAGTCAGACGCTCTATCCAGCTGAGCTACGGGCGCGTGGTAGTGTCCTGGGTATCGATGTAGAGCGGGACGCATAATAATGCGGTCGTGCCGGCTCTGCAAACGAAGGACCGATGAAACGTGTGTGAGCTTGCATCGGTTTCCTGACGCCGGCTCTCACCCCCCATCCGCGGGGAAGATCCCCGAGCCGGCGAGAAAATAGAAGTGATTCGTCGGCCCGTGACCCCGCCCGATCGGCAGGCCGTGACGGATGGCCTCCGTGACATACCGCTTCGCCCGCCCGACCGCTTCCTCCATCACAAACCCGCGCGCCAGCAAGGCCGCAATCGCCGAGGCATACGTGCACCCGGTGCCGTGGGTGTGCGGCGTATCGATGCGGGGGGTGCTGAACTCGGTGAACACGGCGCCGTCGTACAGGATGTCGATCGCGTCCGTCTCCCCTTCGAGGTGACCGCCTTTCACCAGTACATACGCCGGACCCATGGCATGGAGCCGGCGCGCAGCCTCGCGTGCGTCGTCGGCGGTGCGAATCGAACGTCCGGTGAGATGGGCCGCCTCGTGGGCATTCGGGGTGAGGAGGGTAGCCAGCGGAAAAAGATCCGAGATGAGCCGCCCCGTGGCGTCGTCGCTGATCAGCTTGAAGCCAGTCGTAGAAATCATGACGGGGTCGACGACCAGCGGCTTCGCCGCGCGATGGCGAAGTGCGCCGGCGACAACCTCGATGATCGCGGCCGACGACAACATGCCGGTCTTCACCGCGCCGATCGCGATGTCGTCAAATACGGCGTCCAGCTGCGCCTGGATGAGGTCGACCGGTAGATCAAACGCCCGCGTCACGGCCACGGTGTTCTGGGCCGTGATGGCCGTCAGCACCGACGCCGAAAAGACACCGTGCGCCTCCATGGCCTTGATGTCCGCCTGAATCCCCGCCCCGCCCCCGGAGTCGCTGCCGGCAATCGTCAGGGCCACTGGCTTGGTAGTGTGTCGCTGGTTTTCCATCATTCCCCAATCGCTATTCGCTAATCGTCTGTTCACTACTCGCTAATCCGATATCTTCTGACCGCCGCTTCCACATCGGCCTCCCCCAGAATCCCCGACACCACCGCCACGCCGTACGCGCCGGCGGAGCGGCATTCGGCTACCCGTTCCGGCGTCACCCCGCCGAGGGCGAATACCGGCAGGGCGACCGCGGCGCAGCAGGCGGCCAGGGCATCGAGGCCCGCAGCCGAAGCGCCGGGCTTGCTTGTAGTGGGATAAACCGGGCTAAAAAAGAGATAGTCGGCGCCCTGCGTCTCCGCCGCCCGGGCGTCGGCGAGGGTGTGGGCCGAGTAGCCAATCCACACATCCGGACCCAGTACGCGGCGCGCGTGCTCGACCGAGGGACCGCGGCTCCCCAGATGCACGCCGGCCACGCCGGAGCCGGCATATTCGGCCCTCGTATTCACCGAAACAAACACGGTCGGATCGATGCGCCGCACGAGATCGCCCACGGCCACGCCGAAGGAACATGCATCGGCGGCATGGTCCCGCAACTGTACCCAGCCAATGCCGGCCGAGACGGCCTCGATTACCCGTTCCTGGATCGCAGGATCTGTAAACCGATCGGCCACGAGCACCGTCCTCGGCAGCCGACCACCGAGCAGACGTTCACCACTCAACGGGATGCGCCCCCAACGTCTATCCGGCCTTCTTCCGGCGACGATGCCTTTGCATAAAATCGGCGCGGGATCCGGCCGGCGCGGTACGCCTCGCGGCCGGCGATGACGGCGTGCCGCATCGCCGAGGCCATCGTAACCGGGTGCTGCGCGTTGGAGATGGCGGTATTGAGCAGGATGCCGTCATAGCCCAATTCCATCGCCTTCGCGGCGTCGCTGGCGGTGCCGATGCCGGCGTCGACGAGTAGCGGGACGTAGTCGATCAGGTCCCGAATCAGGCTCAAGTTGTAGGGGTTGACAAGCCCCATACCGCTCCCTATAGGCGAGGCCAGCGGCATCACGGCCGCACACCCCATGTCGGCCAGCTTACGGCAAGTGATGGGGTCGTCGTTGCTATACGCCATGACGGTAAATCCGTCGTCAATCAACGTTTTTGCGGCCTTGAGCAACTGCTCTACATCCGGCATCAGCGTCTCGTGATCGCCGATCACTTCCAGTTTGATCAGATCGGTTTCCAACGCCTCGCGCGCGAGCTGGGCCACGAGCACAGCCTCCTTCGCCGTATAACAGCCGGCCGTATTCGGCAGCAGCCGGTATCCATGGGAGCGTAGCAGATCGAGCAGACTCTCCTCCCCCTGATCCGCGAGATTCACCCGCCGGATCGCCACCGTCACTAGCTCCGTCTTCGCCGCCGCCAGGGCATCGAGCAATACCTGGAGGTTCGGATACCCACTGGTGCCCAAAAGCAGCCGTGAAGTAAACACGTACTCGCCCACCCGAAAGGAGTCGGTGTCGCCTACGATCAGCCGATCATGAGTCATCATCTCTTACCTTACCTCTCCCTTTTCACTTTCCACTTTCCACTTTTCACTTTCCACCTTTCACTTCCCTTTTCCCTTTTAACTTTTACCTTTTAACTTTTCGTTCATCCTCCTTGCCGCGCCGTCACAATCTCCACCCGGTCGCCGGCCTGGAGCACCGTCGCCCCCCATTCGGAGCGGCGGACGATCTCGTCGTTGATGGCGACGGCCACGCCGCGCGCGTCTCCCGGTGAAATCCCAAGGTCGCGCAATACATCCGGCAGCCAGGTGTCGGGTGCGATCGTACGGTCGGTTCCGTTGATGCGGACGGTTAGGATGTCGGTCATGGCTTCAGGCAACGATTTAGTCATCCCCGCGCAGGCGGGAAACGAGCGAAGCGACTTACGAAACAATCCAGCCATCAGACTGGCATTTTTCTGGGTCCCCGCCTGCGCGGGGATGACTTGCTCCTTACGCAATACGCAAATCTCAGCAGTTTCTTAAACGCTCTAAAACCTCAACGGCGAAAACGGCTCCAGCCAGTGGGATGTTTCCCCTTCGAGGATGAGCCGGCTCATCTCGTGTGCGGTGATCGGGGTAAAGAGGATGCCGTTGCGATAGTGCCCGGTGGCGAACAGGACGCCCGGCGCGGCGGATGCCCCCAGCAGCGGCAGATGGTCTCGGGTGCCGGGCCGCAGGCCGGCCCAGGTTTCCGTCACGGCTAGATCCATGATCCCGGGCACGGATTCCCAGACGCCTTCCAACAACTTGCTCATCCCGCCGGCCGTGACGCGGGTGTCGAACCCCATCTCCTCCACCGTCGCCCCTATGAGTAGCCGGCCAGAGCTTTTGGGGGCGATATAGGCCCGGGGGGACCACACGACGTGGCGCAACCCGAAAGGCGGCTCCATCTGCACCTGGATGATCTGCCCTTTTACGGGCCGCACAGCCGGCCGCGCCTCCGGAGCGAGTCCGTCTACCTGGCGCGACCACGCGCCCGCCGCTAGCACCACCGTCCGACCCACGAGCCGCTCACCCGAGGCCAGGACAACGGCCGGCGCCGTATCATCCGGCGCGATAGACGCCACCGCCGTGTGTTCCAACAAAGTGCCGCCGTGTTTGAGGAAGCCGGCCTTCAGCGCCTCGACGAGCAGCCGGTTGTCGACCTGGTGATCCCCGGCGGCATAGACCGCGCCGGCCAACGCCGGCGCCAGAAACGGCTCGCGGTCCAGCGCCTCGGATCCCGTCAGCCACTCGACCTCCAGCCCCTCACTTTTCTGAAACTGGTAGACCCGCCGCAGGGCCTCCAGGCTGTCCCGGTCCGGCGCGATGTGCATCGTACCCTCCGTCCGATAATCGACACGCATGCCAGTGTCCGCCTCCAGGTCGCGCGCGAAGCCTGGCCAGCGCGCCATGCTTTCTTTCCCGAACAAATAAATCGGCTGATCCTCGAATCCCATCTCGGTCTGGGGCGCCAGCATGCCGGCGTTGAGCCACGACGTCCCACGGCCGGCCTCGCCGCGCTCGATGACAACGACCGGGCAGCCCGCGCGCGCCAGCTCCCGACCGATCGAGAGCCCGATGACGCCGCCGCCGATGATGAGGACTGGGTTGAGCATGGGGGGTAAGGGGGGCATGGGGGGGGTAAGATAGCGATAACCCCAAACGTCGCGCTAATCCCACACAATTCCCACACGCTCGCTTTCGAATCGTTATCTTGCGGCCCTCGTTCACCGTAGATCTTCGATATGCCCGAATACGACATCATCATTGCCGGCGCCGGTCTCGCGGGCGTTACGGCGGCTTTTACCCTTTCGCGCACGCAGCGTGTATTGCTTCTCGACGCCGAGGCGCCGGGGGCAGGCGCTTCGGGCATGGCGGCGGGGATGGTAAACCCGATCAGCGGATTACGGGCGAAGCCCGCCTGGCGCATGGAGGAGGCGATCGAGGCGCTGGACCGAATGGTGGCCGCGGCTGGCGCTGAGGCCCATTACGACCGCCGCGGCGTACTCCGGCCGGCAAAAGACGAAGAACAGGCCGGGTTTTTCAAAGAAAGCGCCGAGCGGTACCCGAGCGAAACCGCGTGGATCGAGCCCGGAGCCATCCGCGAGGCGCACCCGCTCGTCGCCGCCCCCCACGGCGCGCTGCGCGTCCACCCGGGCGGCGTCATCCGCGTCGGAAAGCTCATCACATCGCTCGTGGAAAAGGCAAAGGAGCAGGGTCTCACGGTTGCGACCCGCACGCGTCTCGTCGGTTGGCGGCAGGCGTATGGGAGTGTCACCGTAGAGGTGGCGAACACAGCGGACGGCATCCGGTCCGAGCTGAAGGCGCGCCGGCTGCTGCTGACGCTCGGCGCCGGCGTCGCGGGATTTGATGTCCTCGGGGCACTGGATCTCCACCCGATCAAGGGGCAGCTCATCCGGATCAGCCGGCCGGCCGGAGCACCGCCCAACCTCTTGTCGCTCGCCGGCAACGGCTACCTCATCGATGAGGGCGATGCGCTGCTGGCTGGCAGCTCGTACGAACACAGCTACGCGGACCTCGCCCCGTCGCCGGCCGTGTCCCGGAAGCTGCTCCGCGAGGCCACCCAATTGATCCCTAGGCTGTCGCGTAGCCGGGTGGTCAGCGCCTCCGTCGGCGTGCGCATCACGGTGCCGCGGCTACGCCTCCCCATGGTGGGCCACCTGCCCGGAAGAAACGCCGTGTGGCTCATTTCCGGGCTCGGCTCGAAGGGCCTGCTCATGGCGCCAATGATCGCTGCGAATCTGGTCGATTACTTCGCGGATCCCGCCAGCATCCCCGATGAAATCCAGGTTCGGGTTAAGACTGGATGATAAAAGCGCTTCCGATCCGTTGCCGTCGAACTTTAGCCCAAAACAGGCGTTGGGAGGCCAACCAACTTAACCAGATTGGAGGCTAACGATCCCTATGGCAGACGTGTCTACCGCGCCAGTCGCGGACATTCTCGGCGAAGAAGCCGCATTTTTGCTCGACCACAAGTCGAACACTATCCCCCGCGAAACCCTGCACCTGCCGGGGCCCGACTTTATCGACCGCGTCTGGTCGGCATCCGATCGTACGCCACAGGTGCTCCGTTCCCTCCAGTCGCTGTTCGATCACGGCCGGCTCGGCGGGACGGGCTATGTGTCCATCCTCCCGGTCGACCAGGGCATCGAGCACTCCGCCGGCGCCTCGTTCGCCAAAAATCCGGCGTACTTCGATCCGGAAAACATCGTCAAGCTCGCCATCGAGGGCGGGTGTAATGCCGTCGCGTCCACCTTTGGCGTCCTCGGCGCCGTTTCGCGCAAGTACGCACACAAGATCCCCTTCATCCTCAAGATCAACCACAACGAGCTGCTGACCTACCCGAACAAGTTCGACCAGGTCATGTTCGCCCAGATCGAGGATGCATGGAACATGGGCTGCGTCGGCGTCGGCGCGACGGTCTACTTCGGGTCGGATGAATCCGCCCGCCAGCTCGTCGATGTCTCCGAGGCCTTCTCCCGCGCCCACGAACTCGGGATGACGACAATCCTCTGGTGCTACATGCGTAACAGTGCGTTCAAGGTGAACGGCGTCAACCACGAAACCAGCGCGGACCTCACCGGCCAGGCCAACCACCTGGGCGTGACGATCCAGGCGGATATCATCAAGCAGAAACAGCCCGACTGCAACGGCGGCTTCAAGGCCCTCAACACCGGCAACAGCAGCTACGGCAAGCTCGACGAGCGCATCTACTCGAAGCTCACGTCGGACCATCCGATCGACCTTACCCGCTACCAGGTGGCCAACTGCTACATGGGACGCGCCGGCCTGATCAACTCGGGCGGCGGCTCGGGCAAAAACGACCTCCAGGAGGCCGTCCGCACCGCGGTCATCAACAAACGCGCCGGCGGCATGGGCCTCATTTCGGGCCGCAAAGCGTTCCAGAAGCCGATGGAAGACGGCGTCGAACTGCTGCACGCCATCCAGGATGTGTACCTCGACAAGCAGGTCACGATCGCCTGATCGGACGTTTTATACGGATGGGTATCATCGTAGGGGCGCACGGCCGTGCGCCCCTTTTTTTTGCCGCGGGGGCGCACGACGGGGCGGGGCGCATAGCCCTGCGTCCCTACTTGCGCACACCGGGGGGATGAATTACCTTTAGTCGTCGCTATCCGCTTCCCCATCGCGTCGTCTCCCACGCTACCTGCGCCCGCCGATCTCTGTACGCCGTTCGGCCCATCTGTAATGACTCGTAGGTCGATCAGGCACGATGCCGACGCTTCCATCCGTCCGGTCCTTCCCATGTACACGACGACGGCCGCATCCTCCTTCCGCGCGTGGCTCCACCGGCTCGACGACCTTGAAATCGCCTACGTGCGTTCGGTCGTCAAAAAGGTCCACCATCGACCCCTCCTCAAAAAGGCGGCCGCCCTGCTCTGCCGGCTCGGCAACGGCTGGCTCTACTTGATCCTCGTGTCCGGCGCCCTGGCGGTAAAAGGGCGTGAAGCAGACGGCATGTTAGTCTGGGCCGCTCTGGCTATTCTGCTGGCGTTCCCCGTCTATTACTTCGTCAAACGGGTCTGTGCCCGAGCGCGGCCCCTGCACCGGGACCCGAGCCTGGATACCGGGCTGCCCACGCTCGACTTGTACTCCTTTCCCAGCGGGCACGCCATGGCGGCCGCCGCCGTCGGCCTCCCGTATGGGCTCTCGCTCCCCCATGCCTTTCTCCCCTTCCTCATCGGCTGGCTGCTCATCGCATGGTCTCGCCTGGCCTCCGGCCACCACTACCCGTCCGACGTGATCGCCGGCGCCCTGATTGGTATCGTGACCACACTGACGGCCATGACGTTTTTTCCCTGATCCTCACCACATTCCATCCAGCTTCGCATCGTTATGTCCGACTATTCCGTTGATGTAAACGTGCCGCACCCGGTGACATCCCGCGTGGAAGTAGGCAACAAAGACGGCCAACCGTTCACCTCAGCATCTACTGTAGAGGTGTTTAACAGGGATGGGCTGCCGTATAAGACGGACAGCACGATTCGGGTGCCGGACCCGATCAAAACCGAAAGCACGATTTCGATCCCCGAGCCGATCAAAACCGAAAGCACGATTTCGATCCCCGAGCCGATCAAAACCGAAAGCACGGCGGAGATCGACGTGAAGCCGGTCGCCCTGGATCAGTGCCTGCGCATCCGGCTGGATCCGGTGCCAACCACCTGCATCCATCAACCCTACCAGCAACACATCGGCTTTTCAGTCTTCGGCGTCGAGGTTTTTGGCATCGACGTACAGGGCGAAGCACGTTCCATCATTGAAGGGATGGACCGCAAGCCGCATGTGCTGCCGGCCGGCCCGCGTCCCGCTCCCGAGACATCCCGACACGACGGCCCCCGCATCCGCCTGGATCGCTGATCCAATCCACTCATCACCCCAATCCCTCACGACCTTGGACGAAACCTACCGCACCCGCCCCTGGCGCACCACCGGACGCCGCTCCTCCACCAGCCGCCCTCCTGCCGCCGACCGCTCGGACCCCTGGACGGCATCCTGGGACACGTTCGTCACCCCGGCCATGGAATCCTGGACCCGGATGTGGAACGAGGCCCTCGACGCCGCCCGCGCGCCCGAAAAGCCGGGGCATTACCCCGGTAAACAGGCCCATCACGATCCCTGTGGATGCGGGTGCCGCGAGGACGACTGCCATTGCCAGTGCTGCATCGGCAAGGCCGACCTCGTCGTCTACGCCTACCCGGGCGAACGCCGGCTCATCCCCATGGTCATCGAAAACAGCATCCGCCGCGAACGGGAAGTCACCCTCGAACTCAGCGGGTTCGACAACGCCCGAAAATGCGCCGTTACCGTGTTCGGTTCGTTGATGGGTGAAAAGACGATCACACTCGCGCCCTGCTCCGAGCATGAAGTGGTCGTCGCCATCCAGATCGGTGAAGCGAATCCGAATAGCACTACGGGGACACCCGGACGAGTCGAGGACTGCTGCGTTCAATACGCCGACCTGCGCATCACCGGATGTGACATCCGCCCCGTTCGTATCGCCGTCGCCGTACGGCCGTTCGATTGTGATCGTTACACCATCGACTGCGCCTGCGGGTGCTGCTGAACGCATGAGTAACAAAAATCAACTCCTCCCGGACTGGCTCCTCAAGGCGGCCGAACAGGCCTTCGCCCGGCAATCCGACGCCCTCCGCGACGCCGCCAACCGGTGGCAGCGCGGGATAAAAGACAGCTGGCAAGGCAACGTGCCGGCCGACGCCGCGGAATGGGCTCGAGCCGCGGCGTCTTCCATCGAGACGGTCAGCGCCCGAACCCTGGATTTCGCCCGCGCCTGGTGGGCTCTCAACCAGGACTACTACCGCGACCTGAGCGCCCTCGGCACCGACTTCACGCGCCGCTCGATGGACGAGTGGCAACGTGCCGGCTCGGAGCCTCGCGCCGGCCGACGCCGCACGCACGACTACACCTCCCCCCCTCCGCCGGCCGATGCATCCACCCGCCAGATCCCCATCACCCTGACGGGGCCCGTCGGGGGGGGCGCCTCTCAGACGTTTGTGCTCGAAAACACCCAGGACGGCTTCTTCTCGATCGGTTTCGGGATCTCCGAAGCCTGTGACGCCGCCGGCGGACCCGACTTCACGCTACCGCTCACGATCGAACCCGCCCGGTTCGATCTCGCCCCGGGCGACGAACGCGCCGTCACACTCCGCCTTACCCTGCCGGCCGACCGCTTCATCGCCGGCCGCCGCTACTCGGCCACCGTCCGCGTCGACGGCTACCCCGGTCTCTCGTTGGCCCTCCAGATCCAACCCACCGCCCCTGCCGACGACCAGCCGGTGAAGCCGAGCCCCAGAAAAGAGCCGCCAGTACAACCCAAGAAACAGGCAGAACCCAAAAAACAGGCAGAACCCAAGAAACAGGCAGAACCCAAAAAACAGGCAGAACCCAAGGAACAGGCAGAACCCAAGAAACAGGCACTATCCCAAAAACCGGCGAAACCGAAGCCTTCCGACACCAAAAAAACGACGTCCCCGCGGACCAGCCCACGGAAACCCCGCACCAACGGATAACGCGGTCCCATGAAGCAGTACCCCTATGCCTTCCACATCGCGCTGGACGGAAACGGTATCAATGGCCTCGAAGGCATGGCCGGCGTTTGTAATTTCCGGTACGACCCGGTCGACCACGCCTGCGCCTTCAAAATCACGTACTTCGACGGCCTCGCCGGCGGCCATGCCGTCAGCGTCAACCCGGAGAAGACGCTCGGATACCTCGGCACCACCGGCCAGCACCTGATGTTCTACGATCCGGTTACGCTCGATGAATTGGATCGCACCTCCACCCTCGCCTACGAATCGCCCGACACCAGCCTCCGCGGCAGCACCCACATTTGCTGGCTGGATAACCACACGTTCATCACGGCGATCGGGGACTTTTTCTACCGGTTCGATGTCAACCGCCTCGCCGCCGGCGAACGCCTCGGCCCGCATAAAACGATGATCCCCCACAGCATGAAGATCTCGGCCTCGGGCCGGTACCTCTGTTACGGGGCGATGGACAACCCGGCTCTTGGCGCACAGGGCGAGGCCAAAAGCGTGGGCGTGCTGGACCTGGAGACCGGCGAGACGACCATCATCCCCCTGCCGGCCACGTGCTGGCACATCGTAGGCCATCCCCGGAAAGACCTGTTTTACGCCGTCTCCTTTCGGGTGCTACCCCAGGACCACGTCGACTACCACGAGTGGGCCATCGCCTTCTTTAAGGAGTACGCGTTCGAGATCGACGCCGGCACAAAACGGGTCGTCCGACACTGGGCCTGCGGCCGCGAAATCCCGTCTCACATCAACTCGGACGTCACGATCTCGGACACCGAGCTCATCTTCTGCAACGGAGGCAGCGGCACGATCGTGTTCATCGATCTGGAGAGCTTCTCCAAATTCCGCCTCATTGACGAGCGGCCGGATCTCGCCACCCGGATGAACCACAAGCGCTCGATGGCGACCCAGGTCTACGACTCGATGATCCGCGGCAGCGTCTTCACCGGCGCGCACCACCTGCTTGGCGCCCTGCGCGTCAGCCGGTTTACGTTCCTGGACTCCGTCCACGCCTGCCAGCTCTCGAAGGACCAGACGCTGCTCTTCACGGCTAACCGCGGCCTGAATCACATCACGGTGTACGATTACCCGTCGCTCACCCTGCGTTTCCGGACGCCGATGCCCGAGATTCAGGAGTACGTCCCCCACGTATCCCGTTACGCCGACCCCCGGCTGGGCTTCCACCATAGCTACCTGGTGAGTCCGTGATGGCGGCTTCCCAACCCATCCGTGCCTGTGTCTGTCTGGGCGGCGCCAACGACCTCGCCGCCCACCTCGCGCGGACGCTGGAGGACGCCGGCTTCTGGGAGATCCTGGATGGGCGGCGAGGCGAGAAAGTCGCCGCGGCGTTTCGCATCGTGATCAAACCCGACCTGGAGGTCTTCGCCACCGGCGGATCCACCGGCACGGACCCCGCGCTCGTCGAGGCGCTTATCGAGCAACTCGTCACACGCGGCTACGAAACCGTCTCGGTCGTCGACGGCCCGAGCCCGGCGGGGGTGTGGCTGGAGAATCGGGACGTCCTTGCCCTGGCCGACCTCGCCGGCTACCGCTTCGAAACCGCGTCCGGCCATCCCTACGACATCGCCGACCTCGGCGAGGACCTGGCCGACGCCGGCTTTCCCGCCGGCTCCGTCCTGGCAGGGACGCCGCTTGGAGCCGCCTGGCTCGAGGCCGACTTCCGGATCCTCGTCCCCAAACTCAAGACCGACGAGGAGGAGCGTTTCGCCCTCGGCGCCCACACCCTGCTCGGCGTCTTGCCGTTGCGCGACAAGGACCTGCACTACCGCTGCCGGCTCGACGCCGGCGACGTGGCCGTCGCCCTGCTCCAGCACACTCCGGTTCATTTTTCGATCATCGACGGCAGGGTCGCCAATCACGGCAGCCAGGGGATGCGTGCCTCGAAGCCGTTCCCGGCCGGAATGCTGATCGCGTCCTCAGACGCCCTGTTGGCCGACTGGGCCGGGGCGCTCAAAATGGGGCTCGACCCGTACGCCTCGCGCCTGAACGCCCGGGCGCTGCACACGATCGGGCTGCCGGCCTCGTACGAAATCGCCGGCGACCTCGCGCCGATGGTCGGCTGGCTGAATCCGTCCCTCCTCCTGGCCGACGCCGTGCGCGCGCGCAACAAAAACCCGACGCTCCGCCGGCACGTCGCCCCCTGGATCACCACCGTCGACACCGCCCTGTTTCCCTTTAAACAGGGATTGGATGCCCAGGTGAACGGTTACCTCGCGCCGCTCCTCGCCGAGGTGGACGAACAGCCGTTTGTGGCCGGCGCCTACCTGGCCCTCAATGGCCTCCTCGCCTCCATCGAACAAGGGCTCTATGCCTGGCGCATCACGGCCGACAAAGGCCGGCTCCGTCGGCGGGAGGTCCCGCTCGGCATCGATCTTTCTCGTTTCCAGCCGGCCGACTTCGACGCCGTCGCTCAGTATATCCTCCCTCTGGCCGACATCGCCCGACACACCCCGCCCGATGCCAACGGCCTGCGCTGGCGGTATATCGACGGGTCCGTCCTGTTCGAGTACCGCCGTATCCTCCCCATCTCGTTCGACCGTTTCGTCGATCGTGTGGACATCGCGGCGGCCGTCGAAATGATGTATGACAACATCGGCGGAGCGCGGGTGACCGTGCAGCAGGACGAGCAGGGCCGTATCGTACACCAGGCCGAGCGCAACATCTACCTGCCACAGCCCAACTGGATGGTGTTTTTTGGGGGAGAGGACATCGATGTGGGGAAGATCGAGGTCGTGCGGTATGAAGCAGATCGCCGGCGGATCTTCTGGCGCGCCGTCGAAAGCGCCAACGGGTCCGCCGCGTTCGACGACGGGCTCGTCGCGTTCTCGCGCCACGGAGACGATGTCGAGATCCTGATCGTCGCCCGCCAGAAGTTTGCCCTGCCGCTGTTCTGGCAGGCGATTAATATGGATTATCTGCCGGAGATCAAGGCCCGAATGGTATCCGACGCCTACATCGCCTTTTTTTCGCGCACGGTGGCCAACTACGAGGCCGCGTACGAGGGCCGCGACACCCGTACGGGCCACGCCCTGGCCACGAAGGACGATGAAGACGGCCGGCCGCTCGCCATCGAGCAGATCGACGAGTTGTTGGCCATGCTGATGGACTTCCTGCGGCGCTGGGCGCAACCGACGAAGGGCGGGCCGACGAAGGACGGACAGGCGACGGCGTCGACCGACGCCATGGGGTATCGCCACCTGCCCGGAAAAGCCGCGGCGGAGCATCAGCCGGCGCTGTGGCGCGAGCTGGCCGAGGCCATGCAGCGCGACATGCGGCGCATGACCGGCACGACCGACACTAGCAGCTAAAATCACCATGCGCGCACTCGTCACCGGAGCCAGCGGTTTTATCGGCAGCCATCTGGCCCGCGGCCTGCGGCAGCGAGGGTACGACGTGTGCGGGCTCGTCCGCCCCACCAGCGACCGGCGTAATCTGACCGGGGTCGATCTCGCGCTGGTCCATGGAGACGTCCGCGAGCCTGCCACCCTCGACGCGGCCCTCGATGGCCGAGACATCGTCTTCCACGCCGCGTCGCCGTACACCTTCTGGGGGATTTCGGAGGTGGATCTCTTCGAGACGACTGTCGCCGGCGCACGGAATGTGCTCCAGGCCGCCGCCCGGCAGGGCGTCCGCCGCGTCGTGCTCACCTCGTCGTCGGTCGTCGCCGGCTCCCGGCGGACGGCCCGCGTCATTGCGGACTATGAGGCGCTCGGGGTGGCCGACGAGCCGGCGTACGTGCGCGCCAAGGCCGAGCAGGAGCGCCTGGCGTTTGAACTCGGGCAGCGTTTGGGGATCGAGGTCGTCGCGGTCCGCCCCACCGTCACCGTGGGCGGCCCTGATTTCGGGTTGACGGAGAGCAACCGGATGCTGGTGCGGTACCTGACGGACCCGATGAAGGCGACCTGGATCGGGGGATGTAATATCGTGGGGATCGACGACGTGGTCGCCGGCCACCTGCTCGCGGCGGAGCGCGGCGTAGCTGGCGAATGGTACACGCTGGGATCGGAAAACCTGGAATGGCCAGCCGTGCACGGGCTGGTCTCCGAACTCGTTGGATTGCCGGGTCCGTGGATCACCAGCTGGGAGACGACCGCGGTGGCCGCGGCCGCGGCGTTTGAATTCGCGAGCCGGCTCACCGGCAAGCCGCCTCAAAGCAGCCGCGAACAGGCCCGAATGGTTGGACGGTATTACTGGTACGACGACGCCAAAGCCCGCGCGCTGGGTTATTGTGCAGTGCCGGCCCGCGAGGCCCTCGCCCGAGCGCTCGCCTGGCTTGTCGCGAGCGAACATATTCCGAATGATGTCCGTGCGAGGATGAATTTGGCTCCGGAGGTGACCCGGGGTTCGCGATAACATGTTGCATTTTGCATTTTACCCTTTGCATTAATATCCCGGGGTACGGACGCACACGTTTTGCATTGAAACCCGGGTTACGCTGCGCTAACCCGGGCTACGCGCTAACCCGGGCTACGCGCTAACCCGGGCTACGGGGTGCGTGCCCATATTTTGCCTTTTGCATTTTACCTTTTGCCTTGAAATGACCCTTTCCACCACCACCCTCCTGAAACTTCCCTGGCCCGATATCTGGCGCGCGTTGCGGGACGATCTGCCCGTCATCGCTGGCCGGCTCGACGAGGTGGCGTCGATCGAATGCCTGGAGCGACAGTCGTTGCCGGATGGCAGGCTGCGGGTCGTGAACCGGTGGACGGCCGCGCCGCAGCTGCCGGCGATGCTGATGCAGTATGCGAAGCCCGAGATGCTGAGCTGGGTGGACCGGGCCGAGTGGGACGAAGCGGCGGCACGGTGCACCTGGACGATCGAGTCGCCCTATTTCGGGGAGCACGTGGCCTGCGCCGGCAGCACCGTCTTTCAGCCGGCGATGGGCGGCCGCGGGGCCCGGATCACCTTCGCCGGCGAGATGATCATCAACGGCATGCCAAAAGGCTTCGAACAGGTCGAAGGCCTGCTCGCCCGGGGCGCCGAGTCCATCGTCACCCGGATCGTGGCGTCGAACTTCCAGAAGCTCGCGAAGGCTGCTGCGGAACACATCGAGGCCGGCGGGTGACTGGATCGCATTTGTCAGCGATTCACATTGTAATTGAGCGGCCAATCCAGGAACTTGCAACCTTCCAGGGGGATTTCCGAACGCAGAGCACATCATACGACAGCAACCGACGCGCTTACCATGGCCAAGAAAAAAGACGATACGAAGAAGTCCCCGGAGGCGAAGCCCGCCGGCCACACCGCAAACGGTAAGGCCCCTACGCCCGCGACGGCGTTCGAGGAATACACCCGCCACTACCCGGAATGGGCACGCGAATTCGCCCGCAAATACTTTACGAAGACGCTCACCCAGTTTATCCTTTATGGGAACGTGCGAGACCTCGTGCCCTTTGTCGACGACAGTGAGCAGACAAAATACGTCCCCCTCCGCGGCTTCCTGAAGGACGAACTCTTCGCCTCGCGGGACCTGATCGTGCTCTACGACCGCTCAAGCGGCATCCATTTCAACGACCCTGAGTCCCAGAAAGACTTCAACCGGGCGCTATCGGGTTACGACACGATCTTCGGAACCGAGTACATCAAAAACCTCCCGAAAGAACCCGTCCGCGTCTTTTCGGTGCTCGATAATTATTTCCGGCTCCGTCTCGCCGAAGGGAAAGGCATCGCGTGTATCATCGACTACGCCGAAACGATCATCCCGATGGCCGAGGCGTCGATGTATTCGTCGGAGGATCGCAACGCGCTGGTTTACCTCCAGAAATGGGCGCACGACCCGCTATTCCTGGAGCACGACTTCACGATCTGCCTCATCACTGAAAACCTGAACGACTTGAACCAGCAGCTCGTCCAGAGCCCGCACACGGCCGAGATCCGGATCGAGCTGCCCGACGAGGCGTCGCGCATCAACTTCGTCAACCACCGGATTGCCGGCCGGGAAGCCGAATTTAAGCAACAGTCCGCCGTGCCGGCCAAGGCCTTTGCGCAAAACACCGCCGGCCTCGGGTACATCCAGCTCCGCACCATCCTGGCCGACGTCCTCGAAAACCACACGCGGATGACGTTCGAGCGCCTGTCCGAACTCAAAAAGGAGTTCATCGAGGCCGAGGCGTTCGGGATGCTGGAGTTTGTGGAGACCGATTACACCCTCGACATGGTCGCCGGCCATGCCCACGCCAAGGAACACCTCCGCCAGGCCGCCAAAGCGCTCCGCAACGGCCGGCCGGACGTCATGCCCATGGGCTACCTCGTCAGCGGGCCCGTCGGCACCGGCAAGACGTTTATGATCACCTGCTTCGCCGGCGACATCGGGATCCCGATGGTCATGCTCAAGAACTTCCGCTCGCAGTGGCAGGGCGTCACCGAGGGTAACCTGGAGAAAATCCTCAACCTCCTCGAAGCCATGACCCCCGTCGCCGTCATGATCGACGAGGCGGATGCGATGCTCGGGGACCGCGACTCCAGCGGGGACTCCGGCGTGTCGTCGCGCGTCTTCGGGCAGATCGCCCAGTTCATGAGCAACTCGAAACACCGCGGCCGCATCATTTTCTTCCTCCTCACGGCCAGGCCGGACCTCATGCCGATCGACCTCAAGCGCCAGGGCCGCGCCGAGGAACACATCGCCCTATTCTACCCAAGCGAACGCCCCGAACGCGAGGAACTACTCAAGGTGATGATGAAGCGCACGAAGATTAAGATCCCCTTCGAGCAGATGCCCGAGGCGCTCGTCAACGGCGAACGCACCTACAGCGGCGCCGACATGGAGGCCCTGCTCACCCGCGCCAAGTTCCGCGCCGCCGCCGAGGACTCGGGCAGCGACGTCAAGCCCGAACACATCCAGGCCGCGGTCGATGACTTCATCCCGCCCACGTACCCGCTGGAAGTCGAGCTCCAGTCCCTCGCCGCCGTGCTCGAATGCACCAACCGCGCGCTCCTGCCGCCGCAGTACCACCAGATGGACCGGGAGGCGATCATCAAACGGGTGGATGTGATCAAACAGCTGCTGGGGAGGTGAACGGGCGTGCCGAATCAGACCCCTCCTAATGCGAATCATGCGAATCAGGAGTTGAACTATGTCAAACCCCCAAAAAATAATGTCATCTCGACCGAAGACGCCGGCTTGCCGGCGTGAGAGCGGAGAGACCTCCTTAAGCCGAGCACTTCGCCCATCTCGAGGAGGTCGCTCAGCTGCCGCATCGGCTGGCGCCGCTGCGTCCGATCGCGATGACAGGGCTTAATTATAAACCACCACTCGGCGCTAACTCCACGCCCCGTCACCAATCACTACCCGCTATTCATGCGAATCAGGAGTTGAATCGTGCAAAAATGGGGCAACATGTCACCACTCGGCTTTGACCGAAGGCATAGTCATCCCCCGGTCAAAGCCGGGGGCAGGCTCCCGCGCAGGCGGGAAACGAGCGAAGCGACTTACGAAGTAATCCAGCCATCAGCTTGGCATTTTTCTGGGTCCCCGCCTTCGCGGGGATGACTTGTTCCTTATGCAATACGCAAATCTCAACGGTTTCTTAAGTAGTTATGCACTCCAAAATCACGCGGAATACGCATTCCAACTCCTGATTCGCATGAATCAGGAGTTGAGGCCGTATCAAATGAATAAATCTGACAGGCATTCCCCCCTTGCCTCGTCTTCCCCAACTCGATTGGGGATCCATAGGCGGCTGATCGCATGCAGGTAGGCCTCATGGGGGCTGGACGACCATGGAGCGTGCGGCGGAAGCCAGTATGCGTCGTGTTTCAACTCCTGATTGGCATTCCTCGGATCGAGGTGGGGTCTGGTAATTGCGACCCACAAGTAGATACTTAACCTCGTTGGCCTTCAACGACTTCAAGAAGTCTCGGAATTCGATCGGCAAGCGGATCATAGGCGTAATTTATTTGCCTCATCAGTTCAATCGCGGCGAATCGTTCATCCGCGGACCTGGACAACCAGTAGGCTACATCGTTGGGCTCCTCGTGACTCCTTCCATTCCGCTCTTCTTTTTCCCTTCGCCATTCGCTATTTTCCGTTCGCTTACCTTTACCGCGGCCCCTTCCAACAGCCACACGCTCCATGAATTGCTTTCTCCGTTTGGCCGCTGCCGCGCTTCTGCTTGCGTTCAGCGCTACCGGCGCGCGCGCACAAAGTCCTGACCTCCTGCCGCCCGTCACCCGCACCTACGCCATCGTCAACGCCCGCATCGTCCAGGCGCCCGGGCGGGTCATTCCGCGGGGGACGGTGCTCGTGCGGGATGGCCTCATCACCGGTGTTGGCGCCGGGGTGAGTGTCCCGTTTGACGCCGAGGTGATCCCGGGCGACTCGCTGGTCGTCTACGCCGGCTTTATCGACGGCCTCTCCAACGCCGGCATCCCGGCCCCGAAGCCGGAGAATACCAACACCACCGCGCCGGACGTCAGCCGGTCGGACCCGCCGGACGCCGCCGCCGGCATCCAGCCAGAGCGGTTCGCTCATGCGATGATCGATCCGGAGGATTCATCCATCGCCGAGCTCCGCAACGCCGGCTTCACCGCCGCCCATATCGTCCCCTACGGCAACATGTTGCCGGGCTCGGGCGCGGTCGTCCTACTCGACGGCACCTCCGCCGGACGCATGGTCCTCGCCTCGGATGTGTCGATGTTCTTCCAGTTCGACGGCGCACGACGGGTGTACCCCGCCACGCCGATGGGCGTCATGGCGAAATTCCGCCAGCTCTACCGCGAAGCCGAGCGCCGGCAACACATGGAGACGCTCTATGCCTCCAGCGCGCGCGGCATCGCGCGGCCAGCGTACGACCCCGTCCACTACGCCTTCTTCCCGGTCATCGCTGGCGAGAAACCGGTGTTTATCTACGCCGATAACGCACTCGAAATCTACCGCGCCCTCCGCCTCCAGCAGGCCCTCGGGTTCAAGATCATGATCGGCGGCCTCTACCAGGCGTTCGACGCCCTCGACCAGCTCGCCGCCGCGAACGTCCCGCTCTTTCTCACCCTGAAACTCCCGAACGACGTTCCGGACTCGGGCAAGAAGGACAGCGTGCTCACCACCGACTCTACCCCCCACTCCGCCGGTTTCAACCCGAACTTCCGCACCACCTCGTACGGCGAAGTGGCCGCCGAGACCCAAAACCTCGCCGCCCGCCAGGCCATCTTCCGCCAGCAGTACATCCAGACGGCTGCCGACCTCCACGAAGCCGGCCTCCGGTTCGGCTTTACCACAAAAGAGGTCAAGCCCGCCGACATCCACAAAAACCTGCGCAAGATGGTGAAAGCCGGCCTCCCCGAAGACGCCGCACTCGCCGCCCTCACGACCGACACCGCCGGCCTGCTCGGGCTGTCGGACAACCTGGGGACGGTCGAGACCGGCAAAATCGCCAACCTGGTTGTGGCCAACGGACCCCTGTTCGCCGAAAAAACGGCGCTGCGGCTGGTGTTTGTGGATGGGAAGAAGTTTGAAGTCGAGGCAAAAAAGCCCGATTCCGCACGCAAGGACACCACCGCCGCCGGCGTGAACGCTATCGGTAGCTGGGAATTCGTAGCCGAGACGGCCGGCATGAGAGGCATCCTCACGTTCACCGGCTCACCCGACGCCATGGACGGCAACCTGGAAGCCGAAGGCCAAACACTCCGCCCCCTCCAGAACGTCGCGTTCACCGGCAACCAGCTTTCATTCGAGTTTTTCATCGAGGAAATGGGCGCCATCAAAGCCGCCCTCGTCATCGACGGCAACACCCTCGATGGAACCTTTACGACGGACGACGACAGCATCCTGGCGGTGACCGGCAGCCGCCGCCCGCGGAACTGACGCACCCTCCGCCAGACACCGACACGCATGAAACGCGCCCTTATTTTTCTCCTCGGCAGCCTCTTTCTTCTTGGCCACGCGATGGCACAGGAAACCGGCGACCTGCTCATCAAGAACGGAACGGTGCTGACCGTCACCAACGGCACGCTGCCGAACACGGATGTACTGATACGCGCCGGCACGATCACCCGTGTCGCCGCTGGCCTGAGTGCTCCCCGCGGTGTCCGGGTGGTGGACGCCACGGGGATGTTCGTCATGCCCGGCATCATCGACGCGCACTCGCACAACGCGCTCACTTCCATCAACGAAGGCTCGGCGCCGGTCACCTCGGAGGTGACGATGGAAGATGTCATCGACCCGTTTGATATCGGCATCTACCGTGCCCTCGCCGGCGGCGTCACCACCATTCACGCGATGCACGGATCGGCCAACGTCATCGGCGGGCAGTGCGAGACGCTCAAGCTACGCTACGGCCTCACGAATCCGGACCACCTCAAGATGGAGGGCGCACCCCGGACGATCAAGTTCGCGCTCGGCGAAAACCCGACCCGCAACCACGGCGGCTCGGGTATCCACCCCTCCACCCGCATGGGCGTCGAGATGGTCCTCCGCGAGGCCTTCGACCAGGCACAGCGCTATATCGTCGACTGGGACGCCTACGAGCGAGACCGCATCACCAACCTGCGCGCCATCCCGCCGGCGTATAACCAGCGCCTGGAAGTCATCGCCGACATCATCCGCGGCGACGTGCTCGTCCAGGCCCACTCCTACCGCGCCGACGAAATCGTCATGCTATTGAACGTACTGCGCGACAATGGCGTCAAGAAACTCAACCTCCAGCACGCCAACGAGGCCTTTAAGGTCGCGCCCGAACTGGCCGAGTTCGGCGCCACGGCGTCGGTCTTCGCCGACTGGTGGGCGTACAAGTTCGAGGTCTACTACTCCACCGCCTACAACGCCGCCATCCTTACCCGCAACGGCATCACGACGTCCATCAACTCGGACTCCGGCGAGCTCATCCGCCACCTCTACCACGAGGCGGCCAAGACGCAGCGCTACGGCGACCTGAGCGACGACGAAGCCCTGGCGCTTATCACCATCAACCCGGCCATCCAGCTGGGCATCGCGGATCGGGTGGGATCGATCGAGGTGGGAAAAGACGGCGATATCGCGCTGTTTAACGCCCACCCGCTGTCCGTCTACGCCGTGCCCCAGCTCACCATTGTCGACGGCACTGTCCGGTTCGATATCGAGAACGACCCGGATGACATGCGCCTCACGATCGACCCCGACGAGCCGCTCGAACAGACGATCCTGATGGATCGGCGCGACCACGACGTCCACGCGGGGGATGAGATCGTGGATCTGTACGACTTCTTCTCCGGCGATAATGATTAACCGACGCAGCTTTAACGACGCAGCTTTAACGACGCAGCTTTAACGACGCAGCTTTAACGACGCAGTCCCAGACCGCCACATGAAATCGACGTTTTTCCTGGCCGCCTCCCTCCTCGCCGCTGCCCTGGCGCCGGCCGTCGTCGCACAGCCGCAGATCGACGGCGAGCCGAAAGCCCGTCGGGGCACATTCGCGGTGACGAATGTGCGCATCGAAACCGTCGCGAACGGCGTCATCGAGTCGGGCACGATCGTGATCGAGAACGATATCATCGTAGCGCTCGGGGCCGACGTCGCCATCCCGGCGGGCGCCGAAATCATCGACGGCGCCGGCCAGACGGCGTACCCGGGCATGATCGACTCCGGCACCCGGCTGGGCCTGGTGGAAGTGGGCTCGGACCAGCGCACGATCGACCACGACGAGGTCGGCGAGGTTACGCCCCACATGGAGGCCCTGACGGCCATCAACCCGAACTCCGTCGCCATCCCCGTCACCCGCGTCAGCGGCGTCACTACCGTCATCGCGGCGCCCAGCGGAGGGCTTTTCCCCGGCAAGGCGGCGCTGGTGAACCTGCACGGTTACACCCCGGAGCAGATGAGTGTCGGCGGGATGCAGCTGATGACGATGAACTTCCCGACCTCCGCGCGGCGCGGCCGGTTCGACCAGCGGTCGGAGGAGGATGCCAAAAAGGCGTATGACGAGGCGATCAAGAAGCTGGACGATGTCTGGGCCGGCGCCGTGTTGTACGCCAGGATCGACTCCGCCTTCGCCGCCAACCCCGAGGCCGGCCGGCGGCCCGAGTACAATCCCCAGATGACCGCGATGCTGCCTGTCGTCCGCGGCCAGATGCCGATGCTCATCACTGTCGAGGCCGCGAAGGACATCCTCGCCGCGATCGATTGGGTGAAGAAGCAGAAGATTGCCCGGCCCGTTTTTGCCGGCGTGTCGGAGGGCTGGCGCGTGGCCGACAAACTCGTCGAGGCCGGCATCCCCTGCATCGTCGGGCCGATGCTGTCGGTCCCGACCCGCGACGCCGACCGGTACGACAAGGCCTACGCCAACATCGGGCTGCTACACAAAGCCGGAGTCAAGGTGGCGATCCAGACCGGCGACGCGGAGAATGTCCGCAACCTGCCGTTTAACGCTGGCTTCGCCGCGACGTACGGGATGGGGAAAGAGGCTGCGCTGCGGGCGGTGACGCTGGCGCCGGCGGAGATCTTCGGCGTGGCCGGCCAGGTCGGCTCCCTGGAAGTCGGCAAAAAAGCCAACCTCTTCCTCGCCAACGGCGACCCGTTCGAGACCAAGACCAAAATCACGAAGGTCTTCATCGACGGCTACGACATCCCCCTCGAAAACCGCCAGACCCGGCTCTACGAGGAGTTCCTCCAGCGTAACCCCGGCCTAGAAAAACACCCCAAAGCCCCCGAGGTGGCCGCGCCTACGGGGTGAGGATGAAGGCAAAAGGTAAAAGGTAAAAGGCAAAATGGTTTTTTGATCATTTCGCCTTTCGATGTGGCGATGTGTTCTGCCCGTTTTGCCTTTTCTATTTTGCCTTTTACCTTTCAAACAGCTCAATCGTCTCCCGAATCCCCTCGCGTAGCGGGGTCTCGTAGATGGCCGGGATGTGCCGGCGGAAGGTGGCGGTGTCGTACTCGGCGGGAAAGGGCAGGTCGTTCTGTTTGAAGGTGACCCGCGCGCCAGGGCGCAGGTCGCGGATGAGGTCCACCACCTCGGAGACCTGCACGGCCTTTGTGTCCAGGTTAAACACGAAGCTCCCGTCCAGCTGCCGCTCGGCGGCGTCGATGAATTGCCGCGCCACGTCGGACGCCCACTGGAACTGCATCGGACCGCTGAAGCCGATCTCGAACGCCTCGCCCCGAGCGGCCGCTAGCATGGCCTTTGTCGGGTCGCTCGTCAGCCCCTGATCCCGCCCCACGCCGTACACCGTAAACGGACGCAATGCCATGCTGCTGATGCCGTTTTCGCGCCAGTACACCTCGGCCGTGCCCTCGTTGGCGCGTTTGTAGACGCCGTAAAGCGTTCGCGGCCTCAGCGCGCTGGTGTCGTCGATCCGGGTCTCCTCGTAATCCTCCGGCGCGCCATACACGGCGATGGACGACGCGTAGGCCAGATGCCGGATGCCAGCCGCCCGCGCCGCCTCGAACACGTTCACGGTACCCACCACGTTCACCTGCGCCCCGAGCACCGGGTTCGCCCTGCAAAACGGCACCTGCAACGCCGCCAGGTGGATGATGTGGGTGACGCCGTGGGACGCGACAGCCTCCGCGACCTGCGCGGTGTCCGTGAGGTCGCCGCGGACGTAGATAATGGATTTCTGCTCCTCGCGGGTGAGCAAGAGGTCGACCCGGTGGCGGGTCTCACTCTGATCAAAGCTGACAGCCCGGTGGCCGGCGTGCACGAGGTGCCGGAGGGTCCACGCGCCAATACAACCCATGGCGCCGGTGACGAGGTAGGTGGGTGTGGTCAAGGCAAAAGGCAAAAGGAAAAAGACAAAAGAAAAAAACCCCGTAGGGTCGGGTTTAGGTCGAAGACCGTAACCCGACCCCAACATCATCAACGCCCGAACGGCACCACCAGTGCCAGCCAGGGGGCGACGATCAGGCGATCCACACCGGAGCCGATGGGCACCACGCCGCCATAATCGATCGAGATCCGCGAGGCGATGTACCGGCCGCCGACCATCGCTAGCCCGACGCTTTCGTCACCGGTCGAGATGAAGTAATTCTCGAACAACAGATAGCTGCGTTTCCCCCGGCGCAGCATCGCGCTCAGGGTGATGGCCGGATGCCGGCCCCATTCGTCGCCGGCAAAGCCGTAGCCGAGCCCGAAGGAGATGTTGCGATCGCGCGAGCCATAGGTCCCGATGCCGTACACAATGCCGGCCGCCTCATCGCCCACCGATGTGCCCAGCACGGTGCCGGCCAACGCCCCGATACCCAGGTTGAACTCACCCGGAACGACGGGAAACGACAGCTTTGGTGTAACCCAGATGGGGACATCGTCGGCACCCCACAGGAAAATGGGGATGATCCCGACGCCGAGCGACGCAAAGTCCGACAACCCGAAACTGACCTGGTTGAAGAAGATCCACACGTTCTGATAATACCCTTCCCCTTTGCGCAGCCCATACCCGTTCGGGCCCCAGAAATAGCGGGTCGACTGCGGGTTTTCCGCCCAGATCTCCCCGCTGTCCCGCCGCCGGGCGTCAACGGCTTCCATCCGTACGATAGTCTCCTCCGGGATGGACACGATACCGATCGTGTCGGTCTCAAGCCGGATCACGCCGGCGCTCCGCTCCACAATCTTCCCCACATACTCGTTCCCATCCCTCGTAACGACACGCCACACCAGAGCCGTATCCGCCGCCACGCCGGCCGGCACCTGGGCCCGCGCCGGGGTGGCCATACCTGCCAGCATGGCCCCCAGAAAGAACAAACGAGCGAGCAACAGCGTGCGGTTTTGCATTATTCGGATTGAGGTTGCGCGACAAAGTCCAGCGCGGGTACCGGACTCACGACCGACCAGCCGCCGTCGATGACCAGCGTCTGGCCCGTGATCTGGTCCGACGACGGGGCCAGCAGAAACAGGGCCGCGCGGGCGATGTCGGACGGAAACGCGGCCCGCCGGCTCGGCGACAGCTCGGCCCAGTGCGCCTCGTAGTCCGGGTCGTCGGCCAGATTCCTCGGGGTGACCGTCGCCCCCGGCGCAATGCAGTTGACGGTGATTTTGTGGGGGGATAATTCGAGCACGAGGTTGCGCGCCAGCATCTCCAGGCCGGCCTTCGTCATGCTGTAGGCCGACAGGTACGGCACCGCCTGATGCCCCGTCACCGACGACATGAACAGGATCCGCCCCCCCGTTCCCTGCTTCAGCATGTGCCGCGCCGCGGCCTGGGCGAGGAAAAACGACCCGCCGAGGTTGACGTTCATCACCCGTTGGAGGTCCTCGGGCGTATAGTCAAGAAAGCTATTCCAGAGCGTTTGGCCGGCGTTGGCCACGGCAATGGTGATCTTGCCCCCCTCGCGCACCGCCGCCTCCACGAGGCCACGCACCACATCCACATCCCCCACATCCCCCGCGATACCGATACAATGACCGCCCTGGCGCTGGATCGCCGCCGCCGCGTTGTGCGCCCGCGTGGCGTCCACATCGTTTAGCACCACCACCGCGCCGCTGAGCGCGAGCAGCCGGGCGATTTCGAACCCGATGCCCTCGCCGGCGCCGGTCACTACCGCGGAATGTCCGCTGAACAGAGGTTTACGCATAGGGGGACTTTTTTGTCATCCCCAACATGATTGGGGATCCACGCACGTCTTAGAGGTAGCATGGATCCCCGCTTTCGTGGGAATGACGACCAAGAAAAAGGCGGAGTCGCTTCATTCAACTTCCCTTGATGCACTCAAAACGTAGCGCGCCCGCCCGACAAATCAAACACGAACCCGGTGTTGAAACTCGCCTCTTCTGACACGATCCAGCACGAGATCGCGGCCGTCTCTTCCACCGTGCCCAGCCGGCCCATCGGGATCTTGGACGTCATGTACGCGAGCATCTCCGGGGCGGTGTCCTCGTTCATCGGGGTGCGGATGACCGCCGGCGCGAGGCCGTTCACCGTCACCCCCGTGCCGGCGTACTCCTTCCCGATCCCCTTCACCAGCCCCATCACGCCCGACTTACTCGCCGCGTAGCCGGCCATCCCCGGGTTACCCTCCTTCCCGCCGATCGAGGCGATGAGAAGGATGCGGCCGTACGACTGCTTCAGCATCGGCTCGATGGCGTACTTCGTCATGATAAAGGAGCCGGTCAGGTTGATGTCCACCACCTTCCGAAACGCCTCGGCGTCGTAATCGAGTATTTTGGTGGAGGATGGCCCGACGACGCCGGCGCAGTTCACCATCACGTCCAGCTTGCCGAAACGATCCACGACATCGTCGATGGCTTTCTTGACGGAGGCTTCGCTCGTGATGTCGACCGCGTAGGTCGATACCTCCATCTCGTCCGACTTAAACGCGGAAACAACCCGCGCCATCGCGGCCTCGTCCTGGTCGAAGATCGCCACATGGGCGCCCTCGCGCGTCAGCCGGCGGACAATCCCCAGCCCGATCCCGCTGGCGCCCCCGGTAACAATGGCGATCTGGTTGTTGAAGCGATGCATATCGGTTGCAGGTTGGCAGGTTGCAGGTTGGCAGGCTTGTCCTGAGGGACGACGGCGATAGCCGGCGGACTCGAAGGATCTAAATGATTGGAAATTTGACAGATTGGCAGGTTTAACAACATGTAACCTGCAACCTGCCAACCTGCAACCATCAATGATTCGGATTCGGCACGTCGCTGCCGGATTTACCCTTGAGGAAGTCAAAATCCGCCCCGGTGTCGGCTTGCATGACGTGATTGAGGTACATGCTCACGTAGCCGCGGTCGGTGTGGGGGGCGCGGGGTTTCCAGGCGGCGCGCCGGCGGGCCAGTTCGGCGTCCGGCACGTCCAGGTGGAGCCGGCGGTTGGCGACGTCGAGTTCGATCATATCCCCGTCCTGAACCAGGGCGAGGTTGCCGCCCACGGCCGATTCGGGCGCGACGTGGAGGACGACCGTCCCATAGGCCGTCCCGCTCATCCGACCGTCGGAAATCCGCACCATGTCCCGCACGCCCTGCTCCAGCACCTTCGTTGGCAGCCCCATGTTGCCCACCTCGGGCATCCCCGGGTAGCCTTTGGGGCCGACGTTTTTGAGGACTAGGACCGAGTCTTTGGTGACATTCAGCTTCGGGTCGTCGATGCGGTCGTGGTAGTCGTCGTAATCCTCGAACACCACCGCCGGCCCGCGGTGCTGCATGAGCTCGGGCGTGGCGGCGGAGGGTTTGATGATGGCGCCATTTTCGGCCAGGTTACCGTACAACACGGCCAGGCCGGCGTGGTCGATCAGCGGCGCATCGGCTGTCGCGATCACCTCGTGGTTGTAGTTGGGCGCGTCCGCGTTGTTTTCGCCGAAGGTGCGGCCCGAGACGGTCATGGCGCCCAGGTGGAGCTTGTCGCGGATTTCGGCGACGACGGCCGGCACGCCGCCGGCGTAATAAAAATCCTCCATGAGGAATTTGCCAGAGGGCATCAGGTTCACCAGCAGCGGCATGGCGCTCCCGATCCGGTCGAAGTCCTCCAGATTTAACTCCACCCCCATCCGGCCGGCAATTGCCAGCAGGTGGATGACGAAGTTGGTCGACCCCCCCACGGCCGCGTTGACGCGGATGGCGTTTTCGAACGCCTCGCGGGTGAGCACCTGCGAGAGGCGCAGGTCTTCTTTCACCATCTCCACGATCCGCATCCCCGTCATGTGCGCCAGCCGGCGCCGGCGGGAGTCCGGCGCGGGGATCGCCGCCGCCCCGGGCAGGGTGAGGCCGAGGGCTTCTACCATACAGGCCATCGTCGACGCCGTGCCCATCGTCATGCAGTGCCCGTCGCTGCGGGACATGCAGGCTTCGGCGTCGAAGAACTCGTGTTCGGTGATTTTGCCGGCGCGGAGGTCCTCGCTGAACTCCCACACGCTGGTGCCGGAGCCGATATCCCGGCCCTTGTACTTCCCGTTGAGCATCGCGCCGCCGGGGAGGACAATGGTGGGGAGATCGACACTCGCCGCGCCCATCACGGTCGATGGTGTGGTTTTGTCACACCCCGTCATCAACACGATCCCGTCGAGCGGGTTGGCCCGGATGGTCTCCTCCACATCCATACTCGCCAGATTGCGGTAGAGCATCGTCGTGGGCCGCATGAGGATTTCGCCGAGGGACATGACGGGAAACTCGAACGGGAAACCGCCGGCTTCGTACACGCCTCGCTTCACGTGTTCGGCCAACATCCGGAAGTGGGCGTTGCAGGGCGTCAACTCCGACCACGTGTTGCAGATGCCGATCACCGGCCGGCCGTCGAACATGTGGTCCGGATGGCCCTGGTTCTTGGTCCAGCTCCGGTGTACGAAGCCCATCTTGTCCCGCGTGCCGAACCATACGGCGCTGCGGAGTCCTTGTTGTTGTTTTGACATAAGAGCTTGAAACGAGAAACGTTGAACGTCTGTGCGTTGAACGTTAAGTGACCGTGCGTTGGATGGTGGGTCTCGAATGTACGACTGACGGGGGAAGGTTCAAGGTTTGCAGGTTGCAGGTTGGCAGGTTATTGGGAAAAAAGACTGTAAGCTGTCACACAACAACCTGTAACCTGTAACTTGCCAACCTGTAACCCTAGAACGGGTACGCCCTCCCATGCTGCCCGCCGTCGATGCGGACAGTGTTGCCGTTCAACGAGCCGTTGGCCTCGCTGAGGAGGTAGACCGCGAAGCTGGCGATGTCTTCCGGGCGGGCCATGCGGCCGAGGAGGTGGGCTTCGTCGATGCGCCGGCGTTCACCCTCGGGGTCCGGGTGTGTGTCGAACGCGTTTGTGTTCAGCGGCGTGAGCGTCCACCCCGGCGCGATGGCGACGGAGAGGATGTTGTCGGCCGCCCACTCGATGGCCATGGACTGCGTGAGCGCGCTCATCGCGGCCTTCGAGGCGTTGTACGGGAAGGCGCCGGGCATCGTCTGGGTGGCGTGGATGGAGGAGATATTGACGACCACACCCCGGCCGGCGGCCTTAAGGTACGGATGGGCGGCCTGGGCCATGGCCCAGGCCGAGTAAAAGTTGACGCGGAAGCACCGGTCGATCTGCTCGGCGGTGGCGCCCAGGACGCCATGGTTGAAGTTGGTGCCGGCGTTGTTCACCAGCCCATCCAATCCCCCCAGAACCCCTGCCGCGCGATCGACAAAGGCACGGCATCCTTCCAGATCCCCCACATCCAGCACCTCGAAGTAGGCGCGTCGACCGAAGGACGTTATGGCGGCGTGAACCTCATTCGCCCCCTCCGCGGTCAGCCCACAAAACGCCATGTCCGCGCCGGCCTCCGCGCAGGCCAGGGCAATCGCCCTCCCGATGCCGCTCGTGGCGCCGGTGACGAGGATGCGTTTGTCGACCAGGTTTATCGGCATGGTTCTCTCGTCACCTCGCTAATCGCTATTCACGAATCGCTACTCACTAATCCCTCACCCCCCAAACCGCGTCTCCGGCAACCCCTTCACGCCCGGCTGGAGGGCGAAGACACTGCCGGCCTGGGGCTGGACCATGCGCGTCTCCTCGGGGAGGTTGATGCTGGCGGAAGTGATGTAGAGCGTATCGAAGTCCCGCCCGCCGAAAATACAGCTCGTCGGACGCTGGACGGGCATGCGAATCTCCTGGTCGATCGAGCCGTCCGGCGCGTAGCGGGTGACGCGCCAGCCATCCCACACGGCGCTCCAAATGTAGCCCTCGGCGTCGACCGTGAGGCCGTCGGGATATCCCTGGTCGACCACGGCGAAGACGCGTTCGTTGGAGATCGCGCCGGCGGCGAGGTCGAAGTCGAACGCGAAGATGCGCTGCATCGACGAGTCCGAATAATACATCGTCTGGTTGTCCGGACTCCAGCCGATGCCGTTGGAGATAAAGGCGCCAGGGCGCATCAGCCGGCAGGAGTGGTCGGGATCGAGCCGGTACAGGGCGCCGTTGATGACCTTTTCGGCGTTGTCCATCGTGCCGGCCCAGAACCGGCCGGCGCGGTCGCACTTCCCGTCGTTAAATCGATTGCCGGCTTTGTCCGCCTCGGGATCGACGACGGACAGGACGTCTCCCGAGTCGAAATCCAGCATATAAAACCCGTTCTGGAGCGCCAGCACAGCCCCGCCGATCCTGCGGAGAGCGAAGCTGCCAATCTCCTCGGGCAGCGCCCACACGCGGTAATCGCCGGTGCCGGGGATCCACTTCTGGAGGTGGCGCTCTTTGATGTCGATCCAGTACAACGCCTGATCCTCGGGGTCCCAGAGCGGGCCCTCGCCGAGGATGTCCTGAGAGTCAAATGCACAGTAGGGTTTCATAACAGAGGCCCGGGCTGATGGTTGGGGGAAGCTACGATTTTGGTCCCGGGATTCATAGGGGGGATTTGCAGGGAGGGCTGGATTGACAGACGCCAGGAGGGCTGCTATTTTGATGCGTAGTTCCCTTCGTGTCGTTACTCCTCTTGAACTAGCCCAGGCACTGGACCTTTGAGCACACAAGTTTCCCCAACCGGTCGCCCCAGAACTGCGCTTGAACTGAACGCCGCCGGCCTGGATGCCCTCATTCGGGCACTCGGCATTGCGGATGCGGCTCGATTCCTACAGCAATATAGTCCCGGTATTGGAGACTATACGGCGGAACGTGACACCCAATTAGGTGGATTGGGCATGGACGACGTGCTTCGACTGACTCGAGAACATGAACGGCCGTAGCATCGATCTGCGACTTACAGCCGCATGTTCATGCGAATAAAACGTTGAATCGCACAAAATGTAGTTCGTCATCCAAGCTCCAACATGCACTTCTCCCCACGCCAAATCCTCCAGATTTGCATTCTTTCGCTCTGTCTTATCCGACCAGCAGCCGGCCAGGGCCTGCCCGACGGTGTCGTGGCCGACACACTCGACTGGCGTCGCTATTATCCACTCGAGATCGGGAATACTTGGGAGTATACCGGAATCGATGGGGCGCCCAACCAATTGATCCGCACGATTGTCGGCGACACCGTGGCGAACGGCTACAGGTATTTCGTTCGGCGCGATTCGATCCCCCTTTACGTACGTCCGCCCGTTGTATTCACATTTTACGTTCGCTACGACACGGCCGGAACGGTCGTTACATTAGACGACATCGCGGCAGATACAGCCAGCTTACCTCTACCGTTTCCCTATTCCGGAGGGGACTTTCTCGCGCATTTTGATCTGCGATCCGCTTTTGGGGATACGCTCTTCCATGATGAGCCTCAAGTAATTTACGATGTGTCCGGCGGGTATCACGAAATGGTGACTATCTACGGGGAGCAGGCTAAGGTCGATGCGCTCAAATGCCTTCATGGAGACTGGTGGCGTGAATGTTATGCGACCGACATCGGATTTGTCCATGGCGGCAGTCTGGAGTATTATTTCCTGACCTATGCCAAAATTGCAGGTAAACAGTATGGCACAAGCCACGTCACGTCGCTAACGGCCAATGCCTCTCCACCTTCAGACCTCTCGATCGATGCTGTCTTCCCGAATCCTACCCGCGAAACGTTTCAGCTCGTCTACGCTATAGGACATCCTCAACAGGTACGCCTTACCCTTGTTAACGCCCTAGGACAGCAGATTTATTCGGATGTACCGGGGTTCTTACCAGCCGGCCAATATCGCTTTTTGTATGATATGAGCGGATTGGCCTCGGGCATCTACTTCATCCGCCTGACATCGGACACGGGCCGAGAGGCGGTGCGATCCCTCCTTGTTTATCACTAGCATTCTAACTCGTTGAACCTCGAACTCTCCTCCCACGTCATCCTCGTCACCGGCGGGGCTAAAGGCATCGGCCGCGCGATTGTCCAGCACCTGGCCGAGGAAGGCGCCACGCCGGTCCTGATCGACAAAGACGCGCCGGCGCTCCGCGCCGCCATGGATGCCCTCGGTGAAGCCGGCTATCAGGCCCTCTCCGTCGAGGCCGACCTTACGGACCCCGACGCCTGCCGGCACGCGGTCGAGGCCGCTGTCGAGGCCTTCGGGCGGATCGATGGGCTGGTCAACAACGCCGGCTTCAACGATAAAATCGGCCTCGACGCCGGCCCAAAGGCCTTTATGGGGTCGATCGAGCGCAACCTGCTCCACGTCTACGCCATGGCGCACTACGCCCTACCCCACCTGAAGGCGAGCAGGGGCCCGATCGTCAACATCAGCTCCAAAACAGCACTGACGGGTCAGGGCGGGACGTCCGGCTACATCGCGGCCAAGGGCGGTGTGCTGGGGCTCACACGCGAGTGGGCGACAGAGCTTTGTGACGATGGGATCCGCGTGAACTGTATCCTGCCGGCGGAGGTGTGGACGCCGCTGTACGAGTGGTTCATCGCCAGCGAACCCGACCCCGCGGCGCGCAAAAAAGCCATCGAGGACCGCATTCCCCTGGGCCGGCGCATGACCACGCCGGACGAAATCGCCGACATGGTCCTCTTCCTCCTCTCCCCCCGAGCCAGCCACATCACCGGCCAGTGGCTGTCGGTGGATGGAGGGTATGTGCATTTGGATCGAATGAAGTAAAAAGGTAAAAGGTAAAAGGTAAAACGGGGGCTCCAAATCGCATCGTTTTGCCTTTTTCATTTTACCATTTTACTTATCGCACGATTACCATCTTCCGCGTTGCCGTCCGCACGCCTTCCGGGGTCTGGGCTTCGAGGGTGTAGAGGTAGAGGCCGCTGGAGAGGCGCCGGCCGGCATCATCGGCCCCGTCCCAGGTGGCGGCGTGGGTGCCGGCGGGCTGGACGGCGTCGACCAGCGTCCGCACCTCGCGGCCCAGGATGTCGTGGATACGCAGCGTCGCGGCGCCGGCGGCGGGGAGCTGGTAACGGATCGTGGCCTCCTCGGCGACGGGGTTCGGGAAGGCCGGTTCGAGGGCGAAGGTATAGGCCGGCCGCGCCGGCTGCTCCTCGTTGGCTACCGGGTTGGCATCCAGCACACGGACCCGGTCGTCCCAGAATACCTGCGCGGCGTCGGCATTCGCGCGGACCTCCGCCTCGGTGCTGCCGCCGACAATCGCAAAGCCAAAGTCGACCAGCGCGCCGACGCCGATCGTGAACGGGCCGGCCGACATCAGGGTCGACACATCGGTTACGTCCAACGCGGTCGTCTGCACCCCGCCGCTGATGAAGCCCCACTTCTCGGCATCCGTGAAGTCGTCGTAGATCTCATCGGGGTTATGGATGGCCCGAAAGCCGAAGGCGGCTTGGGCGTTGAGCGCCTTCGTCCCGATGTACGTCCCCTCGCCGCTGGCCACCGTTTGCCAGATCCCCAGCCGGCGAGCCGCGTCGTAGCGCGCGAAGTCGGCGCCCGGATCTTCGATCGAGTCCCAGTCAAAAAACAACCCCAGATGATAGTTGGTGATGGCCGCGGCGCTGATGTTTTCGACGGTGTAGCGCAGGATCACAAAGTCGTTGTTAGCCTGGCTTGTATCCGCATAACTATTCTGGTAGACCCGCACGTTGAGCGGGCTGCCGGCCTCGGAATCCAGCAGCTGCAGATACCCCTGCTCGGTGGCCACTTCGCCGTCCGCGATCCCGAACGGCGAGGCGTCTTCACGGACGAAATCGTCTGAGATGGCGGCCCCGATCCCACGGACGTTATCGGATACCTTCGTCGGGCCCGTGCCCATGATCAATCCCCCCTCGAACAACCAGTCGATGCCCTGGTAACGGATGCCGTCGCCAAACGAATCCCCCTGAAACTCCTCATAGCCCAGGTTGCCCTCTTCGGTTAGGGTTACCTGCATTACCCCCGTGTCGTGGACGGTGTTGTTGACTGTCACCTGAAACCCGTCGACGTCGGTGTACGCGCCGCTCGAGAAGTTGATATTGAGCGGCGTGCGCAGGTTGAGGGGGAGGTCGGCGCCGAGTTGGATGGTGAACTCGGCTTCTTTGACTTCGCCGGCCGCCAGCGACGCGATCGTAGCCTGAGGATTCACGACGGTGATCCGGGAGTCGGTGGTGGCAAGCGTCATCTGGAGGTTGCTGGCCGTTTCCAGGAAATTGGTTAGCGCAACCCGCACCGTAGCCGTTTCGCCACTTTCGACCCGGCTGCTGCCGGTCTCGTCGCGGATTTCAGAGTCGATGATGCGCACGGACGGGGTAGCCTCGGTGACGGCGCGCAGCGCGTTGATGCGCCCCTTGCCAATACGGCCCTGAAGGCGCGTGGCCGTGTTGACAGACCGTATATCGTCCGCCGTGGCCCGGACCTGCTCGCGAATCTGGTCGACCGTCCAGTCCGGATGCTGCGTCTTGACCATCGCCGCGAGGCCGGCAGCCAGCGGCGACGAAAACGACGTGCCCTGGGCCTGGCTGTAGGTGCCGCCGGTGTTGGTCACGTCGATCGCCGTTCCGGGCGCGTACGTATCCACATCGAGACCGTAGTTGGAGAAGGTGGCGATGCCGTCGGAGCTCTTGAACGTCGCGCCGACGGAGAGGACGTGCCTGCAGGAGGCCGGCGAACTGGGGGTATCATCACTATTGACGCCCTCATTGCCGGCGGAGCTAACGACGAGCACGTTGTTGTCGTACGCGAAATCGATAAAGTCCTGCTCAAAAAAGAGGCAGCTCCCTAGCCCGCCGAGGCTCACATTGATGATGTCCGCCCCGTTTTCCACCGCGTACAGATAGCCGGAAAGCACATCGTTGGATGACACCAGGAAGTCGGTCGTTGGATTGGCCGTGTTGATGGCCATGAAGGCGCTGTTCCAGGCCATGCCGGCGATGCCCACCCCATTGTTGGTGATCGCGGTGGCCGCGCCGGCCACCCAGGTGCCATGGGTTCCGTTGACCGCGAGGTTGGGACCGCTGCCGGGGTCCGCGCTGTCCGACGAAAAATTCCACCCGTTGATGTCGTCGATAAAGCCGTTGTCGTCGTCGTCGAGACCATTACCGGCCACCTCTCCCGGGTTGGTCCAGATGTTGGCCTGGAGATCCGCGTGCCGCCAGTCCGTCCGGGCATCAATTACGGCGATAAGCACATCGCCCTGGTCGGCCTTCACGACATCCCAGGCGGCGGGCAGGTTCATGCGGACGAGGTGGGACTGCTGGGCGTAGAGAGCGTCGTTGGGCGTTGCCGCCAGGAGCGATGCCTCGGCCGGCTCGTAAAACGCCGGCTCGGCCAGCGACACCCGCAACATACGGAGTGGTTCGGCGGCCTCGACTTCCGGCAGGGCGCGCAGCGAAGCGGCGACAGCCTCCGGATTGTGTGCTTCGTCGAACCGCACGCTATAGGTACGCAGAAGACGCTCGACACCCTTTACCTCGCCGCGCTTTGTAGCCCACAGACGCTGCGCCGCCGGGAACGCGGGCGCTACGGCGTAGACGCCGTACGCGGCGCCACGGGCGTCGAAGCGCGGACTGCCTACCTTGCCGACCGCCGGACCCGAGCCTGTCGCTCGGAATTTCACCAACACGACGCCCGGCTCGTAGACCTCCGTTGCCGCGCCCCGGCGCTTTGCCTTATCGTCGTCGGTTGCCGCATCACCGGCGCGTGCCGGCTGAAGGGTACCGGCGAGCAGAAGGGTACACATCGCCAGCAGCACGAAGACGGCGGGACGGACTACAAGAACGGGCATACGCATCGTGAATCGGTCTGAACGTGATCGTGGGGCGACGGGTCGAAGAATGTACTCCCGAGACAACAATAGTACCTAATGCCGCGGCTGGTTACCCGGCTCGAAGGCTTTCGCCTCATCCCAGTAGCGGTCGAGCTCTTCCAGCGGGACCTCGCGCATCGAACGCGCCGTTTCCGCCAGTTTTTGTTCGATATACTGGACACGGGACGTGAACTTCGCGTTGGTCCGCCGCAGCGCGTTTTCGGGGTGGAGCCCCGAAAGCCGGGCGTAGTTGACGAGCGCGAAAAGGAGATCGCCGAGTTCGGCTTCCCGCGCATCGACATCGCCGGCGGCCGAGTTAAACTCGGCCAGTTCTTCATCGACTTTTTCCCAGGCCGCCTCGGGCGTGTCGAAGTCGAACCCCACCGCCGCCGCTTTTTCCTGCATCCGATAGGCGCGGAGCAGGCTCGGGAGCTGGGCCGGCACGCCGTCCAACACCCCCCGGCTTCGGCTGCCCCCCTCGCCCTCGGTTTGTTTGATGCGCTCCCAGTTCGCCAGCACGTCCCCAACACCCGTCACGGCGACCTCGCCGAATACATGCGGGTGCCGGCGGATCAGCTTGGCCGATTCGGTTTCGATCACCTCGCGTAGCAGAAACCGGCCATCCCCCTCGGCGATGGCCGTGTGGAAAACGACATGAAGGAGAATATCCCCCAACTCCTTCTTCAACTCCTCCCAGTTGGTGCGATCGATCGCCTCCACCACTTCGTAGGCCTCCTCGACGAGAAGGTGCTTGACGGATTCGTGCGTCTGTTCACGATCCCAGGGGCAATCGCGCCGCAACTGCCTCACGATCGCGACAAAATCAGTAAATGCCTCGACCACGTCGGGCCCCGGCAAGAACCCCGGTTCGTAGATTTTTTCAGCCATGTGAACTCTTTTTTTTAGGTGGCCGGATGACATGATGTTGTCATCCGGCCGGCTTAATTTACGCGCCGAGGGTATGTTTCGCCCTCGAATATCGTCTATAGAGGAAACAGGCACCCCGAATGATGGCTGTTTCATCCTCCGGGCGGACTCATGCGCCGCCGCGCTTTCCGCGCGGCGCTCCAAGGACGGTCGCCGGCCTACCCAACCCGCCAGGCCGGCGGCGGACTCATTGCCATGCCACCGGGGCTCTTGTACATCTAACACTTAAGGAGGTATATCTATGGCACGAGGTATCAACAAGGTTATCCTGATCGGAAACCTGGGGCAAGACCCCGAACTGCGCTACACCGCCAGCGGCACCGCCGTCTGCAACATGCGGCTCGCCACGAACGAGTCCTACAAGGACGCGGATGGCAACATGGTCGACAAGACCGAATGGCACACGGTGGTGGCCTGGAGCCGTTTGGCCGAGATCTGCGGCGAGTACCTGAAGAAGGGCTCCCAGGTCTACTTCGAGGGCTCGCTCCAGACGCGGTCGTACGACGACAAGGACGGCAACACGAAGTTCACCACCGAAGTCAAGGCCCGCGAGATGATGATGCTCAGCGGCAAGGGAGACGGCAACGGCTTCTCGGGCGGCGGATCGATGGAGGGTGGCGAAAGCAGCAAAGGAAGCTTCCGGCCCCGCGCAGGCGCCGGCGCCGCGAAACCAAGCGGCGGTAGCGGCAACAGCCCGGACTCGTTCGACCCGGACGACGACCTGCCGTTCTGATCGGTTGCACTTGACGCAAGAATGTGACGTGACAGCCCGGGTGCGTGCGCGAAGGCCAATCCCCTTCCCCCGCACCCGGCTTTACACCCCTCTTTATCTCCCCTCATCGCTGATGAGCCGGAGCAACGCCGGGCTCGCCGCCCATTCGTACTGCAGGACCCCCACGGATCCAAAAAACCCGTAGCCATTTTCCACATTCGTAAAGGCCGTCGGCAAGGCCAGCTCCCCGGAATCGATGCCGTCGGCTACACGCCATCGGGCATCCAGCGAGCGAATCCGCAGCCCCATCGCGCAGAAAAACACGTCGGGCTCGTCCAACCTTTCCGTCAGACGCACGATATCTGCGCTGATGTTTACCGTGAAGCGCCAGCCACCATCGGTTGCGGCGCCAACGCGGCCGTACGGCAACGGAGTCGTCACCCCACGATCCAGCGTGCAGTCGCGCCCACCGACATCGTACGTGACGGCGATCTGCCAGGGCGAGACAGCTCCGGGTATCAAGATGTCCTGCAAAATCGTGATGCTGTCCGGCAACACCCGCAAATCAATCGGCTCGGGGACGATGTTCGACAGGTTGGGGACGGTCGTCTCGGCCCAGGCGATGACGCCATCCGACCGGTGCACCTCGAGTCGGTAGGTATGCCCGGGCTCAACAACAAACGTCGCCCGGAAAATGTGCGCGAACAGGCCGTCGTCGAGCTGTTCGAGCGAATGGATCCACTCGATGGTCGTGTCTGCCTCGGGCGTGGCATCGAGGTCCCGCGAAAAAACGATGGCGTCGAGATCGGCCTGGGGGTTGAGCGGACTCGTGATCCGCTCGGGAAAGCGGGTGATGGGAATCACGCGGACCTCATGAGGGACGAGCACTTGCGTGTTTTTTCCCTCATCCAGAAAGCCGTAGATCGTGTAGTACCGCTGGTCATTATCGAATGGATCGATAAACGAATCCTCACACCCGGCGGCCAGGCCGGCCACTGTACTGGCCACGACGCCGGCCATCGCCAGCATCACCACTCGAGCCGGGATGGCCTGGATGTTTCGCACACGCTCTACGGGTTAATATCTACGATGCCAACAGCACGGCGAACTCCCCTACGTCGATCTACGGCCGGACTCGCCCGCGGTGCCGCCTGTCTCCAAGGATACACTGCAACCACGATGCACGCCAACGGCGCGGAATAACTACCCCGCCGGCGCCGGCGATCAGGCCGGCCAGCTTCCGCCGGGGCCCATACAGGTCGTCGCGCCACAACGCGCGCGCAAAACGCCATAACGGCATCACCTCGGCGCCATCGACCAGCAGCGCCCGCCAGCGGAGATGCTCCACGGCGTTGATGTGCGCCTCACGCAACAAGGGCGCGCTACCCGGACGGTGTTCCGCCAGCCAGGCGTTCGCCAGCCGATGAATCCGCGCCAGCCCCTCGAGGTGCCGAGCGGATTGTTCCGCCGAAAAAGACAGCGACCCTGTCAGATTGCCGCCGTGTAGCCGATAGATGGCCAACACATCGGGCGTCGACGCCACTTCCGCCAGCAGCGGCGCCAGCATCAACAGATAGCCGTCCGCCACGCTGCGCAAGTCAGGCTCGGGCAACGGAAATAGCTGTGCGGCTACTTCCCGGCGCAACGTCATCCCGCTCGCCGGCGCGCTGCGCCACCGCCCACCGCGGCGCACGATATCCGCCGCGATCCATCCGTCGCTGGCGGGGCCGGACGGATCGATCCGGCGGAGTTCACGCCCCGCGGCATCGACGACGCGCATGCCGTGCACCAGCAGGCCGGCCGCCGGCCGGGCACGCGCGAGCACAACAATCAGCTCCACCTTGCCGGGTAAAAACGCATCGTCGGCATCGAGTAGACACACCAGCTCCCCCCGCGATTCTCGAAACGCCGCGTTCAACGCCGACGCCACCCCCCCGTTCGATTTTGTCAGCACCCGCACCCGTGCATCCCGCGCCGCAAACGACCGCGCCACCGCCACCGACTCATCCGTCGACCCGTCGTCGCACACGATCACCTCGAGCGCGGCATACGATTGGCCGAGCACACTCTCGATCGCCTCGGGCAGATACCGGGCGTAGTTGTAATTGGCTACCAGCACCGACACCAGCGGTTCGGCCGACAGAGGGCCTATGGGGAGAGGGTTAAGCATCGGGTTGGGGTACACGTTGCGCGTCAACCGTTAAACATCGAACCTTGAACCTTTAGCCCCTCCCGTATCGAGGCCGCGATGCCCTGAAAATGCCACCGCCCGTACCGGCCGATCATCGTGATGCCGGCGTCCTCCAGCGTGCGCAATGTCCGCTCCCGCCAGGTCGATCCCGGCCATTGCCACGTGTACGCGACCTCTATCCACGTCGTGTCTACCGCCTCCACGGCCCCGATGTAGCCCCAATCCGTGAGCTCATCGATAGCCGCCCGGATATAGTGCGCCACCGCCGCCTCATCCGGGCGCTCGTCCGGGAGGAAGGCGCGCTCCACATATAAACTGGCATGGGTGCCCTGGTTTCGGACGGACGCTGGCAGAAAATGAGCATCCACCTGATCGTAAAACCCGACACGATGGAAACCGGATGCGCTTTTCGGGACGTACACCCAGTGGTCCGTTGGCATCCGGGGGCCTCGACGGGCGCCGATATTCAGGACGAGCACGGACGTGTAGGGGTCTGGCCGCTCCTGAACCGGCACGCCGGCCATCGCGGCCATCTGGTTCAGGGGGATCGTCGCCAGCACACGCTCATAGCCGCGCGTGCTACCGTCGGAAAAATAGAGCAGGCGCCCCGCCGTATCGACGCTCGTAAGTTGCATCCCATACCGCACGTCGCAGCCGGCGGCCATGCCATTCGCCAGTCGATCAAGTCCGTTTTCCGGGTAGATAAACTCGGCGTTATACCCCGTCGCCGGCGCCGGCCCGGCCGCGCCCAGACGTAGGAGCGCCGGGTCGATGGGCGTCTTGTAGCTGTCCTGTGGGGCGATATGACGCCACAATCCAGCCGTGTACGCCTCCTGAAACGGCGCAAAAAAGAGCCGGTTGAGCGTCGGACCGAAGCCGGCCACCCAGTCGGCCATCGTCACCCGATCTCCGGCCGCTACCACCTCCTCCAGCTCGCGCAGGGCCGCACAGGCGTCGGCCTCGGGGAGATGGTGGAGGTGATACTGGAGCGGATACGGCACGAGGCGATCGATCTCGGGCAGATACACGGACGACCGGCGCGCGTACCGCCGTACAGGCGCGAACCGCTCGATAAAAGCAACCACCTCCGCATCTCCCCCAAAAATCCAGTGCCCACCGCCGAACTCGAACCGATACGCCTCGCCGTCTCCCGGCGCCGCGAGGAGCCGCGTCGGATCCCCGGGGCGCAGATAATACGAGGCGCAGATGCCGCCCGGCGCGCTGGCGGCTTCGAGGACCGGGTAACCGGTGTGGAGGCCGGCCGAAAGACCCGTCATGCCGGCGCCGATGATATAACGATCGGCGTTCAGAAACGATCGGAATTTCATGAATCGCGAGTTTGGTTCTCGTACCTGGCATTAACAATCTGCACATTCCTTTTTCTCGTCATCCCCAACTTGATTGGGGATCCATGCGAGGCTGGATAGTTGTATGGATCCCCGCTTACGCGGGGACGACGGGTAGGGGGAGAGCAACTAACCATTGTTTCTCATTTTAGGGTAAACCAATCGGATACGTCGAGGCCTATGCGCTCCATGAGCCGGTCGGCATCCGCGCGGTAGCCAGCGAGCAACTCGGCGCGCACCTCCGCCGGCATCGGCGGACGATCCAACATCATCTGCTGGAGACCCGTCTGCAGCCGGCCCCGCAGCGCCAGGGGCACCATTGCCCGGCCCAGACGCCGCAATGGCGAGGGGCCGGCAAGCAGCCGGTACAGCCAGGTGATTTTCGGGATGCCCGACCGGTTGGGCCGGCGGGACACGTCCGGCTCAAATTCGGCATCGATCCCCAAAAACCGACTCACCTCCGCCACCAACGCTACAGGATCGCGTTGGAACGCCTCGTACCGCAACACCAGTAGTTGCTCTGGCGAAAACAACCGGTAATACCGCTCGAGCTGCTCTCCGTAAAACCCCATCGCCCGGTAATGCCACAGGTGCTCCCAGCCGGCCGCGATGCGCTCTGCTTCACGGGCCAGGCCTTCTTCGAATGAGGTGGCCGGCTCCCGCCCGTCCCGCACAAGGTGCAGATAAGCCGCGTACGCCCGGTCGGCCGGATTGCGGAGCAACACGATCAACTTCACCCCCGGCAACCGCCGCGCGATGCGCTCCGGCGCGGAGGGGTCATACAGATAGAGGGGCGAACACTCGCCGGCCTGCCGGACCACGCCGGCGTCCGCAAAAAGCGCCGTGTAGGCGTCCCACGTCGTCACGGCCTTCCGGTTCACCGCCGCGTCGTCACCCGGCCCCGAAAATCGGGCAGACCCGCCTTCCAGCGCAAAAAAGTTCGTCTCGCGAAGCCGCGGGAAAAATACGTCCGGGTGCTGGCCCAGATAGTGATGCAACGCTGTCGTCCCCGCCTTGGCGGCGCCAAGGATCAGAAAATCAGGCGTACGGATGGGCATCGGGGCGGCGGCCATCGGGGAAAGAGGCGGCATGATGTTGGATACCGGGCGGCATGCAGCCGGCAAGCCGGTCGCGTACATGCAAACGCCGGCTTCGTTCCGGAACGAAAAAAGGGAGATCAAGGTCTAGTCAGGCACTTCACCTCCAGCAGTGGTAATAGCTACATGCAAAGGCACCGGCCTGGGGCTGCGCACGGATTGATCTTCGCTCTTCTGGGCGTATTCCTCGCCTCTCCCCTCCTCGCCCAGGATACCGACTTCGAGCCCGGCTGGCTCGTCGCCGGCCAGCCGTACGCCAAACTGGGCGTCATGGAAGATGGTATCCACCGATTCTCGCTGGCCGACCTCGCCGCAGCCGGCATCCCGACCACCGGCATCGATCCCGAAACCCTCTCCCTGCTCGAAAACGGACGCGCCATCCCCCTCCACGCGGCTGACGGCGCCTTTTATTTCGTCGGCCGGCGCAACACGGGCCACGACGAGGCCTGGGCCTACGACAACGACGCCGACCGGCTCCGCAGCAGCGCCTACAATAGTCTGTATTCGGATACGACGCAGTACTGGCTCACCTGGGGCGCCACGCCCGGCCTACGGTATGCGCAAATCCTTCCCGACCGATATTCCGGATCGCTGAACGGCGCAACCGACCGCGACACCCTCCACCTCGAGGCCGACCGGGTCTATTATTTTGGGGATTCCGACGACGCCGCCCAGCCGCAGTACACGCGTGGCGAAGGGTATTACGACCGTCTCTACGCCCACACCGGCTCGGAGTCCATCTCCCAGACCTATCCCCTGGCGCTCGATGCCTTCGCAAGCACGACAGACTCCCTCATCGTCACCGTCCGCCTCAGTGGCAGCTCCCTCCCGCGCCATCGCGTCACCCTCACCCTCCAGACTAACGGCGTCCCGATCGGTTGCGCGACCTGTACCGACGAAGTCGATTGGTCCGGCTACGACTTCCGGACCCTTCGTGTCGCCATCCCCCAGAATACCGCCGCCGGCGCGCTGAGCGTGGCTGTCGCCTCCCACAACGAGTTCAACAGCATCCCCAATAGGGTGCTCGTCGACTACGTCCAGGCCGCCTACTCCAGGACACGCCGCGCCGGCGCCGCCTCGTTTTTCCAGGAAACGACAGGCGAATCCACGACCACGCTGACTGCCGGCACCGCATCCTCCCTCCTCATCCTCCAACCCACCAACCACCGCGCATTCCCCCTCAGCGCCTCCGCGGGCGTATTCACCTTCTCCGACTCCCTTCAAGCCCCGTCTCGCTACTGGCTCACTACTAACGGCAACGCCCGCGAGCCTGTCGCAATCCGCCCCGCCACCCCCACCGACTGGGACATTCCGGCCAATGGGGCGGACTACCTCATCATCACCACGCCCTCCCTCGAAGCTTCGGCGCAGGCCCTCGCCGCCTACCGACAGGCCCAGGACGGGTACAGCACGCAGATCGTGTTTCAGGGTGATCTCTTCGATCAGTTCGATTATGGCCGGCCCACGCCTATCGCCATCCGCCGGTTTATCCAGGCGACCCAGACCTGGGCCACGCCGCCTCGTTTTGTGGTGTTCTGGGGAGATGCGCTCCGGCCCGAGGACGACCGCGCCCGCCGGCCGCTCGAATCCTGGGAAGTCATCCCGTTCGGGTACTCGCCGAGCGACGGCTGGTACGCCATGGCCGAGGACCGGCGATGGGAGTCGGTTGCCATCGGTCGCCTGCCCATACGTGACAACGCCACTGGCGCGTTTTTCGTCCAGAAGCTGGCCCGGTACGAAGGCGCGCCTGCCGGACTCTGGCAGAAACGCCACATGGTGCTCGTCGGCGGGCAGAGCACGTCCGAGCAGAACCTGCTCCAAACCCGCGCTCAGCGCTGGGGCGAGATCACGGCCGGCAACCCGGCCGCCATGGATACCCTCCGCTTCTTCAAAAACGCCTCGACACCCCTCGACCCCTCGTTTCAGGACTCCCTCAGCCAGGCCTTCAAAAACGGCGCGGCCTGGCTCAGCTACTTTGGCCACTCCGCCGCCGACACCTGGGAAATCGTCACCGACGACCCCGAGAACTTCGACAATGCGGACCGCCTGCCGGTCGTTCTCTCCATGGGGTGCAACACGGGCAACTTCGCCGGCGGACGTTTTGAAGTCACCGACCGCCTCGTCTTTGGCGAACGCCTCGTCCTGGCGTCGATGAACGGCGCGATCGCCCACTGGGGCTCGTCGAGCGCCTCCACCATCACCCTCCCGGCCCTGCTCACGAACCAGGTCCACGAGGTCGTTTTTCAGGACACCGTCCGTGTCCTCGGCACCGCCCTCATGGAGGCCAAGCGCCGGTTCGACGCCGGCTCGCCGGGCACCGTCTCGGTGATGGACGTCCTCCTCCAGTACGGCCTCATCGGCGACCCCGCCACGCACATCCGGATCGCGGCCCAACCGGATCTCGTCGTCACGGCGGACGCGGTCGCCATCTCTCCCATCAGCCCCGTCCCGGCGGACTCGGCGATGACGGTCGCCATCGACATCTTGAACTTCGGCCTCATGCCGGCGGACTCGGTCGACATCCTCCTCACCCAGTTCCGACCCGACGGCGGGCAGGCCGACCGCCGGCAGCGCGTCGCCCCCATCGCCCTCGCCGAACGCATCGACTTCCGCGTCCCCATCGACGACGCGGACGTCGGGCAACACCGCTTCGCCGCTGTCGTCGACCCCGACGGCCGGTACCCCGAGGAAGACGAAACCAACAACCGGGCGGAGAAATCGCACACGGTGTTTTCGACCGGCATCACGCTCCTATCCCCCTTCCCCTTCGCCGTTGTTCCCGATCGGCAACCCCGGCTCCGCGTGGCGCTCGCGCGGACGGACCGCGAGTCGCGGACGATCCGGATTGAGCTGGACTCCCTGCCATCGTTCGACTCTCCGGCGATCCAATCGACCACCGTGACAACAACCGGTATCGTCGCCGATTGGGTGCCGGCGAACCTGCTGGCCGACGGCGTCGCCTACTACTGGCGCGCCACCCTCGAGTCCGACGCCGCCGCCTGGCAGACGGCCGCCTTCACGGTAAAGACTACCGCCACCGGCTTTGTCTGGGCCCAGGAAAGTAACCTGTTTGCAGATAACGAGACGGACCCCTTCCTGCAATGGGACGCCGAGGCCGGCGCGTGGGCCATCAGCGCGTTCGACGTCTCGGTCAGCGCCTCGGCCGAACGGGGCAACGGCATCGAAAAAGGGCAATACGTCGTCAACGGCGAACGTTTCGAGTCGGTTACGCTCGGCTACGGCGTACTCGTCCTGGACGGTGAAACGGGGGCCATCGACTACCACAACTCCTTCCCCACCTACCGCATGCCCCAGGAGTTGGAAGATCGGTTCGACACGGACTCGACCCGCGCCATGCAACGGATCGAGGAGGTGCTGACGACTCTCGAAGCCGGCGACTACGTCTTCCTCCGCACCCGCCACCTGGGCAACCTCAGCGGGCCGACCCTCCAGCCGGAACTCAAGGCGCTCTTCGCGGGCCTCGGCAGCGCCGCCATCGACACCCTCACCTACAACGATCTATGGATCGGCTTCGCCCGGGCCGGCTTCCCGGATGAAACCGTCGAATGGGTCGTGCCCGTGGGCGGGACCAACGAGATCGTGCAGGATACCGTGCTCACCTTCCTCCAGCCCGAGGGTGTCGTCACGTCGCCGCCGATCGGGCCGGCGTCCCGCTGGGAAATGCTGGAGGTGGATGCCGTCGCCACGCCGACGGGCGAGGTTCGGGTAGATGTCCTCGCCGAGGATGAATCCGTCCTCGCGGCGGATGTCGGCGACGCCCCGTTTGCGCTCGGGTCGATCGACGCCCGCGTCCACCCCTACCTCCGCCTCCGCGCCACCCTGTCCGACGCCAGCCGGCAGGCGACGCCGCAGCTCGCCGCATGGCGGCTATTGCACACGCCGGCGCCCGAGCTCGCCATCGCCCCGACGGAAAGCATACTATCCGCCGACACTCTTGCCCGCGCCGAGGCCCTCACCGTCGAGGTGCCGGTCCTCAACCTAGGGCCCGCGACCGCGGCGAAGGCGTGGGTCACGTATACGATCACCGACAGCGCCAACCGGGAGTCCGTCGCCGGCGTCGACACCCTGCGCAGCCTCGAACCGGACGTACCGCTGATCTCGCGCCTCGTCATCGACACCGACCCGCTCGCCGGCGCCAATCGCGTCACCGTCCGCGTCGAGCAGGAATACCCGGACCCCGTCCCCCTCAACAACCTGCTCAACAGCACCTTCCTGGTGCAGAGCGACAACGCCGCGCCGACTTTCGAGGTGCTGGTGGACGACGAGGCGCTGCCGCACGACCCCAACCCCGTCCAGAATCTGCAGGACCCGGCGATCCCGTTTGTCTCCGGCCAGCCGACGATCCAGATCACTATCGAGGACGAAAACACCTTCCTGCCGATCGACGACACCAGCTTTGTCCGCCTCCAGTTCGACGGCCGGTCGGTACCGTTCTCCAGTCCTGAGGTCGACTTCCAGCCGGCCACCGCCGGAGCCCCCGAGGCACAGGTCTTCTTCACGCCCGACCTCTCCGGCGCCGACACTACGCACACCCTCGTCGTCCGCGTCTTCGACGCCTCCGGTAATGAATCCGACGACAGCCCGTACCAGGTCCACTTCCGCGTCCAGGCCGCCGTCGAGATCGAAAGCCTCTACCCGTACCCGAACCCGATGCACACGGCCACTACGTTCGCCTTCCGCCTCCGCGGGGCCGACGCGGCGCTGGCCGAGTCGTTCCGGATCCGCATCTATACTCTCACCGGCCGGCTCATCCGCGAGTTCGACCTCCTCGAGGACCCCGCCACTCTCGAAGCCGGCGGCCTCCGCATCGGCTGGAACAAGCTCCCATGGGACGGCCGCGACGCCGACGGCGACCTCATCGCCACCGGGGTCTACCTCTACAAGGTCTTCGCCCGCGCCGAAGGCCGCAACCTGGAGGTGAACAATGAATCGGGGATCGAGAAGCTGGTGGTTATTCGGTGAAGGAATTGGGATTAGCGATTAGCGATTAGCGATTAGCGAATAAGCGATTGGTGATGTGATCGCGATACCTATCACTTTGTATACTTCACGATTCACTTCCACCATTTCACCATTCACTTTTCACCATTCACTTTTCAATTTTTAATTTGCAATTTGCAATCCTGATCGCTTCCCGCGATCGCCCCGATGAACTCAGCCGCTGTCTCGCCAGCGTCGCCTCGCAACAGGGCGCCGAGGCCGAGGTGATCGTGCTCGACGACGCGTCGGCTCGGCCCATCGACGGGGAGGCGCTGGAGGCCGGCCCGTTCCCACTGCGCCTCCTCCGCTCCGAGATTCGGCTGGGTGTCGGCGCAGGGCGGAATTGGCTCATGCGGGAGGCAAAGGGCGATGCGTTCGTGGTGCTGGACGATGACGCTTTTTTTGTGGACGACGAGGCCCTGCTACGCATCGAGGCCGCGCTGGCGCGGTATCCCGAGGCCGGCATCCTGGCCCTCAAAATCCGGGATTTCCGGGGAGATACAGAGCGCTGGCTTACGCCCCATCCCCGCGGCGCCGGGACGGAAGAGCGCCTCGCCACGCCCCATCGTGTCGCCTATTTCCTCGGCGGCGCGCATGTCATCCGACGCTCCGTCGTAGAAGCATGCGGGATGTACCCGGAGTCGTATGTGTACGGGAACGAGGAACTCGACCTCGCCTACCGAGCCATCGATCGGGGGTTTGCCATCCAGTTCGTGCCCGATGTCGTGGTGCACCACATTCCGCCGGCCGCGGCCGGCTCGACCGGGGCCGACGAGGCGCGTCACCGGCTGTATCATCACACCCGGAGCCGACTCTTGCTGGCGCACACGCATCTTCCGGCCGTGCCGGCCGTCGTGTACAGCCTGGGCTGGGTGGGAATTTATGGCCTCCGGGCCCTCCGGCGTCGCGAAGTGAGGGCGTTTCTGCGGGGCGTCCGCGACGCCTGGCGGGAGGCGAAGTCGACCCCGCGCCGGCCGATCGGGCCAGCGGCAATCGCTTACCTTCGCGATCATTTTGGCCGATTGTGGATATGAGAGATTCCGCGTCCTGAACCGGGACAAGCGCTTCCGCACCGCCGCACCGCGGCTACGAAAGAGGGAGGCGCCTCATGAAGTTTTTCAACCCCGGCCTACGCTATCGTTCGATCCGTATCATCCCCCTACATAAAGACTATTTCTCATGGTATATGCAGTCATCATGGCCGGCGGCGTAGGAAGCCGTTTCTGGCCCCGGAGCCGGCAGGACCGGCCAAAACAATTCATCAACGTATTCGGCCAGGCCACGCTGATCCAGAACACCGTGGCGCGTCTGCAGGGGCTCATCCCGCCGGAACGGTGCCTGATCGTCACGCACGAACGGTACGTCCAGCAGACCCACGAACAACTCCCGGCCGTCCCGCTCGAGAACATCCTCGCCGAGCCGATGAGCCGTAATACCGCGCCGTGTATCGCCTACGCGGCCGCGCAGCTGCTCGCCCGCGACCCGGACGCGACGATGGTGGTGCTGCCGGCGGACCACCTCATCCAGAACGTCAAACAATTCCACAAAGTACTCGAAGTAGCCATCGAGCAGGCCCAGCAGCCGGAGGCCCTGGTGACGATCGGCATCACCCCTACCCACCCCGAAACGGGCTACGGCTACATCCAGTTCGACGGGACGATCAACATGAACGAGGCGGCGCGCTCGTATGCGGTCAAGACGTTCGCCGAAAAGCCCGACCTCCCCACGGCCGAGAGCTTCATCGACTCCGGGGATTTCCTCTGGAACAGCGGGATGTTCATCTGGCGGGCGGATACGATCATGGCCCAGTTCAAGGAGCACCTCCCCGAGGCGCACGACGCCTTCACGCCTTATTTCGACGCGGTCGGGACCGACCGGGAGCGCGAGGTCATCACGGCCGCCTTCATGAAGTGCCCGAAGATCTCCATCGACTACGGCGTCATGGAGCGCGCGCACACCGTGTTTGTCGTCCCCGGCTCCTTCGGCTGGAACGATGTCGGCGACTGGCGCGCGGTCTATGCCCTGAGCGATAAAAACGACCATGGCAACGCCATCCAGGGCAACGTGATCGTGCACGACTCCAGCCGCTGCCTCGTCCAGGGCGGCGAACGCCTCATCGTACTCGTCGGCATCCACGACGCCGTCGTCGTCGACACCGAAGACGCCGTCCTCGTCTGCAACCAGGAAAGCGCCCAACAGGTCAAAAACGTCGTCGACTACCTCAACGTGCACCAGCTCAACCAGTACATTTGATCGTGTGGCTTCTTATGGCGTGGAGCCCCCGTAGGTCGGGTTAGCGAAGCGTAACCCGACATTTTCCATTACGCCATATGAGCGGCCGTTGATTGGTTAGCGAAGCGTAACCCGACACCTCTTTTCACCAGCACACGGTACGTTCCGACCTCGCATTACGTCTAGGTAGATAAAGCCTCGACGCCATGCCCGACCCCTCCAACGGCACCTCCGGCGAGCCGGAGCTACAGTATCACACCCCCATCCACCGCTGGGCCGAATCGGACCGGCCCCGGGAGAAGCTCCGCAAACTCGGGCCGGCGGTATTGTCGGACGCCGAACTCATCGCCCTGCTGCTCGGCACTGGCACGCGCACCCGCGACGAGCGCCTCTCGGCCGTCCAACTCGGGCAGGCGCTGGTGCAGGCGTACGGTTCGCTGCACGCCTTGTCGCGACGAGATCACAATGCACTCACCCGCCTCGCCGGCATCGGCGCGGCGAAGGCGGCGCAGCTGGTGGCCGCGTTCGAGCTGGGCCGGCGGGTGGAATCGCAGCAGGCCGGCCCGCGTATTCAGGTGCGGGCGCCAGAGGACGTCGCCGGCGTCTACGGGCCCCTGATGCGGGATCTTCCCCGGGAGATCTTCAAGATCGTCCTGCTCAATACCGCCAACGTCATCGTGGGAGACTTCACGATCAGCGAGGGCGGCCTGGCCGCCAGCATCGTCGAGCCCCGGGCGGTGTTCCAGAAGGCCATCCTGGAAAACGCCGCCGGCATCGTCTGCCTCCACAACCACCCCTCTGGCAACCTCGAGCCCAGCCGCGAGGACATCCGCATCACGCGGCAACTCGTGGAAGCCGGCAAGCTGATGGGGATACCGATCCACGACCACCTGATTATCGCTGGGAAGAGCTACACGTCGTTCGCCGAGCGGGGGCTGTTGAGTGGGTGATGGATCGCCCGTTCGCTTCCGGTCTGGATCCGACGGCGGACCAGCATCGTTACCTGCCGTGGACTACGGCAGACTGAAAAGGCACCACACATGAAACTAGTCACACTTAAAGCAACGATTGATCTGGCCGGCCAGCTTATCCTGGAAGAGCCTTTCGATCTCAAAGGAAAAAGCGTGCTCATCACAATCTTGCCAGAAGTGGGTGATGGGAAAGAGGCCGAAGATACCGTCTCGCTGGCTCGGGCTTCGGCGCTTCTCAGTGAACCCGTACTTGCCACCTTTTGGGATCGACCTGAAGAAGACGAAGCATGGGAGCACCTGAAGAGCTTGTGACCGGCTCGGTTGTATTGATCAACTGGCCATTCGCGGATCTTTCGGGCAGCAAGATCCGCCCGGCTATCGTTCTGACTCCGCTGGAAAATGGAGCCTATGTACTCTGTCAGGTCACGAGCCAGAGTTATCATCGAAACTCAGTTTTGATCGAAGAGGTCGATTTCGATTTGGGCGGACTTCGCAAAACGAGTTATGCTTTGCCTGCCCACGTCTTTACGGCGGACGGACGTGTTCTCATCAGGGAAGTAGGTCGTTTGAATATACTTACCATCGAATCCATCTCCTCTCGACTCAAGGAGCAACTGGATGCGGGGCTGGCGATACGCAGGCATGTCATCTAACTCCGGTGCATTTGCCGAACAGTGAGAACCTTATTTCAGCACCCTATGAAAATTTACCTGTTGCGAGCTTTTTCGAAACGATGAAAAATCCCCTACACCCCGGCGAGATCGTTCGCGAAGAGTGCATCAAGGCACTGGGATTAACCATTGAGGAAGCGGCGCGGGGCCTCGGCGTAAGCCGTTCCGCATTGTCCCGACTGATCAATGGACACGCCAGCATCACGCCCGGAATGGCCGTGCGGCTGTCGAAAGCCTTTGGCTCGACCCCGGAGACGTGGCTTCGGATGCAGATGAACTACGATCTCGCACACGCGAGTGCATGTGCGGAGGACATCCACGTGGAGAAATTTAGCACGGCCTATGTAAAGAACTCCGACCTCCTGTCGGACATGGCCGATGAAGCCATAGCCGCCTACGAACGCGGTGAGACACGCCCGTTGAATGACCTACTGACGGAGGATCCATAAAATTATCCGTCACGCTGATCAGTCGAGCCCGACCCCGTCTCTGCGGCCTTTGCACGCGAAAAACTCGGGTTGACGTCGATAGCAGAAGTCAGTATCGAGACGTTTGAACGCTCCAGCAAGCAGACGTATGATGTCTTTTTCCTACGCCACGTCATCGAACATTACGCCGATCCTAACGCGCTCATGCGCAGTGTGGACAGTGTACTCAAGGAAAACGGCGTATTGATCATCGAGACGGACAACAACGCCGGCGTCGAACTCCTTTTCAGACCCCGCACCGCCCGGTTTTACCTCGATCTGTACAAGGCCCACTACGACAACGTCTCCTATCTGTCGCTCCTCCGTCGTCGTCCCTTTGCGGTGGACCCGCCCCGGCACCTGTTTGCCTATCGCCTTTCCAATCTGTCCCATCTCCTGAAAAAGAAGGGCATCATACCCTTCGTAAGCAGGAGCTACCGCCTCGGGCACCCCATCTACTGGCCCAATATGCCACTCACGCGGCTCCGCGATCTGGGGAAGGCCATCTCCAACCGCGAGCTCCGGAGCCTTATAACCGGTATGGCGGATCTTCTCACGTTCCCCCTCCGCCTGGTTCTTGAGCGCATGGGTTTCGCGGCGGGAATATGCATCTATGCAGTGATGAAACCACCTACGAGTCGCCCCAACGGGATCAATAACGGCTAAAGATCTCCTTCGTCTGACCGCTGATTGTGTTTCGCAATCAAATTAAAAAAGTGCAGAGGACGTTACGTTTGACTGGTGAAATGTGTCTGGGAAGAGAGTGGCCAGGTGATAGTCTTCTATGGTACCTGTACTCGCCCGGAACCAGACATAGAAAATTCACTATAAATGACTCACCCGCTAGACGAGGGCTTCAATCCCCCGATACGACGATCGATGGTATGGATGGGAGGGAGAGGGGGCCAAACGCCTCGGGAAGACCTGGAAGTCATTCGAAAGTGACTCAAAGATGCTCAGGAGTTAGCAATAAATGAACGCGACAATGGCTAGACCCCATGAACACGGCACCGACAACGTCTTCGCGGATCTCGGGCTGGCCGACGCAACTGAATTGCACCGGCGTGCCAGAATCGGCTTCTACGTCTTTCGGATTCTCAAGGACCGCGGCCTGAAACAGCGGGAGACAGCTCAGTTGCTGAAGATTGCACAACCGGATGTCTCCCACCTCATGAATGGCCACTTCAGCCGGTTCACAACAGATAAGCTGCTCGATTTTCTGAGCCTGCTCGATCAGAAAGTGATCATTCAGATCCGACCGCGGCTGGAGGGCGAGCCGCGCGAAGAAATAGGCTACGCCGCGTGATCGCCTCCAATCCTCCAGAAACCCCACCCCTGTCAGACTGGTAGTATGCGCTCTTTCCCGACGCACCCTGTAGTAGCCCGGCCGCTTCCATGTCCGACCTGTTCGAAAAGCTCGTTTCCCTCTGCAAACGCCGTGGATTCATCTTCCCGTCGTCCGAGATCTACGGCGGACTGAGCGCCACGTACGACTATGGCCCGCTCGGCGTCGAACTCAAGCGGAACGTGCGCGACGCGTGGTGGCAGGCGATGGTCTACCGGCATGACAACATCGCCGGCCTCGACGCGGCCATCCTCATGCACCCGACGACCTGGAAGGCGTCCGGGCACGTCGACGCGTTTAACGACCCGCTCATCGACGACAAAGCCTCCAAGATGCGCTACCGCGCCGACCAGCTCATCGAAGGCCACATCGCGAAGCTGCGCAACAAGGGGAAGGATACCGACGCGGACCGGGTGTACGAAAAGCTTGTAGCCGCCCTCAACGCCGAGGATATGCCGAAGGCGCTCTACGACATCATCATGGGCGAGGAGATCAAAGGGCCGGACTCCGGCGCGTTCGACTGGACGGAGGTGCGCCAGTTTAACCTCATGTTCTCCACCCACATCGGCCCCATCGCCGATGCCGACAGCAAGATCTACCTCCGCCCCGAAACGGCCCAGGGCATCTTCGTCAACTTCCACAACGTCCGAGAGACCTCCCGCCTGGCCGTGCCCTTCGGCATCGCGCAGGTGGGCAAGGCGTTCCGCAACGAGATCGTCGCCCGCCAGTTTATCTTCCGGATGCGCGAGTTCGAGCAGATGGAGATGCAGTACTTCGTCAAGCCCGGCAGCCAGATGGAGGCCTTCGAGGCCTGGAAGGAAAAACGGCTCCAGTGGCACCTGGCGAACGGCATCCCGGCCAACAAACTCCAGTACCACGTCCACGAAAAACTCGCCCACTACGCCGACGCCGCCGTCGACATCCAGTACGAATTCCCGTTCGGCTGGCAGGAAATCGAAGGCATCCACTCGCGCACGGACTTCGACCTCAGGCGGCACCAGGAATTCTCGGGCAAAAAGATGGAGTACTTCGACACCCAGACGCAGGAGCGGTATATTCCCTACGTCGTCGAGACCTCCGCCGGCATGGACCGCACCATCCTCATGCTCCTCAGCGAAGCCTACCACGAAGAGGCCGTCAACGGTGAGGAAGAACGCGTCGTCCTCAAATTCCACCCCAAAATCGCCCCGATCAAAGTCGCCATCTTCCCCCTCGTCAAGAAGGACGGGATGCCGGAAATCGCAGAGGCCATCGACCAGGACCTCCGCCAGCACTTCAACACGTTTTACGACGAGAAGGGCGCCGTCGGCCGGCGCTACCGCCGAATGGATGAGATCGGCACCCCGTTCTGCATCACGGTTGACGGCCAAACGACCGAGGACGGCACCGTGACGGTCCGTGAGCGCGACTCGATGGCTCAGGTTCGTATACCGAAAGACAACGTCGCCGCCTACCTGTTCGATCAGATGCGCGCCTGGAAGGAGAGATCGAAGCGCGGAATGTGATCCATCCTCCAAACTCCCGTACGGCCTCATGAAATCGCTCCCCTTTCGTTTCTTACTTGTGCTGGCGGGCTTCGTATGGCTCATTGGGTGCGGCGCCCCCGCCGAGCCGGCGGCCGACCTCGTGCTCACCAACGGCCGCATCGTCTCGGTAGATTCCCTCGTCCCTGAGGCCCGCGCCCTGGCTGTCCGCGGCGACCGGATCGTGGCTCTCGGTACGGAAGAGGAGATCGCGTCGTACATCGGGGATAGCACCCAGGTGATCGACCTCGCCGGCCGGCTCGCCATCCCCGGCCTTATTGAGGGCCACGGCCACTTCCTGGGGATCGGCGAGGCGAAGATGATCCTCGACCTCACAAAGGCCCGCACCTGGCAGGAAATGGTCGATATGGTGGCCGAAGCCGTGCAACAGGCCGAACCCGGCGCGTGGATTCTTGGCCGCGGGTGGCACCAGGAGAAGTGGGACGAAACGCCCGCCGGCAGTGTCGACGGCGTCCCCACCCACCACACGATGAGCGCCGCCTCCCCCGAAAACCCCGTCTACCTCACGCACGCCAGCGGACACGCCTCCTTCGCCAACGCCCTCGCCCTCGAACTGGGCCGCGTGAGTCCTGAGACCCCCGACCCCGCCGGCGGCGAAATCGTCCACGACGCGCAGGGCGAGCCCACCGGGCTGTTGCGCGAAACCGCCCAGGGACTCGTCGGCCGCGCCCTGGAAAGCTACCTCGCACAGCGGAGCCCCGAGCAGATCGAGGCCGACCTCCGCAAGCAGGTCGAACTCGCTGGCGCGGCCGCCCTGATGGCCGGCATCACCTCGTTCCACGACGCCGGGTCGTCGTTCGAGGAGATTGACTTCCTCAAACGCATGGCCGACGAAGGCGCGTTGCCCGTCCGCCTCTACGTCATGCTCCGCGGCGAGTCCCCCGAGGAACTGGACGCGCGGATGGATGCCTACTTCTTACCGGATTACGGCAACCACTTCCTGAACGTCCGATCCATCAAACTCGCTATCGATGGCGCCCTCGGCCCACACGGGGCGTGGCTACTGGAGCCGTACGAGGACATGCCCTCCAGCGCCGGGTTGAACCTGGAATCGATCGAGGCGCTCGAGGCGGCCGCTCTCGTGGCCATCGCCCACAACTACCAGGTCAACATCCACGCCATCGGCGACCGGGCCAACCGCGAGGTGCTCGACATCTACGAGCGCCTGTTTGCCGCCCATCCGGACAAGACCGACCTCCGCTGGCGCATCGAACACGCGCAACATCTCCATCCAGACGATATCCCGCGCATGGCCGACCTTGGCGTCATCGCCGCCATGCAGGGCGTCCACGCCACATCCGACGGCCCATGGGTGCCCAAACGCCTCGGTGAACAGCGCTCGCGTGAAGGAGCGTACGTATGGCAGAGCCTCTGGGACGCCGGCGTGGTCGTCGGCAATGGCACCGACGCCCCGGTGGAGGACGTCTCCGCCCTGGCCAGCTACTACGCCACCGTGAGCCGACGCTTGAACGACGGCTCGGTATTTTACCCCGAACAGCGCCTCACCCGCGAGCAGGCGCTGGCCTCCTATACCATCAACAACGCCTACGCCGCGTTCGAGGAAACGATCAAGGGGACGCTGACGCCCGGCAAACTCGCCGACATCACCGTTTTATCTCGCGACATCCTCTCCATTCCCGAGGAGGAGATCCCCGCCACCGAGGTGGTTATGACCATCATCGGCGGCCGGGTGGCGTACCGTACGCCGTGATCTACATGCTGTGTAAAAAGCGAGGCGAAGCCGGCATGGAGGTGCATTTTTATACAGTTATTGTGTACAATTCAGACGTTTCATCCCCGCGAATCCCCCATTTTCGACCGTCTTCGGACCCACGCGGTCGATGGACCGGCGTTTGATCGCGCGCAACGTTACGCGGACCACGCGTTATCGCGCTTTTTCTTCCTACCCATTGCCTAACACCTACCCATGAATCTTCTTTCCAGTGTGCTCCAGAACGGAGCCGTACTCCAGCAGATGGCCAAGCAGCTAAACCTGGACCCGAACCAGGTGCAGAGCGCCGTGACGCACATGATCCCTGCCCTCACCCGCGGCATCCAGAAAAACGCTTCGTCGCCCGGTGGCCTGGAAGGGCTCCTCGGCGCGCTTCAGAAAGGGAGCCACTCGCAGTATGTCGAAAAACCGAATCTTCTCGGCCAGGCCGAAACGATTAATGATGGCAACGCCATCCTCGGGCACATCCTGGGTAGCAAGGATGTGAGCCGCAACGTCGCCGGCCACGCCGCGCAACAAACCGGCCTCGACGCCGGCATCCTCAAGAAGATGCTCCCGATGCTGGCGACGGTCGTGATGGGTGCACTCAGCAAGCAGACCTCCAACGCCGGCCTGCTCGAAGGCCTCGCTGGCGCCGCCATGGGCGGTGGCAACAGTGGTGGTAATAGTGGCGGCGGCGGTCTCCTCGGCGGCCTCCTCAAAGGCCTCACCGGCGGCGGTCAGCCCCAGCAGAAAGCGGCCGGTAACCCGGCGCTCGACATGCTCGGCAGCTTCCTGGACGCCGACAAGGACGGCTCCGTCATGGACGACCTCCTCGGGATGGCGAAGAAGCTCTTCTAATTGCGCACCGCGCTCGGGACACAGGCCCCTCCTCGCCCCGGAGGAGGGGCAAATCCCGACAATGCCTGCGTTGTCGGGATGGGCAGGTGTCCCTGGGAGGTGCCCGGCGCACGGTTACTTTAATCTTGAATCTCCCATCTTTAATCCATCCAGCAGCCGGCGATGCAACCCCCCAAAACCCCCGTTGCTCATGATGAGCACAACATCGCCCGGGACGAGGAGATGTAGCAAGATCGCCAGCATGTCATCGGCGTCGGCGGTGCGGTGGGCCGTTATGCCTAGTTGTTCCAGCAACCGCACGATGACGTCCGGATCCAGGAAATCCTCCACCCGGTCGTTGTGCCGGAACGGCGGCGTCGTCAGACAGGCTACGTCGGCGAGAGCCAGGGCATCCACATAGGCCAGCTCAAAGGCCTTTCGCCGGCTGGTATTGGACCGCGGTTCGAACACGGCCACGAGCCGGCGCCCGGGGTTGGCGTCGCGCACAGCGTCGATCGTGACGCGCACGGCCGTAGGATGGTGTGCAAAATCGTCCAGCACTCGGATGCCGCGCACCTCGCCAAGCACTTCCTGCCGGCGCATCATGCCGGGAAACGACCCCAGGCCGGCGTGAATTTCATCGAAGTTCAACCCCTCGTCGAGCGCGATAGCCACCGCCCCCAGCGTGTTACTGAGGTTATGCAAGCCATGCATCGGGAGATGGAGCCGGCCCAGGGCGCGGCCTCCGGATACGAGCGTAAACGATTGGCCATCGGCGTCCACCTGACGGTCGCGGCATGAGATCGTATTGACGGGGTCCAGACCATATAACACGACCCGGCTCCTCGCCATCACTGCCAGATCTCGCACCGGCTCGTGGTCTCCACAAAGAGCAAGCAGTCCTTCCGGAGGCACCAGCCGCGTCAATTCCTCGAAGGCGGCGCGATAGGCTTCCCAGGTCGGATAGATGTCCGTGTGATCGAGTTCCATGGACGTCACGATGGCGCTGGTCGGGCGATAGTGGACGAACTTGGGGCGTTTGTCGAAATACGCACTATCGTATTCATCGCCCTCGACGACGAAATGCGGCCCCGTTCCAACAGCGCAGCTTACGCCGACATTCTGCATCACCCCACCTACCAGGAACCCCGGGTCGCGGCCGGCCGAGCGGAGCAGGTGGACCAGCAAGCCCGTCGTAGTCGTTTTTCCGTGGGTGCCGGCTACCACTAGCGAACGCCGATTCGCAAGAAATAAGTGAGCGAGTGCCTCGGGAAACGACAGTTGCACGAGGCAGCGATCGCGCGCGGCGGCGGCTTCCGGATGGGTCGGCGTACAGGCGTTGCCGATGATGACGAGGTCTGGCGCGGGCTCGAGATGCGCCGGGTCGTACCCCTGAAACACCGTAATACCGGCCTCGGCAAGTCGGTCGCTCATGGGCGGATACACCGCCTGGTCCGCCCCCGATACCGCATAGCCGGCCTCCTGAAGCAATCCGGCGAGCGAGCCCATCCCCGTGCCGCAGATGCCGACGAGATAGACCGTGCGGATGGCCTCAAGCGCCGGCGCGGCCGGCCGCGCAAAGACCCGCAGCTGGGCATCAGGCAGGGACGAGATACTCATTCGGCCGGCGAATTACCTGTTTCGATCGGACGACCAGTCATCATTTGTGCAGGTGCCGTCGCCACGGCCTCTCCCGCTTCGGTGAGCAACCCCAGCCGGCGCGCGCGCCTCGTCCACTGTTGGCGCGCCCACTCCTGCAAATCCTGGATCGTATCCGCCTCGTCGACGATTTCCATCCCGAGCAACGTCTCCACCACATCCTCCATCGTAACGATGCCCGCGAACCCGCCGTATTCGTCTACGACCATAGCGATATGATCCAGACGGTCCAACAACCGATCCAATAAGGCCGAGATGGACAGAGCATCCGGCACGACCATAATCTCCCGTGTCAACGCCTCCAGCGTAAGATCCCCCCGCCCCTGCGCCGCCTTGAGTAGGAGGTCGTCTTTTAATACATAGCCCGCCACGACATCTCGGCTTTCGCGATACACCAGAATCCGCGAAAACCGAAACTCCTCGTGCGATTCCATCACTTCATCGATTGTCATCGCGTTTGCCAGCGAGAACACAACGATGCGAGGCGTCATGATATCCTTCACTCGGATCGACGTAAAGCGAAACAAGTTTTTCAGGATGCGCGACTCGTTCTCATGGAAAACGCCTTCCTGATGGCCAATTTCTGCGAGAGCCGAAAACTCCTCGCGGCTGAACGATATCTTGCTGCGATGGCGCGTCAACAACCGTGTGACCGACTGCGCCAGTCGAACGAGCGGCCACATGACCCACATCACGGGCATCAACACTCGGACCACAATCGGCGCGAGCTGGCGCCAGAAGATAGCGCCGACGGTTTTCGGGATGATCTCGGAGAAGATCAGGATCATCAGCGTCATCCCTGCCGAAAATGCCCCTACGACATGACTGCCAAAAAGCGCGGCGGCCTGCGCGCCGGCCGCGGCGGCCCCCATGGTGTTTGCAATGGTATTCAGACTCAGAATTGCCGCAAGCGGACGGTCGATCTGTGCCTTCAACATCCGAATCTTACTCCCTAGACTACGCCCCTCCTGTTCGAGCCCCGCAATGTATGATGGGGTGATACTTAGGAGCACAGCCTCCATGATCGAACACAAAAAGGAGACGCCTATGGCCAGAATGATGTAAATCGCGAGAAGTGTCATGCGGGCTTCAACATCGTATCGGCCGTTTGGATGCGTGCTGGCGGGCTCTTAACGTGGAAACAACAGCGACAGGTTTACCGCGCCGACAGGTCCATTCTACAGCTTACTACTTTCAGGGTATTTCCGCAATCCTGATTTAGCCCATAAGACGGCTGTCGTAACGCAAATACGAGCCGGCCATAGATCGACTCGACACAATAAGCAGCGGCTGGAGCAGCCCGGGAGCGCTCATGCGTCCCGGCACTCCAGGCCGCTGCTCGTTCGTTGTATCCTTAACGTCTGCGATTCACGCCCCTCACGCCGGCCGCTGGGCGCCGCCATCCTTCAGTGCATAAGCGCTCCCATTTCCGCCCAGTTGGGGCATGAGGCCGTCGGGCGTCCCGTCGCCGGCGATCGCGTCCACTTCTTCGTCATTCTCCACCGCGAATGTCTGCGAGAACCGCTGCGAGATAGAATCAAAGACCGAGTACATGACCGGCACGATGACCAGCGTCAGGAAGGTCGCGAACGTCAATCCGCTGATGATCGAGATGCCCATCGGCCCCCAGAACTGCGTGTTCTGAGATCCCAACTGGAAGTTCGGCGCAAAATCCGTCAGCAGGCCCACGAAGTCGATGTTTAACCCGACGGTCAACGGCACCAGGCCGATCACGGTGGTTAATGCGGTCAGAATCACGGGGCGGAGTCGAGTAGCACCGGCTTCGATAATGGCCGCACGTTTATCCATACCACGCTCGCGCAACTTCATCGTGAAGTCGATCAACACGATGTTGTTGTTCACCACAATGCCGGCAAGACTGATGACGCCAATAAATGTCATCAGGCCAAATGGCGTGCGGGTCAGAATCAGCCCCAACAGAACCCCGATCAGACTCAGGCCAACGGCCACCATGATGATAAACGGCGTGCTTACGCTGTTGAACTGGGCGACCATGATCATGAAGATCAGGGCCACGCCAATCAGTAACACATAGCTGAGGAAGCCAAAACTCTCCTGCTGCTCCTCGTTTTCGCCTGTATAGGTAAGGGTATATCCCTCGGGCACGGTGGTCTCGTAATCCGCCAGGTGCGCCCTTGTGGAGGCCAGCACCTCAGGGCCAGTGAAGCCATCGGCTGCCTTTCCGGTCACCGTCGCTACCCGGTACAGGTCAAGCCGCGTCACCGACCCTAAACCGCCACGCAGTTGCATGTCGGCGACGGCTACGAGGGGCACTTGCTGCCCTTCGTGCACGATGGTAAGATTGCGGAGGCTTTCGAGGCTGGACCGGTCGGACTCCGCGAGGCGTACAATGATGTCGTACTCGTTTTTACCGGTGCGGTACGTGACGGCTTCGGAGCCGTTGATGGCCGAACGGATCGTAGAGGCGATGAGGCTCGTCGACAACCCGTATTGGGCCGCGCGCTCGCGATCGATATCGACCTGGAGTTCGGGACGGCCCGAGTTCAGGTTGTCATTCACATCCACCAGCCCGGGTATGGCGCCCGTTTCCGATGCTTCGCTCAATCGCGTCTTGACCTCCGTTGCCACACGGCTGATCACCTCGAAGTCCGCTCCGGAAATCTCGATGTTGACCGGGTTGCCAACGGGGGGGCCGGATTGATCCTGGCTGAACGTAACCTCCGTTCCCGGGATGCCCTTGAGCTGATTCCGGAGTGCCGCCATGGTGATGGGGCTAGGCTCGGCGCGGTCCTCGTAGTCCACCAGATTCAAGGTCAGGCGCGCCCGCTCGGGGCCGGCCGCACTGCCGCCAAACATGACGTCGCCCCCGACGCCGACATTCGTCAACATATTCTTGACGTTCGCGCGGAGGTTTGGGTTGTCATGTAACAGCGCATCGATCCGGGAGTGCGCCTCCAGAGCCACGCCATTACTCGTCTCCAGGTTCGTCCCAAGCGGCGCCTCAAATTCAATGGCCACCTGGTTCGGATCTGTTGTCGGGAAAAACTCGACGCCCGTCGGTGCGAGCACGAAGAGACCCACTATGCCAAAAAGTGACCCAATGACCCCGTTCAGCAACCGCGAGCGGTTGTCCGTCAGGATGAGTTGCCGGGGGGCTTTAAACACCCAGCCCAGCGCGCCGATTAGCACTACCAGCACAGGCACGGCCATCAACACAACGGCGGCGCTCGGCTCCAGATGGCGAGGGCTTATCTGGATGATCCCCAGTAACGCCCCGATACCAAGGGCAAGGTATACGCCCCCTTTTACGGTCGTCTTTCCACCGATGTACAGGATTTCTGCAATGTGCACGAAGATACCGATGAGCCCGAGGGCCGCCAGAATCCCGCCCGGTACGAGCAGAATCATGCCGGCATACTGGCCGGCTATGCGGCTGATGATGCCGCCAAGGACAAGCGCCACCGCCCCCAGCGTGAAGGCGCCCAACGAAAACGTATTTCGTAGCAAGGCACGCTTCGCGCTGTAGTCCCGCTCAAGCATCCAGTTCAGAAACGTCCTGTATCGCGTGACAATCCTTGGAAATCCAGTCTGCACGAATCGGTCGCCCATGGGCTTGAATACGTGTTTGTGCATCCAGATCAACACCGGAATGGCGACGATGAGTACGACCAGCGACTTCCAGTTGGCGATGCCGATCACGACACCGGTCAGTGCCACAAGCACGGTCGCCCCGATCCGCGCCGCGCGCCGCATGGGAGGTGATTCTTCGTTGTCCATCCGGGCATAGATCCCCATGAACACAGGGTTGATCACAAGCGCCACGAACAGCGAGCAAATCAGGGTCACGATGAGCGTCAGCGGCATATAACTCATGAACTCCCCGATGATGCCCGGCCAGAACAACATGGGAGCGAATGCCGCCACGGTGGTGGCCGTCGAAGCAATCACGGCGGGACCGACCTCGCTGGTACCCAGCCGCGCCGACTCGAACCGGGAGTACCCCTGCTCTCGGAATCGGTAGATATTCTCAATGATCACGATCGCATTATCAACCAGCATCCCAAGCGCGATAATCAGGCTGAATAGGATGATGAAGTTGAGCGTGTATCCGAGCGTTTGAAAGAGGATGAAGGCTATAAACATCGAAAGCGGAATGGCGATGCCCACCAGGAAGGCATTCCGCACGCCCAGGAAAAACAGCAACACGGCCACAACGAAAATGAGACCGCTGATGACGTTGTTCTCCAGGTCTTTCAACATGGCCTCAACGTACACGCTCATATCGCCCGTGATGACATGCCTCGTGCCGGCCGGAAAGGTAAACGCGGCCATCTTCTCGTCGATCTCTTTTACCGTATCGAGTATGTTGGCGCCTGAACGTTTCACGATGTTCAGACTGACCACCTGGAGCGTGGCCAACTCTTCGTCGGACAACATGCGGAGCGCGCCTTCCTCGTCCTCTTCCTGGATCATCTCCAGCCGCGAATAGGTCGCACGTTCTTTGAATCCGAAGACGACGGTAGCGATATCTCGAATGTAGACGGGCACCCCTCCCGGGGCTTCGACCACCAGATTCTCCAGTTCGGCCGGCGCTTCGATCTCACCGTTCACCCGCACAAGATAATTGGCCCGATCGACGTCGATCGACCCCCCGGGAATGTTGGTATTTTCCTCACGAATCGTAGCAATGACGTCTTCAAACGCCAGGTTATACGACTTGAGCGCGTTCAGGTCGACATCCACCTGCACCTCCCGCTCGAGTGCCCCGATCACATCTACCTTCAGCACCGACGGGATGCCCTCGAGTTGCTCCTCGAGATCCTCGGCTACATCCTTCAACCGCGCGAGCGAGTAGCCAGCGGCCAGGTTGATCGTCATGATCGGAAACTCCTGGAGGTCGATCTCGCTCACGAGAGGCTCCTCGGCTTCAGGCGGTATTTCCGACTTGGCGATGCCCACCTTATCGCGCACCTTCTGCAGTGCGTCGTCGATCGACACGTCGGGATCGAATTCCACAATCACCGTCGACACCCCCTCCGTCGAGGTCGATCGGATTTCCTTGATCCCACTCAGTCCCTGCACCTCCTGTTCGATGTGCTGGGTCACGAGCGACTCGATGTCGTCCGGGCTCGCTCCCGGGTAGATGGTCGTGACGACGATCTGCGGGATTTCGATGGACGGGTTGGCTTCCTTCGGGATCGTCAGGTAGCTCAGCAGGCCACCAATCGTAAGAATGGCGGTCAACACCAGGACGCTGGTGCGATACTGGATCGAGATATCGGTGATTCTCATAACGCGGATGCCGAACGGTTGACGATGATTATTCGGTAGACACGAGACGCAACGAGGCGCTCTCAGTAGTCGATACGACCTCGACGACGTCGCCTTCAGTAAGATTTTGCTGACCGAGGATGACCACTTCTTCGCCGGCTTCGATGCCGTCAGTAATCACGACATAGCCGCCATACGAAGCACCGGTTTCGACCGTGCGGGCATGGGCGACACGTTTGCCGTCCTCGGATCCGACCACAAAAACGCCGTAGCCGGCCTCATCGAGCAATACGGCCGTTTGAGGCACAACCAGCACGTCAGCCAATCGGTCACGCGTCACGAACAACCGCGCGGTCATCTCGGGCTTGAGGATGCCCTCGCGATTCTCGACGCGCACTTCAATCGGAAACGTCCGGCTTGCGGCGTCGATCGCACCGCCCACGAACTCGATCTCCGCCGAAATGCGGCCGTCGCCGTTTGGACCGAACTCGATCTCGACCGGTGTCCCTTTGCGAATCGTGCTGGCGTACCGCTCAGGCACGCCGGCGGCGACTTTGACGGCTGCGCTGTTAACCAGGCGCGCCACGGGGGTACCCATCACCACCTGCTCCCCTACTTCCGCCATGTGTTCTTCTACGTACCCGCCAAAGGGCGCCGTTACTCGCGTATTGTCAAGCTGCTCGCGCAACTGGGCGAGCGCAGCCTCGGACTGGCGCAGCTGGGCCGCGCTCTGGTTCAACTCGGCCCTAACGCGTTCGTATTCGGTCGCGCTGATGATCGAATCCTGATACAGCGGCGTTTGCCGATCGTACGTGTCTTGCGCCAGATTAAACTGCGCCTGAGCGGCGTCGAACATCGCCTCCGACTGACGATAGCCGGCGTATAACATCGTCGAGTCAATCTGCGCCACGACACCCCCCTTACCTACATAGGCCCCACGCGCGGCGCGGTACAGCAAGGTGCCACTCGACTCGGCCGACAACGCCGCATCGTTACTGGCTTCCACCGAACCGGTCAGTTCGATGACGTCGACAAAGGCTGTAGGCGACACGACCAGCGTCTCGATACGCACGCTGCGACCCACCGTGGCCACGGGCACCGCCGCCGCACCGGTAGCGTCATCGTTCTGCGCGCCGCCACATCCCATCCCTGCAAACGGCATCAGGACGAACACGGCGAACGCATAAAAATGTAGTAAGGAAAGACGATTCATAGGGCTCATAGAAGTCATGATGATACAGCGTCGTAAGCTTATGTCAGCGTTATTCGCGCCAGCGGGCAAGGGCAAGATTCAGTTCCTCCGAATTGGCGAGCGGCATGCCGACAGCCGTTTCGAACGCGCTCCGAGCGCGCAGGTAGTCGTGGATGGCCTGGAGGTGGTTCAGCCGGCTCTGATCCAGCTGGTCGGATACATTCCGCACTTCCAGCGGCGTGGCGACGCCCTCCTCGAGCCGTTTGCCGGCGTAGGCATAATTCAATGCGGCCCGCTCGCTATTCCGTTCCTGGCTGGCAATCTGCATGCGGGCGGCCTCCAGGTTACGAAGCGCCAGCGCCACCTCCTGCCGGACGCCTTGCAGTTGCTGATCGAATTGCACCTCGAGGCGGTCCGCGGCGATGGTCGCCTGTTGAGCCCGGTAACGGCTCTGGAATCCATCAAACAGCCGCCAACGCAGTTGGAAGCCCACATTAATCGCCGGATTCCAGTAACTGGAGCTGAAGAAGGAATTCGACCCCTGGCTGAACGTAAACGGATCATCCGCGTCGGCGATCAGGAAGGTCCGATTGCCCGGTACGTTACCGACATAGCTGAAGTTGGCGAACGCGTTCAGCGTGGGCAGATAACTGCTTCGTGTCACACGCGCATTCAACTGCTGCAGTTTGATGCTCTCGCGCAACTGGTCGAGGTCGGGCCGTTGGTCGATGGCCACGCCCACGGCGTCTTCCATCGAGATGGTCTGAAACTCTCCAATGGAATCCACGGCGAGTTGCCCCACCAGATGGAGGGGCTGATCGACCGGGATGCCAACGACTACCTTGAGCTGATCGAACGCCTGCTCGGCGCGGTTGGAGGTTTGCAACAAAGCCGTCTCGAGGTTCGCCAGCTCCACCTCCATGCTCAAGCGCTGAAATTTGGGCGTCACTCCTTGCGTCACCTGGCGTGAGATTTCACTGAGCGTGGCGCCGGTGCGTCCCACACTCTGACGCGCGACTTCAATCGATTCCTGAGCCAGGAGCGCCTGGTAGAAGGCGGCGCGAACCTCGTCGATCATGACCTGTTCCTGCCGTTTGAGCCCGTACTCCCGGCCAGTCGTCAGGTAGCGCGATGCGCCTTTCACCGCAATGAACGCGCTGAAGTCGAAGATCTTCTGAGTGATGGTAATGCCGGACTGAAACTGGTTCGGCACGGCGAACGGGTTGTCCTGCGCGTCCAGAATGATGCCGGCGCGGTCGATACCCTCTTGTTGCCGATCGATGAAATCGTCAAACGTAAGAGGGTCCGTGCCGGGGTCTTCGTCTGTACGGGAACGCTCGTTGTACGCCAGCCAGTCTATAAACCCCAGCGAGGAGAAGAGATTGCCGGCCGAACTGCCCGAGAACGGGTTGGCGCTCTTCAAGTTACGCGTATAGCTGCTCGATGCCTCGATCTGAGGATACAACTGGCCATACCCCTCCTTTACCTGGGCATCCGCTTCCTCTACCCCCAGCCGCGCATCTTTCATCGCATAATTCTGGATATAAGCGATTTGCAGCGCCTCTTCGAGTGTAAGCGTGATCGGCTCTCGAGGCGACAGGGGTGAAATCGAGGCGAACTGCCCGTAGCCCACCCGAGGGGCGGCGATCACCAGCACCACGAAGACCAGGCCGAACGCCTTCAACAACCTTAATGGACAACGATACAGCATACAGTTATACTGGTCTTTGGGAGCGGATGGGACCGATCAGACACTCAGTCCATCCATTAAAAGATGGGTCAGAAACCCGGCTGCCGACTCCGGAGCCAGCGGCGAGCAGGCGGTGTCGCCGGCCAACAACAGGTGCACCTGTAGCCCCTGAATATTGCCCAGGATGATGTGCGCCGTCGCATGCACGTCCATGGTACGGATCGTGCCGGCGCCCATGGCCGCCTCTATCGGTACGGTAAACGCGTGTACAATGCGCTCCTGTTGCGCCCGGAAATACGACGCATGCCCTTCGTTCTCTCCAAAACACATCCGATGTGCCTCTTTTACGAGAATGAGAAAAAGCTCCTTGTCGTGTAAATAGAACGAGAGGCATGACAACGTATAGTCATAGAGCGCCTGACGGAACGTTATTTTCTTCTCTTCGACGGGTAAAAACGAGACCCGCACCAGCCGCTCCATGTCGTCGTAAAACCCATCAAAGAGGGCAAACAACATGGCCTCCTTGCCCTCCCTGAAGTAGTTGTACAGGGTCCCTTTGCCGAACTCCGCCCTACGCGCAATGTCATCGAGCTTGGCATGCTCGAATCCTTTCTCCGCAAACTCCACCCGCGCGGCCGACAGGATGGCATCTCGCCGCAACTGGCGTTCGCGTGCTCTTCGGGACGTTGGTACCTCCATGCTCGGTTCAGGAAAGGTGACGCGTGAGTCAGTTTTTGACCACTACGTCACGTTGCTGAACAAGATTCACCCCACCCATTAAGAAGGTGTCAAGATTTGCCAGGATGCCCTCAAAGAGTCCTACAAAAAAGAGTCGTATAAAAAAGGCGCCCGACTCAGGGAGTGAGCCAGGCGCCATTGAAACCAGAGGAGATGCAACCAAACGCCCTGAATAATAGGAACCTATTGACTCTATGTCAATACTTTTTTAGGCATTCGTCATACTACCTAAAATAATCCTCCCTGACACTGAGGCAATTTAAAAGCACCGTATGGAGTGCCCCTGACATCAAAAAAAACAGGCAGGCGGTTCGCTACACCGGATCGGCCGGTCGGCTAATTCGGGATCAGCTCATTGAGCAGACGTTCGTTCGTCGGGATCTGCTGGAAATGGCGCAGCAATGCCTGCATGGCCTCGATCGGCGGCCGGCTGTTCAGCGCCCGGAAAAGCTTGTGATGCTGTGCCACCATATCGCCCAGGAGCAACTCCTCGTTTCGGGTGCCGCTCTTCCGTAGATTGATCGCCGGGTAGATGCGTTTATCGGCCATCTGGCGGTCCAGCACAATTTCGGAATTGCCCGTCCCCTTGAATTCCTCAAAAATCACTTCGTCCATGCGGCTGCCCGTCTCGATCAGGGCCGTGGCAATGATGGTCAGCGAGCCGCCGTTTTCGATATTCCTCGCGGCGCCAAATATCTTTCGAGGGATCGTCATGGCCCGAGAATCCAGACCGCCGGACAACGTTCGCCCACTGCCTTCCGTCCACAGGTTGAAGTTGCGGCCGAGGCGCGTCAACGAGTCCAATAACAGCACGACATCCCGCTTGAGCTCCACAAGCCGCTTGGCGTATTCCAGGGATAACGTGGAAACGCGGACGTGGTTATCCGCTTCCCGATCGTTAGAGGATGCAAAGACCATGGCAGAGGTGGATCGGCGGAAATCCGTCACTTCCTCGGGCCGCTCATCCACGAGCAGCGCCACGAGGGCAACCTCCGGGTGGTTTCGGGTAATTGCCGCCGCAATCTGCTTCAAAAGAATGGTCTTGCCGGTCCGGGGCGGCGCCACAATGAGGGCACGCTGCCCTTTCCCGATCGGTGCGGCGAGGTCCACGGCGCGCATCGAAAAATCCGTCGGCCCCGTCACGAGATTCAGCTTCTCTTCGGGGTAGATGATCGAACCGGTCTCGTAGTCCCGCGTCCGCACCCACTCGTCCGGGCTAACACCCATGATCGTGGTCACTTTTTCCACCTGCAGATCGCCCTTGCGACCGGGACGTAACGTCCCTTCCAGGATCACGCCGTCGCGCAGATTCAGCTTACGTATCAGCGGTGGAGGGGCAAATGCGTCGTTCTCTCCCTTCGGCAATTCAGGCCGCAACTCACGAATAAACCCAAACTTCTTGTCGCCAATCAGCTCGAGTATACCACGGAAAGGTATCTCTCCCATACAATGTTAAAAGGATCTAGTCTCTGGGTTAACGTTGACCTTCTATTCCACAAAACACGGAAAGGCCAATTACATACCAATCTAAAACAGGAAACACGTCCCGCTTTTTTCTGACATCGCCGTGAGGCCACTCACGGCGTCGGATTTCCACACGCATGGACCTCTCTCACGGCATCCACCGCCGCCGGGCCATGCTATCCGGACACGTTCTGGACGCGCAGGTGGCGCGTCTCGCAAGCTCCCAACTTCCAACCAACAAGGAATAGCTACAAAAACTCCGTTATGGAACGTTGCTTCACGCCGATGGTTTCCGGACGCTTGATGAGCCGCATATAAACGAAGCGACAGCGATGACTGACCCGAGCACGTGGGTATCCCGCCTCCAGGTGGAACGAAGCGGACCACCGGATGCAGACACCGTGATCCTGTTGCATGGATGGGGTAGTAACGCCTCGCTCATGCATGCCCTGGCGTTGCCGCTAGCCGCTACGTACCGGGTGCTGGCGCCGGATCTCCCCGGGCACGGCACGACCCCGCCGCCCCCCGAGCCCTGGGGCGTGCCGGAATACGCGCGCCTCATCGCGGCTTTCATGGCTTCGGAAGGCCTGCGACGCGCTCCCATCATCGGGCATTCGAATGGCGGTCGAATCGCCCTTTATATGGCCAGCGAACCGGAATTCGCCCCGCTGATCGAACGCCTCGTCCTGATCAGCCCCTCGGGCATTCGGCCGTCGCGCTCCGCCGGCTACTACCTGCGCAGCGGCCTCGCCCGCACGTTGAAAGCGCCCATGACCCTCCTCCCTCCTCGCCTGCGCGCCATCGGGATGGACTGGCTCAGACACACGTGGATCTGGCCCATGCTGGGGTCCTCAGATTTCCGGCAGTTACAGGGGGTCATGCGCGAGACCTTCGTAAAAACAGTAACCTGTTATCTGGAAGATCGGCTCGACCGGATAACCGCTCCGGTTCTAATCCTCTGGGGCACCCGGGACGATGCCATTTCCCATACCCAGATGACGACGCTGGTATCCGGCCTGCCAAACGCCACGTTAGTCCCGTTACAGGACGCCGGACACTACGGGTACCTCGACCAGCCGGCTCTGACGAGCGAGGCCATCACCCGCTTTCTCGAACCCACGCCCGCCGCCTGATCGCTCCACCCGGATCATCCCCTGCATGGACGCATTGTTTCAGATCCTCTACAGCCTGGGCATCGCCGCCGCTACGTTGAGCGCGTTATGGCGATGCTGGCAACGCCTGCGATTCTACCTGCACATGCTGCAGTTGGAGTCTTATAAACCACCCCGGTTTCGGTCCTGGCTACGCTCCCGCGGGCGTAGCCAGATCGTACGTATATCCCATATCCTCGGCCTGCTCCTCGTTGCGACAGCCGCCTTTCACCGGTACGGCGCCGTCGCGGCAGCCCTGTTGTGGACGATTGCCTTCGCTTCATCCCGGCATTACCTCGGATTTCAGATCAAGAAGCCGATTGCCTTCACGGGCCGGATGAAGCGCCTCGCTGGCGCCGCCTTCGTATGCGCAACGGCCCCGGTCGCCGGCGGCGCGCTGCTGGCTTTTTCCGCGGGCCCCCTCCAGGGCGCCGCAGGATACCTGCTCGGGTGGCTCGCGGCGGACCTCCTCGCTCCGCTCTGGGTGCTCCTGGCTGCCTACCTCATGGCGCCCTATGAACGTTGGCTCCAGAATGGGTTCAAACGACAGGCCACCGAGACGCTGCGCCGGCGAACCGACCTGCAGGTGATCGGGGTCACGGGCTCCTATGGCAAGACAAGCGTCAAGTTCATCGTGGCCGAAATCCTGCGTCAGCGGGGGAACGTGCTCGCTACTCCGGGCTCCTATAACACTCCCATGGGTATCTGTCTCGTTATTAACGAACAGCTCAAGCCGGAACACCAGCTACTCGTCCTCGAGATGGGCATGCGGTATCGGGGCGATCTTCGGGAGTTGTGCGCCATCGCCGCGCCCGACCTGGGCATCGTCACGTCCGTCGGGCCGGCGCACCTCGAAACGATGGGCTCTATCGAAGCGATCGCGGCCGAAAAAAGCGACCTGCTCGGAGGGCTCAAACCCGGCGGAGTCGCGGTGCTAAACGCCGATGACCCGAATGTCGAGGCGATGGCGGCCCGCGCACCGGGCAAGGTGTGGCGCGTATCCGCAGGCGCCGTGCCGGACGCCGACATCGTGGCCCGCGATCTCGTCTACGGTCCGGAAGGCCTGTCTTTTATCGTGCGGGATGACACGGGCGCCGAACATCCTTTCCGGTCGCAGTTGCTCGGGCAGCACAATGTCGTCAATATCTTGCTGGGCGTGGCCGTCGGCCGGCACTATGGCATGCGCCTCCGACAGATTGCCCATGCCGTCGCCCGGATCGAACCGATCGAACACCGCCTCCAGCTACGACGACAGGGAACGTACACGATCATTGACGACGCATTCAACGCAAACCCGGTGGGCGCACGGCATGCGCTGGACGTGCTGGGAGCGTTCACCGGCGGGCAGCGCGTCGTCGTCACGCCCGGGATGGTCGAACTCGGCGCCCGCCAGGAGGAAGAAAACCGCCTCTTCGGCGAACACATGGCCGGCCAGGTCGACCTCGCCATCCTCATCGGCGACGAACAGACGCGTCCCATCCAGGAAGGCCTCCGCCGGAGAGCTTTCCCGGAGGACCACATCCTCATCTACCCCTCCTTTTCCGATGCCCGCGCCTACCTCGACTGCCATCTCCAGGCCGGCGACACCGTGCTCTTCGAAAACGACCTGCCCGACACCTACAACGCCCGTTCCTGACGAACATGCGCGACGTGCCCCGGAGAAATCCGGCAACACGCCGCGCATGACGTATCCTTGCTGGCCCGGCAAGAAAGTTACGAGACGGACAAGACGCTACAGGCTGACGCCGAACACCAGAAAGCTCCGCGCCGCATTCGGCGTTGGGTTGATCATGTAGGCTACCGAAACCGGCAACGAGAAGGAGTCGGTGATCTTGAGTTCGCGGGACGCCGACAGACCGAGATTCACGAATCCGAAGGCCGACGTGCGGTAAAACGCGCTTTCCTGAGGCACAAACGCGACTGTCACGCCCAGATCCACATCCTCCACCGTGAAGGGGTAATCCAGCTGGATGTAGACCGAGTTGTCGTCGTCGTTGTGGAAGAAAATGTTCGCCGAAATCGAGAGGGGAAAGGTCTCCGTCCCGCCGGCGCCCACGTTCAGTTCCAGAAAGTGCGAACCGCCATCCTCGTAGTTGAAGTAGTCGAGGCCGAGCGAGTCGTTACCCGGCGCCGGGAAGTGATAATCCGTGATACCCACCGTGATGGGCCCAAGCGCCACGCTTGCATACAGGTCATGCTCGTTGGCATACGCTCCCGAAGCCGAGATCGAGTAGGAGGCCCATGAACCGACCGTCAAAGCGCCCGCACTGAATTCAAGCGCGGGCTGAACACTCATCGACTCGCCAAAGTCGACCCCGCGCCAGATGTACCGGCTGACGACATCGGCGCCCAGGCTAAACGACTGAGCCGCCGCGGGGCGAATGTTTCCTAAAATTAGAACGGCTAGCAGAAGGAGTACAGGTCGCATGGCTTTCATGTAGGATATTCGTTTGGTTGGGGGTTGATTCGACGGAAGGCTTAGTCGGTGGATCGATATATATAATTTTTTAAGGCGACAAGCCAGTATGCCGAAATAATAAAAGCGCTTTCTCTTCTATTTCTTCAAACAAAACATCCAAAAATGAGGAAAAAGTCACCTCGGATGCGCAGAAAGTCAGGAATTTATTACGGAGGACAGTTTTCGTATCCGGGCTATCTATTGCCGACTTGTCGAGAAATAAAAGGGGCTTTCGAGAAATGAAAGAAGCCCGAAGGTGTTGCCTCCGGGCTTCAATTTTATGGGTTAAACGAGCAGCCGGCGAGATCAGTCGACCCGGGGTACCGTGATCGCTACGCCGCCTTTCATGGCCGAGTCGTGCGCGCAGAGGCCGGCCATGGTCCAGTTCGCGGAAGTGGCCGCGTCGGGCATCGGTGCCCGGCCCTGGACGATGGACTCGATGAACTCGTTGGCGAGGTGGGGATGGGATCCGCCGTGGCCACTGCCCTGGATGAAGGAGGTGTGCTCGTGTTCTTCGTCGTATACGCCTGCCTGAGTGAAGGACTGAATCTCGCGCGGGAGGCGATGACCGTAGTCGGGCACTTTAACCCGCTCCGCGTCCTCAAAACCGGAAAACAGCACCATCCCTTCCTCGAACAGCTGCTCCCATTCGAACGAGCGCTGGGTGCCGTAGACATCGAAGCTCTCGCGGTACTGGCGGATGGTGTGGAAGAGCGAACGCGTGACCTCGCAGGCGAGCTCCGAATCGCGCAGCTTCATCAGGGCCGATTCCACGGCGAACGGCGAGCCGTACAGCGGAACGTATTCCTCCTGGATCCGGCCGGACCCAAAACAGACGACCTCATCGACCGTGGTGCCGGCAAGCGCCAGGAGCGGACTGACGGCGTGGGTGGCGTAATGCATCGGTGGGAAGCCATACCAGTAGGCCGGCCATCCAGGCAACCCCATATTCTGCTGATGCGAGCCGCGCAGGAACTGGATCTTGCCCAGTTTCCCACTATCGAGCAACTCCTTCGCATACAAAAACTCGCGTGTGTAGACCGCCGTCTCCATCATCATATAGTTCTTCCCACTGGCGCGCTGCGCCTCGGCGATCCGCAGGCACTCCTCCACGGTGGTGGCCATGGGTACCGTGCAGGCCGTGTGTTTGCCGGCCTGCAGCGCCTGCAAGCTCATGATGCCATGCACGGCGATGGGCGTATTGATGTGCACGGCATCGATGTTCGGGTCGTCCAGGACCGACTGGTAGTCGGTATACCGCACCTCGATGCCAAACGCATCGCCGATCTCGTGCAGCTTGTCTTCATTGCGCTGGCAGACGGCGTAGCAGACGGCGTCCGGGTGGCGCTGGTAGATGGGGATGAACTCGGCCCCGAAGCCGAGCCCGATGATTGCGACGTTGACTTTTTTCGCCATATACTCACTCCTTGTGGTTTGATGCCTGAAAGGGCTTCTGATGCACAGCAAAGAAAGGAACGGGAAGCGATTAGTCCATCACTCGACATAGAAAAGATCTACTGGCGGCAGGGTTGGTCTCGGGTGGCCGGCGCGGACGAGGCCGGACGAGGCTGCCTGGCCGGCCCGGTCGTGGCGGCGGCGGTTGTTTTTCCTCCGGACGTGTATCTTCAGGGCGTACGAGATAGCAAGACGATGCCGGCCGAACAACGGGAACGGATGGCGATCGACATCCGACGGGAGGCGGTCGCGGTGGGCATCGGCATCTGTTCGCCGGAAGAAATCGACCACCTCAACATCCTGTGGGCTTCACTCGAAGCCATGCGGAGGGCAACGGTCAACCTGATGATCGACCCGGATATTGTCCTGATCGACGGCAACCGTTCGTTTCCGAACCCGGCATGGCCCACACGCACCATCGTGAAGGGCGACGCCCTCTCCCACAGCATCGCGGCAGCGTCGATCATCGCGAAGACGGTCCGCGATGGCCTGATGCGCGATCTGGACGCGACGCATCCCGAGTACGGCTGGGCCCGCAACGCCGGCTACCCGACCCCCGCGCACTACCGGGCTCTGGCCACACACGGCCCGACGACGTACCATCGCCGTACGTTCCGTCTCACGCCGGTGCGTATCCCCTGAAGATTATGGCGAAGGAGAAGACACGTACCCGTTTATCTGCGCGTCGAGCTGCCGGCATCCTTCATCCACCGAATACGGGCCAACATCCACGGTTAGATGAGCGCGGCGATAGATGGGATCCCGGAAAGTCATGAGGCGCGTGATTCGTTCGGACACCAGCGCCTCGGGCATCGGATGCCCTTCCGGATCCAGCAGCATGGGCCGGGTGTTCGGTTCCGCTCGGAGGCGTCGTACGATCTCGGCCGGCTCCACGTGCAGGTAAACCACGAGCCCATGGGCCAGGGCAAAAGCCAGATTGTCTTCCGAAACCAATGCCCCGCCGCCGACGGCCACAACCAGTGGCGCCCGTTCAGCTGTTTCGTATAAGGCTTCCGTCTCGTGCCAGCGGAAAGCCGCCTCGCCGAACTGTTTAAAGAAAGGGGCGATCGGCATCCCGATCCGCTCCACGATCCGCTCATCGAGATCGACAAAATCATAGCCGAGCCGCGTGGCCAGCGCGGCGCCGAGGGTGCTTTTCCCGCTCCCCATGAATCCCGTCAGGTAGATGCGCGGCAGCGCGTCGCGGAGTATTTTCGGCTCGGACATCCTGGATGATCGTTAATTCGACGCGTTTCCACCACGCCTGCCCATGAAATATCGCCTGTTGATCGAATACGATGGGACGGAATTTTCCGGATGGCAGCGCCAATCCGGCGTCGCAACCATCCAGGAAGCCCTGGAGGACGCCCTGAGCGTGGCCCTGCGCCGTCCGACTGCGGTGGTTGGATCAGGGCGGACGGACGCCGGCGTGCATGCGCGCGGACAGGTCGGCCACTTCGAAACGGCGGAACCGATCGACCCGTTCCGGCTGCGCGCCTCGCTGAATGGATTATTGCCCCACGCCATCGCGGTGCGGGATGTCGCGCCGGCGCCCGACTCCTTTCACGCCCGCTACGACGCCGTCGAACGCCTCTATCACTACCGCGTGAGCACGACGCCCATCGCGCTTGAGCGGCGTTTCCGCGCGCTGGTCGTGCCCTCGCCGGATGTTGACCGGATGAACGCTGCCTGCCATGCGCTCTTGGGCGAGCACGACTACGACTCGTTTTGCCTCACCGCCTCCGAGACGCAGAACCGGGTCTGCACCGTCCGGGACGCCGTGTGGCGCCCCGAACAGCGCGCGGGAGACTGGCTGTTCTGTATTGCGGCGGACCGCTTCCTCCACGGGATGGTCCGCGCCATCGTGGGCACCCTGGTCGAAATCGGCCAAAGCAAGCGGCCGGCGGACGACATCGGGCGGGTGTTGAAGGCCCGCGACCGGCGGGAGGCGGGGCCGGCCGCGCCGGCCCACGGCCTCACACTGGAGGCCGTCCGCTACCTCGATGAGCCGCGAACTTCGCCGATCGATTAGGTGTTGAATCTTGCTGACGGTTATACTCAGCGTCGAATCGCTGTTACGCCACCTTGCTTATGCTTCGCGCCGGTACTGCCCCACTTGATGCCGCCACGGCCGTTGGTCAACGCGTCCCGGCCATGCCGCGTCTATTCGGGCCGGCGCTTTTCCTGGCGGTCACCTTCATCTTCGCGGCCTGCGACCGCCCGTTTGTCGACCCCAGACCGCCCGAGCTCGAGCTCCTGGCCCCTTCGGTGAATCAGATTTTCGAGGACTCGGTCGTCACGATAAAAGTACGCGCCTCTTCGTTTCGTCTCATCGATCATATCGAGATCGATGGCCGGGAGATGGCGTTTGACCCGATCGACGATACCTGGGTGGACACGGTAACCCTGGCGCTTGGGGTCAACGACTTTCGGGTGGAGGCCATCGATGTGGCCGGCGTGGAAGGTGTTGAGGAAGTCTCCCTCATCCGGATGCAGTTCCAGTTTTCGAACGAAAGCCCCACACTTCCGCCCCCTTTCCGAATCGGCGAACACACGGCGACGCTGCTGCCGGATGGCCGGCTCATCCTGATCGGTGGCGCCCCGGGCATGGTCGATCCGGCGCTCAACACGGCTTTTTCGCTCGACCCCGAAGCGCCTTCTTTTGAGTTACTCCCCAACCGTATGATCCGCGGCCGGACTGGCCACGCCACCGCGCGCCTGCCCGATGGCCGGCTGCTCGTCCTCGGCGGCGCCTCGCGAGGCACCCCCGTGCAGCTATCCCACCTGGTGCCCGAAGTCGAACTGTTTGACCCGGCCACAAATCGTTTTATTCGAGTGCCGTATGTCGGGCCCCCGATCGCTCGCGCCTACCACGTCATGTTTATCACGACGGATTCCCGGGGCACGGTGATCGACGTTCAGGGGGGAATCGGCGAAAATGAGACGGACACGCGCAGCGAGATCAAACCGCTTCGGGATTTCCAGACGTTCCGTTTCGCTCGCGACACCCTGTTCGCCGTAGGCGACGGCGGGGTTGCCGTGGATGGCATCGGAGAAATCTACAGCCATACCGTAGCCCCTCTGGATCCGGAAGGGGCAAGCAGCAACGGCCGCTACCTGGTCGCCGGGACGTATTACACGGAGACCTCGGAAGAGAAGATGAACTTCACGATCGACTTCGACTCCTCCCCGCTGCAGATCATAGGCTCCACCCCGTTCGTTCAGGGGCGATTCCGGCACGCCACCGCCACGCTGCAACCTGGCATCATCTTCTCGTTCGGCGGGCGGATCTTCCTGGGGGGACCTGTGCTTCAGAACTCCGAGGTCTACGTGGAATCCTTGGACCAATTTTTTCTGTTTGAGAACGAGTCGCCCTCGCAGCGCCGGCACGGTCATACCGCAACCAAACTGCCTTCGGGACGAATACTGCTGGTGGGCGGCTTCATAGGAAATGGTGACGCCCTCTCGAGCACCGAGTATTTTAATCCGGGGTTTGGTTTTTGACCGGTATACCGTAAGCTCTACACGCCGCCTCACACCACACGCGCCCATGGACCTCCAACACATCATCCGATGGATCTTTATCGCGATCGTTCTGCTCGTCGCGATCATGATTCTGGGCGTGATCCTGCAGATTGCCGGCTTCCTGCTCCATTACGCACTCAAGGCGCTCTTACTGCTCTTCGTCATCGCCGTCATACTACGCTTTATCGGCGTCCTACAAGAACGGCGCGGCTGAACGCGTCAATCGTCTCCCCCCGGGCTCTTTCCACTGGATCACGCGTTTAGAGGCACACGAATCCCGTTACGCCACTCAAGCCGCTGCATCTCCGTGCCTCCAACTTCACCGCCGGTGTCGCCCTCCCCACAGCCGGATCTGGTTGCCAGTCCTCTCGACGTCACGTCCGAAACAGGATATCTGACCCGTGTCATCGTCCATACGCCGGGCGAAGAAATGTCGATGGTTTCGCCCGAAAACAGGGAAGAGCTGCTCTTTGAGGATATCCTACATGTCGAGGACGCCCATAACGAACACCAGCTCATGTGTGCGGTGTTCGAGAAGGTGATCGGTGAGAACGACGCCGTGCTCCAGATCGCGACCTTGCTCCGGGAAGCATTCGACCAGGAATCCGCCCGATTCGATTTTGTCGAGCAACTCTGCCAGGTGTCCCAGGCGCAGAACCTGCAGGCGTTTGAAAAGCAGCTCAAGGCCCTCTCCCCGAACGAACTGCACCGTTTCGCACTCACAGGCGTGTCGCGTCTCCCGATTCATGCCCAGCCGGTGCCCAACCTGCTCTTTACCCGCGATCTCGGGGCGACCGTCGGCAACACGATCATCTTGAGTCACCCCGCCAATGCCGCCCGCGCCCGAGAAAGCATCATCCTGAGTGTCGTCCTCCACTATCATCCCCGGTTCGTAGCACTCAAGGACCACATCGTTAAGCTGCCGGAGGGCGTTACGTTTGAAGGGGGAGATCTGCTGGTCCTGAACGAGTCGGCCATCCTGATCGGGCATTCCGAACGCACGTCGTTTGGCGGCGTCATGAATGTCGTGCGCGAGCTGTTTGCCCGGACGCCTATCGAGCATGTGGTGATGGCCAATCTGCCCAAGCAACGGGCGTGCATGCATCTGGACACCGTGTTCACCTTCGTGTCGCCCGACGAATGCGTGATCTTCCCCCCGCTGATCGAGCAGACTCGGCCCGGCAACGTGGCACTGTACAGCCGTGGCGATAGCCCGAGCCGGTTTTATGCCGAGACCGGGGTCGGCCTCAAGACGGCGCTCGAGTCCGTGCTTGGGCGCACCCTCTCGTTTATTCCCTGCGGCGGAGATGACCCGCTCGCGCAGAAGCGGGAGCAGTGGACGGACGGCGCCAACTTCTTCGCCCTGGCCCCCGGGCTGGTGATTGGCTACGAGCGCAACGTGCGTACGATGGAGGAGATGCGCGAGCGCGGCTACCGGATCGTGACGGCGCGCGGTTTCCTGTCCTATCACGACGAAAGTGATTTTGTGCCGGGCGAAAAGATGGTGATCAAGCTGGAAGGCAACGAGTTGTCGCGCGGCCGGGGCGGGCCCCGTTGCATGACGCTCCCGCTCTCACGCAAGACCCTGTAGCGCCCATGAGTCTTTCATTGCTCCTCGAGCCCGACAAGCGCTGGATGAAGATGGCCCTCGCCGAAGCACAGCGTGCCTTCGACGCGAACGAAGTGCCCGTCGGCGCGGTCGTTGTGCGCCAGGGAATGGTGATCGGCCGGGGTCGGAATATGGTGGAGCAGCTGAAGGACCCCACCGCCCATGCCGAGATGATCGCCGTGACGGCCGCGTGCGAGACGATCGGGCAGAAATACCTGGAGGGGTGTACGTTGTATGTGACGCTGGAGCCCTGCCCGATGTGCGCCGGCGCGATTGTGTGGGCCAAAGTCGCCCGCGTCGTGTTCGGTGCGTTCGACGAAAAAGCCGGCGCCGCCTCCACCCTCTACAATATCCTACAGGATCGTCGGCTGAATCATCAGGTGGATATCGTCTCGGGCGTTGAACAGGACGCCGCGGCCGGCCTGATGCGCGACTTCTTCCGCAAAAAGCGCCTCGTCCGCTAGATCCCCATGCACGACGTCATCATCATCGGCGCCGGCCCTGTCGGCCTCGCCTGCGGCATCAGCGCGAAGCGCGAGGGACTCTCGGCGCTGATCATCGAAAAAGGAGCGCTGGTCAACTCCCTGCTGGATTATCCCACCAACATGGAGTTTTTCTCGACGCCGGAGCTGCTCGAGATCGGCGACCACCCGTTTACAACACGGGGCGTCAAACCCACGCGCGAGGAAGGGATCGACTACTACCGCCGTATAGCGGACGTGGAGGGGCTCGACATCCGTCTGTATGAATCGGTGGTCGACCTCGAAGGCCAGGACCAGGCGTTCACGGTCGTGACGGACAAGGATGCGTATGCGTGCCGAAAGGTGGTCGTCGTAACCGGGTTTTATGACATCCCCAATCCCATCGGGGCGCCCGGGGAGGATCTTCCCCACGTGACCCACTATTTTCGGGAGCCCTACGCCTATTCCCGGCTCCAGGTCGCCGTCATCGGGGCCAAAAACTCGGCCGCGAAGGCTGCGCTGCAGTGCCACCGCGCCGGCGCCCACGTGACGATGATTGTCCGCGCCGCGGAGCTATCGGATAAGATCAAATACTGGATCAAGCCCGACATCGAGAACCGGATCAAAGAAGGTGCGATCAAGGCGCACTTCAACAGCCGGGTGGTGTCCATCGAGCCCGGCCGCCTCACCTTCGAAGGACCCGACGTACGCACGACCATCCCGAACGACCGGGTACTCGCGCTGACGGGGTACAGGCCGGACTACACCTTCCTGGAGCGGCTGGGCGTGACGATCGCCGGCGACGAATACCTTTCCCCCATCCACGACCCCAATACGTTCGAGACCGAGCGGCCGGGGCTGTTCATGGCCGGCACCGTCTGCGGCGGGCTGCGGACTAGCCGCTGGTTCATCGAAAACGGCCGCTACCACGCGAAGCTGATCATGCAGTTTATCGCCCGAGGGGTCGTGGGGGATGCAAGCCAGATCCCGGGGCCGGTGGCGGAAAACGTCCAGTAGCCGGCCGCGCCGTCGCTGTCATTCTGGAGTCGCTTGATAATCGTGTCGTTCCTCCCCCTCGATTGATTGATTTTGGCCGCAACCGGCCGGCTCACGGGGCTTTCTTATCGGGCATGACAAACGGTGTCCGACGACGATCGCACCCCTCTTAAATATTTTGGTCGTAGAGACGCCCCGGTGGGGCGTCTCCTGACGGCAACGATTTTCCCGAGCCCTACGAAAGCCGGATACCTCGCTGAGACGCCCCACCGGGGCGTTTCTACATAAAATGTCAACAGAATCACGTTCAGGCGCTCCTCGCCTTCGGCCAGTGTACCGAGTGGAAGTTCGTTGTGGTCGAGCACGAGCCACGCCGGCACGTTCGTCGCCCGAACGAATACCTGATCCGCTACTCACTCCTCGGTACTATCATGGAGGTCGCTCTGCTCCCACATCGGCTGGCGCCGCTGCGTCCGATCGCGATGACAGGGCGATTTTGGTTCTCACACCACTCGGCGACAGACTCCCGGCCTCATCGCTAATCGCTACTGGTTATTCGCTACTCGCTAATCAGGAAGGTCTGATGCGGAACGCCGTAACCGCGGGATTGGTGATGGGCAGGGGTTCGCCGGCCGCGATGGGCCGGGTAGCGACGACGTCGCCGTCCGCCAGTTCTTCGAGTATCATGCTCGATCCGGCACCCAGTTCGACCGTGACCGGGTACTGGCCCGACTGGATCTGGACAACCCCTTCTCCCGCTTCGACGAGCCGGCTATCGCCCTCGAAGCGGGCATCAAACGAGCCGGCGGGTGGAGGCGGCGGAAGCGCAAAAGAAACGGCCTGCGGCTGCGGGAAGGCCGCGCCGAAGTAGAGGGTCTGGCTGCCCCCGTTGCCACGGACGATGAGCCGGCGGAAGGCGGCGGCCACGGTCGGGTCCTGGATGACGGCCGGGAGCGCGGTCTTGCCGGCCGAGGCGGCGCAGTCGAGCGTGAGTTGGCCTGCGGCTGAGGTCTGGAGCCAGTATCCTTCGCCCTCATCAAGGGTGGCAGCTGCAACATAGCCGCCGTTGTAGCCAAAGATGGAGCCGGGCACGAGAATGCTGCCCGGGTCGTCGATGGCGGTTACGTCCAGGTCACAGCTCGGGCCGGCTATGAGATGCCAACCGGCCATGAGATCGAGCACAGAAGACGCAACCGGGGTGCCCATAACGATCTGTGTACCGGCGCTGTCGGTGTTGATCCAGTAGCCCCGTTCGAGCGCCATGTCTTCCTCGAAGACGTAGCTCGTCCCGCCCCAGGCGAAGGGGGCCTGCGTAAGCGGGACTGTGCTGTAGACTTGCTCGTAGTTGGAATCCGGCACGTCGAGCGGCAGACCGCCCAACTGCCAGCCGGCCGCGAGGGACTGAGCGGAGACGTTCTCCAGCTGATCGAGCAAGTATTCGGCGTTGTACCGGAAGATGGCGTAGGCTTCGCTGGTGAGGTTCGCGTCTTTTTCAGCTTCGACCAGGGCGAGTAGCGCGGCGAGTTCAGTTGCCGCGGCCCCTTCGTCGGCAGCGATCAGGGCAGTCCGTGTAGATTGCAGGTGGGCTTCGATATCGGTCGCCAGGGCCGAAATGAGGATCCAATCCAGATTCTCGCTTCTGGGTACGTAGGTTATGAGCGTGTCGACTATCTGGGTGGCACCCCAGGTATCTGTGTCGACTACAGGGCCGACGGTCTCCATGCGCACAGAACGCGTAGCTTGATAGAGTGAATCAGCAACGTCTCCTATCTTGCTAGTAGGCCCTTCATCATCCCAGCCACCATACCCCCCAGCGGTTCTGAAGTAACTATTTACGATGCCCGGAAGTTTTGAACTAAAATAGGAAAACCCATTAACTGTTGAATCTCGTCGAATGCCACGATGATCGCGACCTAAACCGGCGAGTGTAGGCACCGAATAGAACCACATTAGATCTAAAGACGCCGATGTATTCCAACCGAACCCTGGTACAACAACATCATAATGAGTCATATCTGTTTCAATCACAATGGAATAAATACTATTGAATCTTGCGGTTCCGTTTGAAACTGAATACTCGTATTTGTTTTCATTCATTGAATAACTAATTGCCGTGCCGAATATCGCAGGGTCGATATCGTTGCCTGGATACAGAGCAGATTCCAACAGAGAGTCCCTACCACTGTCCCAATACAATATCCCATATGCATGCCTAACACTATCATATCCTATACATTCTCCGTTTTTATTATAAACCATCTGATAAATCTGCGGATCAGCATCTTGACACTGCGCAAGCGTATCCATTCCAAGAAAAGATAGAATAATAAACACGGCAACGTGTTTTGTTGAAAAAAAGTTCATCTTCATCGACTCCGATGTTATATTTGGCATTATGGATAGAAATATATGTGATAATGTTCGTTTGATGTTTGTGGACTATGGGTCTCCAAGGTCATTGTATACTGGCCCAGCGTGAATCGGAGTTTCCGTTGCTTGTTCTTTCCTATCTGATGCTCCGTACCGAATTCAGAACAGGGCGGAGCAGCGTAAGAAATCAAACTCCACCCTGCCGTCTAGTTACCGCTTCCAGCCCACGGGATTTGCCCCCGAGAACCAGGATGGGCCTGGTCGCCTGGCGCGCTGCTCATCCACGCAGCCGCGTTATGGTGCCGTACTCCACAATCCTTTCGCGGCGTCCGGTTCGCTGAGAAGTTGATTGGTTGCACAACGTGCGTGATAACACGGAGATGCTGCTCGCTCGCTGAAGCGGCAGCGCGTCACCCCACCAGCGTCTTGAGTCGATTGGACAAGCGGAGGGTGAGGGCATTCCACCCTCTTTTGACGGTATCCTGCTATTCACCAACTGGCGGGAAGAGTTCCTGCAAATCTCGCAAGAACTCCACCAGGTCCCTTCCAAGTAACTCGGCCCCACCTCTTTGCGCTCCGCCCCGCAAGGCAATCGTCCCCGGTGTTATCTCGCCCCCAAAAAACTCTCCGACGATGCGACACGCTTCTTGTATGGGTGCCAGGTGCCGATATCGGTCTCGAATTCCCGTTGCTTCTTCCCATTCCGACTCCGTTGTCATGGCCAGGATTCGATAAAGATCAAAGGCGTGGTGGCGACCAAAATCTTTCGCCTCGTCCTCTCGGCGATCCTTGTAGGCGTGGAGCTTGAGCACCAGAAACGTATACGGATGTGGCAAAAAGACGGTCGCCGGCTCCTGGCCCCGAGATATTTCCACGGGGAGCAGGTGCTCCTCCAGCGTCAATGCCTCCGGTGCAGTATGTGCGTGGATTCCCTTCACGGCGCGATGGCTAATACGGCGAGAATCCTTCTTTATCCGAGAATCCTCCGTTAAGGGTAGCGGAGCCAGCAGATCAATTTTTACGGTACGGCTCTGCCCAAAGTAATCAACCGTCCGGTCAAACTGATAATATTTTGCCCTCTCGACGGGACGGTATCCCTGCTCCGCCAACGCATCTCGCAATACGCTGAAGCGCTCTTCGTCAACGATCAGCTCTGTCGACAAAAACAGATCGATGTCCTCCGTCGATCGTGCGGCGGGGATCGGCCGAAGCGTGGGCGCTCCCTGTTTCGCTACGTGTTGTTGACGCAGCAATAGACCATATCCTCCCCCGATGATAAGGCGCACGTCGCGGCCTTTGAGCCGGATGCTCAGCGCGTGCAGTTCGTCTCGCAGCACATCGGTTTCCCCTGCAGGAAAGCCCATCGTCAAGCCCTCGTTCGGTTGGTGTCACGCCATGGATACGGCGAGTATTTCTCGGCGCAGCTGGGCCGCCACCTCCCGCTCCCGCTTTCCCCCCTGCATCAGCTCCAAATAAATCTGCAGCTTCGAGCACCAGGGGAATCCCCCATGAGGCGTGGTGTCGAAAAACACCTCCCCCCTTTCCACCTCCACCAGCTCCACGTTGGCGAAACGGCTTACCTCCTGGATAGATACACGCCCAACCCAGTCCCCCATGGTCGAAACATACACTCGGGTCACCTCATCGCTCTGCGGCGAGAGCACATAAAGTGCTTCCGAAAGCCCTGTAAACCGAACACCCTCCGGCGCCGCCGCGACAATGCTTTCCAGGAAGGCCTTGTTATCCGGCGATTTTCCCAACAGGCGTCGTTTAATCCTCGGCCCTTTGTATTCTTGTACCAGGAGATCGAGAAGGCGCTCCGGCTGTATCAGTTGAACGCCCTCCTTCTTTGTGATGATCAGGTCGTCTTCCAGGGAGGAGAGCACTTTAGATACGGTGGCCAGGCTGATTTCTCCGCCGCGGCGGATGATCTCGTCGCGGACGTCCTGTACCTTGCTGAATTGTGGACGACAAAAGAGCACCCGGCCGACTAGCGCGCTTTTTCCTTCGTAGACGTTCTTGATCGTCTGGCTTGACGGGAAACGGTTGGGATTCCCCGTTTGGCGGATGATGAGCTCGCCGGGCACGACGACGAGTGCGTTTCCCGAAAAATCGAGCCCGCTTACCTGCTCCTCGATCAGCCGCTTCTCGGTTTCCTTCGATATGTAGGGAACGAGAATCATCGGCAGCCGGCCCATGCTTGAGCGAGCCTGTTTTTTAGCTTGTTGGATGGCCACCTCCACGTTTTTCGGGGTAGCAACCGATTTGTATTCCGCCACAAAACCGCGCTTCATCTCCGTCCCTTCCCATGTTAGGTCGATCAGAAAGTCCGCGCCGGAGGCTTGCCTGGGCGCGGTGTCCTCTGCCGCCAACACCTTCAGGGGCCACACATCGAGTTCGCCTCGTTTTAGCCGTTCCGCGGCCTCTCTCTCGCTCAGCATACGCCTGAAAAGTTTTCCTGGAATCTTTTGTTTTCTTGGTTAAGAAAATAGGCGTTTACAAGAAAATAAGCCAGCCCAGTGACGCTCATCCCCAAATATTGTCGCCGGCTCCCTTCTAACGGGCCTGAAAGCCGGAATCAGGCTGCACCATACGCACGGGGTCGCGCCAACCATCAAACAGCACCTGGCCGCGCTCCGGATGCTTTTCGATTATCTTGTCATGAGGCAGATCGTCTCCTCGAACCCGACCACCGTTGTTAAGGGGCCAAGCCACGCCGCCCGGGAAGGCAAAACGCCCGTCCTCTCCCCCGCCCAGGTGCGCGACCTGTTCGGCGCGATCGACGTAGCAAAAATAAGCGGGCTGCGCGACCGGGCCCTGCTCGGCGTCATGCTCTACACCTTTGCCCGCGTGTCGGCCGTCATCGGGATGCGTACTGGCTCAGCGTGAATCGGAGTTTTCCGTTGATTGTTCTTTGATAGTTAATACTTCGGACAGTTTACAAAGCAGGGCGCTGCTGCGTGACAAATCAGGCCTCATTCTCGGATCGAGGAGGAGTGAGTTTCATGCCGATTTATCGATATCGAAACGGGGAAACGTGCTACCCAGCGTCAACACGGATCATTTTTTTGCCACTCGACCTGACGGCCGAGTTTGCGAAAATTAAGGCAGAAGAGACTGGGGATGCCTTTGGCCCATCCGCCCGGGATCCGTTCGCTCCTCCCCATCCCGTCACCGCTTCGCGCCGACGGGATTTGCCCCTCCTCGCGGCGAGGATGGGCCTGGTCGCCCGGCGCGGCTAAGCCGCGGAAACTGTCCGAAGTATGGATGTTCGGGGTTCCGGGCAATCGGGCGATACGGGCATGCTTGCCCGGAAGATTGAACCCGGAACCCGGAACGGATACGCCGCAGATTCAACGTGTCAGACAACCAGGCTCAGCAGGACAAGATCGCGAGACCTGCATCTGATCAGTCAGGAAGCGGGAGTGGAGGGACGCTGTGGTGTCGTACTCGACAGTCCTTTCGCGGCGTCCGGTTCGCCGAGACGTCGATCGGTTGCGTATCAAGCGAGGTAGAATGAAGTTTGTGCTCGCTGCGCGAAAACGTCCAGTAGCCGGCCTCACGCCAGGAGGGTCTTCAGGCGATCGGACAGGCGGAGGGTGAGGGCGACGAGCGTCAGGGTCGGGTTCGGGGCGCCGCAGGTGACGAAGACGGAGGCGCCGGCGACGTGGAGATTGGCGACGCCGTGGACCGCGCACCGCGCATCGACGACGCCGCGTTTGGGGTCGTCACTCATGCGTGTGGTGCCCATGTGGTGCCGGCCGGCGCTCAGGAAGTCGGGCCAATCCGTATCGCTACCCTCGGTGAGCCAGTCGAGCAGCTGCACGCGCCCGAGTCCCAGCCGGCCGAATTCGTGGCCGAGGGTCTCGTAAAAGACGCGGATGGAGCGTTTATCCTGCTCGGTAAACCGCCAGTGGAGGTCCGCACGCGGCATCCCCAGGGCGTCAACCTCCCGGCTGAGCACGATGCGGGAGTTCGGGTTGGCGGCCTGTTCGGCGCGCGACAGGAGCATGTACGTGCGGCCCTCCTCCGAGGGCGGTGGCGGAGGGGGAGGGACGGACGTGGCTTCTACCTGCTCGCCGCCGGCCTCGCGGCGGAGCCGCTCGCGGAAACGGGTGAAATAACTGGTGATCTCCTTCCCGAAGACGCCAGGGTTCAGCGAGCAGGTGCCGGCGAGCACCCCGTGCCGGCGCTGCGCCTCCTCCCCGATGGCCAGTTCGGCGCGAGGCCGGCGAACCGTATAATCCATCCCGTATAGCGGGAGCGGATCCGCGTTATTCAGAACGAGCTGCGCGCCGGGCATCTCGATGTGCTCCATGAAGTACCGCCCCACGGCATCGCTGTCGTTCCCCAGGCCGGCGGAGGCCTGAGCATTGGACGCCAGCAACAGCCTGGCATTCTGGGTCGAGCTGCAGGCGAGTACGTACTGCCGCGCCCGCACCCGGTGCTCGACCCCATCGATCGTTTTTACCCGGAGGAAGTCTACCGCGCGAACAGGGTCGTTGGCGACGATTTCCGTGGCGTTGGCATAGGTATAGAGATGGATGTTCGGCGAGGCCACGATGGCGTCACGGTACGTCGTCCCGAAGCGGGTCGGCGGACTGAACTGCCACATCTTGCTCCAGATCATGCCAGGGTCAAACGGAAGCCGGCGACGGGCGGGGTCTTCGGCCTCGTAGTGGGCCGTATCGTAGGCGTAAGGCCCGAGTTCGAGGTACGGATGAGCGCGGGCGTAGTAGGGATCCAGATCGGAGCGCGTGATGGGCCATCCGCTGTTCGGCACCCAGTCCCGTGCCTCGAAGTCCGACCGCTCCATCGGCGAGCACCAGCCGGCCCAGTGCCCCGTCGTCCCACCGAAATAATGAAGGCGAACGGTTTCCATCGGGAGGTAGGGCTCGCCGGCGATTTCGCCCCGGTAGAGGTCCTGCAAGGCCGGGTGGTAGTCGAACCCGCCCCCTTCAAGCAGGATGACGCGGTGGGCGCGATTCGCCCATTCCAGCGCCAGGCTGATGCCGGCGGCACCGGCGCCTACGATACACAAATCCCCTTCGATCAGGGACCCCGGTTCAAGCGTTCTCGCGTCGATGTGCATGGGACCTCGCGTTCCGTGGATGTGGGATCCAGGATACGACGCAGGGTACCGGCCTCCAAGACGCGGCCGGCCGGTTAGACGTGCACCAACCTCACGCCCAGCACCCCTTTGAGGCCGGCGATCTTGTCGAGCACGGATTTCGGGATATCGTCGTCCACACTCATCGCCGTGAGGGCCATCGTGCCGCGACCGCCCTTCCGGCCCAGTTGGAGCACCCCGATGTTGATATTGGCGTCCGCCAGGATCCCACCGACGGCGGCGAGCATGCCGGGGCGGTCTTCGTTTGTGTAGAACAGGAGCCGGCCTTCGAGGCGGACCTCCACATCATAATCATCCACGCGCGCGAGGCGCGGGTCGTTCCGATCGAACACCGTCCCGCCAACGAGGCGTGTGCGTTTGCCGGATCCTACGACGACCTCAATGAGATTGGTAAAGCTGTCGTGCAAGGCCGCGCGCTGTTCTTCGACCCGGAGGCCCATCGACTCGGCCAGGACGGGGGCGTTGATGAGGTTTACCGGCTGCGTGAGCAACGAACCCAGAAGGCCGCTGAGGGCCGCCACGGAAATAACCTCGGCGTAGCGATGGGGCACATCGCCGTAGCAGCGGACCATGAGGGACTCGATGTTGCCTTCCATGAGCTGGCCGGCAATCCGACCCAGCTTCGTCGCCAGCACCAGGAAGGGCTGGACTTCGGGCTGCGCGGCGAGGCGGATGGCGGCGCCGTTCACGGGCGAGTTCACCGGTTTGCCCTGGAGGGCAAGCACAACCTGCTCGGTGACCTGGCGGGCGACCTTTTCCTGCGCCTCTTCCGTGGAAGCGGAGATGTGGGGCGTGGCGACCACGTTGGGGTGTTGCACGAGGCGTTCGAGCGCGGCCGGCGGGGGTTCCTGCGAGTAGACGTCGAGCGCCGCGCCGCCCACCTGGCCGCTTTCCAGTGCTTCCAGCAGCGCCATCTCGTCCACGATACCGCCGCGCGCACAGTTCACGATCCGGACGCCCGGCTTGCACCGCGCGAGCGATTTTGCATTGAGCAGCCCGCGGGTCATGTCGTTCAGCGGCGTGTGGACCGTGATGAAGTCGCTTTGCTCGATGACCTCATCGATGGACACCAGGATGATCCCCATCCGCTCGGCCGCTTCGCGGGACATGACGGGGTCGTATCCGATGACGCGCATCCCAAACGCCAGCATGCGCGCAGCGACGGTCCGGCCGATCTTCCCGAGGCCGAGGATGCCAAGCGTTTTCTCCTCCAGTTCGGACCCTGTAAATGCCTTGCGTTCCCACTTGCCGCTCGTTAGCGAAGCGTTGGCCTGAGGGATGTGCCGGGCGAGCGAGAGGAGCATGGCGCAGGTATGCTCGGCCGTGGAAATCGTGTTGCCGTCGGGCGCATTGATGACCAATATCCCGCGCCGGGTGGCCGCGTCGAGGTCGATATTGTCCACCCCCACGCCGGCCCGGCCGATCACTTTCAGGTTGTGGGCGGCTTCGATGAGGTCGGCCGTGATCGTCGTTCCGCTGCGGATAATCCACCCATCGGCATGCGCGAGGAGCGTTTTGAGTTCCTTGGGGGATTTTTTGAGCTGGATATCCGCGCGAATTTCGGCAGCGTCAAGCAGATCGATGCACGCCTGAGCGACGGCATCGGTGATAATCACGTTCATGGCCATGAGGGTGAGGGTAGGCGGATGGACCGTCAGACGCCCGCCAGGTCGCCGATCCAGCGGAGCAATTCGTCGCGGCCGGCGGGTTGGGTGGCGGAGGTAAAGACGGCGGGGAGTTCGTAGTCGATGGCGGTAAATACTTCTTTGAGGCCGCGCAGGCTGGCCGCCTTCTGGTTGGAGGACAGCTTGTCCGCCTTCGTGAGCGCGATGACCGTGGGGATCTCGTGCTCCTTCAGCAGGTGCATGAGGTCCCGGTCGATCGACGTCGGCGGGTGTCGGCAATCGATGAGTTGCACCACCAGCCGGAGTGGCTCGCGTTCGGTGATGTATCGGACGATAAAGCGTTCCCACCGGGCGCGCTCCGCCTGCGAGATTTTGGCATACCCGAGCCCGGGCAAGTCGACGAAATACAGGGTTTCATCGACCAGGTAGTAGTTAAATTCCTGCGTTTTTCCCGGTGTGCCGCTCGTACGCGCCAGCGCGCGCCGGCCGGTCAGCATATTCAACAGGGAGCTTTTGCCCACGTTCGAGCGCCCGATAAACGCCACCTCCGGGAGGCCGTCGTCGGCCAGGTGCTCCCAGCGCGCAGCGCCCCGTGTGAAGCGGACGTCTCGTATGGTCATGGGTACCGGGGGTAGGGGGGTCAGGCCGCCTTCATGTGGGCTTTGACGGTCTCGCCGATGAGCGCGGGATTGAGAACGATGACGGCGCCGGCGCTTTCCAGCGCCGCGAACTTATCGGCCGCCGTGCCTTTGCCGCCCGAGATGATCGCGCCGGCGTGGCCCATGCGGCGCCCGGCAGGGGCGGTCCGACCGGCGATAAACGCAAACACCGGTTTGGTCATGTGCGCCTTGATGTAGTCTGCCGCCTCTTCTTCCGCCGTGCCGCCGATCTCACCGATCAGCACAACCGCCTCCGTCTGCGGATCCGCCTGGAACAGCACCAGGGCGTCCACGTGGCGGGTGCCGATGATCGGGTCCCCACCGATGCCGACGGCCGTGCTTTGCCCGAGGCCTTCGCGGCTGAGCTGGTCGACCGCTTCATAGGTGAGCGTGCCGGAACGGGAGATCACGCCAATGGGGCCGGGTTTAAAAATCATCGCCGGCATGATGCCCACCTTGGCCTGGCCCGGGGTGATGACGCCGGGACAGTTCGGGCCGATGAGGTGCGCGCCTTTCGATTTGACGTAGGGATACACCGGGATCATCTGGCGGACCGGGATGCCTTCGGTGATACAGATGATCACCTTGATGCCGGCGTCGGCCGCTTCCATGATCGCGTCCGCCGCGAAGGGCGGGGGTACGAAGATGACAGTCGTATTGGCGCCTTCCTTTTCAACCGCTTCCGCGACAGTGTTGAACACGGGCCGGCCGAGGTGCTGCTGCCCCCCTTTGCCCGGCGTGATGCCGCCTACCACGTTTGTGCCGTACGCCAGCATCTGCTCGGCGTGAAACGTGCCCTCGCGGCCGGTAAAGCCCTGCACGATGAGGCGGGTATTCTTATCGACTAGGATGCTCATGCGTTCGGTTCGGTCTACTCTGGATGCGCGCAAAAATCAAGATTGGTTGCTCTAACACGAAGCCGCTGGTTTCGCTCCGTCTAAGCCGGAATTTATCAATGGAAATCTGTGGAAGAATGGGACACGGCCTGGCCTACTCGTAGCAGCGTGGATTCTTCGAAGTGCCGGCCGAGGAGCTGAAGGCCAACAGGCAGCCCCGAGGGGTGGCCCGCGAGGGGGACGACGAGGCCGGGGATGCCGGCCAGGTTGGCGGTGACGGTGTAGACGTCCTGCAGGTACATGGCCAGCGGGTCGTCGGTCTTGCTGCCAAGGGGGAAAGGGAGCGTCGGAGTGGCCGGGGTGAGCAGGGCGTCCACCTGCTCGAACGCGGCGTCGAAGTCGCGCCGGATCAGTGTTCGCACCTGCTGCGCTTTGGCGTAATACGCGTCGTAATACCCCGACGACAGGACGTACGTCCCGAGCATGATGCGGCGTTTTACTTCTTCGCCGAAGCCCTCGGAGCGGGTGCGGGTGTAGAGTTCCTGGAGGAGGGACCGTTGCTCGTCGCGGCGCGAGCGTAGGGCGGCGACCTCCGCGGGGTCGCCGGCCCGCTCGGCGCCGGCGATGGCGGCGTCGAGGGCCTTGCGCTCCTGGTCCGCCCGGCGGCGTATGTCGCGCATGTCGGCCCGATAGCCGTAACGGACGCCGTCGAACCGGGCGAGGTTGCTCGACGCCTCGGCCATGGTGAGGATATAATACGTGGCGATGCCGTAGGCCGTGGTCGGCAGCTTGACGGGGACAATCGAGGCGCCGGCGCGCTCGAGGCGGGCCACCTGATCCATGATGACGGCGCGTATCCCCTCTTCCAACCCTTCGGCGAAGTACTCGGAGGGGAGGCCGATGCGGAGCCCGCGCACGCCGGCGTCGAGATTGGCCGTATAATCGGGCACCGGCACGGGGGCGCTGGTGGCGTCGCTGGGGTCCTGGCCGGCGATGACGTTCAGGATCAGGGCCGCGTCGTGGACCGAGGTGGTGAGCGGACCGATGGTGTCAAACGACGAGGCGTAGGCGACGAGCCCGTAGCGGCTCACGCGTCCGTATGTCGGTTTGAGACCCACGACGCCACAGAAGGCCGCCGGCTGGCGGATCGAGCCGCCGGTGTCGCTCCCCAGCGCCGCGCTGCAGAAGCCGGCTGCGACCGCCGCCGCCGACCCACCCGACGAGCCGCCGGGCACGAGGTCTCGATTGAGAGGGTTGCGCACCGGGCCGAAGTAGGACGACTCGTTGGACGACCCCATCGCGAACTGGTCGCAGTTCGTCTTGCCCACGACGACGGCGCCGGCGTCCTTGAGGCGTCGGATGACCGTAGCGTCGAACAGCGAGGTAAACCCTTCCAGGATGCGGGAGCCGCAGGTGACGGGACCGTTCTGGATGCAGATCACGTCTTTCACGCCCAGCACGAGCCCCGCGAGCGGAGGGGCGTCGCCGGCGGCGACGGCTCGGTCCACGGCGGCCGCAGCCACACGCGCGCCAGCCTCATCTACCGATAGAAAGGCATTGTAACGTGTATTGTCGCGTTCGATCTTCGACAAAAAAGAAGAGACCAGTTCCAACGCACTGGTCTCTTTTCTCACAATAGCCGCACGGGCCTCGTGAACGCTCATGACTACTGCTCCGAAGAGCCGGCCGAAGCGCCGCGGTCAACCGGGGAGGGCTGCGACGCGGGAGGCGTAAACGTATCGGCGCGCGGTGCGGTGGAGCCCTGCTGAGGAGGTTGGATGCGGTGGGGCGACGAATCCACCGTGAGCTCGTTTTTCAGCTCCGACGTCGCCGCCTTGAATTCGCGAATGCCTTTACCAAGCCCGCGAGCGATCTCCGGAATGCGTTTGGCTCCGAATACAAGCAGGATGACGAGAAAGATCAATAAAATCTCGAAGGGTCCCAGATTACCCATGTCGAATACCTCAAATATGATGTATCAGCGTCCGGAAAGCGCCCCAGGCCGCGTGCCTGACGTACTGTGCCGGAACCGGAAGTTTCGTGAAAACGGGCGGCAAAAAGCAAGCCGGCCCGCGAAACTGCTCCAAAATTTGCACACGGAGCACTAACCCGGCTGCCTCTAGAAAACGAAACGAGGGGGTGGGTGTTCCTTTCTGTGTTTAAGGTTCAAGGATAATGGTTTAAGGAAGGCGGCCCGATGCGTACCTTCATTCACCTTCATACAAACGGATCTGACGTACGTCTCTCGATCTTGTCCTGCTGAGACCCAAAGCCCAGCTTCGGGGGTTTTCTGCTCGGGCATGAACGCAAGGTTAAAGGACCAAATCGCTAATTCCCATAAGATGCTGTTTTACAGGAATTTACGACCAGTCTGGAACGGTGTGTTCATTAGCAGACGTAGTGAAGGGCGGTTCATACCCTTATCCGAAGTCATCCCGAGCCTGTCGAGGGACCTCTCGATCGTCCGGGGGGTCCCTCGACAGGCTCGGGATGACTTCGGGCTATGGGTCTCAGGAGGACATGTTCAGGCTTGGCGCGTACCGTCAATTATAAACTCACAATAGAATACTGTGTCCCTGACTCGTCTTGATATCCTAACGTGGCCCAAGGCCGAGTTGCATTGTCATCTCGATGGCTCGCTGCGGCTGTCGACGTTGCTGGATGAGGCGCAAAAACAGGGAAAACTGAGCGTATTGCCGGCGGACAGCCTCGCCGGCCTGGACGATGCGCTGCGGCTAATCGACCACTCGGAGTCCCTCGAAGCCTACCTCGCCTGGTTCCGATACACGATTCCGATCCTGCAATCCCGTGAGTGCCTGGCGCGTGCGGCGTATGAATTGGCGGAGGACAACGCTCGTGAAAACGTGCGCTACCTGGAGGTACGCTTCGCCCCGATCCTGCACCGTGAAGAAGGGCTGACGCTCGAGCAAATCGTGGAGGCGGTGCTGGACGGACTGCGGAACGCCCAGCGCGATTTCGGGGTGCGGACGAACCTGATCCTGTGTGGTTTGCGGGATCGGTTCGAGAGCGCGTCGCTCCGTCAGGCCGAGTTGGCCGTGGCGTACCGAGACCGCGGCGTGACGGCGTTCGACCTCGCCGGCGGCGAGGCCGGCAACCCCTCCAAGAACCACCTCCACGCCTTCGATTACGCCCGCAACCACCTCTTGAACCTGACGATCCACGCCGGAGAATCCTGGGGTCCGGAATCAATCCACCAGGCGCTGTTCTACGGCGGTGCGCACCGGATCGGACACGGCACATCGCTTTACAAAGACCCTCGCCTGTTGCAGTTCGTAGTGGACCATCAGATCCCCCTGGAGATCTGCCCGACGAGCAACGTCCAGACTCACGTCGTGCCCGGCTACGCCGAACATCCGCTGCGCCAGTATGTCGACGCCGGCATCCCGGTGAC
>Ga0163144_10000325_pt1 | contig 110322 bp, 90 predicted proteins | sample OliLak19BULKMAT1_FD_123175 | JGI IMG/M metagenome (GOLD analysis project Ga0163144, IMG submission 123175) | Freshwater microbial mat bacterial communities from Lake Vanda, McMurdo Dry Valleys, Antarctica - Oligotrophic Lake LV.19.BULKMAT1 | ecosystem: Environmental > Aquatic > Freshwater >...
ACTAGATAGAGGTAAAATAGAATTATTTGGTAATTGGAGCATACGAAACAACAATATTTCAAGTAATAATCATTTACTGATAATTGACCCACGCCTATCTTCAAAAATTAAAAAGAAAGGTGCGCGTTGGATACCAATGGGACTTATTATGTTTTTTGTGCGCGAAGGTGGTAATGTAATAGATTATGAAATACCAATAAATGGAGATTTAAAAAATCCTAAATTTAAATTAAAAGACGCGATTTTTGATGTTGTAAAAAATGTTTTTGTTAAACCACCAACAACTTTATATCGCTTTGAGGTTAAAAATGCTGAAAATGAAATTGAAAAATTGTTAATGTTAACTTGGTCATACCGGCAAACAAACTTAAATAGATCGCAAGAAAAATTTATAAAAAAAATAGCTAAGTTTTTACAAAAAAATCCAGAGGCAAAAATAAGTGTACAACCAATTAATTATGAAGAGAAAGAAAAAGAATATATTTTATTTTTCGAAGCCAAAAAGAAATATTATTTATCGCAAAAAAACAAGTCAGAAAAATTTATTGCCGAATATGATTCATTAGTTATTGAAAAAACTTCTATTAAAGATGCTGATTTTTTAAAATATATCCAAAGACAGATTACCGATACTAATTTAGTAACTATTCAACAAAAATGTAATCGTTTAGTAAGCTCTAACACGGTAAACGCCAAATATAATCGCTTACTAAAAAGTAGAAAAGAAATATTTATGAACTATTTCGAAGAAAATAATTTAAAAAAGCAGGTATCTATTATTTCTTATAAAAATACGATCCCATTTAAAGGTTTCTCATATTTTAAAATAAATTATAAGGGCGAAATTCCAGAAGAATTAATTGAAGCTTATGATAATTTAACAGAATTAAACGATAACGCATTAAGAGATAAATACAAAAAATATAGAAACCGAAAATCGCTGTAGTAATAATTTTATGAATATATATAATGCTGAAGAAGTTTAAATTAAATAAAATAGGTTTTTTATTAAAAACAACTTTTAAACAATGGTATGCACGCGAACCTTTTCGTGAAAGTGCAATAATTGCATACAATGCACTTTTTTCTTTACCTGGTTTATTAGTTGTTGTGGTTACATTGGCAGGATATTTTTTTGGTGCCGATGCCGTGAGTGGACGTTTGTATAATCAAATTTCTGAAGCAATGGGAACTGAAACAGCAGATCAAATTCAAAATATGATAATTGCGGCAAGCCGAACTAGAGATACTTGGTGGAAAACTATAATTGCAATAATTACCATATTAATTGGTGCAACCGGAGTATTTGTGCAGATACAAACATTATTAGATAAGATTTGGGAAGTAAAAGCTACTTCAAAAAAATCAGGAATTTGGATATTTTTTAAAACACGTTTATTTTCATTTGGCTTAATATTATCAATTGCATTTTTGTTATTGATATCTCTAGTATTGTCATCCCTACTTGCGGCTTTAAGTAATTGGGCTATTCAACGTTGGTCTGAGTCTTTATTACTATTTTTTTCAATACTTAATTTTATTTTTTCTATATCATTTATCACAGTATTATTTGCATTTATGTTTAAAATATTACCTGATGCAAAAATTAAATGGAATGTAGTTTGGATTGGCGCATTTTTTACGGCGTTATTATTTGTAATTGGTAAATCGGCTTTAGGTTTATATTTTGGTAAAGCAAATCCAGGTTCAGGTTATGGAGCGGCTGGTTCGGTGGTATTAATATTATTATGGACGTCTTACTCCTCTATAATTGTTTTTTTTGGAGCAGAGTTTACTAAAGTATATTCTGATTATTATTATGGCGAAATACAACCTACTGAAACAGCAATTAAATTAAACACAGTTAAAAAACATTATGCAAACAAATAATACACTACCAGCTTATGTAAAAGTATCTCAAGTAATTGTTGGTTTAATTGGCTTAGTTTATATTTTATGCGTAGGGCAAGAAATTATTACTCCTTTACTTTTTTCAATAATTATTGCTATTTTACTAAACCCAATGGTAAATTTTTTAATACGAAAGGGCTTTAATAGAGTTGTTGCTATAAGCTTTTCGGTAGTGATAGCAACTTTGTTAATCTTAGGTTTATTGTTTTTTATTGGATCTCAAGTATCGAATTTTAGCGAAGCCTTACCTCAGTTAAAATTAAATTTTACGCGTATGTTTAATCAATGTGTAGGTTGGATATCGCAACATTTTAATATAAGTAAAAGTAATATTAAGGGTTGGATTGCTGAGCAAAAAACAGAAGGATTAAGCAATACAACCTCAGTTATTGGTCAAACAATAATTTCTATTAGTGGCATATTGATATTGGTTTTGTTATTACCAGTTTATATTTTTCTATTTTTATTTTACAAGCCCTTATTATTAGATTTTGTAGATAGAATTTTTCCTAAAAATAAAAATGAAACTGTTAAAGAGGTTCTTACACAAACTAAAACACTTATACAAAATTATTTAGTAGGTTTGTTAATAGAAGCGGGCATTGTTGCAACTTTAAATACAACTGGGTTATTATTATTAGGTATTGATTATGCTTTACTTATAGGTATTATTGGTGCATTGCTCAATCTTATTCCATATATCGGTGGGCTTATAGCCATAGCAATTCCAATGGTTATGGCTTTAGCAACTAAAGAGCCAATTTATGCAGTGTATGTAATGATAACTTATTTAATAATTCAATTAATTGATAATAATTTTATTGTGCCCAAAATTGTTGCTTCTAAAGTTAAAATTAATGCCTTAGCATCAATAGTGGCAGTGTTAATAGGTGGGGCAATTTGGGGTGTTGCTGGTATGTTTTTATCGCTACCCTTAACTGCAATTTGTAAAGTAATTTTTGATAGAATTGATACACTTAAACCTGTAGGCCTATTAATTGGAGATACAATGCCTCCAATAATTAACTTATCTATTAAACCTAAACGAAAACAAAATGCAAAAAAAGCTATTTCTTAGTTTCCTTATTGGTTTACAAAGCGCTTTTATATTTTCGCAAAAGAAAGTAGTTTCAAAAAAACAATTTATTGCCGATTCACTTAAAATTGTAAAGATTAAATTAGCTCGTCCACAAGTTAGAATTGATAATAGAACAATTTTTTTTATTAATCAACAATTAAATATTTCGGGAGTAGATGCTGGCGTTTTATTAAAAGAAAAATTAAGAGTTACATTAGGATATTACACATTATCAAGTAGTAATATAACTTCTGTAAATAAAATAATTGATGGTGTAAATTATAAAGCTAATTATGAATTAAATTATGGAGCATTGAACTTAGAATTTGTATATAAAAATACACGATTTTTTTCATTTGGAATGCCTTTAGAATTTGGCTTTGGAAGAAATACTTTTAATTATAAATCAACTGTAGATGATACTCAAACAGAAACAAATTCAGGAATAATATTATTAAGTTATTTAGGTTTATCAGGTACTTTTAAACCTATAAGAAGTATTGGTTTAAAAGTATCTGCTGGTTATCGAAAAACAATTTTTAATCAATTAAAAAATTTAAAATTTGATGGTTTTTACACCTCAATTGGTTTAGCAATAGATTTTAACGAAATAATAAAAAGTTATAAAATGTATAGATTAAAAAAACGTTATCATAAAAATTTTAATTCTGTAGGTACAGCTGTAGATTTAATTACTGATTAATATATTACATAAAAATTAGTTTAATAATAACTTACAAACTCAGGCCGAGAAACTGAAAAAGATCTTACTCTTAATGTAAAACTACCTACAGGATTATATATAAATTGATAATTACCACCATCAGGAAAAAAGGGATACATACCCATAGAAAATTGAAAAGTACTATTTAATAAATTTTCATTGCGCAACATTAACCCGATAGTGTACCCTTGATAGAGCCGACTTTTATTTATGGAAGATTTGTCATCTCCAATTATTCCCAAACCCACTTGCATTACTGGGGCAAATCTAAATCCGATAAATTTATACGGCATATAAGCAACTGTTTCTGAATTTAGTATCATTTTTGTGTTACCTTGCAAAGATTGATTTTGAAAACCATATAATTCGTTATTATTCAAAATAATCACTTCTTTATTTACTTTATTATTACCGTATACCCAATCATAATTTAAAAACTGCCTAAATACCCATCTTCCCTTTTTATAAAGGTTACTAAAATAATAGAGTTTGTAATTTGTAGTAATATCATTTGTTATAGTTTTATTAAATAATAATCCCACCGATATTGTACTTGTAAGATAGCCAAATTTAAAATGCTTAGCTCGCGCTACTTCAGCACCAATATAATATCTTAAACTAAAGAATTCAGGTTTTATTCCACCTAAAATTACTTGTGCAATTAAACCTTCTGGCACATCTTCTGTAGCACCAAATCTATATATATATTTATCTTTATAATATTGTTGTACCGCAAACCCGACATTTGCAAGTACAGCGGTGTTAGTACTATTTGTTTTTTTTGTATCTACATCAAAACTTGGTCTATCTAAAAATATATTTTTATAATGTCGTGCACCTATTAAAATATTTGTACTCTGATTAAAAATAGTTAAATCTTTATTTAATTTTATCGTTCTTCCTAACCATAAATCATAACTAAAGTTATTTATTTTAAATAAACGTGGTATGCTATCAATCGAATCAGTAAACGATCTTTTTGACCATATGTTGTTAAAATTAACAGCCCAAGCGTATTTAACTAAAGGAGAATAAAAAGGCTTATCTACACTTAAGCTTACTTGTTTATAATCTTTATTAATTTCGTAATTAATTCTACTTGCTATAAATCTATCACTTATATTATCTATATTATAAAAGCCTTTAAAGTTTAATATATTGGGTTTACTATAACTTACATATTGCTGAAATTGTTGTCCCCAGCCAAATAAATTATCATTAATAAATGTTGCGCGTCCAGATGATTCACTAATTAATTCAGCAGGTAAAATTACTGCCCATTTATCAATTACAATTACGTTCACATCAACACTGTCCTTACTATCAGTTTTACTTACAAAAATTTTTGCATCATTTACAAAAATGGCAGTCCGCATAATACGTTCAGTTTCACTTAATTTAAGAGGATTTATAGAATCATTTGCTTTAAAAAGCAATCTATTTCTTATAACCCATTGCCTTGTTTTAATATGTAATTTATTTGCTCCTTTTTTTAGTTTATCTATTTTCCCCTCTATTGTATCATTAATTGTATGTCCAAAGGGATCTAAAACTGTAATTAAAACATTCCTAATAATTTTTTTTTCATATTTTAAATAAGGGTTTATTTGTTTTACTTCTTTTACTTGTTTTGGTAATTGTATAGTTGGATATTCAATTGGTTCTGGATCTACAAATACTGCATTATACACCCAACGTGTAAAACCATATTTAAAAGCTACTTTTTTTATTTTTTTATAAAAACGAAGCGAATCATTTATCTGAATACTATCATTAGTTTGAGAAAAACTATTAGTATATAAAAATATTATTAAAACTACTATTATTCTTTTTCCGCATATCAGAGAAAGATATCCGTGGTATACCGACAATTTAAATATTTTTAAAAATTAATTTTAATAATCAAAGTTTAAATAATTTATAGGTTAAATGTTACATAATTTATATTATAAGTTACACACTTTAAGTACAACCGAAATATGTAAGATTTATATAATTATATGTAAAACCAAATAGTAAATACTTTTCATCTTTGTTATCAGTTTTACAATCGTGATAAATTCTATACCTCCAAAAAATATATTTTCAAAAGCCATAGATGCTTATTTTATTGGCGTTTATAAAGCTTTTAAATTTATAATTCGTTTTTTTAAAGAATTGTTTCATCCGCCGTTTCACCTTAGCGAAATTATAAATCAGTGTTACGAAATTGGCATTAAATCTTTACCCTTAATTACCCTAACTGGCTTTATTACTGGCATAGTTTTCACAAAACAGTCACGTCCTTCGCTAGCAGAGTTTGGCGCTACATCATGGTTACCTTCGTTAGTTTCAATTGCCATTGTTAGAGCTTTAGCATCGCTAGTTACCGCTTTAATTTGCGCAGGTAAAATTGGATCGAGTATTGGCGCTGAATTGGGCTCCATGCGCGTAACCGAACAAATAGATGCAATGGAAGTTTCTTCTATTAATCCCTTTAAATATTTAGTATCTACACGCGTTATTGCTGCAACCATCACGGTTCCTATTTTAGGCTTATATTGCGCATTTGTCGCATTAATGGGTTCTTACGTAAGTGTGCATTCACATGAAGCAACTAGTATTTTGAGTTTTTTTCATAACGGGTTTTCAACTATTACCTTTTTAGATATATTTTCTTCAATTATAAAATCAACCTTATTTGGTTTTACAATTGGAATGATAGGTTGTTACAAAGGTTACAACGCCACGCAAGGAACACGAGGTGTAGGCAGAGCTGCAAATGAAGCAGTTGTATTATCAATGTTTTTAGTATTTGTTGAAGAAGTTATAGTTGTTCAAATTGCAAATTGGATTAGATATTATTAAAAAGTGGAAAAGCAAAATGTATTAATTAATATCGATTCTGTTATTTCAATCAAAGGATTGTTTAAATCTTTTGGAGATTTAGAAATATTAAAAGGAATTGATTTGGAAGTTTTAAAGGCGGAAAACATGGCAGTACTCGGCCGGTCTGGATCTGGAAAATCTGTTTTAATAAAGATTTTAGTTGGTTTGCTATCACCAGATGAAGGAATTGTAAAAGTATTGGGTAAAGAAGTAAATAAATTAACTGCAATAGAGCTGGATGCTTTGCGTTTACGAATTGGTTTTTCTTTTCAAAATAGCGCTTTGTACGATAGTATGAATATACAACAGAACCTTGAATTTCCTTTAAAAATGAACCTAAAACATCTCACTAAAAAAGAAATTAATGTTGCAGTAGATGAAGTTTTAGATGCCGTTGGTTTAAGTAATAAAAGAGAACAAATGCCTTCAGATCTTTCAGGCGGGCAAAGAAAAAGAATTGGTATTGCACGAACACTTATTTTAAAACCCGAAATAATGCTATACGACGAACCAACTTCGGGCTTGGATCCTATAACCAGCGAAGAGATAAACGAGTTAATAAATAATGTTCAAAAAACATACAATACAAGTTCTATAATAATTACACATGATTTAACATGTGCTAAAAAAACTGCTAACCGTGTTGCAATGTTATTAGATGGAAAATTTGTAAAAGTTGGAAAATTTGATGAGATATTTAAAGAAAATGACGAACAAATAAAAAGTTTTTATAATTATAATTTTATACAATAAACTATGAAGGAATTTAAAAATAAACGTGGTATTGGAGTTGGGTTTTTTATTATTATCGGGCTATTATTTTTGGTTGGCGGCGTAATGACAATCGGAAATCTACATTCTACTTTTCAAAAAAAAATGACGATATCTACCGTCTTTGGTGATATAAATGGCTTGCAAACAGGAAATAATATTTGGTTTTCTGGAGTTAAAATTGGTACTGTAAAAAAAACAGAATTTTATGGAAATAGACAAGTTAAAGTAGTTATGAATATCAACATTGAATCAAAACAGTATATCCGTAAAGATGCTAAAGTAAAAATTAGTACAGATGGGTTAATAGGAAATAAAATTTTGGTGATTTATGGCGGAACATCTATCGCTGAGGAGGTAGAGCAGGGTGATACTCTTTCAAACGAAACAGCTCTAAGCACCGAAGAAATTATGAGCACCTTTCAGCAAAACAATTTAAACGTATTAGCGCTTACAAAAAAATTAGCTAATGGCGAGGGTACAATAGGTAAATTAATAACTAGCGATTCAATATATAATTCAATTGCAACTACTATGCGTTCACTTCAAAAGGCATCGGCTAATGCACAAAATATAGTTAATTCGTTAACTAGCTTTACATCAAAACTAAACAAAAAAGGGACTTTAGCAAATGAATTAGTATCGGATACTATCTTATTCAAATCTTTAAAAAATTCGGCATTCCAAATAAATAATTTGGCAGATACTGCAACTAATTTTATAAGCAATTTAAAAATTGCAAGTCAAAATACTAAAAGCCCGGCAGGCGTTATGTTTTATGACGAAAAAGCTGGAACGAATTTTAAAAATACAATGATCAATTTAGAAAGTAGCTCAAAAAAATTAGATGCAAATTTAGAAGCATTGCAGCACAATTTTTTATTAAGAAGATATTTTAAAAAGAAAGTTAATCAAAAGAAATATAAATAGTGTGAATGATATAATTTATAGTTTAAATACTGTAACATTTTCAGCTAATGTTAGTTGCACCTTTGTATGGATAAGAAATATAAAACTAAAAACAAACAAAATGAAAAAATCACTTTTAATTTTAACTACAGTACTAGGAATGAAAGTTCTAGTAGCTCAAACAAATACTCCTGTAGGGAGCGAGGTTAACGGAGCTAATCCTCCAACAATAGTAACAAGTAAATTCCAAACAGACTATCCAAACATAAATGCCAAATGAATAGCCGACGGTGACAACTTTTCCGCTGAATATAGGAATCAAAATACCAATATGGGTACAAATGTTATATACGATAGATATGGCAATATGGTAAGCACAAATATCGAAACAAATAAAGATGAGTACCCGAATTTAATTGGTGATTATTATATTAAAAACCACCCAAATGAAGAGTACAAAATTTGGAGTAGTGAGGACTCCAAAGGAAATAAAACATATTATTCCAAAGGAAAATCTAGAACAATTTGGTTTGATAAGGATGGGAAATATATTCAAAAAAAAGTTAAGACAACAAAAAAAACTAACAAATAATTATTTAAATAACTTATACTAAAAATTAAAATTATGGAAAACTTAGATCACAAAGAAGGCGAATTAACTAAAAAAATTGAAAATCAAACCGCTAAATTACCATCTGACGCATATTTATTTACGGCGGTCGGCTTTATGGCTTTATCACTTACTTTAAAGTGTATGGGAAGGAAAGATGATGCAACTTTTGTAGGTCAATGGGTAGCGCCTATTTTAATAATGGGTGTTTACGGAAAATTAGTAAAACAACACGGTAACGATTAATATTAAATTTGTTTAGTAGGGCGATAATTTAACATAATCTTTTTTTTTCTTAATTTATTTAGGTAAAAAAAGATTATTTAAGCCGAATTGAAAAATCTAGTTGTTTGTTAAAGTTATAATTAGAAATCAATGGAGCATCATACTATGTCAGGTTGGCGCAACGGGTATCAAGAATACGGTCATTTTCCAACCTTCTGATCGTAACCAACGAATTGGTAGGCGAGCTTGTAGGACGTTTAGATAAAGTGATAGTAAGCCCTGCTAAACAAATTTTTAAGACTTATTTTATTAAATTTTTAAAAACAGCATAATTCAATTAATGATAATACACTTAAAAAAATGATAAAAGTGGTTATCGATGGTTTTGCTTGAATTTATTTTATTAAGCGTATTTTGGATAGTTAAAGCTTTACTAAAATATTAGTAAATACTATTGTTATCATTTTTTTACACCTTATTGAATAGATTTAAATGTGCTTTTATCAAAGATTGCACCATAAGTAAGTCTTTTAGAAAAATGTTTCAAAATAAAACAATTCTAGGCTTAAATGGTCTTTATATTTTGTTCTATTTCTTAAAACGATTCTATTAAATCAATCAAGAATAGTAAATTATAATTTTTAATAATATTTGTTAAGTCACTATTCAACTACCTCGTTTTAGAAAATATAAGAAAATATTGCTTAAACATTAAGATTGTAAACTATTTAATTAATCTTTATAATCATCTATTATTAAGTATGGAAAACGCCATTTAAATAAACAAAACTAATTTTTAAGAAAAATATTTAAATATTTTTGAAGTTTCTATATGAATATCTGGCAAATAAAATACGTGCGCTTTAGTAAAGATTTTAAAATATATTTAAGTTAAAGAATTTCGGAAATTAATAATTTAAAAGAACATATTTATCTGATAGATACAGGTTTAGTTTTACTTTCACTAACTAGTTAAATAGTATTAATTAAAGCCAAGAATGTATTAAATATATTAGAATCTGAATAATATTAAATGTGCACCTAAAAAATTATATCGCTGAGAAAGTTATATTAAGCAATGATATGATAATTAAAAAAAGAACATTAATTCGGAAATAGTGAGTTACAAGAAAATAAATTATTAGTTTGCCAAATACAATGGTTAGTAGCAGTAAAAGCATTGTTGTAATCGAATTTAACAAAGTAACTGAAATATAAAATACATTTGCCTAAGGCGATATTTACCTGCAAACCACAGATAATAAATTTTCGAAGGTCATCAATAATTCTCACAATTCGATATACAATAGGCTCATTCTTAGCAATAAATTATCAAAAATAATTGAAAATAAAAGTACAAGACTATTCACCACAAAAATAAAGGTATTAAGTCTATTATTTCTAGACATAAATCTGTGGCGACTTTGTTACGGTTTTTATTTAAAAGGTTACTTTACTTGTTTAGTTTGGTTATTTATTCATATTAGGCTTGTAGCTGGCTATCGAAACAAAATAAAATTAGCTTTTATTGGCATTGCGCTTTTATAAATAATTACACAAAATTGCGATTAATTATAATGAAGAAAAATAAAAATAATTAAAAAATAGAATGGATAATTAATTTTGGTTTAATTATAATTTCACATCTATTAAGTAATATTAAATTTATTATATTTGGTTATGATTAATAAATGTTTTACAGTTCTTATTTTAATTATTATTTCTCGAACTTTTTTTTCTCAAACAAACATTGCAATTCAAGATACTATTTATTTGATGAATGGGCAAGTTGTTGGTGAAAAAATAATTGATACTATATTGGGAGCAATTACCATTGTTAATCCGAAAAAAATTACCCAAAAAATAAATTTTGAACTAGACCAATTGTACCTAGTGCGTTTTAGCAATGGCTATAAACGTTTTTATTATTCTCAAGATACCCTTCACAACAACTGGTTTACACGCGATGAAATGTGGATGTATATGAAGGGTGAAAATGATGCACGAAAAGGGTTTAAAGCTAGAGGTGCCTTAATTGGTGCTGGGATTTTTGGTATAATCGGAGGGATGAGTGGTACTTTTTTTGCACCTATTGCACCTTATGGTTTTATGGCTTTTAGTGGGATTACTAAAATTAAAATTCGAAGTAAAACAATAAGTAATCCAATTTATGTAGAAAGCGATGCGTATATTTTGGGTTACGAGCGGGTAGCTAGGCAACGCCGAAAAATACAATCGGTGCTGGGTGGCACGGTAGGCTTAGTAGTTGGCTATAGTTTGTATTTTTTATTACATAATTATTATCCCGAAACTGTTAATTTTGGATTTAAAAAATAAAACTTTTTTTAGTTAATTATGTCATATCAAAAAAAAATAATGCTGCTTGGTAGTGGCGAATTAGGAAAAGAACTAGTTATTGCTTTGCAACGTTTAGGGCAATATGTAATTGCGGTTGACAGTTACGAGGGTGCCCCAGCTATGCAAGTAGCTCACGAATTTGAAGTGATTAATATGTTGGATGGTGATGCTTTGGATAAAATTGTTGCCAAACACAAACCTGATTTACTTGTTCCTGAAATTGAAGCAATACGTACTGAGCAATTTTATGATTATGAAAAGCAAGGTATAACTGTCGTACCTAGTGCTAAAGCAGCCAATTTTACAATGAATAGAAAAGCAATTCGGGATTTGGCATCAAAAGAATTAGGATTGCGAACTGCTAATTATTTATATGCAACTACCATAAAAGAATTTAATACTGCAGTTACAAAAATAGGACTACCTTGTGTGGTGAAGCCTTTAATGAGCAGTAGTGGTAAAGGCCAAAGTGTTTTAAGGGAAGAGGCTTCGACACCACTTAGTGTTTCTATAGAAAAAGTTTGGAATTATGCTTTGGAAGGTTCACGCGGTGATTATAAAGAAGTTATTGTTGAAGAATTTATTCCCTTTGATTCGGAAATTACTTTGTTAACCGTAACTCAAAAAAACGGTCCTACATTGTTTTGTCCGCCAATTGGACATAGACAAGAACGAGGCGATTACCAAGAAAGTTGGCAGCCCTGCGCTATAAATGATAAAGATTTAAAAGAAGCGCAGCTAATGGCTGATAAAGTTACCAAGGCCTTAAGTGGTTTTGGTTTGTGGGGGGTTGAATTTTTTTTAACCCAAAATGGTGTTTATTTTAGTGAGTTGTCTCCACGACCTCATGATACGGGCATGGTTACATTAGCTGGTACACAAAATTATAATGAGTTTGAATTACATGCACGTGCAATTTTAGGTTTGCCAATTCCTGAAATTAATTTTATGCGAGTGGGCGCTTCAGCAGTAGTATTAGCAACTAAAGAAGGAACTAAATTAAATTATTTAGGCATTGATGAAGTTTTAAAAAATATAAATACTGATGTAAGAATCTTTAATAAACCTACTACTAAACCTTACAGGCGAATGGCTGTTGTGTTATGTAATGGAAATACAGGTGAAAATGTAACCACAATAAAAGAAAAGGCCGTAGCATTATCTAAACAAATTATAGTAATTAATAAATGAAGAATTTTTTAATAGCATTACTTTTTTTTAATTTAATTGCAAAGTCCCAAACTGTTAGTACTTTTTCAATTTCAAATAAAAGTATTTTATATAATTTAAAAATTAACGATTCTGCAACCTACTACCAATGCCATGTAGAACAGGCTATTCAGCAACTATCAACTATTAATGGTCAAACATTAACATCTAAACCTAAAAAATTTACCATTACTGAAAAATTTGTTGTTATAAAAAACGATTCGGTAAATTACAGGGTGCGTTATTTTACATCATCTTTAGTTGCCTTTCCTAATCGCAAATTTTCGGGTTTAAAAATAAGAGAAAAAAAATATTGGGAATTTAAAAACGAAAATGAATTTAATTTAACACAAACAAATTTAAAATATCTTTTAGCTCTTGAATATAAAGGGAGAGAAACCACTGAATATGATTTTGCAATTACAAAATATACTACCAATCAATTAATAATAAAAACTAAAAAAGAATTTAGGCAATTAGTAATCGATGGCGAATACATATTATCACAATTATTTAAAAAGTAGAATAATAAATTTTAACAAAAATTTCATTTCTTTATTCTGAATTTTATTAAAAAGAATTTCGTTATGTCAAAAACAATAATTCATAAAGCCAATACACGTGGGCATGCCGACCACGGTTGGTTAAATGCTTATCACTCGTTTAGTTTCGCAAGTTATCGTAAACCTGAGCGGATGAACTTTGGAGTATTACGTGTTTTAAATGATGATACTGTTGCGGGCGGAATGGGTTTTGGTACTCATCCACACGATAACATGGAAATTATTACCATAGTGTTTGAAGGTGAATTGATACACAAAGATAGTATGGGAAACAGCTCTATTATTAAAGCGGGTGACATTCAAGTGATGAGTGCCGGCGCAGGTATACAACATAGCGAAGTAAATAATTTACCACAACAAGCAGTTAAGTTATTGCAAATTTGGTTGTTCCCCAACCAAAAAAATGTAACGCCACGTTACCAGCAAATTTCGTTAAACAAAGCCAACCGAAAAAATAAATTGCAGCAAGTTTTATCGCCTGATAAAAACGATGAAGGTGTATGGATACACCAAAGTGCCTGGTTTTATTTAAGCATTTTAGAAGGTGGTAAAGAAGTAACACATACTATTAAACAAAAAACAAATGGCGTTTACATTTTTATTTTAAGCGGAAAATTAATTGTAAATAATGAAACGCTAGAAGCTAGAGATGCCATAGGTATTACCGAAACAGATTTGATTACTATTAAAGCAGAAAGCGACGCTGAATTTTTGGTAATGGATTTACCGATGATTTAATTCTCCAAGGTCAATACTTCGCACCGCCTATACCAATATTCTCAATAGGATGCCAAGTAGTTTTTATTTCTTGTAAATCTAAAATTAGGTATGGGTTTTGGGTTTCGTCTTTTGTCCAATCTTTATTCCAAAAAAACGGGCGCTTTACGTTTAAGGAAGCGTTTTCTGCAATAACTTTTTTTTCATCGGTATTGTCACGGCAATAAACAACAGCGTTTACATCCATGTGGCTTGAGAAGTGACTGTGCAATTCGTTACTCGTTCCAGTTAAAATATTTACCACTGCGTTTGGTAAATCAGAGGTAGCTAACACTTCTGCAAAAGTAATTGCACACAATGGTAATTTTTCTGAGGCTAATACCACACACACATTTCCGCCTGCAATAATAGGACAAATAACACTTACCAAACCTAACAAGCCAGTGTTTTCTGGGGCAATAACCGATACTAAACCTGTTGGTTCAGGTACCGAAAAATTAAAATGTGAACTTGCCACAGGATTCACCGAACTGAATAACTGTATATATTTATCGCACCAACCAGCATAGTGAACTAATCTGTCAATACTTTGTAACACTTCGTTTTCAGCAGCTTTTGCTGTAATACCTTGTTCAACTAATTCTTCAATAAATTGAGCTTTACGTCCTTCTAACATTTCAGCAATGCGGTATAAAATCTGACTACGGTTAAATGCGCTTTTGCCACTCCACCCTGAAAACGCAGTACGGGCTGCAACTACAGCGTTTCTAAAATCTTTCCGAGACGATAAACATACATTAGCTATTGTTTCGTTTTTTTTATTTTTTAATTCATAATAACGTCCACTTTCTGTTCTAGGAAAAGCTCCCCCAATATATATTTTGTAAGTTTTTAAAACATTTAATCTTGCCATAATTTACTAATTAGAATAGTAAATATAATAAGAATTTGTAATAAAGTAATTGTTTTAAAATGGTACAAATGTTAAGCCTAACATAAAGTTAAACCGCATGCTCGGATTACGCTCCCATCTGAAATATCGCTGGTTGGCAATATTATTTGCTCTTGCAAAAAAACTTAACATTTTACTGTAACGGTATTCTACTTCTAAATTGGCATCGGCCCAACCCTGTAATAGTTTTGGTTTTAAAACTGTAGCGCCATTCTCTTGAGTTTGTGATAAAGCCCATTGGTTACCTATAAAAAATAAATCTGCACGAATAATTATTTTACTTTGTAAATTATAAATACCACTAAAGGTAATATCAAAATCAGGTTTATGGTAAGCTCGTGTTAAGGTTTTAGGTTGCCATAAATAATAATTACCGTTTGCAATTAAATTTAATTTTTCTTTAAGTTGGTATTTTAATTGCCCGCTAACAGTTAACAAGGTGGTATTGTCGTAAACAACATTATAGCGGTTATATATTTGCTTTGTGCTATTATAATTTGTTACAAAAAACTGCATACTATCGTGCTGAGCATAACTTACTTTTGCATCATAACTTGTGTTGCTACTTAAATTACCTTTTACGCCCAACATTGCAATATATTTAGTAACTGTATTTGTATAGCGTAAAGTTGTATCTACAAAAGGATTTAATTGCGTTAAACTTCTGAAACTATTTTTTATAATCGTTCCGCCACTTATTGCAACATATGGAATTATAATACTTTCGAAAACATTGTAGCTTGCATTAATAGTTGGAAAAATATAGAAACGTGTTTGCGATTTAAAATTGTCTAAACTTGCATTTAAACCAACACTTGCTTGCCAAGCATTTCCTTTGGCCTCAAATGTTGGATTTAAAGCTAAGATTAAATTATTTAATGTATCGTTACTTTGTTTGTGATTATAAAAATCAGTTAAAAAATTAACGTTTAATTTTTCTTTATTTATAAAAAATGAGCCTGCTGCATTTAATTTAATATTGTTTTCGGCTTCGCGATTTAAGTTTTGTAAATTATAAAATCCTAATTGAATGTTATGATTAATGTGCGCACTATCGGCATAATGGCTTTGTAATTGCAGTTTTGGGTTAACAAATTGATAACGTTGTTTTGTAGAATTATTTTCTAATTTATTTAGTGATGTATCGTAACCGTAGTAATGAATAACCTCCCTTTCATAATTTACATCGCCACTTAAAGTATGTTTTTTGTAGAATTGTTTGGCAAAAACATTTACATCGTTATTGCTAAAGCCCCCGTACCCAACATTTTTTAAATGCGGCGTTCCTGAAAAATGTTTTAAATGTGCACCATAATTATTTTCGCGTGATCTTGTATTTCCAATCCAAAATTCGCCAAAGGGCATATTATAAATAGGGCCATACCCAAGCTTTAAAAGCGAATGATATAATTTTGGTAATGGTTCGTTTTGTAGTTTGGCTGATTGTATTGGCTGAACTGTATATTTTGGAAACAAAGGTGTGCTTACAATTCCGTATTTTATATTTTCAATACGTTTTACGCTATCTTTAATTTCAGGAAGCTCGGCATATTTAACAGCATCCTTTGTGGTTGGTACAAAGCTACTTGTAGCAACATAATTTAACTCTGTACCAGTTGATTGTGCAATTGATACGGTAACATAACAAACAATTAGTAGTAAAACCAACAGCCATTTTATCTGACGCTTTTTTATAGCGGATAATGCAGTCTTTATTTTTTTTGGTTCAGATATTTCTGTTACTTCCATTTAAAAAATTATTTTGGTTGTTCGGGTGTTAAAGTATCCGTTGGTACTACAACCTTATTTTTTTGTGATTCTTCATATAATTTATCAAATAAATCGCTATCTTTTTTTGTCTGGTTAAATTCTACTTTCATTTCGTTGTTTTGAGAATCAGCGTTAGCAGATGTTCTCACCTCTTGCTTTATTTTTAATTCGTCTAATCTTTTTTTTGCTTCGTCAATAAATTCTTGTTTTGGCTTGCCATCAATAATGGTTTGTAAAATAATTTTAGCATCTTCTTCATCACCTTTTGCAATGTAAGCATCTGCTAATAATAGCATACCTTTGTTATTCCAATCATCATTACTGTATTCGTAACTAATTAATTTATTTACGGTTTTTTCAACTTCTTTATAATCTTGTTTTGTAAATTGAATTTTTCCAATGTAATAATATGACTCTGCTCCTGTAGTATTTTTTGCAGATTTTGTAATGGCTTTAAATTCAATAAGCGCATCATCTAAACGGCTGGTTTCATAAAGCGATTTTGCTTTTATGTATTTTGCTTCGCTAGTTTGTTGTGGCGATAATTTTTCAGTATTTAATACTTTTGTGCATTCTATTAAGGCAATTTCAAACTGATTGGCGTAAAATGCACTTCGCATAGCTCCAAATCGTCCGGCACTTTTATTGGCAGGTGTTTCGGCAATATCCTGCAATTGTATAAATAAAGGTAAAGCTTCTTTGTATTTTTTATCTTTATAAAACAAGTACGACGTTTTAGCTAAAGATACCTCGGTGTAAATACTGCGAGGCTTAGCAATAATATATTGATAGCCCCCTAATGCTTTTTCAAATTGATTTTTATTGTATAAACATTCTGCTAAATTAAATTGCGCTTCGTTTATGTATTTTCCATTGGCAAATTTATAAATATAAACTTCCCATTTTGGTATGGCACCATCACAATTTTTTTGCGTGTAAAATGCATCGTAAGCTGCTTGATAAGTTGATTTTTCCAACTCGTTTTCGCTTAAAGGATTTCCAACCGAAGCAAAATATTTTTCTAATCCTTCAACATCGCCCTTAGCTTCAAATATTTTTTTAATGGCTTGTAATACATCTTTCGATTCTTCACTTTTAGAATCTAATTTTACATATTTATCATAATATTCAAATGCTTTATCATCTTGTTTGCGAGCGTAGTAAATATTTCCCAACTGTGCGTAACAGTTAGATGAAAAGGAGGAATTTGGATAATTTTTTAAAATTTTATTATAATATAAAATAGCATTTTCTTCATCTTTTAAATTTTTTAAATAGGTATCAGCTATTTGATTTAAAGATGCACTTAAATAATTTGATGCCGGAAAATCTTTTTCTATTCTTTTAAATTCATTTATTTTTTCTTTGTAATTTTTATTTAATCCATCGCATAATGCTTTTTGGAAAAGACAATAATCAACATCTAATTTATTTAATCCAATAGCAATTTCGTAATAATCAGAGCCTTGTAAAAAATCGCGATTCATAAAGTAACAATCAGCTACACGGATAGTAGCGTCGGCAATTTTAGTTTCTTCGTATTTATTTTTGGTTAATAAAAATTTACGAAACGATATATTGGCTTCGGTATAATCATTTTCTTCTTTGCGCTGAAAATAGGCATAAGCAATGGCATAATTACTTAAATCGTATTCTTTTAACTGTACAACTCCATTAAGTGTCTGAAAAGTCTTCCATTTTTCGATAGCAGTTGAAAAATCTTTACGGATATAAGAAATTTCTGCTAACCAATATTGATTTAACGCATTTAAATGTAAGTCTGAATTTTGCTGTTGCGATTTTTTAAATTGCTTCTCGGCATTATCTATATCGCTATTATTGAAATACTCAACACCTTTAAAATAAATTAATTTTTGATATGTTACTTTCAAAATTGGGTCAATACTTTCTAAAGCCTCTATACTTTTTATAGCCTGTTCATAATTTTTTGTGGTAGAATACACATTAATTAAATAATTATAACACTCGTCTTTTTTAGCAGATTGTGGATATTCTTTTAAATATTTTTGAAATACTTTTAATGCTTCGTTATAAGGACTAAAATCTAACTCATAACTTAATTTTGCGAAACTAAATAAGGCATCTTCCGTAATTTTTTTATCAAAATTTAATTGGTAGGAGCTATAATACGCGTTTTTTGATTTTAATTTCTCGTTTAATTTTAAATGGCAATCTGCCATATGATACCACGCGTTTTGAGCCAAAGAGTCCATTGATTCAACAGCTTTTTCAAAATTTTTAATGGCATTAGTATAATCGTTAGTTTTATAATAACAATATCCCAACGCATAGCTGCCTTGTGGGTTAAGTCCAAAGCCTAAATCGGATTTCTTTAAAAAGGTTAATGCGTTAGTGTAATCTTTTAAATTAAAATAGCTTTCACCTATCATGCGATTTATTTCGCTACTTTTTTGTACGTTAATGCTATCATCAAGTAATTTTGGTGCTTCAATAACTACTTTGTCATACTTTCCTTGTGTAAAATAAATTTGAGTAATGTAATAAGGCACTACACTTCCAAAAGTTTCGTTACCTACTAAACGATTAAATCCACCTAAAGCTGTTTCATAATTTTTTTCTTTATATGCCAAATGCGAATAATAATAATTTGCTGGAAAAGCATACTTGTTATCTACATCTTTAATTTCATATAAATCCGTTTTTGCTTTTGCATCATTACCAACCTCTATATAACCGTATCCACGTTTAAAATATAACTCGGCCAATTGGTCTTTATCTAATTTATAAATATCTACTTTTTCAAAATACTCTATTGTTTCAATATACTTTTTTTTGCGAAAATTAGTTCGTCCTAAATAAAAATTTGCATTATTCAGTTTATTACTTTCAGGATGTTTTAAAATAAATTGTTTCATTTGCCACTCACCATCTTTATTAAATAGTTCTATCGCACAGGCGGAAGCGTAATATTCGGCATCAGTCTTTAGGATTGAAATTAGCGTTGTGGCAACAAAATCAATAAAATGTTTTTGTGCAACGACATATTGTTTTTTGTCAAACAAATCTAAACCTTGTTTGTAACTCGCCTCTTTATCTAAGTAAATTGCAGTTTTTTGCGCCGAGCACAAAAACGAAATCACAAAGAAAAAAAGCAATATGCTTAATTTAGTATAACGAAACATTAATTTAAAATTGAGTAAATTTTATCTCAATAAATTTATTTACTTTGGTTTAAAGTTTAATTAAATACTTGTGCAGTTATTAACCCGCTTGTGTTGATATTGGTATTAATACAAACTCAGCAAAAAGTTACAAATTATTATATTTATAGTTTAATTTAAATTATGCAAAGCCTTATTAAATTTAATGGTGTTACTATTTTTCAAGATGAGCGTCCCATTGTTGGAAACCTTAGTATTGAAGTAAAACCTGGCGAATTTATTTATTTACTAGGCAAAACAGGAAGTGGTAAAAGCAGTTTTTTAAAAACTATTTATGGCGATTTAGTATTAAACACGGGTTCGGCAAAAGTTTGCGGATTTGATTTATTAAACTTAAAACCACGCGAAATTCCTTTTTTAAGACGAAAACTTGGAATAATTTTTCAGGATTTTCAATTATTAGGCGATAGAAGTGTTTACGACAATTTAAAATTTGTAATGAAAGCTACAGGTTGGAAAGAAGAACCAAAAATTAAAGCGCGTATAATTGATGTATTAAAAAAAGTAAATTTAGAAGGTAAGGAAAATAAAAAACCACACGAGTTAAGCGGCGGTGAACAGCAGCGTGTAAGCATTGCACGCGCTTTGGTAAACAATCCTGAGTTAATTTTAGCCGATGAACCCACAGGAAACTTAGACCCCGAAACAAGCGAAGAAATTTTAAAATTATTAAAACAAATTGCCGAAAGTGGTACAGCAGTTTTATTTGCCACGCATGATATGTTGGTTTACAATAAATTTAAAAGCCGAACTTTATTGTTTGAAAATGGGAGGGTGGAGGATAAGGTTTAATTTATCTTGGGCCACAGAGGCATAGAGGACACTGAGTTACCCTAAGATTTATTTTTTTATCTCGAAGTAGTTTTACTAATGAGGCACAAAGGGCATGGAGATGCGCTAAGACTATTTGTGAAAATGAATGATAATTTGCTTTCCGTTTTTTGTTTATAGCTGATTATGCGGATTTGCGCAGAGCTAAAATAAGTGAAAATTATTGTCTTGTTTTTTTAAAACCAACTACTTAAAAATACCCTAAAACTTTGGCCAAATTAATTCCTTGCTATCCATACCTCTGTATGAATTTAGACCTTTTGTAATTTGTGCGGGTGAATATTGCTTTATAACGGCTCTCAATTCACTCATTAAACCAAACTAAAAAACCCGAGCAATTATAAAATCTGCGCGCTCAATTTCGTTAATATCGCTTATATTAAAATCCCAAAATGCAATTTTAATTAATTAAAACGCCATATAATAAAGTTAATAAAATATAGAATAATAAACAAGTTATAACATTTTATAGCATTATTTTAAACTCTATCTTCGCATTGATGAATAAAAAATTGAATTTATTTTTTCTTAGTCTTTTATCAGCCATGTTATTAACGCTAAGTTGGTATTGGCATTTGAGTATATTGATATTTTTTGCATTTGTACCTTTACTTATTTTAGAAGATAAATTATATTCTAATATACTAAATACTAAAGCTAAATTAAAATTAACTGGCTATTGTTACATTGTTTTTTTATTATGGAACATTGGTACTACTTGGTGGATACAATATGCATCGCTTGGCGGCGCCATTGCAGCCTTTTTTACAAATGGTATTTTAATGACAACCACTTTTGTATTTTTTTCGACGTTAAAAAACAAACTAAAAAAATGGTGGGGCGTATGGCTGTTAATACCCATTTGGATTGCCTTTGAACACATACACACCCTTTGGGACATGACCTGGACGTGGATTACAATTGGTAATGTATTTGCATTCAACCACAATTGGGTTCAGTGGTACGAATTTACGGGGACTTCGGGAGGAACGTTGTGGGCTTTATTAACAAATATTTTAATTTTTGAGACTATAAAAAATAACACCACTAAAAAAATTATTTCTAAACCAGTTTTAAAAATTGCGAGTGTAATTATTATTCCAATTTTAATTTCATACATAGTTTATGCAGTAAGAAATAATAGTAATACGAAATCCGAGGGTTATAAATGTATTATCGTTCAACCGAATATAGACCCATATAATATTAAGTTTAATTTCGATTATCAATCACAATTTTTAAAAGTAATGTATTTAATAAAAGGTAAAATAAATTCTAATACTAACTTTTTAGTTTTACCCGAAACATTTATTACCGATGATTTAAACGAAGATAAAATTGCTGAAACCGAAGCTATTACTTGGTTTAAAGATAGTTTGTTAATTAAATTCCCAAACCTAAAAATTATTACAGGTTGTAATTCTTACAAATATTATAAAAATAAAAATGACATAAGTGCGACTGCTCGTAAAGATGGTGAAAAGGATGCTTATTATGATGTGTATAATACTGTTTTACAAATTTCATCAAAGGAAATTCAAATATATCATAAATCAAAATTAGTTCCAGGTGTAGAGCGTATGCCTTTTCCATCCTTATTAAAACCTTTAGAAGGATTGGCAATAAATTTAGGCGGTACTTTTGGGAGTTTAGGAATTCAAAATGAACGTAGTATTTTTACAAATGAAGTAACAGGAATAAAAATTGCACCAGTAGTTTGTTACGAAAGTGTTTATGCTGATTACGTTACCGAATATATTCGAAAAGGCGCTAACATAATTTTTATAATTACTAATGATGGTTGGTGGCAAAATACTGCCGGGCATATACAGCATTTGAATTATGCCCGATTAAGAGCTATTGAAAACCGTTGTGAAGTTGTACGTTGTGCAAATACAGGCACCAGTTGTTTTATTGATGAATTTGGAAATACATCGCAACAAACAGCTTGGTGGGAAACTGCTGTTATTGAAAAAAATATTCATTCAAAAGATACAACTACTTTTTTCTCTCGCTTTGGCGATTTAATTTCTTACAGTTGTTTGTTTATTTTTTGTTTACTAGTTTTAGTAAGAATTTTTTTAACGTTTAAAAAACAAAACCAATTTTAAAAAACAAAAATTTATTCTACAACACATAAAATTTCTTACAATCCCAATTTTTTCTTAAGTTCTAAATTTTTTGGGATATTTTTCGTAATTGTTTTTTTGTAATTAGCTTTTTGAGCGCTGTATTCGGTTTGCAAGGCATCAATGGCTTCAAGTTGCAGCGTGTTTGGTTTTGATTCCATACCACAAAAATTACCATATAGCGTTGATATTTTTTCACGCACACGTTCTTCATCTGCAAAAATTGATGTTTTTTTGGTAGCCATTAATTCGGCTTTTACTTTTTGTAAATCAGTGTAAAATAATTGCGCATTTTTATTTTTTAGATAAGCTACGCTATCTTCTTTTAAACCGCGTTGTATAACATTAATACTATCAACCGTATTGTTTACTTGGTTATATAAGGTTTGAAGTTGTAAAGCTTTGTTGTAAACTAAAAGTCTGTCATCAGTACTTAAATCTTTATTCTCAGCATCATGTATACATTTAATTGTGCCAGTGTAGTCTTTATCTTTTACCTTTATTTTAACAGTATAATTACCAGGCAACACCATAGGCGCGGTAAAGCCGGCATAATCCATTTTAGTACTTCCTTCCGCAACTTTTGGCGGCATTCCCCTTAAATTCCAGCTTACTTTATTTAAACCTCGGCGCACAGTTCCAGGTATGCTTTGTATTAAATTATTTTTTTCGTCATAGATATCAAGAGTTATTTTGCCTGAGTTTAAACGTTGTTTTAAATAATAATTTATAGTTGGTATTTCTGATGGATTATTTTCTGTCCAATCGCCCGAAATTTCTGGCCCACCCCAGCCAAATTTTCCATTGTTTAAAGTAATATCGGGGGTTTGGAATAAGTAAAATTCTTGCTCCCAAATTTCTTTAGTTAAGTTTCGAAGAGGGCGAATATCATCCAAAATATATATTCCACGCCCGTGTGTGCCTAAAATTAAATCGTGCGTTTTTGGATGTATTTGAATATCGCGCACCAAAGCATATTCTGGTATATTATTTTTCATCCTAAACCATGTTTGCCCTGCATCAACTGTTGCAAATAAACCCATTTCTGTACCTAAAAATAATAAGTTTTTATTTTCAATATCTTCTTTTATTTTATGCGCAAAGCCAGTAAAATCTGTACTATTAATGCGTGTAAATGTTTTTCCTAAATCATTACTTTTAGCTAAATAAGTGTTATGATCCCCGTACATGTGATTTTCAAAGGTTACATATACCGTGTTTTTATCAAATTGAGAAGGTTGAATACTACTTACCCACGCTCCTTTAGCAACGCCACATTTGGCAATATTAGCGGCTATGTTAATCCAGGTAGTACCTGCGTCGGGCGAGTATTGAAGATTTCCATCATCGGTACCAACAAAAATTAAATTTTCATCCAACGATGATTCTGCAATTGTAAAAATAGTACAATGATTTTCTGCCGAAGTATTATCTGCACTTAAACCGCCACTTTCTTCCTGCTCTTGTTTCTTTTTATCGTTAGTAGTTAAGTCGGGCGAAATACGTTTCCAATTTCTGCCTTGATCCGTCGATTTATAAAGATATTGAGCTCCTACATATAAATTTTTAGGGTTAATAGCACCTGTAACAATTGGTGTATTCCAATTCCAACGCAGTTTTTCATCCTTACTTGTTTTTTGTGGTTGAATAAATTCAGACTTTGCGGTAAGTAAATTTACACGGCTCATATTGCCACCTTGATATTCAGAGTACACCGTTTTTCCGTCAATATCAGGAACGGTCCAAAAGCCATCTCCACCACCAACTCTTTTCCAATTAGCATTACCTACTCCACCAGGTGCTGCACTTGGTGCCGACCAACTACCATTATCTTGTAATCCACCATAAACATTGTAAGGTTCTTGCAAATCATAAGCAACGTGATAAAATTGCCCAACTGGTAATTGATGATTAAATAACCATGTAGCGCCTTTATCAACACTCATATAAACTCCCCCGTCGGTACCTAAATACATTATATTTGTATTTGCAGGATTAATCCATAACGCATGCATATCGCTATGCACCCAGCCTCCATCGCCACTTGCCTCGCTAAACGAATAACCACCATCGCTACTGTAAGAAAACTGAAATGCAGGGCGATACACTCGTTTTGGGTCTTTTGGGTCGATAACAATTGTACTAAAATAAAAAGGGCGAGCAACTGTATTCATAGTTGCGCCTTGATTTTTCCATGTTTCTCCACTATCAGATGAAATGTATAAACCTGTTTTATTACTTTCAACAATGGCAATCATTTGTTTGGGATCGCTAGGCGCCAGTGTCATAGCAATTCTACCAAAAGGTTTTTGGGGCAAGCCATTTGTAATTTCTTTCCAAGTTTTTCCGCCATCTAACGATTTGTATAAGCCGCTTGTCTTTCCACCTGAATTAAAACTAAAAGGCTGACGACGAAATTGCCACATTGATGCAAACAAAATTTCGGGATTGTTGGGGTCAATTAATAAATCGGCACAACCAGTTTTATCGTCTATATAAAAAATTTTATTCCAAGTTTCTCCTGCATCAATTGATTTGTATAAACCACGATGTTTGCTATTACTCCATAAAGCACCAGGAGCTGATACATAAATAATATTTGAATTTTTTGGGTCAATAACAACTTTTGAAATATGTTCTGTACTATCTAAACCAATTTTTTTCCAATTATCGCCCCCATCAGTAGTTTTATAAATGCCATTGCCTATCGACACTGAGTTGCGCATATTACTTTCGCCAGTTGCAACATAAACTGTTGAAGGATTTTTTTGATCGATAGCTAAAGCTCCAATTGATTGGCAGTACTTATCAAACATAGCGTTGTAAGATGCTCCTGCGTTAGTTGATTTCCAAACGCCGCCACCAGCAGTACCAACGTAAATTGTTTTTCCATCATCGCTGTTTACCCCTTCAATAGCGGTAATACGCCCGCTCATAGTACCGGGACCCATTTCTCGTGCTTCCATAACGCCAAACATGGCTGAATTTATTGGAGATTGGGCAATTAAAAAATAAGTTGGAAAAGAAATAGCAAAGCATAGAAATTTTATCATTGCAAAAATTTTTTATAATTTTTAAATTTAAAAAAAATAAATTTAAGGCAAAAATAAAATTTATATTTTAAAACTACATTAAAAGTCTCATAATAAATTTTAGGCTTGCTATAAAGTATAACAGAAAAATAAATTAATTAGTAATACTGATTTTCTTCTCTAATTCATCAATATAAGCTCTAAAACGCTTATCAGTATCCATTAAATTATTTACTGTACGGCAAGCGTGTAAAACAGTTGCATGGTCTTTTCCACCGCAATGCATACCAATTGTTGCAAGCGATGATTTCGTCATACTCTTTGCAAAAAACATTGCAATTTGTCGGGCCTGCACTACTTCGCGTTTACGAGTTTTTGATTTCATCGTATCAATAGCTAAATCAAAATAATCGCAAACAACTTTTTGTATATAATCAATACTTACTTCGCGAGCCGTGCTTTTTACAAACTTGTCAATCATTGATTTGGCAAGCTCTAACGTGATTATTTTTTTATTTAACGAAGATTGTGCTAATAACGAAATTAATGCCCCTTCTAATTCGCGAACATTAGATGTAATGCTGTAAGCTAAGTATTCATTTACTTCCTTTGGTAATTGAATACCTTCATTATAAACTTTTTTATCTAAAATTGCAATGCGTGTTTCTAAACCTGGTGCTTGTAAATCGGCACTTAAACCCCATTTAAAGCGAGAAAGTAAACGTTGTTCAATTCCTTGAATATCAACAGGAGCTCTATCGGCCGTTAAAATAATTTGTTTACCTAATTGGTGTAAGTGATTAAATATATGGAAGAATGAATCTTGTGTTTTTTCTTTTCCGGCAAAATATTGTACATCGTCAATTATTAATACATCTATCATTTGATAAAAATGTATGAAATCGTTTAAATTATTATTTTTAGATGCTTCAACAAATTGCGTAATGAATTTTTCACTTTGTACATAAAGCACAGTTTTGTTTGGGTGATTTTTCTTAACCTCAATACCAATTGCTTGAGCTAAATGCGTTTTACCTAAACCAACACCGCCATATAATAATAATGGATTAAAAGCATTGCCACCAGGTTTTTGTGCTACGGCATAACCAGCACTGCGGGCTAAGCGGTTACAATCGCCTTCAACATAATTATCAAAACTATAATTTGGGTTTAATTGCGATTCTACCTGCACCTTTTTTAATCCTGGTATAACAAATGGGTTACGAATAGAATTATTACCAACTTCAATTGGCATATTTACATGCGGATTTTTTAAATTGGTATTTATATTAGGTAACTTAACCGAAATTGGCGTTTCAGTTTTGCCCGAAGCGTTATCCATTATAATATTATATTCTAATTTTCCTTCAGCACCCAATTCTTTTTTAATTACTTTTTTAATTAGAGTTATATAATGCTCTTCTAACCATTCGTAAAAAAACTGCGAGGGAACTTGTATTGTTAAAACACTGTTGTTTATTTTTATTGCTTTTATGGGTTCAAACCATGTTTTAAAATTTTGCGCGCTTACGTTATCTTTTACAATTTCTAAGCAATCATTCCAAATTTGCTCTGCTGTTTTTTCCTTCATCATTGTGTAAATAGTTTTTTAAATTATAGAGTGTTTAAGAGTATTAACAAAATAGTGTTTGTAAATATAATACGATTATTTGTTTTTGCAATAAAAAAAGTAATCAAAAAAATAAAAAAAATATTTTTTTTTATTTGGTAAGTAATTTTTTTTTACTCCACTTTAAATTATTTTATGATTGGTGTTGCTTTGTAACGTTTTTTTGTTTATTGGTGTAAAGAAGATTTCAATTTTGCCTAACCAAATTCCTGCCCAACCTACTTGTGTAATTTGCACATCATGCCCATCTATATTCTTAACGCTATCGGGCTTTTCTAAAAAAGTGTGTGTGTGACCTCCAATAATTAAATCAATATTTTTTGTTTGCGAGGCAAATGTTAAGTCGCTAATTTTTGAATCGGAATATTTATAACCTAAATGCGATAAGCATATTACATAATCACATTTTTTATCGTTTTTTAAGATAGATGAGATTTTATTTGCTTCTTCAACCGGATTATTGTATTTTATACCTTTTGTAAAACGTTTATCTACTAAATTCTCTAAATCTATACTTACGCCAAGTATCCCAATTTTTAAATTTCCTTTTTTGTAAATTCTATATGGCGAAATTTTTTTATTGTTTGCTAAAACTGTATCGCTAAAATTATAATTGCAATTTATAAAATCAAATTTTGCATGAGGTTGTTGTTTTAATAAATTATCGCATCCCATATCAAAATCATGATTGCCAAATGTAACGGCATCATAGCCCATCAAACTCATTAATTTATATTCTATCTCGCCATGATAATAATTAAAATAAGGTGTACCTTGAAAAATATCTCCGGCATCTAATAATAAAATATTTTTTTCTTCGCGTCTAATTTTTTCAATTAAAGCAGCGCGTTTCGAAAACCCTGCTTCGTTAGCAAATTTTGCATCATTTTCTGGGAATGGTTCAATACGACTATGCTGGTCGTTAGTGTATAATATAGTTAATTTGGTAAATCCTTTATCGTTTATTAAATCAGCTTGGGCATTAGTTGATAAGCCTGCAATAGCAACACCTGTTCCCAATGTGTACTTTATAAAATCGCGTCTATTTTGAAATTTGTAATCGGTCATCGGTGTAAGGAATTATTTGTCTTTTACTTTCAGTTAAAAAATTGCAGTAACTAATAAATACATCTCTAATTTTTAAATTAGATTTTTTTATTTCAACTGGATTTTTCAAGAATCCAAAATTATCACCGCCATAAGCTAAATAATCGCTTGTGATAATATTATAATTTTTATCTTTTTCAATTTGTACATTTTTAATTAAAGCAAAAATTTCTTTTTTTGCATTTATTTGTACTTTCATACCATAAAATGGTTGAGGCTTATCCGCCAATACAGGTAATACTTCCAACAATTTCTCTCCTTTAATAGTTACTAGTACTAACTCATTTTCGAATGGCATTAATTCAAAAATAGTTCCAATTTTTATATTACCTTTTGGTAAATTTATACGCAATCCTCCTCTATTTAAAATTACCAAATCAATACTATCATTTTTATAAAAAAATTTTGCGCTAAAATATAAAGCATCGCAACAAAAATTTCCTAATGCACAATTTGCGCCATCTTTCGTAACAAAATCTATTGTTGATGCAATAACCGAATTAGTAGCAGAGTCAACTTTAAATTTATAAGAACTAAGTGCTTTTTGAATAATTATATTTTCATTACTTTCTTTTAAAGAATAATGGGTAGCCTCGTTTTTTTGTGGTTGAAAATGTTTGCTGCAGCTTAATGTAAGCAACATCAAAATATAAATAAAAAATTTAGTTAGTTTAATCATAAGGCAAACAAAAGTATAAAACTTATACTACAAAAAAATTTTTGCACAAATAATTAATATTAGATTTACATTATATTTTCTATAATGCTAAAATCAGAAACAAAAATTAGAGTGCGTTACGGCGAAACCGATCAAATGGGTTATGCTTATTATGGTATTTATGCTCAGTATTATGAAGTTGGACGTGTAGATGCGATGCGACTTTTAGGCTTTACCTATAAAGATGTTGAAGAACGTGGTATTTTGATGCCAGTTGTTGATTATACTATTTCATACAAAAAACCTGCTTATTATGATGATGAAATAACGATTATAACGATTTTAAAAGAAATTCCAATTGGCGTTAGAATAGTATTTGATTACGAGTGTTATAACTCAAAAAAAGAATTACTAAATACTGGTAAAGTTACACTTGTGTTCATTAACAAACATACAAAAAAAATGTGTAAGCTGCCAACTTGGTTTACCGATGCTATGCAACCTTTTTTTAATGCAAAATCATAAAAATTAACTATTTTCGTTGTTCAATTTCAAAAAATGATTTCTACTAAAAAAATTCAAATGGTTGACTTAAAAAGTCAATATGAAAAAATAAAGAGCGAAGTGGATGCGGGAATTCAAGAAGTGTTAAATACAACTGCATTTATTAATGGCCCTGCTGTAAAAGAATTTCAAACAGATTTAGAAAACTACCTTCATGTTAAACATGTAATCCCTTGTGCTAATGGAACGGACGCCCTTCAAATAGCCATGATGGCATTGGATTTTAAACCTGGAGATGAAGTTATTACTGCCAGTTTTACTTATGTTGCAACTGCCGAAGTAATTGGTTTATTAGGCTTAACGCCTGTTTTAGTAGATGTGTATTCTGATACCTTTGATATTAATATTGAAGCGATTGAAAAAGCGATTACTCCAAAAACCAGAGCAATTGTACCTGTTCATTTATTTGGTCAATGTGCAGATATGGAGCGGATTATGGCTTTAGCTAAAAAAAATAATTTATTCGTAATTGAAGACGTTGCACAAGCAATTGGTGCTGATTATATATTTAGGAACGGAACAAAATCAAAAGCAGGAACAATTGGAACTATTGGTTGCACTTCTTTTTTTCCAAGTAAAAATTTAGGTTGTTATGGCGATGGTGGAGCAATTTATACAAATGATGATGTGCTTGCAAAAAAATTAAGAATGATTGCGCATCATGGACAAAGTGTTCAATATGTGCATGATGTGCTTGGCGTTAATTCGCGCTTAGATACAATACAAGCAGCTGTATTAAAAGTAAAATTAAAACATTTGGATGAATATGCTATTGCAAGAAACAAAGTTGCAAACTATTATGATAAAGCTTTAGCAAATCATCCAAAATTAAAAATACCAGTTAGAGTTAAAAATTCAACACATGTTTTTCATCAATATACATTACAATTGAATAGCATTGATAGAACTAAATTAAGAGAACAATTAACTGAACGTGGCATTCCTGCTATGATTTATTATCCTATTCCTTTGCACGAACAAAATGCCTATAAAAGTGATAGATATAACAAAGGTGATTTTCCAATAACGGAAAAATTATGTGCAACTGTTTTATCACTGCCCATGCACACAGAAATGGAAGAAGAAACTTTAAAATATATTTGTTATAATTTATTAGAATTAGTAAAATAAATATGAAAATTGCAGTAATTGGAACAGGATATGTAGGTTTAGTAACAGGAACTTGTTTTAGCGAAGTGGGTGTTGATGTTACTTGCGTAGACATTGACCAAAAAAAAATTGATAATTTAAATAAAGGAATTCTTCCTATTTATGAACCGGGTTTGGATGAAATGGTAACGCGCAATGTTCAAAAAAAACGTCTTCACTTTTCTACCTCTATAAAAGAAAGTATTCAAGGTGCAGAAGTAATTTTTATTGCAGTTGGCACTCCGCCTGACGAAGATGGATCTGCAGATTTAAAATATGTTTTAGCAGTTGCTTCGAGCATTGGCGAACACATGCAACATCCTTTAGTGGTTGTTACAAAAAGTACAGTGCCTGTAAGTACTGCCGAAAAAGTTAGAAAAGCCTTGCAAGAACAATTATCAAAACGAAATTCAAATTTAGATTTTTATATAGCGTCAAATCCTGAATTTTTAAAAGAAGGTGCGGCAATTGAAGATTTTATGAAGCCCGACAGAATTGTTGTTGGAATTGACAAACCTGAGGCTGAAGAATTAATGCGCAAATTATATAAACCATTTTTAATGAATGGTCACCCAATCATTTTTATGGATATTCCTTCAGCAGAAATGACAAAATATGCTGCAAACGCTATGCTGGCTACAAAAATTAGTTTTATGAACGACATAGCAAATCTTTGTGAAATTATGGGTGCTGATGTAAATATGGTTCGTAAAGGTATTGGCAGCGACGCTCGAATTGGTACTAAGTTTATTTACCCAGGCGTAGGTTATGGAGGAAGTTGCTTTCCCAAAGATGTAAAAGCTTTGATTAAAACAGCAAAAGAAAATAAATACAACATGCGAATTTTAAACGCTGTTGAAGAAGTAAATGATAATCAAAAAGAAATATTATCTAATAAAGTAAAAATACATTTTAATAACAATTTAAAAGGAAAAAAATTTGCAATATGGGGCCTATCGTTTAAACCAAAAACTGACGATATGCGCGAAGCACCTAGTTTAGTTATTATAAATAATTTATTAAACGAAGGCGCAAGTATAATTGCTTACGACCCAGTTGCTATGCATGAAGCAGAAAGAATTTTAGGAAATACAATTTCTTACACAACGGATATGTACGACGCTTTAAATAATGCTGACGCATTATTAATTGTAACTGAATGGCCTGAATTTAGAGTACCTGATTTTGATGAACTTACAAAACGCTTAAACCAAAAGGTTATTTTTGATGGTAGAAATATTTTTGACCATAAAGATATGAAGCAAATAGGTTTTGAGTATTATTGTGTTGGGATTAAAACAAATTAATTTTTGTTATTAAAATTAAATATTACATTTGTAGACTGATTAGTCAATCATTTTAAAATTGGATAAAAAAACTGATATATTAAAAGCAGCTTTAACCTTATTTGTACAATACGGTTTTCATGCTACACCTACAAGTAAAATCGCCCAGAAAGCTGGAGTGGCTAATGGTACCTTATTTCATTATTATAAAACGAAAGACGAACTAATTGTTGCTTTATTTTTAGACATTAAAACTTGTTTGGGTAAATATATGTATGAATCGTTTGGTGATTCTATTTTATATAAAGATATATTAAAAAATATATACCAAAAAACATTAATTTGGGGAATGGCTAATAAAACCGAATTTAATTTTATACAGCAATTTCATAATTCACCATTTATAAGTTTAATATCAAACGACGAAATTGCCCATCAAGCTCAATTGCATTTAAATATAATAACAAAAGGCATCAAGAAAAAGCAATTAAAAAATTTACCAGTAAAGTTAATTTATACATTAATAAGTAGCCACACTTTTGGTGTTTATCAATATTTATGCTCTATAAATATCCCTGAAACTAAACAAAAAAAAGTAATCAACCAATCATTTGAATTAATATGGGAAATGATTAAACAGTAAAAAAAATTTAAACAAAAAATAGAGTGATTAGTCAATCAAAATAAAATTAACAATTAAATAAAATAAAAAAATATGAAAAAAGTAGCATTAATAACAGGAGCTTCATCAGGCATTGGAAAAGAAACCGCAAAACTATTAATTAAAAATGATTATGTGGTTTACGGCGCAGCTCGCCGAACAGATAAAATGAATGACCTCAAATCCGCTGGTGTGCATTTATTATCTATGGATGTAACCGACGATACTTCGATGCTAAATGGAATAAACGAAATTATTAAAAACGAAGGTAAAATTGATGTTTTAGTAAACAATGCTGGGTATGGCTCTTATGGTGCATTAGAAGATGTTCCTATTTCAGAAGCAAAATATCAATTTGAGGTAAATATTTTTGGTTTAGCACGTTTAACGCAATTAGTGTTACCTCACATGCGCAAACAGCTATCGGGTAAAATTATTAATATTTCTTCTATAGGTGGTAAAATTGGAGAGCCACATGGTGCTTGGTATCACGCAACTAAATTCGCCGTTGAAGGTTTAAGTGATAGTTTAAGAATGGAATTAAAGCAATTTAATATTGATGTAGTTATTATAGAACCAGGCGCAATTTTAACCGAATGGAATACGATTGCTAGGGAAAATTTAATGAAAATTTCTGGAAATACAGCTTATAAAAATTTAGCGCAAAAACATTTTAATATGTTAGCTAATGCCGATAAACGAGGTTCTCAACCCATTGTTGTTGCTAAAACAATAACAAAAGCGATTTTAAGTAATCGCCCAAAAACACGTTACGCAACAGGTGGTGGGGCAAAATTAATTTTATTATTACGAACTATTTTATCGGATAGATTATTTGATAAATTAATGTCAAATTTAATGAAATAGTATTTATTTTTTTAAACTACTAAATATGATGATATTTTTCACCCTTTAATATTGTAAAAGCCCGATATAACTGTTCCATAAAAAATAGCCGCACCATTTGATGCGAAAATGTTAGTTGAGATAAGGCTAATTTGTAATTGGCACGTTTATATACTTCTTCCGCAAAACCAAAAGGGCCACCAATTAAAAAAACCAAACGTTTTACCGAAGAATTTTGTTTTTGTAAAATAAACTTACTAAAACCTTGTGATGTAAATTCGGATCCTTTTTCATCTAATAAAATCAAAAAATCATCTGCTAAAATTTGTGAAAAAATAAGCTTTCCTTCTTCAGTTTTTTGCTCAATAATACTTCTTTGCCTCGTATTTTTTGGTACATTTATTGTAGTAATACTTAGTAAAACATAGTTTTTTAAACGTTTGGCGTAAATGTCGGTTCCTTCGTTTAAGTAACTATCTTGTGTTTTATCTATTTGAATTAATAAAATTTGCATAATCAAAATTGCAAAAATTTAATTAACTTTGTATAGATGCAATTAACAATTAAAATATTTATTCTTCTGTTTAGTTTTTTATTTTCGGGTGGAGAAGTTACTGATGAAATTATTTCTTCTATAAAGCAAAGTAAAACTACCGAATTAGTAAAATATTTTGATGAAAAGGTTTCAATAAAAATTATTACTCAAGAAGATGTATTAAGTAAACTGCAAGCCGAAGCTAACATAAAATATTTTTTTGAAAAACATACTGTCAAAAATTTTACATCTACCAAAGTAAGTACAGTAAATAATACTTCACAATACATTACAGGGAATTTAGAAACCGCCAACGGAAAATTTAAGATATCAATTTTAGTAAGGCGCAGTTTAATTGCACAATTTAGAATAGAAACGGATAATGACTGATTTTATTAAGCAACACAAATCTCATTTTAATTTCGAAAAATTTGTTTTAACGGCTTTGGCCGAAGATGTTGGTAATGGAGATCATACTGCACTTTCAACTATCCCAAAAAATCATATTGGTAAAATGCAATTACTGGTAAAAGAAGATGGCATAATAGCAGGTATTACTGTAGCTAAAAAAATATTTAAAATTATTGACCCTTCAATTAAAATTACAGATTTAAAAGTAGATGGTGACATCATAAAAAAAGGGTATATTGTTTTTTATGCCAATGGTAATACGCAAAAACTTTTAACAGCTGAACGTTTAGTTTTAAATACGATGCAGAGGATGAGTGGTATTGCCACAAAAACAAACTATTTACAAAGTTTATGTAAAGGTACTAAAGCCAAAGTAATTGATACGCGCAAAACAACGCCAGGATTTCGTTTTTTTGAAAAATGGGCTGTAACCATTGGCGGTGGAGCAAATCACCGATATGGCTTGTTTGATATGATTTTAATAAAAGATAATCATATTGATTTTGCAGGAGGACTAAATAAAGCCATTGATGCAGCAAATAAATATCTTAAAACTAAAAAATTAAAACTACCTATCGAAATCGAAACACGAAATTTAGAAGATGTAAAAAAAGTTTTGGCTCACAGAAAAGTGCAACGTATTATGTTAGATAATTTTACAGTTGAACAAACAGCAGAGGCTGTAAAGCTCATTAATGATCAATTTGAGGTAGAATCATCAGGTGGCATTACTGAAAAGAATATTGCCAGTTATGCTAAATGTGGTGTCGATTATATTTCGGTGGGTGCGTTAACTCACCATATTAAAAGTTTAGATTTAAGTTTTAAAGCTATAAAATAATTCATTTTCAATAATTATTTTTAACTTGCCCTAGTGCAAAAAATATTTCTATTCATATTTTTATTAATCTCTTTTAACTCATTATGTCAATATGACCAAATGGCGCGGAATGCATTTTTGGGTGAAGATATTCAACAGGCCTTTGATTATTGGAATATTAGTAAACCAAATACTACTTTTCATTCCTCATTTCGCCCTTACTTAAGTAGTTCTTTTGCGAATGCAACTGATTCGATGGTACCATTTAAATTTTATTACTTCAAAAATTTTTTTTTAAGTAAAATGCTCAACGAAAAACCTGAAAAACGTATTTGGTATAATTTACAATTTCACCCAATTATTGATGCACAAATAAGTTATGATGGTTTACTAAAAAAGCCTTTATATAATGCCATTGGTGGAATGCACATTAAAGCAAATATCAATAACGATTTTACTTTTGCTATAACAGTATTAGGAGGGAGGCAACAAAATCCATTTTTTATTGATACAGTTTCTTCACAACAAAAAATTAGCCCTGAATTTGGGCAGCAATATGGCACAAATAAAAAAGGTTATTCTTTTGTAGACGTGTTTGGTTACGCTTCTTATTCGCCAAATAATAATAAGATTTTTAATTTTCAGTTAGGGCGAGATAAACATTTTATAGGCGATGGCTACCGAAGCCTTATTATGAGCGATTATGCACCTGCTATGCCTTTTTTTAGAATTAATACCAACATTTGGCGCTTTCAATATAATGTTTGGTATAGTTGGATGCACGATGTTACAAATGCAAACGGAATAAAAGGCAACTATACAAATAAATTTAGCACTTGTCATTATTTAAGTTATAATATAATAAAAGAATTAAATGTAGCAGTATTTGAAAATGTTATTTGGCGCGGTACAGATACAAATCAGGTTAGAACTTTTGATGTAAATTATTTAAACCCAATTATTTTTTTGCGTCCGCAAGAGTATTCAGTTGGTTCACCGGACAATGCATTTATTGGTATTAATATAAACGCCAAACTATTTAAAACTTTAAAATTATACGCGCAATTAGGCTTAGACGAATTTTTTTTAAAAGAAATTCGTTTGCGACGCGGTTGGTGGGCTAACAAACAAGCTTGGCAATTTGGCGCTAAATACATTAATGCATTTAATATAAAAGGTTTAAGTTTACAAGCAGAGTACAATGAGGTACGTCCCTACACTTACACACATGGCTTAGTTCAACAAAATTATGCACATTACGGCATGCCCTTGGCTCACCCTTTGGGAGCAAATTTTAGAGAGTTTTTAGGCTTTATTAATTACCGAAAAAATAATTTTCAACTCAGTTGGCAGGGAATGTATGCAATTGTGGGTAAAGATTCTGTAAGCACAACTAGTAACATTGGTCAAAATATTTTTATAAGTTATGTTAACAGAAATAAAGAGTTTGGCAATTTTACCACACAAGGTATTAAAACAAATATTTTACAAAGTAATTTTAAATTTACTTATTATGTAATACCAAATATAAATTTGCGGTTTGAATTGGGCTACCTGCAACGTTCGGAAACTAATTTAACAGGCTATACCTTACAAAATCCGTTTTTTTATGTCGGTATAAAAAGTAGTTTTTGGAATGAAGAAAAGATGAGGTAAGTATTAAAAATAAGATAACACAAACTTAATTTTTAAGTAACAAGCAAATTTATATCTTTAGTGTTTTAATATATAATTTTTAATCTATAATTATAATTTATGAGTCATTTTAACCGCACAAAAATAGTTGCAACTATGGGCCCCGCAACTGCCGATATAAAAGTATTAGAAGCCATGTTTGAAGAGGGCTTAGATATTTGCCGAATTAATTTTAGTCATGGCGATTACGATGCCGTTTTAAATAATGTGAAAAATATTCGTGAATTAAATAAAAAATTAAACCGCCACGTTGGTATTTTAGCCGATTTACAAGGTCCTAAACTACGTATAGGCCTAGTGCAAAATAATTTAGCAGTTTTAGAAACTGGCAAAACAATTACCATTACTACAAGGGAATGCGAAGGAACTGAAAGTAAAATTTATATTACTTATCCTCAGTTTCCACAAGACGTAAAGGTAGGAGAAACGGTTTTAATTGACGATGGAAAAATTCACCTAAAAGTAATTGACACCAACCAAAAAGATGAGGTGCGATGCGAAATTTTAGTGGGTGGGAATTTATCATCTAAAAAAGGGGTAAATCTTCCTAATACAAAAATTTCGTTGCCCTGTTTAACCATAAAAGATATTCGTGATTTGGATTTTGCTTTAGAACAAGATTTTGATTGGATAGGCTTATCGTTTGTGCGAAGTGTAACGGACATTGTTGAATTAAAAGATATTATTAAACATAAACAAAAACGTGCACGCGTAATTGCAAAAATTGAAAAACCTGAAGCTATAAAAGATATTGACCAAATTATTGATGTTACCGATGGTATTATGGTTGCGCGTGGCGATTTAGGTGTAGAGTTACCGATGGAACAAGTGCCTTTGTTACAAAAAATGATTGTACAAAAATGTGTGCAAGTGGGTAAACCAGTAATTATTGCTACTCAAATGATGGAAAGTATGATTACAAGCTATACCCCTACCCGTGCAGAGGTTAACGACGTAGCCAACGCAGTAATGGATGGCGCCGATGCAGTGATGTTAAGTGCAGAAACTAGTGTAGGGAAATATCCAGTAAAAGTAATTGAAATGATGCGTCGAATTATTACTCAAGTTGAAGAGGTAGATAGCATATACTACAAAGAAAATAATCCGCAAATAAAAACCGTAACTTACATTACCGATAGTATTTGTTACAATGCTTGTTCGCTGGCTCATCACGCCAATGCACAAGCTATTATTAGTATGACAAATAGTGGTTATACAGCTTTTAAATTAAGTAGCCATCGCCCAAAAGCTCATTTATTTATTTTTACCGATAATCAATCCTTACTTACTACCTTAAGTTTAGTTTGGGGTATTAGAGGTTTTTATTACAACAAATACGAAAGCACTGACGAAACTATAAACGACCTTAAAGCCTTTATTAAAAAAGAAGGTTTTGTAAAAGACGACGACTTAGTAATTAATATCGCCAGTATGCCAATGAAAGAAAAAGGTAGAACCAATATGATGAAGTTGAGTTATATTTAAAGGTTTTTTCAACTTCAATCTTTTACCAGCCTAATATTCTGCAAATCGCAAATAAATTTAAAGTAAACTGTTTTTAATTTAGATTTAATAGTAATATTTAAATTATATTTTAAAAGTTTTCAAATTTGTTAAACAGCCCTCTAATTTTACTTGCAAATACCTTACCTTAGTATCTACCATTTAAAATTTAACATTAGCTAAAATGTTCTTAATCTTCGATACCGAAACCACTGGCTTACCTCGCGACTACAAGGCCCCTTTGAGCAATTTTGATAATTGGCCACGTATGGTACAAATAGCCTGGCAATTGCACGATGCTAGCGGTAATTTAATTAACAGCAATTCTATAATTATAAAACCCAATGGTTATACCATTCCTTTTAATGCGGTGCAAATACATGGTATTACTAACGAGCGAGCCATTGAAGAAGGACAAGATTTAAAAACTGTTTTACAAGAGTTTGTAAATGTTGTAAACCAAACAACTTATTTATGCGGACATAATATTGAATTTGATAACAGTATTATTGGCTCTGAATTATTACGTTGTGGTATTGATAATGTGCTGGTTGCAAAACCTTTTATCGATACCAAAAACGACGAAACCACATCATATTGTGCTTTGCCTAGTGGGCGAGGTGGTAAATTTAAATGGCCAACACTTGGCGAGTTATACAAAAAATTATTTAACAGTAGCTTTGAAGAAGCCCACAACGCCGCATTTGACGTACTTGCAACTGGTAAAGTATTTTTCGAAATTATTAAGCGAGGAATAACAAGGGTAAAAGAACTAACGGCCTCTGACTTGGCAGTAATAAATTATGTAACCCCCGATTTAACTGAATTATACAAACACGAACAAAATTGGAAGGAACGGCAAAATCAAAAGTCGAAAAAATTAAGTCAGAAGTCAGAAATTGAAAATAAAGTTACCTTTAGCACAGTCAATGGGCAATCATCAATAAATTTTAGTCATCTTCACAATCATTCACAATTCTCTGTGCTCCAATCTACCAGCGATGTAGCCGACCTTGTAAAAAAAGCAGTTGAATATAATATGCCTGCTGTAGCTCTTACCGACCATGGAAATATGTACGGAGCATTTGCTTTTTGGGAAGCTATTGAAAAAGAAAATAAAAGTATTAAAGCACACAACGAAAGTATTGATGCCGATAAACGAAAAAACGAATTAAAATGTATTATAGGCTGCGAACTGTATATTTGTAAAGATTATTCCGATAAAACTAAGCAAGACAATGGCTACACGCAAGTATTTATCGCTAAAAATAAAACGGGTTATCAAAATTTATCTAAGTTAAGTTCGGTTGGTTTAATTGAAGGCGCATATTATGTACCCCGTATTGATAAAAATTTATTACTTCAACATAAAGATGGATTAATTGCCACCACAGGCTCCCTATCTGCCGAAATCCCTTCACTTATTTTAAATGTAGGCGAAGAACAAGCCGAAGAAGCTTTTGTATGGTACAAAAATTTATTTGGTGATGATTTTTATGTAGAACTAAATCGACACGATTTACAGGAAGAAGACCATGTAAACTCAATTCTGCTAAAGTTTGCTGAAAAATACAACGTAAAATATTTTGCCGCTAACAGCAATTATTATTTAAATAAAACAGGTTTTGACGCACACGATATTTTATTATGTGTAAAAGATGGTGAAAAAAAAGCAAGTCCTATTGGGCGCGGGAGAGGTTTCAGATTCGGACTACCAACTAAAGAGTTTTATTTTAAATCACCCACCGAAATGGTAAAACTATTTTCCGATTTACCTGAAGCAATTGAAAACACCAACTTGATTGTAAATAAGGTGGAACAATTTAAATTAGGTCGAGATATTTTATTGCCAAAATTTGAAATTGAACTAGAATTTATAAATACTAACGCTTTACAGATTAGCGAATCGCATTTACGTATTAATGCCATAAAACAAAAAGAATGGGAAAGTAAAAATTTTTCACCTGAAGCTCTTGTAACTCAAAAAAACGAAATGCGCATAATTGCCGAGCAATTTATTTATATGAGTCATTTAACTTGGCAAGGCGCGGCTAAGCGTTACCCCGATATGTCGACCGAAATAAAAGAGCGGATAGAGTTTGAGTTAGCAACTATTGAACGAATGGGTTACCCTGGTTACTTTTTAATTGTTGCCGATTTTATTGCCGAAGCTCGTAGATTAGATGTGGCTGTTGGCCCGGGACGTGGCTCTGCTGCCGGCTCTGCAATTGCGTATTGCTTATGGATTACAAACGTTGACCCAATCAAATTTGATTTACTTTTTGAGCGTTTTTTAAATCCAGACCGCGTAAGTATGCCCGATATTGATATTGACTTTGATGACGAAGGACGCAATAAAGTTATTGAATATGTAATAAAGAAATACGGCGCTAAACAAGTAGCCCAAATTATTACCTATGGCACTATGGGTGGCAAATCGGCAATACGAGATACGGCAAGGGCTTTAGACTTACCATTGCCTGATGCCGATCGATTAGCAAAATCTTTTCCTGATAGCCCAGAAGCCTTTTTAAAATTGCTTTTAAAGCCAGGGGGCATCGACGAAAAATATTTAGAAAAAATAAAAGATAAACGCGAGGTAGTTGAACAATCGCATAATTTTAGGAAAATTTTTGACGAAAAATCTCCCGAATCAGAAGTTTTAAAACAAGCTTACGAATTAGAAGGTTGCTTGCGAAACACTGGTACTCATGCTTGTGGTATTATTATAACGCCCGACGATATGGTAAAGTTTGTACCAGTTACTAAAGCAAAAGATACCGAAATGCTGGTTACCCAATTTGATAACTCAGTTGCTGAAAACGCAGGTTTATTAAAAATGGATTTTTTAGGTTTGCGAACCTTAACTATTATAAAAGATGCACTGCGTTACATTAAACAAAATCATAATATAGAAATTGATATTGATGCAATTCCTTTAGACGACGAAAAAACCTATCAGCTATTTCAGCGTGGCGAAACAAATGCTGTGTTTCAGTATGAAAGTGCTGGAATGCAAAAAGCGTTAAAAGATTTAAAGCCCGATACTTTTAATGATTTAATCGCAATGAATGCCTTGTACCGACCGGGTCCCTTGGCTTATATTCCAAATTATATAAATCGTAAACATGGGCGCGAGCCTATAAGCTTTGATTTACAAGGAATGGATGAGTTTCTTGGCGAAACATATGGAATTACTGTTTATCAAGAGCAGGTAATGCGTCTCTCTCAAAAGCTTGCCAACTTTACTAAAGGTGATGCAGATACCCTGCGTAAAGCTATGGGTAAGAAAGACAGGGCAACGCTCGATAAAATGAAAGGCAAGTTTATAGATAATTGTAAACTAAATAATCACGACGCTTTGGTTGCCGAAAAAGTTTGGAGAGATTGGGAAGCCTTTGCTAGTTATGCTTTCAATAAATCACACTCAACTTGTTATGCATATGTAGCTTTTCAAACCGCTTATATTAAAGCACATTACCCATCAGAATTTATGGCCTCTGTATTAAACCATGCTAGTAGTATTGATTCTATTGCGTTTTTAATGGAAGAATGTAAACGCATGGGCGTAAAGGTTTTAGGGCCTGATATTAACGAAGGTTTTGCGAAATTTGCTGTAATACCTGGTGGTAACGACATACGTTTTGGAATGGGCGCCATTAAAGGCGTAGGCGAAAATACAGTAAATAACATAATAGAAGAACGCAATAAAAACGGTAAATTTATTTCTGTTTTTGATTTAGCAAAACGCTTGGATAGTAAAAGTGTAAATAAAAAATCGTTAGAAGGTTTGGCTTTGGCAGGTGGATTTGACAGCTTAAGAGGAATGCATAGAGCAATGTTTTTTACTACAGATGTTGATGGACAAACTTTAACTGATAAGTTAATAAAATACAGTAACCAAATGAGTTTGGGTAACGACACCTCACAGGCGAGTTTATTTGGCGGTGAAGATGAAATTAAAATTACAGAACCTCAACTACCTAATAAAATTGAGTGCTGGAGTGCCCTCGAACAACTAAGTAGAGAAAAAGAAGTGGTTGGTTTTTTTATTAGTGGGCATCCTTTAGATCCTTATAAATTAATTTTAGACCACCGTTGTAATGCCAATTGCGCCCAAATAAAAGCAGGTTTAGAGCCTTTTAAAAATCGCGAAATTATTTTTGGAGGAGTAGTAATTGATTTTGAAAACCGAACAAGTAAAATGGGTAAAGCCTTCGGTAAAATAGTTGTTGAAGATTATTTTGGCACAACCGAACTAATGTTGTTTGGAAAAGATTTTATAGAGTTTGGCAAATATATGTGTAAAGGTTTGTTTATTTATATTAAAGCTAAAGTTCAAGAGCGCTATAATCAACCAGGTAGTTTAGAGATTAAATTAATTAAAATTGAATTGTTAGAAGATGTCATAAAAACAGCCTTTGCCACATTAAAAGTAAAACTAAAATTGAATAATTTAAATGAAAACCTAGTAATTCAATTAGATCAACTATTAAATAAAAATATTGGTAAAAGTAACGTTGAATTTTATATTGAAGATGAAGAGCAAAAACAAAATATAAAATTATTTTCTAAAAAAAATAAAATAGAAATTAACGAAACGTTATTAAACGAAATAGATAAGTTAGTTGAAGTGAAATATGAATTGGGGTAAAATATTTCCTTCAAAATAGCTTAAAATTAACTAAAATTATTATTTTTGTTTTCTTATGATTAATGGAAAAAAAATAATTTGTGTTTTACCAGCTTACAATGCTTCGCTAACCTTAAAAAAAACGTACGACGAAATTCCTTTTGATATTGTTGATGATGTAGTTTTGGTAGATGATCATAGTAAGGATAATACTTCTGAAGTTGCAAAAAACATTGGTATTAAGCACGTTATTCGTCATGAAAAAAATAAAGGTTATGGTGGTAACCAAAAAACCTGTTACGATAAAGCGATGGAATTAGGCGCTGATATTGTAATTATGTTGCACCCCGATTATCAATATACCCCAAAACTTATTCATAGCTTAAGTTATTTAATTGCCAATGATTTGTATCCAGTAGCTTTTGGTTCACGTATTTTGGGCAAAGGTGCTTTAAAAGGTGGTATGCCATTATATAAATATATATTTAACCGTTTGCTTACTTTTACTCAAAATGTTTTAGTTAATCAAAAACTTTCAGAATATCATACTGGTTATCGCGCATTTAGTAAAGAGGTTATAATGAAAATAAATTATCATGCTAACAGCGATGATTTTGTGTTTGATAACCAAATGATTTCGCAAATATTTTATGCTGGCTTTAACATTGCCGAAGTTACATGCCCAACTAAATATTTCCCCGAAGCTAGTAGCATTAACTTTAGCCGAAGCGCAAAATATGGTATGGGCGTATTAGGTGTTTCATTTACACATTTTTTTAATAAATTAGGGCTAATGAAATCCGTAATATATAAAATACGTAATTAAAAAAATTGAATATTTGTGAAAGATTTAGAAAAATTAAACCAACAACCAAAAACTAATAACTAAAAACTAATTGTATGGCTGTTTACCGATTTAGAGTTTGTTTAGAAGAAAACGAAGATATTAGCAGAGATATAGATATCAAGTCGTCGCAAACATTCGAGCAATTTCATAATGCAATTCAAGAAGCTATAAAGTTTGATAATAAACACGCTGCTTCGTTCTTTGTAAGTGACGACTATTGGCGAAAAAATCAAGAAGTTACTCTTCGCAAAGAAGACCTGCCTTTAGATGAATTTGAAATTCGTAAAAAAGTTGAGTCAAAAAAATTAATGGCAGATACTAAAATTGCAAAGTATATTGAGCAACCCCACCAACGCTTTGTTTATATATTTGACGCCGTTGTGCAATGGGGTTTTTTAATTGAAATGATTAAAATTGTTGAGGATAATCCTAAATTAAATTATCCAGTTTGTATTAAATCTATTGGCACTGCACCCAAACAATATAAGCAAATTAATATGGCTAAGGAAGAGTTAAGCCCTGATTTAGCTATGGCGGGTTTATTAAACGACCCTGAATTAGATAATGACCACGAGGACGACGAAATTTACAAAGTAATTGATACTGGCGAGGAGGCAGTTGAAGCCGACGATTTAAGCACTTTAGAAGGTGAAGAAGGCGAGGATGAAAATACTGAATTAAACGAAGAGGGAGAAGAACCTTTTGAGGAATTTAATGAAGACGAACATTAATTGAGTAGGATATAATTTAATAAATTTAAAAACTTTACCATAAAATATTTTACATTTGCCAATTAATCTCTTACTTTAGCAAAGAAAAAATAAATACTTATGTCAGATAACCACTCAAGTGATAACCACCTAACCGAACAAAAACCAGTTGCATTTACTGTACCTTTAATTTTAGCCTCGGTTTTAATTTTTATTATTGTAATGATTTTAAGTTTGTGCAATCCAAAGCACAGTTCACATCATAATACTGCTGAAGGTCATTCGAATGCAGTTGGCCCTAAAGAGCACACCACCCAAGAAGCTGTTAACGAAAGTTCTATGGCACATTCTGAAGATAAAACGGAAGTTGTAGTTGCTGACTCTACTGTAAAGTAAATTATTATTAATTTATTTTATTAAAGTTTAGTTTAAAAAATTATAAGCCTAAATTTTTAATTAGGTAAATTTTTTTAAATCTCTTGTATCTCCAACCAACGCAAGGTTTTATCATCTAACAGTTTGCAGGTTAGCTTAAATTCATTACTGAGTTTTTCTATTTGGGCATAATCTGTTAAACCACTTGCTAAATCTAATTCTAATTTTTTCTTTTTTTCTTCTAAAGCGGGTAGTTCAGTTTCTAACTCTTTTAATTCGTGTTGCAGCTTAAACGATAGTTTTTTTGGGACTTCAATACTAACAGCTTGCGGCTTTGCTTCTGTTACATTTTCTGTCGTGATGGCCGCAGTCGACATATTATTAATGCTTTCCGCTGCGCTTAAGTTGAGTGCACTTTTTTTCTCATTTAATTTTTGCTCTTGTTTCCACTCGCGGTAATCAGAATAAGTACCTGGGTAATCTTTTATTTCTCCTTCACCTTCAAATGCAAAAACGTGGTCAACCAACCTATCCATAAAATACCTATCGTGGCTAACAATTAAAACACAGCCTTTAAATTCATCCAAAAACTCTTCTAAAGTTTGTAAAGTTACAATGTCTAAATCGTTTGTAGGCTCATCCAAAATTAAAAAATTTGGGTTTTTTACAAGCACCGTTAATAAATATAGTCGGCGTTTTTCGCCACCGCTTAATTTACTTACAAAACTATGCTGCACATCGGGTGGAAAATTAAAGCGTGTTAATAATGCCGAGGCCGAAAGGCTGGTACCATTTGCTAACGGAATAAATTCTGCAATGTCTTTTACAACTTCTAAAATACGTTTATCGTTATTTAACTGTATGCCACCTTGCGAATAATAGCCAAAAACAACAGTATCTCCCGTTTGATTTTTACCACTATCAGGTTCCAACTCATTTAAAATTAGTTTTAAAAGGGTAGATTTACCCACACCGTTTTTGCCTACAATGCCAATTTTTTCGCCATTAATAAAAGTGTAAGTAAACGGATTAATTAATTTTTTATCGCCAAAATGTTTACTTATTTTATGTAACTCTACAATTTTAGAACCTAAACGTTCCATTTTTACACTGAGTTCAATTTTCTTTTCAATACGTTTTTGTTTGGCTTTTTCTTCAACATCATAAAACGCATCTACCCTCGATTTTGACTTGGTAGTGCGGGCTTTAGGCATTTTTCGCACCCATTCTAATTCCCTTCGATACAAATTTTTTGCCTTATCAATTTCGGCATTTTTTATCATTTCGCGCTCAGCTTTTTTTGTTAGGTAATATTCAAAATCGCCTTTATATTCCACCAATTCGCCGTACTCTAACTCTATAATAGTATTACACACTTCATCTAAAAAATAACGGTCGTGGGTTACAAGCAATAAACTTAAAGACGAACTTTGCAAATAATGTTCTAACCATTCAATCATATCAATATCTAAATGATTGGTAGGCTCATCCATAATAACCAAATCGGGTTTATTAATTAGCACTAAAGCTAAAGCAACACGCTTTTTTTGTCCACCACTTAAGGTATTTATTACTTGTGTTAAATCATTTAATTCTAAGCGCGATAAAATTTCCTTTATATTTGTTTCATATTCCCAAGCGTTTAGTTCATTCATTTGCGTAAGCGCTTCATCCATTAAAGTAGCAGATGCATCGTTAGGATTGGTTTCTGAAAGATGAATAGCCTCGTCGTATTTTTTAATACAATTTACATAAGGATTGTCGGCATTATCAATTAATTGTTTAATTGTTTGCTCTTCGCTAAGTGTAAAATTTTGATCGAGAAACGCAACAGATATGTTTTTTCGAAAAACAACTTCGCCTTCGTCGGCGATTTCAATGCCTTTTAAAATTTTAAATAATGTTGTTTTACCACTTCCGTTTTTAGCAACTAAGGCAACTTTATCGCCATAATTAATACCAAAATTTATTTTATTAAAAAGTGTTTTTGTACCGTATTGTTTTGATAAACCGCTAACCGAAAGTAAATTCATAATGAGTGCGAAAGTAGTAATTTTTAAAGCAATAAATTAAACTCAGATATTATAATTTAAAACTCTAATGCCATTACACAAACATCGTCGGTTTGTTCGAAATCGCCTTTCCACAGTAAAAAATTATTTTCAATTTCTTCGCGTTGTGCTATTAAATTAAATTTAGAAATGCTATGCAATAATTTGCCAAAACTATTAGAACCTAAGCGTTTGTTGTTAATACCACCAAATTGGTCTTTAAACCCGTCGGAATATAAATAAACTTTACTGTTTGGTTTTAAATCAATTTTTTGAGTACTGTACACTCTATTTTTTTCTATTTGCCAACCGCCTACTGGGAAAGAGTTGCCTGATAGTTTTGTAATATCATTATCATGCATTATAAGTACTGACCCCATTGCGCCCGAAAATTGTAATTGACGTGTTTTTTTATTAAAGGCTATTAGCGATATTTCTAACCAATCGTTATTTGCATTTTCAACATCTTCGGCTTTATTAAATGTTTCTAACCATTTTTTATCTAATTCGCCAATAACATCGCTAACATTATGAAGTTTTTTTGAAAACATTAGGTAGTTTAAAAAACCAATTGCTAAGGTAGATAGCATGGCTCCACTAACCCCGTGACCAGTGCAATCGCCCACAGCCATTAAGTCCCAATCGCCTTTTTTACCTACCCAAAAAAAATCGCCACCAATAATTTGTAATGGATTGTAATAAACAAAATAAGGATAATTTAATTTTTTAAAATGACGTTCTTGTGGCATTAAACCCTGTTGCACAAAAGCGGCATAATACAAGCCATCAATTAAATCTTTATTTTTTTGCTCGAGATGGTGGTATGCTTTTTTTAACTCGCCGTAAGGTATATCTTCTAAAATAATGTTTCGCATTTACAAAGTTTAATAATGTAAAATAACTCATTTTACAACATTAAACTGCAACCTAATAATTACCATTAGGTTAATTTAGATAGAAGGTAAAAAATAATAGATAAAGTCCTAATTGAATCGATTTAGGCGGCTAAAATCTTATTAGCCGATATGTTTAATATGGCTAAAATTTGTTCACCTTCATTTAACAATAACTTTGTATTGCTAGGTTGTTTATGTTTAATAAATTTATAAAAAGCATCCATTTTTAAAGCCCATGGCAAAATTTCTTTTAAACTTTTTTTGGATATAATACTTCTGCATCTTGGATTTTTGCCTAGCTCATTTAATAATTCACTTACTAAAACGCTTATTTTTTTATTTTGCTCGCTTTTTGTGGAGCTGCAATGTGCAAATATATATTTAATTAAATCGAGGTTTAAATGGTAATTGCGCACAAGCGCCTCCGTGTAATTATTTTGCAGCTTACTTGCGTTAATTTTTTTAAGGGCAAAAGTTATTTTTCGTTGAGTCATATCTTAATATCGACTAAATTACAATAATTTTTTATCCTTAACAATATTTTAACAATTATAACATTTTAAATTAACATTAAATTTACATTAGGTATGTATGCATAAAAAAAGAGGCAAGTTATAGTTGCCTCTTAATTTTAAAAATTAAAGTTTAAATTATTTTGTAATAACTAATTTTACGCTTTCTTTTCCTAACGATGTATTTAAGGTAATATAATAAATACCACTCATTAAATTTTCGGTGTTTATTGTTAACTCATTATATCCTTCAAAAATAGCTTCATTATTTGCAACTGTTGCTACTAGTTTACCAGTAACATCGTAAATTAAAACGTTGATTTTAGAATCAATAACAGAATTAATCATTAAAGTTGTTTGGTTAGAAGTTGGGTTAGGATATAAAGACACAAAACCAATTTGTTTTTTAACTTCAGTAAAACCTGTAACCGTTCCTGTTAAAGGAGCAATAACAGCATCTGTAAAGCTAGCACCAGCTAATGCAGCAGCACCTGAAGGACGATAATCTGGAGATGTATAATTATAAGGAGTGATTAAAATAACACTAAAGCTAGGATTAGAACCTAAAATAGAATCGTTACCCATTGTGCCAAACCAAGTAGTCATTGGCGAACCAGCATTAGTAGCAAAAGTATTTGCTGTATTTTGTTCAACACAACGAGCAGAAGAATAACCAGCAATTAAGTTATGCTTGAATTTTAAGTTTCCATTACCTGCACTAGTTTCGCATGCGGTTCCATCAATATGCACACCACGTTGTGTATCCATAAAAATAGAGTTAAATATTTTTAAGTTTGTGTTACGACGTAAACGAACAGCACGGCGGTAACCAGCAGCAATAGTATTTGTAGTAGCGCCTCTGTAAGGTCCAACCATTGTTACATTACTAAATATACCAGAAGTAGCTGGTGTTGCAATTGTTCCATTAGCATCATTATCTGATTCAAAACCTTCTGAAGTTGAAACAGTTGGGTTATCAGCTAAATTTGGGTCGCGAACAATTAAACCATATTGAACGTTTCCGCTATAACCATTGTCAGTATCAAAATCATCATCTAAATTACGGTAGCTAACTAACCATTTAGCATTTACATTGCCACCAAACCACTCAAAAGCATCATCTAAAGTAAATGATACTTGAATGTTTTCAATAGTTGTTCCTTTACCAACGGCGCCCATGGTTAAACCATTAATTTCTTGGTTGGTGCCATAAACATATCCACCAAACTCAATACGAACATATTTTAAAATACCAGAATTATCGTTATTATTTGGAGTTGTACCACCACCAAATTGTGAGTTAACAGAAACTGGTAAACCCTCTACGTTATTTACACCGTTAGTAAAATTAAGAGCGGCGTTACCTAAAATAATTACACCACCCCAATCGCTAGCTGCACGAGAACCAGCATTTTGATCAGAAGTAAAAATAATTGGGTTTGTTGCAGTACCTACAGCATTAATTGCTGAACCTTTAGTAATAATTAAAGCAGAACCTGCAACAGCTTTAGAACCTCTAATAACAACACCTGCCTGAATAGTTAAAGTTGAATTACCAGTAACATAAACTGGTCCTTGTAATAATACAGTTGTTCCAGCTGCCCAAGTAGTATTCGCACTAATCGTTCCAGATACTGCAGTAGTTGTACTAGGGTAAGTAGCGTTTTGAGGATCCCATTCTGTCCATCCTTGAGTCCACATTGGAGTTGGAGATGGTGCAAATGCGCCACGATAAGTTGTTGAATTAAAAAACGTTTGAGCAATACTACTTGTGATAGTTGCTAACGCAATAGCTGATAATAAAAGTTTTTTCATTTTTTTAATTTATATTTGTTTATGCCACAAAGTTGAAAAATATTTGCGCTTTTACCATTAAAGCAATATTATAAAATACTTAATTATATGTTAAGTTAACATTAAGCAATTATTTTAAAATTTATAGGATATTTGGCCGGAAAATGTACTCCCCATTCTGGTATCCCACATTAAGGTGTTTTTTCCAGAATTTTTCTTAAAAGGTTTGTTATCAAAATTTTGATAATACTGTAAGTTTTGATTATTAGCAAATAAATCTTTTATATTAAATCGTATTTCTAATCTGTTTTTCAAAAACGATTTGGTTACTTGTAAATCCATTACCGTTCGCGAATATTCCCAAATTTCCTGATAAATATTATTACCAACAATGTAGATGCGTGGTCCAACTCTATTTAAAACTGCGCTAAAGCTAAAATTATAAACATTATCTACATACGAAGCACCAATGTTAAACAAATATGGAGATTGACCTTGTAAAGGACGGTTGTAACTAGAAACAGAATTTGCTAAAAGTGGGTTTTTAGGGCTGCCAATAATTTGTGATTGAATTAAAGCGGCATTAGTAAATACTGTGGTGTTATTTAATATTTTACCTATTTTACTCGAATCGTTTTTAAAAAAATTACCTACGTTAATTCTGTATTCTACCTCAACACCTTGAGAGAATGCGGCTGAAGTATTGCCGTATACCACTTGAAAAGTATTTTGACCTTTATACATTTCTATAGGATTAATAAAGTATTTGTAAAATCCTGATACGGATACAAGCTGTCCGCCACTTGGAAACCACTCAAAACGTAAATCCGCATTATCAATAGTGGCTCTTTCTAAATTAGGATCGCCATTTAAACTAAATCCTGTGTTAAAGTCAAAAAACAAAAATGGTGCTAATTCTCTAAATTCAGGGCGATTAAGAGTGCGCGAATAAGATCCTCTAATATTAATTTTATCAGTAGGCGAGTAAATTAAATTAACCGATGGCAATAAATCATTTACAACAGTATCAACTGTATTTACTTTTTTATTAATAATAAACAGTGCATCGTTATAAGATATACTTTGATAATAACTTTCGTAGCGTAAACCTGTAATTAAACGCCACATACTTTTTAATTTTAAATCAACCATTGCGTATCCTGCATATAGCCTAGCTGACGCAGAATAAGGGCTAACAGGGTCGGTAGATTCGCCGATTACAAAACCTCCAATATTATTATTACCCATAGTGCCTGGCTGTAATAAACCCATGTTTTGCTGCGAAAAAATTTGATTTTCGGGCAAATAACCAATAGCAGTGCTAAAACTTGTTGTACCGCCCACTAAATTATAAGGACTATAAATAAACTGCCTAAAATCAAATGTTCGATTTCTATTTTGGTAAAAACCCCCTATTTTTCCTTCGAGAGAAAAAACTTTATTTAATTTAAAAATACGCGATACGTCTAATTTTGTAGAATACACTTGTTCTTGTAATTTAGACCACAAAGATACACCAGCATAATCGCTACTATTAGATTTTGGAGCTCCAAATTGGGCATTAAAGGTGGTATCATTTGGGTTATAAATAGGTGGTTCTGATGGGTCGGTTTGTTTATTTTCTAAAAAAGACTCTTTAGAATAAGCATGACGTCTTAAGTTTGGAACCTCTCTTTTGGTTTGAGAGTAACCCCCATTCCAATTAATTTTAACTTTTGCTTTTGGTAAAAAATGATCTCCATTTAATTGCGAAGTCATAATTATATTTTGTGTAAACCAATAGGCCGATGATTTTAAAATATTTGGATTTATTTCATTTGGTGTTGTTGTTCCGCCACGTGTTATTGTTCTATCGTCGCTAGATATACTGTACAAATTTTTAAAACTTATGGTATTGTTATCGTTAAGTTTACAGGCCATATTTAGCAATACTCCCAATAATTTTTGTGTTTGATAGGTAGCATCGTTATAAATTTTATCTAGTAAAAGAGGATCGCTAATGTCGTTTGGCTTACCCGATTGGTAGGTTATACGGTTAGTTGTATAAAAATTATTTGTATTGTTGTATGTTATTGAGCCTAAAATTCCAAAAAAATCTTTTTCTTTTCGTTTAAAATTGTAACCTCCAGAAAGTTGGAAACTACTGTTTGGACTAAATTTTTTATTGTATTTTCCCCAATCGCCTGTCGGAATTTCTTTAGCTAATTTTGCTTGATCGTGAATATCAACAGGAAAATCTGAAAAACTTGGAATTTTATTAGACAAGGCTCGGGTTCCATCATCCAAGCCTAACCAATCAGTTTTGCCGCCCTTATAATAAGTTTGATCCTTTCCTGTAGTTATTGTATTAAATCCACCCCCAGCTGAAACAGAAATAAAATTTTTTTCAGGAATATTTTTAGTGTTAATTTCAATAATTCCACCTGCAAACTCGCCTGGCAAATCGGGACGAGCAGTTTTAATAATAATTAAATTATCAAGCATATTGCTAGGAAAAATATCAAAAGAAAATGCTTTTCTATCACTTTCAGTACTAGGTAATGGCGAACCATTTAAATAGGCTGTATTATATCTGTCATTTAAACCCCTAATAACTACAAATTTATTATCTTGAATACTAGCACCACTTACACGCTTTAAAACATCACTTGTATTTTTATCAGGAGTACGCTTAATAGTTTCTGCCGAAATACCATCGCTTACACTGGCATTGTTTTTTTGTTGTAAAACCAAAGCCGTATTATTTTCTTTATTTAAAGTTACTACAATCTCAACTTCTTGCAAATCTTGCGAGGTACTAGGGTCTAACAAAATACTTACATCGGCAGGCTCGCCAACTGTAACAATAATATCTGTTACTTTTTTACTATTGTAGGAAATATAATTAATTATTAAAGTTACTTTACCTATTGGAACATTATTTATTGAAAATTTACCATCAAAATCGGCGCTCGCACCTTTTGTTGTGCCTTCAATTAAAGCTGTAGCACCCGGCAATGTTTCGCCTGTTTTTGAGTCTAAAATTGTACCCGAAATTCTGCCTGTTTGGGCATTAAAAAATGTTAATAATAAGGCTGTAAATAATGTTAAAACTACTTTTTTTTGCATATTTATTTTATAATTTGCAAAAGAAAGTAACCTAAATTACATTTACAATAAATTGATGTTACTAAAAGTTTAATTTAATAACCTTTATTAACATAACATTTAATGATTAATTAACTTTGAAATTACTAACGAAATGTTAAATTTGTTGCGCATCTAAATCAATTTATGACCAACCAACAATTTAAAATACTATTAGTAGACGATGAGCCAGATATAATAGAATTTTTAGGATACAATTTAAAAAAAGAAGGTTACGAAATTTTATCGGCAAGTAATGGCAAAGATGCTGTGGCAATTGCCAAAAAAGAATTGCCCCATTTAATTGTTTTAGATGTAATGATGCCCGATATGGATGGCATTGAAACTTGCCGCGAAATTAGAGAACAGAAAGGCTTGCAAGATGTACTTATTGCGTTTTTAACCGCCCGCAGTGAAGATTATACGCAAATTGCAGGTTTTGAAGTAGGCGCAGATGATTACATTACAAAACCCATTAAACCACGTGTATTTATTAGCCGTGTAAAAGCGCTATTACGTCGTTTACAAACCACAACTATAAGCGAAAATAACGTTGAGTTTGGTGATATTAGAATTGATAAAGATAAACATGTTGTGTTTAAAGGCGATTTAGAAATAGCTTTACCCAAAAAAGAATTTAGATTATTTTCGCTCCTTAGTAGTAAACCCGGTAAAGTTTTTACCCGCGAATATATTTTAGAAAAAGTGTGGGGCGATGAGGTAGTTGTAGGTGATAGAACGATTGATGTTCACATTCGCAAATTACGCGAAAAAATTGGCGACGGTTATTTTAAAACCGTAAAAGGTGTAGGCTATAAATTTGAGTTTTAATTTATTTTTTAGTCTTTATAACGTTTTTCTTTTTATATCGCAAAAATGTCATAATTAAACCTAATTCTTCTTCAGTTACTTGTTCATCAGGCAAGTTTTCGGCATGTTTTGTATTTACAACTCTTAACTCATATCCTTTAAGTTGTTCTTCTTTAAAATCAGGAATAATTTGTTTGCGCTTAACGGTTGTATTGTGGCATTTTGCGCAATTTAAATCGTATAATATTTTACCTTTATCGCATTGTTGTGCATAAGCGATTTTTACGTGCGATAGCATTGCATTGGGTAACTCATAAACAACTGTTTGTTTTGTTTTACAACATAAAAAAGTAATTAAACAACAAAATAAAATAAATAAAGTAATCTTCATTTAATATTCTCCTCCTACTTTACGGTTATTTAATTGTTTATTTTTCGATTTAGGTAATGCAGTTGGTAACTCTTCAAATAATACATCTTCTGTTAAAGATTTGATAAACGCTATTAATTGTTTTACATCTGTTTGTGTTAAATTTAATGAATCTGAAGAAAGCGTTTGGTTATTTACTTTTAAGCCTCTACCTGCACCTCCGCCAACATTGTAAAAATTAATAACCTGACTTAAAGATGTGAAAACGCCATTGTGCATGTATGGCTTAGTTTTTTCGGCATTTCGCACAGTACCAGTTCTAAAAGCGTTTGCTGTTTCGTGCGCAGCATTAATTGTAAAACGCCCTTTATCTTTGCTTAAAGCACTATAATTAGTATCAATTGGCGTGCCAAGTACTTCAAATTCAGAACTAACATAAGGAGGCTTTACACCATTAAATTGTGGCGCAAAATGGCAGGTGCCACATTGCGCTTTACTCATAAAAATACCATAACCTTGTATTTCGTCATTGGTTAATTGATATTTGTTGTGTATGGCATCATCAAACGGCGAATAAAATTTACTGAATTTACTGTAATACAAAGTAATAGCTGAGCAGATATGATTTAAATTTATTTCTTTTTCTTGAGGTGTATATTTTAAAAGTTTTGTAAATGCGTCTTTATATTCATTGCAACTTAATATTTTTTTTACTACTTCAGTTTCATTACTACCAAGCTCAATACTATTAGTAATTACACCTTTAGTTTGTTCTTGCAAGGTTAAGTGTTTTCCATCTAACATAAGTAAATGGTTAAACTGTGCGTTAATTAGTGTTGGCGAATTGCGTGATAAATTTGTTTTTTTATCAAGTGCAAAAGATGTTGATGTGGCAGTATCGGCAAAAAACTGAGTAGGCTTGTGGCAAGAGGCACAACTTCTTAAATTGTTATTTGATAAAATGGGGTCGTAAAATAAAAGTTTACCAATTTTTTCAATTTCTGCTAAAACTTTTTCATCGTTTACCCGAATAAATACGCCTTTTACATTTTGTCCGTCAAATAAATCTTTTTTAAAAATAGAAGTTGCTTTTTTATTTAAAGCAAAATCAACATAACTTTTACTTACTACTTTATAATCTCTAATTAGCTGCTGGTTTATTGTAAATAAAGGGTTTATATAGTCTTTTAAAAATGTATAATGATTAAAGGTTTCGTAATTTGAAGGTTGTGTATTTGCAAAATCCATTGTTTTTTTATATAGATTTAAATATTCGGCAGAAAGTGGATTATCGCCATAACTTGTATTGTAGGCTTTATAAATAGAGTTTGTGCTGATAAGCATACTTTTTAATTCAGGAATTATTTGTTGCGTATTGGGGCATTCAAAACCTGTGGTGTAAATGGTAGCGAGGTTTAATAAAAATAAACGGTTGCATAAATAAAAATGATGATATTCGTTTAAATGTTTTGTAATGGAGTCAGCTTTATAAACACTAATTACCTTTGCCGACATTTCAATTAACTTGGTTAATGAATCTGAGGTGGCGTTTGCTTCCTGCAAATATAAATAAGCCAACGTAAGGCCCGCACCTAAACGTTTATATGGTTTTTCAAATTTTTCAAATACTTCGGTTTCCCATTCAACAGGTAAAGGCCCGTTAATTTGTTTGTAAGAAACTGGCTCTAAATAACGTAACCAAAAATCAATTGCCTTTAAGCTTAAGCGAGTACTATCTATTTTTTTACTTATAAAATTTTTATTTGAGGCTAAGTTTAAATCGGCTTTTTTAATATAATTTAATAAATTTTGTTGTGATGAAATAAAAATATTTAAATTTAAATTGTAACTGTTTTTATAATCGCTAACAAATATATTATCGCTTTTGAACGATGATAAAATTGCTACAGAAAGTAGTATAAAACACAAAAAATAAACGGCTTTGGTACGCATAGTTTAGTTTAAATAAAAACTATAAAAACCAGATATGTTAATTTTAACACATCTGGTTTAGTTTTAAAAATTTAAAAGTTTTAGTGAACTACTACGAGTTTAACTGTGTTTACAGTATTACCAGCAGTTACTTTAATAAAATAATTACCCGATTTAAAGTTGGACGTATTAATTTTGATTGTCTGTTCGCCTTTGTTAAATTCTTTTTCAGTTACAAAAACTGTTTTACCAGTTACATCAATAACATTTAATACTACGTTTTGATTTTGCTCAACATTAATTTTTACAATAGCCTCATCTTTAGCAGGATTTGGGAATACAATAATAGATTGATTTGCAGCTAAGGTTTCGTTAATTCCAATTGTTGTTGTACCTGTTCTCATTACTAATAATTGTCCACCCTCTACAACTTCGCCTGGTATAGAATAATGTGCTTGGTCAACAAATATAAATGAACCCGCACCTAAAATAGATGACATATCTAAAATACCAGACGATTCTTCATCAATAGTTAATAAAGTTGCACCAACAGTTACAAAACGAACTGGATCGTGTTCAGCCACTAGTGTTAAGGCATCAGTAGCAATATTGTACTTCCAAATTTTAGCGTTATGTGTTTGAAAGCCTGGATCTTCTTGTAAATAAATTTGACCAGTTGTATTAACACATAAATTATCTATCATTTTTTGTCCCTCAGTGCCATCTAAAACAGCAGTTACGGTGCCTCCTAATTCAGGATTAGAAGAACTTGTAAAGTTTAATTTCCATAAGCGACTTGGGCTTGAAAACGAATTAGTTGTTGCAAAATAAAATTCGGTTGGTGCACTCGGGTTCCAAGCGCCATCTTCAGGACGTAAAAAGTTTGTTACACCCATATTGTTGCTCATCGTATTTAATGAAGCGCCAGTAATTGCAGATACATTTCCTAAATCAATTAATGAAAATGTTGTGCCAGCAACAGGTACCGAACTACTGCTTTCTGTAATCAAACTCGTTACAGCTACACCATATAATTTACCATTTGTTAAACCCGCCTTGTCAATTTCTGTGCCAGAATTTGTTTTAGTTCCGATGTAAAAATAAACTTGACCTGGAGTAGCATCATCCATTAAACAAACAACAGTTTTATTTCCTGAATTTGGATTTGCAACTGCATTTTCCCAAGAACCTCTACCTAAATAAGGTAATTGATAAGAATTACCAGCGCTTGAACCTGTTACAACGTGAGCGAAGGTTCTGCCTTCAGCGCCAATCTCCTCACCATTCATAAAAATACGCTCTTGAGAACCTAACATACTTGTAGAGTTATAAAATGCAGAAACTTCAGGCAAATCGGCTGAACAAAAACGACCAAAAGCTGATAAAGAATTTGAGGTTGCAGCCGTATATGCGGTATAAGTAGTACCAGTCCACAAATTAGTAGTTTGAATTAAATCGCTGCCGCTTTGAACTGCTAATGTACTTTTATTAATTATCCATTTAGAAACAAATGAACCAGCTTGTCCGTGCGCTCTTGCAACACCTGCTGATGATCCAAATTCATGATTCATTAATAATGTAAAAGTGCCATTGCCATTATCAAAAGCACCTAAACCATCAGCAATACCACACATTTTGTAGCCACCAATTACATCGGTAACGGTTAATACAGAGGTAATAGTTGTGTTAGCAACTGTGGGAATTAAATAAGGTGATTGCGAGCTGCTAGGCCCTGTAAGGGTTGTTTGAGCAGAAGCAACGCAGATGTTTAAGCAAGCTAAAGCTAATAAAGATAATTGTTTTTTCATGTTTAGTTTTTTTCAAATCTACCTTAAATAGGGTACGCAGAAATTATGAAAAACTTAACAAAGCGTTAAAAAATGGTTAAAAATAAATAACGTTAAATTAACATCTACTTTTTTACAAATTTTTTGCAAATAGTGCCATTATCTGTTTTTATAGCTAAAAAATATATGCCACTTTCAAAATTTTGAATATTAAAATCTAAATGATCAATTACTTTAGTTTCACTTAGCATAATTTGACCAAACGAATTAAAAATTTCAATTTCGTAAGCCATATTTGTTTGGGCTGTATGTGTTTTTTCAAATTTAACATTTAAAATGTTAGAGGTCGGATTAGGATAAATTTTTATATCATCATTAAAATTAAAAAATGATTGAATGCCAACATTAGCTGCAATTTGGTTTAATTTAAACTGTCTAAAAAATCGCCAAATTTCAACACTTGCACTAAAATCTTGATTGGTATTTGCAATAACTGGCGCGCCGCCAGGCCAAGAGTGTGAACCGCCTATTACTTTATATAATTCAACACTACTCCCATTTGTGCCACCAGTGTATTTAAAATTTACGGCTGTGTTTCCATCAATTAAATTAATATTTGGCACAGAATAAGTTACCGCAGTAGGATTGCAATTATTATGCACTCGCCATTTATTAACAATATTATCAATTGGAGCAAAAGTCATATCTCCTGCGTAAGGAACCGTTGCATCTGCCGTGCCATGTATTTCCATTATTGGAAAAGGGCGAGATGGTGCACAGGAATACCATAAATTTAACATACTTCCTGTAACACTTGCTATAGCCGTAATTCTATTAGGTAAATTACAAGCTAAATAATAACTCATAATACCGCCATTACTCATTCCACAACTGTACACACTATTTAAATCTATATTATAATTTAATTTTATCGAATCAATTAAATTACTTATAAATTGAACATCATTTACCCCCGAACCATAACCAATTTCCCAAAACTGGCTGCCAAAAGCGCTTGTACCATCGGGACTGACAACCAAAAATTTTGCAGTATCGGCTATTGGCATAAAATTAGCATAAGCTTGTTGTTGTTGCGCGTTTGAACCATAACCATGTAAATTAAATACTAATGGGGCAGCTATACTTGCACTATAACTATTGGGTACGTATAATCTAAATTTACGTTTTAATCCATTTGAAGTAATACTATCTAAATATGTAATACCACTTTGTGCTTCGGCAAAAAAACTAATTACACAACAGGCACTTATTATAATTTTTTTTAAATACAAATTCATCAAATAAAGGTAATAAAATAATTTAATTTTATAATTTTAAACTTTAATTAAAGTATATGATTCATAAAAATTTTAAAAACATAGATAAGGTAACTTATGGCAGAGGATCGTTTTCGCAATTAGCAGAAACCATTGCCCCATTTAGGGTTGAAAACAATGAGTACTTTGTTTATGTAATTGACAATTATTTTAAAGGGAAAGAACTTTCTAACAGACTCCAAAATTTACCTAAAGATTTAATTTATTTTATTGATGTTGACACACATGAACCAACTACCCAACAAATAGATGCTTTTCGCGATGAAATTATTTTGAAAAAAGGAATACCTAGCGGTGTAGTAGGAATCGGTGGCGGAAGTATAATGGATATTGCAAAAGCACTTTCGTTAATGTTAACTAACGAGGGGTCATCTACATTATATCAAGGACTAAATTTAATTAAGAAACCAGGAGTTTATCATTTAGGTATACCTACAATTAGTGGTACTGGCGCAGAAGTATCAATGACGGCCGTACTTACAGGGCCTGAAAAAAAATTAGGTTTAAAATGTGATTGGACTGTTTTTAACCAAGTAATTTTAGACCCAGAATTAATTGCAACCGTGCCAACCGATTGGTGGTTTTACACGGGTATGGATACTTATATACATTGTATAGAAAGTGAAAGTGGTATCCGTAACAATGCTTTTAGTTTAGCTTACGGCGAACAATCGCTAAAACTTTGTAGAGAAATTTATTTGGGTGAAAATTCTGGACAAACCTCAGAAAATAATGATAAATTAATGGTAGCTTCATTAATGGGAGGTTTAAGTTTAACTTATAGCGAAGTTGGCGTATGCCATGCTATTAGTTATGGATTAAGTAAAATATTAGGTACACGTCATTGTTTGGCTAACTGCATTATTTTTCAACACTTGGGCGATATTTATTTAAATGGCCATAAAGAGTTTATGGAAATGATAAAAAAAAATAATATCGTTTTGCCGCAGCATTTAAGTAAAAATTGGAGTGAAGAAACAATTACTGCAATGGCAAATGTTAGTTACAATTTACCGTTTATGTGGCAGCATGCTTTTGGCAATAATTATAAAGAAATTGCTACAATAGAATATATTAAAAACTTGTTTAAAAGACTGTAAATTTAAAAAAATTGTTGCTTTTTATTTAAATTGACAAATTCGGCTAACTCTTTTTAGGCAAGGCTATTTGTTTTACAAATAATTGTTTCATTAAAGGTAAGCCTAGAACCAACAATATAATTGCGCCATATTTCGCAATTTTAAACCATTTATCAAATTCTTTTTCCCAATAATTGCGCAGCCACAACTCATAATAAAAGTGCCACGTATTGTTGATAGTATTTTTTTCGATAATAGAAGTTTTGGTAGTAGTTGCAACTGCCTCGGCAGCTACGTTATAATTATTAAGTGTGTAATTATTACGCATAAAAACATCCGTATATTTATATAAATAATACACAATTAGCATTGGTATAAATAATAATAGCAAATAAAATATCTGATTAAAAATATTATAAATTGGTGTAAATTGGTGCTTTTGTTTAATAGCTAAAAATAAACTTATAATGGATACGCCAAATAATATAAATACAAACCAAACAAATGCCACATCTCTATTACTATAATTTATTATTTGTGTAATAATAAATGCCATTAAGGGATATAAAGCCAATATTATAGCTGTAACTAAATATTGCCTCCAATTATTAAGTTTAAACAAACTCAGCATTAATGTTAAAGTAATGGTTACATAAAAAATACCCCATAAAAAATTACTCCGCCAAATAAATAAAGTTTCAAATTTTGCTTCGTACAAATTTCTAAATGCTATACGAACTTCTTCTTTATAATAATCGTTTCCAAAAGAAAAATCTTGCGTATTTGCCCAACCTTTGGCATACGAATCTAGATAAAGATTTGCCATTTCATCTACATTAAAAGTTGGAATAACGGTGTATTTTTTACAAATAGCAATATGTTGTAATAACTTTTGCTTTACTTCGTTAATTGTATTACAAGGTAGATAATCTTGACCCTTGTTGGTATATCGGTCATAGGAATTAACTTGTGCTTTATCGTTTAATAAATTATATGGCGTATAACTATAAATATTATTAAATTTTCGAATATTAAATATTGTTATTTTTTTTGCTGTATCGTAACTATTTTCGTAAGAATAATAGGTTGTGGGAACATAAGGTTCTAACTCGTTTAATGTTTTAATATCCTTTATTAATTCGGCATTGGTATATAATTTTGCAATTTTTTTATTATTAGAAATTACAAAAGGAAAAGCTACACACATAAAAATTAAAACACACATAAACGCTAACCCAAAATTTTTATATTCGTCGCTAAACTTTAAATTACCAAAATTTCGTTCTTTATTAAAAATTAAATAACGGTATCCCCAAAACCACGATAATATGAATGATAATATCGTAAGCAAAACATACCATAAACCTGCATCAGTAGTACTGGTAAGGTTTACAGGTATTGCTAAACCAAGTAAGCCCGAAAATATATAAAGTAATAATCCATTCCAAATTACATAATGTAGTTTACTAATCCACAAAATAGGGAGGTTTGCTAATAAATATTCGTCTATTCGCTTTAAAAATTTTGGTGCAATTTTTTTAAACATACTTATATATCTTTATGAAATAATTGGCGAGTACTTTGGCTAATGTCTCTAAAATAATTTAATTGCAACTTATGTTTGCTAATTAATTCAACTATACTAAACCATTCGTAGTCTTTGCTAACCCTTATAATTAAGGCGGTTCCGGCATCTTCAATTTTACAGTTGGGAATAGTTTGTAAACAAATTTGTAATTCGAGTAACGAAAATGCGCCTGCTACTTCAAAATTATTTACTTCGCGGTTTATTCCAAATTCTATTTGTTTACCGTTATAAATTGTTTTGCCTTGACGAATAAAAATAATATTATCAGCCACACGTTCAACTTCGTGCAATTGTTGCGAACTAAAAATAATTGATAATGGATAACTTTTCGATTGAGAAAAAAATTTTAAATCTTGTAAAAATAATTGTTGCGCATTAATATCTAGGTTGGCTAAAGGTTCATCTAAAATTAACAAGTGAGGCCGCCACAATATCATTTTTGCTAATTCGAAACGCATTCGGTAACCACTACTAATTTCGTTCCAAGTTAAATCTCTAAATTTATCTAAACCTAATCTGAATAAAATATATTCTATTTGTCGGTAATTTTCAGAACCTTTAATGTTATGAATAGTTGCAAAAAACATTAAATTTTCCATTAAAGTGCCATGCCATTTTGCAATGCGCTGAGGTATAAATGCAAATTTATTTTTTGCATCATAATAATCAGTGCCCGTATTATTTAATGCTGGATATTCGATAGTTCCTGAGCTGATACTTAACAAACCGGCAACCATTCGTAATAAAGTTGTTTTACCGTTTCCGTTTTCGCCGACAACGCCAGTAATTTCGCCTAAATGTAATTGAAACGAAACAGGGTGTAATTGAAATGGCGATTTGCCTTTATAAAATTGTTTAGATATTTCGTGAGCTTTAAATACTATATTACTGCTTAGGGTAGGAATATTTTGGAGCTCAACATTACTATTTTTTAAAGATTCAATTAATGTATTTGCTTTGGTTTTAAAATCGATTTCATTTAAATCGTTGTCATTACTTGCTTTTAGGTATAGTTTACGTAAATCAAAAGCTTGTGTTTCAATTGTTTTATCAACATTATAATCTTTACAAATATCTAAGCAACGGCGTGATAGCAAACTGTAATCGGCAGTGCGTAATGCTTCTTCTAGTTGAAAAATATACTTGGGTTCAATCATTTTAAATAATACGGTTTATTAAAAATAGGTTAAATTAATGAGAACTTTTACGAATTATTTTAATTCATTGAGAACAAATCTTAAAAAAAATGGTCGGAAATTATTTTCCGACCGCAATTTTATTAAGAATTAGAATTTAATTATTGTGGATTTTCGTAAAATTTATTAAACTCTTTTATGGCATTTACAATAGCCTCTTTATTAAAAGTAAACTTATCTAAATCGTCCCAAAGCATTTTTTGGTCAACCATATAGGGCTTAATATCTTTTTTATAAAACTTTTCGCCAATTTGTTTAAGTTCTTTTAATTCAATTACTTTTTCGTCGGGGCGAGTATCTTGTATAAAATATAAACTTGAAATAATAGGTTCTCCTGCTCTAGTATCGTCGTATTTATACTCCATAAAGTTTAAACGCCCTTTTACTAAATATTCAATAAATACTTCTGTGCCACCATCAAGAGGTATTAAAGTAAAATGTCTGCCATCAAAACCATAAGCTTTTGCTTTTTTTGTAGTAATTGGTGTTACTTTACCAGCACCAATTTTAAAAGAAAAACCTTTATATATATCGGTTGGGTTTTGATTGCTAATTGCTACTTCACCTCGCACGGTATCACCTTTTAAATTACAATAGTAACCTTTAGCCAGCGTAGGCGCCATTTTAGGATCTTTACCTTTTTTACCTGGTTGTGCAAACGCAATGGTAGTTGCACATATTAGTATAATTGAAAGTATGTTTTTCATATGCAAAAATTATTATTTTTTATTTTTGATATGGAATAGCCAGTTTTTTGATTCATGTTTGTGTTTTGGCAACATGGCTATTTCATAACAAATTATTTATGTAAATATATTTATTGTTATTGTACTTACAAAATCTATGCCAACAATTTAAACTTTTTTGGCATAAAAAAGCCCCAATAAATGGGGCTTTTTTACATTCTTCTTAATTTTATTAAATTATGGTTTACGTTCTAAAACCTCATCTATCATTCCGTATTCTTTAGCTTCTTGTGCTATCATCCAATAATCACGGTCGCTATCTGCCCACACTTTTTCGTAGGTTTGCCCACTATGGTGTGCAATAATTTCGTATAATTCTTTTTTTAGCTTTTGAATTTCGCGAGCTGTAATTTCAATATCTGTTGCTTGTCCTTCGGCACCGCCCATTGGTTGGTGTATCATTACACGTGCGTGTTTTAAAGCTGTACGCTTACCTTTGGCGCCAGCGCATTGTAGCACTGCGCCCATACTTGCAGCCATACCTGTGCAAATAGTAGCAACATCGGGCTTAATAATTTGCATGGTATCGTAAATACCTAAACCTGCATAAACACTGCCACCTGGCGAATTAATGTAAATTTGAATATCTTTTTTAGAGTCAGCACTTTCTAAAAATAATAATTGTGCCTGAACAATATTTGCAACTTGGTCATTAATACCTGTTCCCAAAAAAATAATACGATCCATCATTAAACGACTAAAAACGTCCATTTGTGCTACGTTTAATTGGCGCTCTTCAATAATATAAGGCGTTAATGAAGAGGTTATGCGTGAAGAATAATTTTCATAAGTTAAACTGCTAATGCCGGCGTGTTTTGTGGCATATTTTTTAAATTCATTTTGGTCGAACATAATTTTTTGGTTTTAAGTTAGTAATCAAATGTAAGTGTTGATTTTGGTATTTCAAATATTATGCAAAAGTATATTAGCGCTAATTTGTCATATTTAATTACAAGCCATTAACTTTAACTTGTTATTAAGTTAGTTGATTATAAGGTATTTAGACAAAGTTTAATGTCGAAATTAGCTTTAGTCAAAATGGCAAAAGATAAATATTGTATACTTAACGGACATTTAATTAGTGTTTACGAACCAAGCGTTGCATTTAATAACCGTGCATTTAGGTATGGCGACTCACTTTTTGAAAGTATTAGAACCTGTAATAACAAATTAATGTTTTTACGCGACCATATTACTCGCCTAAAATTAGGAATGACAGTTTTACGAATGAACGTGCCAGCCGAGTTTAATACCGAAAACATTTCAGAACAAATTATACAGTTATTGAAACACAATACCCATGCACCAAATGCTCGCGTGCGATTAACAGTGTTTAGAAACGAAGGTGGTTTTTACACGCCCGAAACAAATGATATTTCGTTTTTAATTGAAAGCACTGAATTAACTGGCGGATACCAACTTAATCAAAAAGGCTTTTGGGTTGATACTTATTCTGATATAAAAAAAAGTGTAAATAAATTAGCTAATATAAAAACAGGAAATGCTTTATTATACGTTATGGCGGGGCTTGCAAAGCAAAGTATGCGTTTAGACGATTGTTTTATTATAAACGAAAATGGCATAATTTGTGAAAGTATAAATTCAAACATATTTTTAGTAAAAAATGGCACTATGTACACGCCACCTTTAAGTGATGGCTGCGTAGCTGGTGTAATGCGTAAACAAATAATGGCGTTGGCAACACTTAACAAAATTTTAGTGTTTGAAACAAGCATTACCGATTATACTTTAAGCAATGCCGACGAAGTTTTTTTGAGTAATAGCATTGGCGGTGTGCTTTGGGTAGGACAGTATAAACAAAAATATTACACCAATAAAATGGCTGTTTTTTTTAATGAGAAGTTAAATCAGTTAACCATTAATTAAATTTATGTACCAACAAATACTTTTACTAGTTGAAAACACCTTAAAAACATTAGGTATTGAGCCCGGGCAAGCAAAAATTAGCGAAGGGCAGTTTAATATTAATAAAGATAAAAATACCGAAGTTTTAATTGATGTTTGGGAAGAAAATAATCGTGTATTTTTTCAGGTGCTATGCCCTGTTACTAAGTTAAATGATATTAGTCGTAACGAAGTTTTAAAAATGTTACTAGAAGAAAATCACGGTTTAGTGGAAGCAAGTTTTGCTTTAGCAAACGACGATATAATTATTAAAAATACAGTGGAATGTTCTGCCTTTTTTAATCAAGAACGTGCTATAAATACAATTACGCGCATTGCTTTTTATTGCGAATTGTATAGAGAAAAATGGAATAATTAATTGCTATTTTATTTTTCTTGCAGCAACCATCATTTCTTCGCCAACGTTAATAAACGACAAAAAATTATAAATTCGATTATGAATAAATACAGCTAATTTTAATTGCCACAAAGGTTTACTTGTAAATTTATTAAAGTATTGCTGGCGTTCGGCAGCGTTAATAGTTTTGTTAGCTTCGAGAGTAGTTTGCTTTTTTGCACTTTTAAATTTTTTAAAAAATGGTAAAAGAGTGTACATAATAAACAATTTTATTTCGAACGATGATTTAATTTTTAAAACTTCGTAGCCATTTTTTTCTAAAATTTGAGTAATAGTTTTTTTACCAAAATAATTAACGTGGTCTAAACCCATCATTTTCCAATCATCCTTATGTTTTTTGGCAAAATAACTATCAATTTGAGGTACTTGTAAAAACAAATAGCCGCCTTTATTTGTAAGTTGGTTGCATTTTTGTAAAAAGGGATCAGCTTTATCAATATGCTCCAAAACATCCCACATTGTAATTATATCAAATTTTTTAGTTTCGTCCATTTCAAAAAAATCAATATGGTCAACTGGTAATTTTAAATCATTAACACAATATAAATAGGGCTGTTCTGAAATTTCTACGCCATATACATCGTATCCCAATTCTTTTCCTGCCAACATAAAATGTCCCCATCCTGCACCTAAATCAAACAACTTACCACTTTTAATATATTTTTGAATAAATTTAAAACGCAATTTGTGGCGTTGAATTTTTACCCAATTATTTCCGGCTCTTACTGCAGCTGTTACATCGGCGTTTTTGTATTGTGTGTATTCTATTTGTTTACGGTAATAATGTGGTATAAAATAATGAGAACATTTATTACATGTTACAACAGCGCAATCTGATTTTTGATATTTTAAAGTAAAATTTTTTGGGTTAGTATTAGAACATACACAACAAAAAATTTCTTCTGCCATAAAGGCGGGTACTTCAGGCATAAAATTTAGGGTTTGGTTTCCATTTCAAAAGTACTTTCGGTAATAGCGCTACCATCTCTAAAATAGGAGACGCCGCCCCAACTAAACATTTTTTTTTGATATAACCAAGCATTATTTTCTTTTACAACCACACGTTGTTGTATCGTAACTCCTGTGCCAAAAATAGTTTCTTCAGTAACACCTGGACTATATTTGGCTAAAAGTTGTTTTATTCTATCATCAGTTGTTTGGGCTGCATCTGAATTTAAAAACTTCTCACATTCAATTAATTTATCTTTTGCGTATGCATCTCCACCCTTATAAGTTAGGGCTTCTTCATAATATTTTTTTGCATCTCGATAACGTTTTGTAGCAAATAAACCATCGGCATTTTTAATAGCATCTTTATATTTATTATCGCCACCGAGTACTGGTTTAATTGTACCATTATTTTTATCTTTTATTTCATTTTGTTTTACAACATCATTTTCTTTTATTTTAACGCCAAGTGCTTCGGCTTTTGCTTTGGCTTCAGCATCCGCTTTAGCTTTTGCATCGGCAGCAGCTTTATCTTTGGCTAATTTATCTGCTTCAGCTTTAGCATCAGCCTTTGCTTTTGCATCGTTAGCTGCTTTATCATTATTTAATTTAGCAGTTTCTGCCTTGGCTTTGGCATCTGCGTCTGCTTTTTCCTTTGCTAATTTATCTGCCTCAGCTTTTGCTTTCGCATCAGCTTCTGCCTTTGCTTTTGCATCGTTTGCTGCTTTATCATTATTTAATTTAGCAGCTTCTGCCTTAGCTTTGGCATCTGCGTCCGCCTTTTCTTTTAGTAATTTATCTGCTTCGGCTTTAGCCTTCGCATCCGCATCTGCTTTGGCTTTGGCATCGTTTGCTGCTTTATCTTTATTTAATTTATCAGCTTCTGCTTTGGACTTTGCATCGGCATCGGCTTTTTCTTTGGCTAATTTATCGGCTAGTTCTTTAACGGCTTTGGCTTTTGCATCGGCTTCTGCCTTTTCTTTGGCATCGTTTGCTGCTTTATCTTTATTTAATTTATCAGCTTCTGCTTTGGTCTTTGCATCGGCATCGGCTTTTTCTTTGGCTAATTTATCTGCTAATTCTTTATCGCCTTTTGCTTTGGCGGCAGCTAATTCGTCTGCGACTTTTTTTGCAGCAGCATCTGCCTCAGATTTTGCCTTTGCATCTGCTACGGCTTTTTCTTTAGACAATTTATCAGCAAGTTCTTTATCTGCTTTGGCTTTTGCATCGGCGTCTGCCTTTTCTTTGGCTAATTTATCTGCTAATTCTTTATCGCCTTTTGCTTTGGCGGCAACTAACTCATCTGCGGCTTTTTTTGCAGCAGCATCTGCCTCAGCCTTTGTCTTTGCATCTGCAAGGGCTTTTTCTTTAGTTAATCGATCAGCTTCGGCTTTTGCTTTTGCATCGGCGTCTGCCTTTGCTTTTGCATCCGTATCTGCTTTTTCTTTAGCCAATTTATCTGCATCTGCTTTTTCTTTAGCTAATTTGTCAGCATCAGATTTGGCTTTTGCATCTGCGTCAGCTTTTTCTTTAGCTAATCTGTCTAATTCTGCCTTGGCTTTGGCATCGGCATCGGCTTTTAATTTAGCATCTGCTACAGCTTTTTCTTTAGCCAGTTTATCTGCCTCAGCTTTGGCTTTTGCTTCTGAATCTGCTTTTTCCTTTGCTAATTTTTCAGCTTCTGCTTTGGCTTTTGCATCGGCATCGACTTTAGCTTTAGCGTCCGCCTCGGCTTTAGCTTTTGCATCAGCGTCTGCCTTGGCTTTAGCGTCTGCTGCGGCTTTTTCTTTTGCCAAACGTTCTGCCTCAGCTTTTGCTTTAGAATCGGCATCAGCTTTTTCTTTTGCTAATCTTTCTGTTTCTGCCTTTGCTTTTGCTTCAGCATCAGCTTTTTCCTTTGCTAATCTTTCGGCATCGGCTTTAGCTTTTGCCTCGGCATCAGCCTTAGCTTTGGCATCAGCATCTGCTTTGGCTTTAGCTGCAGCGTCTGCTTTTGCTTGCGCTTGGGCTTCGGCAATAATTTTATTAATATTAATTATTTGTTCTTTAGGGTAAGTTTCGGCAGGTTTAATTTTAGATGCCTCGTTGTAACTTGCAATGGCATTTTGCCAATCCTTTTTTTGAAATGCTTTATCGCCATTTTTTAAAGCTGCTTGGTAACTTGCTTCTTTATTTTTTTCGCGATTTTTTGCTTCTTTTTCGGCTTCTTTAATAGATTGTAGGCCGGTAATCATTTGTTCTAAATAAGCTTTGTCGTATTCAAAATTATCTTTAGTTGCGTTATAATTGTATTTGTTTATAGGTTGATTTAAAAGTGAATAATCAACACCTTCATATTTTTTATTTAAACTTAAACTAGCTTCAATAATAGGAAATTTTGTTTGACTTTTTTCGTCTGGAACACCTAATGTACTAATAGAGAATCGTTTAGAAACATAACCCTCTTTTGAAACCGTAACTAAAAATTCGCCACCTAAAGGCACATCAAAACTGTATTTTCCACTAGCATCAGAATTTGGACTTGCTACTGTTTTACCACTTTGAGTAACTTGAACGTTTGCGCCACTTACACTGCCGTTATCGTCGCCAATTTCGCCCTGAAAATGAATAGCTACACCCTGTGCAAGTCCTATAAAAGTGCAGAACATTAAAAAAAATATATAGTTAAATCGTTTTAAACCCATTGTATTAAATAATGCGCAAATAAGCACTAAATTTACATAAATTTACTTACATTTTAGATGCCAAAAATTAATACTTCCATAACAAAAACTGTTAATTTTAGTTATTGGGAATTAAACCAATATTTTAAAACCTACGATTTAATTGTAATTGGAAGCGGAATTGTTGGGTTAAACGCAGCTATTAGTTTTTTAGAGAAATACGAAAAAGCAAGCGTTTTAGTTTTAGAGCAAGGTATTTTACCTAGTGGTGCAAGTACTAAAAACGCTGGTTTTGCATGTTTTGGAAGTTCAAGCGAATTATTAGAAGATATAAAAAATAGTAATGAAAATTTAGTTTGGCAAACTGTAAAAATGCGCTGGGATGGATTAAGTTTATTAAAAAAAAGATTAGGAATTAAGAATATAGATTACCAACCTTTAGGAGGATTTGAATTGTTTGACGATACAAAAATTTTAGACGAATGTGTTAAAAATTTAGCCTATTTGAATAAAAACGTAGAACAAATAGTTGGAAAAAAAAATTGCTACACTGATATTTCTAAAAAAGCGGTTTTTTTTAAAAACATTAAAGTGATTTTAAAAAATAAATTCGAAGGGCAAATTGATACGGGTTTAATGATGAAAAATTTAATTTTACTAGCGCAAAAAAAAGGGGCGATAATTTTAAATACTATTACAGTTACAAAAATAAATGATGTTGGCTCAATTGTTGAAATTTTAAGTAATGTAGGTGTTTTTAAAGCCAAAAAAGTAGTGGTTGCAACTAATGGTTTTGCCACCCAATTATTAAATATAAACGATGTAAAGCCAGCAAGGGCTCAAGTATTAATTACAAAGCCAATTGCTAATTTAAAAATAAAGGGAGCATTTCATTTCCAACAAGGTTATTATTATTTTAGGAATGTACACAACCGAATTTTATTTGGTGGAGGTCGTAACCTCGATTTTAAGGGCGAAACAACAACAGAATTAAATTTAAGTGCAAAAATTCAAAATAATTTAGATACACTTTTAAAAACATTAATTTTACCTAATACACCGTTTGAAGTAGAGCACCGTTGGAGCGGCATTATGGGTGTGGGAAGCGAAAAAAAACCAATTATAAAACAAGTAAGTAACAATGTGGTTGCTGCGGTTAGAATGGGTGGGATGGGCGTTGCAATTGGCAGTTTGGTGGGTAAATTGGCAATTGAAGAATTGTAAAATAATTTGAATATTTTACTTGGAGTATAATTTTATATTTTATGCCAAGTGTAATTTTTTACTGTATTTATATTGTTTATTGCTAATCAATTAAAAATTGAAAAAAATTATAAAATGAAAAGATAGAATAATTTTTGCAGTATTATTTAGATTGTAATTGATGTTAAAAATTTAACTTAAGCAGGGCTAAAAACACAAACTTATTTCAGTTATCAATTGAATATTTTTTTCTAAAACATTACCAATAACTAGCATATTTGCACCCGATTTTATAAGTTGCTTAGTTTGCTTAACTGAAGTAATTCCTCCTCCAACAATTATCGGAATTGAAATTTGTTTTTTTATTGTTTTAATTAATTTTGATGGTATGCTGTAATTTGCGCCACTGCCGGCTTCTAAGTAAATAGCCTTAAAACCTAATTGTTGCGATGCTATGCAGGTATTTATAATTTGTGTTTCATTTTTTAGCACTAAGGGTTCAGTTTTTGTAATTTGTTGCGTTGTAGAAATTTTACCGCCATCAATTAAAATATAAGCTATTGGCGCATGTGCTAACTTCATTTTTTTTATTAGTGGAGCAGCAGTAATGTGTTTGCCTATTAAATAATCGGGGTTACGACCAGATAATAAACTTATCAAGAAAAGTCCATCTGCATGTTTACTTAATTGCGTTTCATCGCCTGGAAATAATATTACAGGTAAGTTTGATAATTTTTTTATTGCTTTTACGGTATTATTTATGTCGCCGTTTTCTAATTGGCTTCCGCCTACTAAAAAACAATTTACTTTTGTTTTTTTCGTAAGTGTTATTAATTTTAAATTAAATTTATCAGGGTCGATTAGAACAGCCAACAAAGGTTTTTTGCTTGAACCCAATTTTTTTATAAATATATTAAACTTCATTTAAGGCGTAAACTAAACAATAATTTTGTATTTTTTCTTTCTTTAATAAATACGATTTTTTTGAATTTTCAATAATTATATGTCCTAAAAAAGTAGCTTTATTATTAATTTCTATAGATAGATTATTCTTATAATCTAAACCTTTTAAGCCATAAATTTTATATAAAACTTCTTTTGCAGCCCAAATATAGGTTAGTGTTTCAATATTATCATCAATCAACATTTGTTCGCTATTGTTTAAAAATTTAAGCTTTATGTTTAAAATTTTATCCCTCATTAACTCAACATCCACTCCTGTATTTTCAAATTCGTTTATAATAATTACTAATTTATTATATGAATGTGAAATAGAAATATGCTCGTTTCTACCTTTTAAAAATGGCTTGTTTGTTGGACTGTAATCTAACTTAAAATTAACAGTATTTAATAAATTCTTTAATAAAAAAACAGTTCCTGCTTTTTCTAAATCGCGTTTATTAACTAAACTATTTATAGTTGAAAATGCCTCTAAATCTAATATCCCTAGCTTTAAGTGAGGTTTTATATCTTTTACTTCAATCAAATTAGTCAATTTTTATATTTACAAACTTATTAATATCTTTATAAACTTAATTTTTTATTAACTAAAAACAAAATAAGATGAGTACTACAACAGCAACAAAATTTATTGCACACAAAGTTAAAGATATGTCTTTGGCAGAATGGGGCAGAAAAGAAATTAAATTAGCCGAGGAAGAAATGCCTGGCTTAATGGCATTAAGAGCAGAATATGGCAACAGTAAACCCTTAAAAGGTGCGCGTATTGCTGGTTGTTTACATATGACGATACAAACGGCTGTATTAATTGAAACTTTAAAAGAACTTGGCGCCGAAGTTACTTGGAGCTCGTGTAATATTTTTAGTACACAAGACCATGCGGCGGCTGCTATTGCTGCTGCCGGTATACAAGTATATGCCTGGAAAGGTATGACTGCTGAGGAATTTGACTGGTGCATTGAGCAAACATTATGGTTTGGCGAAGACCGTAAGCCATTAAATATGATTTTAGATGATGGTGGCGATTTAACAAACTTAGTATTTGATGTTTACCCAGAGTTGGCTGCTGGTATTAAAGGATTAAGTGAAGAAACTACAACTGGTGTACACCGTTTATACGAGCGTTTAAAAAATAATACTTTGTTGGTTCCTGCAATTAATGTAAACGATTCGGTTACTAAATCTAAATTTGATAATAAATACGGTTGTCGCGAAAGTTTAGTTGACGCTATTCGCCGTGCTACCGATGTTATGATGGCTGGTAAAGTTGCTGTAGTTGCTGGTTATGGCGATGTTGGAAAAGGTTCTGCCTTATCATTATCGAGCCAAGGTGTGCGTGTTATTGTAACAGAAATTGACCCAATTTGTGCATTACAAGCGGCAATGGATGGTTATGCTGTTCAAAAAATGGATAATGCTGTAAAAAATGCTGATATTATTGTTACCACAACTGGAAATAAAGATATAGTAGTTGGTCGTCATTTTGAAAATATGAAACATGGTGCGATTGTTTGTAACATTGGCCATTTTGATACCGAAATTGATATGGCTTGGTTAAATAAAACTTATGGTAATACAAAAGATACTATTAAGGCACAAGTTGACCAGTACACTATAAAAGGCAAAAATATTATTTTGTTAGCCGAAGGTCGTTTAGTAAACTTAGGTTGCGCTACAGGCCACCCAAGTTTTGTAATGAGTAATTCATTTACTAACCAAACTTTAGCTCAGTTAGAATTATGGACAAACACAGCTGCTTACGAGAAAAAAGTTTATGTATTACCAAAAATTTTAGATGAAAAAGTTGCGCGCTTGCACCTTGCTAAAATTGGAGTTGAGTTAGATACTTTAGAGCAAGACCAAGCTGATTATATTGGCGTAAAAGTTGAAGGTCCGTTTAAGGGTGAAGCTTACCGTTATTAATTAAAGGTAAGCTTTATTTAATTCCTTTTTCATCGCTGAACTACATTTTTGAAGACTCATATACAAATGTATTATGCGTTTTCAAAAAATTGTTTGCCTCGAAAAATTAATTTTTAGAGGTTCATTAAGTAGTGTGCGTTAGGGATTGTAGCGGAAAGCCCACAGCGGAGTGAAACGAAGCGAGGACTTGCAGCGGAAAGCCCGCCCGAAGGGAACGCCCAAAATAATACAAAATTTTAAAAAACCTCAATCAAAAAAAAATGATTGAGGTTTTTTTATGGAATTAAAAAATAATTTCGTCATTATTGTAGATGTTAAGCAAACGAAATATATTTTTATTTTTTAGTTTATACGTTTTTTATGTAAATGCGCAAATTACTATTGTTAAAGGTATTGTAAAAGATGCCGAAACAAATTTGCCAATACAAAATTGTTTTGTAAAATGTTTAAACTTACCAATTGAAGCCCAAACAAATTTAAATGGAGAGTTTACATTAACGCTTATAAAAAAAGAAAATTACAAATTAAGTGTTTCACATATTTCGTACCAAGTTATTATTAAAGAAGTAAAACCATTAAAAAGTGATACGATTTTTATTTCTATCTTATTAAAACAAAAAGCTAATTTATTAGGCAGTGTTTCGGTTTATGCTATCCAAAAACCTGAAACCTTGGTTGGCAAACCCAATTATAGTATTTACGACTTTGATTTTTATGAAGATAAGCTTTTGTTATTAACCGCAGAAAAAAATTTAGACCGTGCTAAAATACAGCTATCTGATTATTCGGGAAAAATAATAGATACCTATGCACTTCCTTTACGAGCAGGCAAAGCATATCATTTTTTTCATGATTATGAAGGCTATACAGATATTGTTTGTAAAGATTCGGTTTTTAGAATTGAAGTAATGAATAACCGTTTATTTATACAGCCCTTTAATAAAAACGATTTTGAAAATTATTTTATGCCAATAATTGATACGGCAAATAATAATTATTATTTAAACGATAATTGGGATAAATACCCCTTATTTAATTATTATTTTTTAAATAAAACCGATACAATTAATCATTTACTGCAAACAATTACAAATGAAGATTTAATGAAACTTTATAATTTAGAATATTATTATTTACCATCACGCGCTAAATTAGAGGCTAGACGTTTAGCAGAATATTATAAAACTGATAAAAAAATTATTGCAGCATTAATGAGTGGCTTTACACAAAGTATGTATTACGAACCGTTATATGCACCGCTATTTATAATAAACGATACTATTTGTATTTTTAATCATCATAATAATTTTTTGTATCATTATACCAAACAAAATAAATTAATTGATAGTGTTGTTATAAATTACCATCATCCAAAAAATTGGCGAGATTGGAAAAAATACCTATTTGTAGATGAGGTCGAAAATAAAGTGTATGCCTTTTTTAGTAAAGATGGACATCATTACATTAAACAAATAAATTACCAAAATGGTAAGGATGTAATGATGTATAAATTAAAATATTATAGCGCAGAGAAAATAAAAATTAAAAATGGATATGCCTATTATGTTTACCGACCTTTTGACAGTACACAAGAGAAATTTTTGTATAGAGAGCTGATTAAAAACTGATAAAATTAATTTCCTAAATCTTCAAAGTTCACCTCTGAATTATTAGTATTTTGATTATTAGGTGTATTTTCTATTTCGGGTGAGTTTTCTTTAATAAAATCTACCGATTCGTTTAAACCTTCTATAAATTTTTCAAAATCTTCTTTATACAAAAATATTTTATGTTTTTCGTAAAAAAACTTTCCATCATCATTAAAACGTTTTTTACTTTCGGTAATTGTTAAGTAATAATCGTTGCCTTTTGTGCTTTTTACATCAAAAAAGTAAGTACGTTTACCTGCCCGCACTGGTTTAGAGAATAAATCTTCTCTATCGTTTTTTTCAAATTCGTCTGACATATTAATTTTATAGATACTTAGCAAATATTGTAAAAAACTTTAAAGAATTAGCATTTGTTAATAATTTGCATTTATTGTTAATAGTAACAAATCCCTAACATTAAAAAAGCCAATAAAAAAATAATTATATAGATGTTTTTTTAATAAACTAAAAAGATAACTATGCGTCTGGTTTTTTAACTTCTTTAATATCTTTAGCACTGTCAAACATTTTTTGAGTGTTATCTTTGCTTAAAGGTTCAGTTTCAGTACTTTTTAAATCTTCTATACTATATTCTGTATTACCAATTTTATGATTAATTAAAAAATGAAACTCTGGTTTGGTAATTTCGCTTTCCCAAAAAATTGCTGTTGGCTCTTCAGTAATAAAAGCTTTAAATTTATTTATTTCATCACCTTTAATATCTGTTTTTTTCAATTCAATATCGGCAGCTTGTTCGTTTATGGTAATTGCAAAACTTACACCTACTTTAATATCTAAAGCCCCCGAAGTTTGCTCGGTTACTGTTAATTTAGCAACAGTAGTATCGGGTACAAAAATAGCGAAAGGCTTACCACGTTTACTTAAATCTAATACATTCATGCCTTGTGGGGCAACGATATCTTGATTTTTCTTTTTATCACCACAAGAAGTTAAAGCAAGTAAAATAGCAGTTGCCGAAAATAAATTAATAATTTTTTTTGTCATAATATTTTTAAATTTTAAAATATAAGTTTAACAGTGTAAATATAAAATAATATTTTTTGTTTGTATCGATTAGTAATAAAATTTGTTAATTAATTAATACTTTTACAATAGTAATTAGCCTATTACTCATATAACAAAAAAAGCCAACTTAAATAAGTTGGCTTTTAATTTTAGATAGTTTAATATTAATTATGCTAAACTAACATTTACGGCGTTTAAGCCTTTTTTTCCGTTTTCTACATCAAACGTTACTTGGTCGTTTTCGCGAATGTCTTCTTTTAAACCTGAAGCGTGTACAAAAATTTCTTGTCCACCATCTTCTTTAATAAATCCAAAGCCTTTTGCTTCGTTAAAAAATTTTACTGTTCCTTTTTTCATTGTTTTGTTGTTTTTGTTTTGTTGTTTTTATTTATTTTATTTGTTTGTTATCAGTTAAGAAAAAGGATGAGATGCTATCACATCTATATTCTTCTTAATTAATTTGTTAATGTCTTTTAAATAGCCCATTTCATCTTGCGTACAAAACGATAAGGCAATACCTGTGCTACCAGCTCTTCCAGTTCTTCCAATTCTGTGAACATAGGTTTCGGCTTGCTCGGGTATTTCATAATTAATAACGTGCGATAATTTATCAACATCTATACCACGAGACGCAATATCTGTTGCAACTAACACACGAATACTACGGTTTTTAAAACCCTTTAAAGCACGTTCTCGGGCGCCTTGAGATTTATTGCCATGTATTGCCTCGGCTTTAATACCATTTGTATTTAAATCTTTAGCTACTTTATCAGCACCATGCTTGGTACGTGTAAATACTAAAGCATGCTCAATTTTTCCATTATTTAAAACAAACTTTAAAAGCGAACGTTTATTTTCTTTTGTAACGTAGTAAACGCTTTGGCTTACTAATTCAGCCGAAGATGATACAGGAGTTACCGAAACACTAACAGGATTTTTAAGTAAACTGTTTGCCAGTTTCATAATATCAGGTGCTGCAGTGGCTGAGAAAAATAATGTTTGCTTTTTAGCAGGGAGTTTAGCAATTACTTTTTTAATGTCGTTAATAAATCCCATATCTAACATGCGGTCAGCTTCGTCTAACACAAAAAACTGAATACTATTAAGGTTTATGTAACCTTGATTCATTAAATCTAATAATCTACCAGGTGTTGCAATTAAAATATCAACTCCACGTTTTAAATCTTTAATTTGTAAGTTTTGAGATACGCCACCAAAAATAGTAGTGTGGGTTAATTCTAAATTTTTACTATAAGATGTAAAACTTTCTCCAATTTGAGTTGCTAATTCGCGAGTTGGGGCCAAAATTAAAGCTTTAACACCTTTTTGCGAAACATTAGATGATTTTTGAGAAGATAATAATTGTAAAATTGGTAAGGCAAAGGCGGCAGTTTTACCTGTGCCTGTTTGTGCGCATCCAAAAATATCTTTTCCTTCTAATATGTGCGGGATAGATTGTTGTTGGATTGGTGTGGGTGTTGTATAGCCCATCTTATCTAAAGCCGAAATTAGTGGCTTGATAAGGTTTAAATTTGTAAAGGTCATTAATAGTTTATTATATATTCTAGTTCGAGTTATGCTAATTTACACAATTGTCGTTTTTCTTAAAAAGAAAAGTGTAAAATTTACTGAATTGCAAAGGGGAAATCACAAAAAACTAATATACAATCTTCTAGTTGAAGTGGTACAAAGTTACAACTTTATTTTGATATAACAAATTTATTTATTAAAATGGCGAAAATACAGTATTTTAAAGCAAAAAAACTAAAAAATTAGTGATTCGAGGGTAATAAACAGTAACAAATTCTAATTTAATATCATAATACTTAATTTTGCTAAAAAAATGGTTTCCAACTTTAAAATAACAAATTACTGTTTTTATTTTTTAATTTTTGTAATTTGTGTAATAGTAATTGGTTTAACACCTAATAATGTTTTTGGTTATGATGTTTTTGGATATTACCTGTATTTGCCATTAATATTTAAGTATAACGATGTTACGATACAACATTATGATACAATTAATTATATTTTTAATAATTACCACCCTAGCGAAACTTTTTACCAAGCTATAAAATGGAGTAACGGAAATTGGGTAATGCGCTACCCTATTGGTTTATCAGTTTTATTTTCGCCATTTTATTTTATTGGCGAATTAATTGTAAAGTTTACAAATTATCCTGCAGACGGTTTTTCAAAACCCTATCAATTAAGTGTTTTATATGGCTGTTTATTTTATACAATTTTAGGCTTACATTTTTTAAGAAAAATTTTAATTTCTTATTTTTCTGATAAAATTGCTGCTTTAACATTAGTGTGTATTGTTTTAGGAACAAATTATTTTTTTCACGTTTGTTTTCATGCTCAAGGTGCAATGTCGCATAATTTATTATTTACGCTGTATGTATTTGTTTTTTACTATTCAGTAAAATGGCATAAAACATTTAAAGTAAAATTTATAATAGCACTGGCCATTTGTTGTGGCTTATGCGCACTATGCAGGGCAACCGAAATTATTTGTATACTAATTCCTTTATTTTATGGTGTTACAAATTGGCAAAGTTTTAAAGCTAAACTTATTTTAATAAAAAAATATAAAACACAACTTATATTATTTTGTATTTTAATTTTTTGCGTAGCATTACTGCAATTATGTTACTGGAAATACGTTTCGGGTAAATTTATTATAAATCCCTATGGAGCAAGCAATGCTGGCGAAGGTTTAGAGTTGCTTCATCCGCATTTATTAGAAGTGTTACTGAGTTTTAGAAAAGGGTGGTTTATATACACGCCACTAGCTATATTTGTTTTAGTAGGATTTATAATTATTTACAAAAAAAACAAAATACTATTTACGCCAATTTTAATTTACTTTTTAATTAATTTTTATATAGTTTCAAGTTGGAGTTGCTGGTGGTACGGTGCTTGTTTTGGTGTTAGAGCTTTAATACCAAGTTATGCTATTTTAAGTATTGCTTTAGGATATTGTTTTAAATTTATTTTAAAAACAAAATTAAAATTCATTTATATATCTTTAATTGGTTCATTTATTACATTAAATTTATTTCAATCGTGGCAAATACATAAAGGCATTTTAGATTCTACTAATATGAGTCGCCCATATTATTTTTCAACCTTTTTACAAACAACGCAGCCTACAAATCAACAAAAAAAACTATTACTACAGGGTAAATTTGAAAATGCAAACGAGTTATTTACACAGGATGATTCATTACGTCATAAACTAAGTTATAGCTATTTATTAAATTTTGAAAATAAGGTTAGAGATACACGTTTTTTAAATGCCGAAGTAAAATATTCTGGTAAAAATAGTTTAATTACCAATTCGTTAAATCCAGTTTCAGATTCAATCGAAGTGCGATACAATCAACTTACTACTAAAAGATACTCATGGATAAAAGCCAGTGTTTGGTTATATTCGAAAACAACTGCTGATAGTTTAAACGCATATTTTATTGTTGAAATGACGCATAAAGGATATATTTTTAAACAAAGTAAGCAACAAATAACGAGCAACAATTTTAAACCAAATTGTTGGAATAAGCTACAAACTTATTATTTAGTACCCGATGATTTAAGAAGTAAAAAAGATAAAATAAGAATTCGTTTTAAGAGCAATAATAATGCAACTATATATGTAGATGATTTACTTTTACAATCGTACGAGCCAATTAATGATAAATCGGTATTTTAAATAAGCAAAAAATTAAAACGAACATTCATCAACAACCCTACCCATAGTAGCTTTCTCAACTTTTTCGCCACCAAAAACCGGACTAAAACTTAACATTATTTCGCCAGTGTTTAAAGATGCTCCTCTAAATTTATTAATTGATAAATCATAAGCCAAACCTACATTTACTGCGTTTAATAATCTAAATTGAATAATTGCGCATAAAAAATTTCTACTCCTTACACTAAAGCCATAGGCAAAACGTTTGTTATAATAATTCATTGCATTTAATTCAACCGATGGCAACCCAGCAATTGAACCGCGTAAATTTGTGGCCACCATAAAGGTATTATAATCGTTAAACTTAAATTTACGACCTGCACTTATTATATAATGAGGAATAACGCGAGAAGGACTACCAATTTTTCCGCCAATGCCGCGTTGCGAAAAAACGGTAATTTGTTGTAAACAAAAATCAGCAAAAAACTTTTTACTCGAAATTCTTACTCCAGGCGAAATATCTGGCAACGCAATTGTTGCACCCGAGCTTCCAGAAACGGCCGGATCGTTTCTATCTAAATTGTTTTTTGTGAGTCGGTATTGTTTTATCCCAGCAAAAACACCAGTTGACAGTAGTATTTTTTTACTCAACAATAAATGAAAAGTGTAACTTAACCACACATCGTTATGCACAAAATTTCCATTTTGGTCTTGAGAAACATAAACACCAACATTATGCCATTTACTGTAAGCATGCTGAGGCACAAAGTTATAATTAAACGAAAAAAAACCACTTTTAGGGTTATTACTTACACCTAGCCATTGAGTTCGCGCACCAAAAATTAATTCGTAAGGCGCACTTATAGAAGTACCACTGGCCGCAGGATTGTAACCAATTTTGTTAAAAATAAATTGTGTGTATTGCGGAAATTGTTGCGCAAAGTTTATCTTTACTAGGCAAAAAAAAATTAATATATTAAAATATTTTTTCATCAACGCAAAATAGTTACATCACCTTTTAGTAAATCGTTTTTACCAGCTTCAAAATAAAAAATGTAATAATAAGTACCATCTACTGCTTTAATACCGTTCCAGTTACCGTCCCAAGGTGTATAAGTATTTTTTTGCGAATGTATTTGTTGCCCCCATTTATTAAAAACTATTAATTCAAATTTCGGATAGTTATTTATATTGGCAATTAGCCATATATCATTGTAATTATCATCATTAGGTGTAAAGTGGTTACTAATTATTACTGGGCAAGCATCTTTTTCGATTTTAAAATTAATAGTTGTATCTTTTTTACTTTTAATAATTATGTTTACTGAGTAATTTCCTACATCTAAATTTGCTATGCTTTGTATATCAGTTTGCCCGTTGCTCCAAATAATTTTTAAAGTATCGTTAGTTTTTAATGAATCTATTTTAATCCCTGCACTTCCTTTCGTGCAGACTTCATTTGTTTTTGACAATGTAAAAATATAATTCGAGGTTTGGCAAATTAATGCCCTCGAAATAAAAAGAAAAAATAGTAAAAATTTATTTTTTTTGTTAAACATTTTAAAAAAAGATTTATAAAGTTATAAAAAAAATTCTTTTTTTTATAATTAGTGTATATTTACTTTTATTTATGCAAAAAATTATTGATGCCATTAGTAAAGATGCATTGTTAGATGAACTAACAAAAGAACGCTATGTTCGCAAAACTAATAACGGTAATAACGAAATATATATAATTACGCATCACAATTCGCCAAACGTTATGCGCGAAATTGGTCGTTTACGCGAATTAACCTTTAGACACGCCGGTGGTGGCACGGGTAAAGAAATTGATATTGACGAGTTTGACACTAGTTTGCACCCATACCAACAGCTATTAGTTTGGAACGCTGAAGAAAAAGAAATTGTTGGCGCATACCGTTTTATTTTGTGCAAAGATGCAGAATACAATAATAACAGAGTTCATTTAGCAACAACCGAATTATTTAATTTTAGCGATACCTTTTATAAAAATTATTTAAACAAAACAATAGAATTAGGTCGTTCGTTTATACAACCTACCTACCAACCCAGCGAACGGTTTCGGAAAGGCTTATTTAGTTTAGATAATTTATGGGATGGTTTGGGCGCTATTGTTTTAAATAACCTTAGCCAGAAACATTTTTATGGCAAAGTAACCATGTATACTGATTTTAATGTGCAAGCCCGCAATTATATTTTAGCCTTTATGAATTACTATTTTCCAGATACTGAAAAATTAGTAACACCCATTTATAGTGTAAATTTAAAAACTGATACCTCGAATTTTATTTTTGAATTGAAAAATTTAGATTACAAAGCAGGTCACGCTTTATTAAATAAAAACGTAAGGGCTTTAGGCGAAAATATTCCTCCAATGTTTAATGCCTACATGAATTTAAGCCCAACTATGAAAAGCTTTGGAACCGCTATTAATCCAACATTTGGCGGCGTTGAAGAAACCGGAATTTTAGTTACGATAAAAGATGTTTACCTTAGCAAGAAAGAACGCCATTTTAATTCTTACTTAAAAGAATTGGGACTATTATAATATGCAAATTTCAACAGCAATTTTTGTAAAAAGTGCCGCCAAATTAGGTGATTGTAATAAATCTGTTTTACCCGAATATGCCTTTATTGGCAGAAGCAATGTTGGTAAATCTTCGCTTATTAATATGTTATGTAATAATAACAAATTGGCAAAAACATCAAGCACACCAGGTAAAACTCAATTAATAAATTTTTTTTTAATTAACGAAAATTGGCACTTGGTAGATTTGCCTGGATATGGTTACGCAAAAACAAGCAAAACCAATCGCGATAAATTTTCAGCTTTAATAATTGATTATTGCACTAAACGCGAAAATTTGGCTTGTTTATTTGTATTAGTTGATAGCCGTTTACCTCTGCAATTAATAGATTTAGAATTTATGCAGTGGTGCGCCGAAAAAGAAATTCCGTTTAGCATTATTTATACAAAAGCTGATAAAAATAGCAAAAGCGAATTAATTAGAAATATTAAAAATATAGAAAAGGAGCTTTTAAAACAGTGGGAAGAATTGCCTAATAGTTTTACTTCGTCGTCAGAAAAAAAAGTGGGTAAAGATGATATATTAGAATTTATACACTTTAATAACGAACAATTTATAAAGCCAATAAATATTTTTTAATTAGTGTTTTTTTTTCGACCTTTATTATATTTCTGTGATCACTAAATACATGAAATTTAAACTTTGTTTAGTTATATATATTTTATTTAATGTTCAATTGCATGCTCAAACAACAATTGATTCTTTGCAAACATTATTAAAAAATACAAAAGATGATACGACAAAAATTAAGCTTTATTCGATACTTTCAGACTTTAGCGACGAAAATAATATTCCGTTGTATACTAAACCAGGCTTAGAAATTGCAGAAAAATTAATTAAAAATTATTTAGCCACTTCTATTAACAAAAACACAATAGAAAGTGATTTAAGTAATAAAATACCAGCAAAATTAAAAAAAACAATATTAAACTATTATAGCAGACTGCTTAATAGTCAAGGTGTATTCGAAATCAGTAAAGGAAATAACCCCGCAGGTATTGCCATATTTGAAAAAGCGCTTAGGGTGCAAATGTTAAATAAAGATACATTACAAATGGCTAATACCTTAAATAATATTGGTACAAATTTATTTTACATGGGTAATATAACAAAAGCTACCGATGCAATAAATGAAAGTTTAAAACTATTTATTTATTTAAAAGATAAGCGTGGTATTGCACAATGTTATAATGGTTTAAGTATAACAAGTCGTAGTAATGGAGATATTTTAAAGGGCATTGATTATATTTTTAAAAGTTTAAAAATTAGTGAAGAACTAAAGGATGAAGAAGCTATTGCAAACTTTTACAACAGCCTTTGTGTATATTATTTAGATTTGGAAGATTATTCAAATGCGCTGCAATATGGCGAAAAAAGTCTAAAATTAGGTAAAAAACTTAATTCTAAACGAACCATGTCTAACGCCTATAACGGTATTGCTTATGTTTATAAAAAACAAAATAATTTAAAAAAATCGCTCGAATACCTCAACTTTAGTTTAAAAATAAGTGAGGAGTTAGGTGATAAAAATCAATTGGTAACCTCTTACAACAATGTTGGCGTATTGCTTAAAGACCAAAAAAATTACAATGAGGCTATTAACTTTTATCAAAAATCATTAGCCTTAGCAATCGAAATTGAAGCGCCTGATGGAATAGCTAATTCTAATTATAAACTTGGCGAAGTATATTTACTACAAAATAACATAACTAAGGCTTTGCCATTCGCCTTAACTGCCATTAAAATTAGTAAGCAACTATGTACACCTACTGATATAAGAAATGCAGCCGCATTATTAAAAGAGATTTACGAGAAAGCTAATAAATATAAAGAAGCGCTTGAGATGACAAAATTATATTATACAATGCGAGATAGTATTGTGAATGATAATACAAAACGTGAAGCTATAGGCAAAAAATTTAAATATGATTACGATAAAAAATCAATGACCGACAGTATTAAAAACGTTGAACAGAAAAAAATAGCCACTACAAAAATCTCATTACAAAATGCTGAAATAAATAATCAAAATACTATTCGCGCAGCTTTAATTATTGGTATAGTTATTATAGCATTATTTTTAGTTTTTATTTTTACCCGTTTGAGGGCAACCTCTAAACAAAAAGCTATTATTGAAGAACAAACACATATTACCGAAATTCAAAAAAACGAATTAGAGTTAAAAAATATAAATATTTTGCAAAGTATACAGGCCGCCAAAGATATACAGTATAGTGTTTTCCCAAACAAATTAGAATTAGAGAGTGTTTTTAAAGATTATTTTATTTTATTTAAACCTTTTGATAATTTAAGTGGCGACTTTTTATGGCTAAAATCTTTAAACGATAAAACGTTTTTGCTGCTTGGCGATTGCACTGGGCACGGTATCCCCGCATCGTTATTAACTTTATTGGCTAACGAATTTTTAAACAAAATTATTTTACAAAAACAAATTACTTCTGCTTCGCAAATTTTACAGGAAGTAAATATTGAAATACATAACTATTTGCAACGCAAACAAAAATCTAAAAAAAGTTTAAATGAAGGAATGGATATTGCCATTTGCATTATTGATAAAAAACGAAATCAATTAACTTATTGTGGGGCAAAAATAGATTTGTACATTGTAAATAATAATAATGAATTAAAAATAGCTCAAAGTCACACAATAGAACTAGGAAAACAACAAAACCTTACGAATATTAACGAACACGTAGTTTTATTAAACCAAACAAAAGGCCTTTTTTTAACCACAGATGGGTTTAAAGACCAATTAAAATACCGAAGTAACAAAACTAAATTTGGGTTTAAAGGTTTTGAAAATTTTATACAAACTAATTATCACTTACCTTTTAGTGAACAAAGTACAAATTTAAAAATCCTATATTCCAAACTAATATCGCCTGAAAAACAAATAGATGATATTTTAGTTTTTGGATTTAAATTATAAAAAATATGCAAAGCGATTGGGCACTACTTCAACAAAAATTAACCGAGCGCTTTGAAGCGCCGATGGATTACGATAGTATTTTATTTATGATAGGTTTACAAGAATTAAACAAGCCTTTTAAAAAATATAAAAAAGATGAAAAGCTAGAAGTAATGCACATTGCCATTTGTACACTTTTAGAGCCTTTTGGTTTTTATGAATACAAAGGACGTGACGACGAAGGTTGGCCGCATTGGGAATTAAAAGAAAACTTACCACATTTAGATGCCAAACAACAAAACAAATTAATTATTGATGCAATTATTGATTATTTTAAAAAAGAAGATTTTATTTAGCTTTATTTATTAATTTTAGATAGTTAATTTTTTTTGCAGAAACTACTTTATATATTTTTGTTTTCAGCTATTGTTAGCAATTTTAGTATTGCGCAATCTACCCATACCATTGATAGTGTTTTTTATAAACTAAAAAATTATTCAGGTATTAAAAAAGTAAAGGCTTATAATTATGCTGCCGCATATTTTAGAATAATTAACCCAGATACTGTAATAATTCTATCAAAAATTGCACTTGAATTAAATAAAGAATTTAACGACGAAAATATACAAGCTACTGCTTTTGGGGCAATTGCTGAAGCCTATAGTTATAAATCGCAATTTGATAGCACCTTAAGTTATTATTTAAAAGCCATTCCAATTGCAGAAAAATTAGGCAGCACAAAAAAAATGTCGAATTATTACAACGGCATTGGCGGTGTGTTTTATCAATTAGGCAATATTGAAAAAGCAGTTTCTTATATGCAAAAAGCCGCAGCTATAAAATTAAAAGATGGCGATTTGTTATACTACGCAACCATAAACTGCAATATAGCCGGCGCTTTTCAACGCTTGGGCAAGTATAACGAAGCTATTGCCATTTTGAGAGACTCAGAGCTAAAACTTAAAAATTTTAATAATGTTGAAATATTAGCAAATCTTTATAATTCATTAGGAAGTGCTTATTTTTTACAAAATAAAAATTTGGATTCGGTTGAGTATTTCTACAAAAAAAATATAAATTTAATTACAGACTCCAATCAAGATGCTTTTCGTTTAGCAGCTTACATTAATTTAAGCGACTTATATATCGAAAAAAATAAATTCGATTTAGCTGAACTAAATTTATTAAAAGCATTATCAATAATTAATAAATTAAATCGTGGTTTAGAAAAAATAAACGTTTATCATATTTTAAGTTCTTTATATGAAAAGAAAAAAGAATTTGAACTGGCTTTAAATTATAAAAACTTAGAATTTAGCTTACACGATTCATTATTTAATACCGAAAAACAACAAGTAATAGAAGAATTAGAAACAAAATATCAAACCGAAAAAAAAGATTTACAAATAAAACAGCAAGAATTAATAATTGAAAAAGAAACAAATAAACAGAATAAACTAATTATACTTTTTGCACTTGTTTTATTTATTTTAACAATAGTAACTGTTTATTTTTTATTTAAAAAACAATCGCAAAAAGCTATAGAAGAAGCAAAACAAAAATTTTTCTCAAATGTTGTGCACGAAATCCGCACGCCACTTACAACTATTCAAGCACCTTTAAATTTATTAAAACAAAGCAAAAATTCGCCCGACGAAATATTTAATATTGATTTAGCAGAAAAAAGTATTTTGCGACTGAACGAATTGGTAAATCAAATGCTCGATATTAGTAAAATTGAAACCAGCAATTACAAACTTAACCAATCGCTAGGCAGTTTATCATTATTTTTTAACGATCTCGTAAAAACCTATTCGGTAATTGCTCTCGAAAAAAATATAAACTTAGTTTTGCAACAAAATACCGATAATCAATTAGTTTTTTTTGATAAAGATGCTTTAGAAAAAATTACTGGTAATTTATTAAGTAACGCTATAAAGTACACTTCAGCAAATAAACAAATTGGATTAACAATTAACCAAACGGAGCCATTAGCAGATGAATTGGAAGAAACTATTAATTTAGAAATTACTGTGTGGGATAGTGGGCTTGGTATTTCTAAACAAGAACAAGAAAAAATATTTGATCGCTTTTATAGAAGTTCATCTACATCAAAAAAAGAAAAGGGTGTAGGCATAGGTTTAGCTTTAGTAAAAGATATAGTAGATGTTTACAATGGTAAAATTAATTTAGTAAGCGAAGTAAATAGAGGTTCGACATTTACCGTTACCTTAAACTTAAAAAAACAAAGCGATTACACCTTTGTAACAAGCGCTGTTTCAAATAAAGAATTATGCAAACAAATTTTAATAATTGAGGATGATATAAATATTTTAGAATTTAACGCGCGCTTGTTGCAAAGCAATAATTATTTAGTAATAAAAGCAGAAAATGGAATAGATGCTTTGCAATTATTAGAAAAAACCTTGCCCGATTTAATAATTTGTGATGTAATGATGCCCAAAATGGATGGAGCAGAATTTTTACAAAATTTAAAAAGTAATGAAACAACCAATCATATTCCTGTAATTTTTTTATCGGCAAAGGCTTCAGCAAACTCACGTTTAGAAATTTTAAATTTAGGAGCACAAGCTTATTTAACAAAACCCTTTTTGCCCAACGAACTTTTGGCTCTAGTTAAAAATCAATTGGCAGTAATAACAAAAAAACAAAACGATTTTGTTCAGGTAATTAGTAAGCCCGAAAAAACAGCCGAAGAAAAATTTATAGGAAGCGAACCTTATACTCAAAAATTATTTAAACTTATCTTTTCTAAATTAGATTCGCCCGAATTAACCGTTGAAAATTTGGCAGACCTTATGGCAACAAATCGTAGCCATTTTCAACGCAAAATAAAGACCATTACAGGTTTTTCGCCCTCCGAACTTATTAAAATTATTCGTTTAGAAAAAGCTAAAGAATTTTTATTAGCCAAAAAAGGTAATATTACAGAAGTTGCATATATGGTTGGCTTTTCGTCACAATCGTATTTTACAAAATGTTTTGCCGAATATTTTAGCAAAACACCTTCAGAAATGCTTCAAAAATCTTAATTGTTTCATGATATTCAATTAGTTACATAAATGCAACCTAATTACATTTTTTTGCAACAATAGTTACGCGGTTTTTTTTGGTTGTGAAGTTACTTTGTATGTGAAATTATAAATTAATTATTATGAAAACAAAATTAACAACCCTAGCTGCAATCCTATTTCTTTTAATTGTAAATTTTAAATCAAAAGCCCAAACAGGTGCTGCCATGAATTTTGACGGTGTTAACGACCAAATACTGATAAATAACTCTACTTTAGGCGCATTAACTATTGAGTTTTGGATGCGAACAACTCAAGTTGCCCCAACAGGTTCTCAATGGCATTTTGGTAACGGTATAGTTGATTCAGAAATAACAGGAGTACAAAATGATTTTGGAACGGCACTTTTAGGAAGTAAATTAGCTTTTGGTATTGGTAACCCTGATATAACTTTACAATCCACTTCCAATGTAAACACAGGTAATTGGGTACATGTTGCCGCTGTTTATACCTCTGGCTTAGGTAAAGTCGCATCCTTATATATTAATGGTGTTCTAGAAGCTCAAAACACGGCTGTAAGTTCTAATCCTCGAAACACTAACGCACAAATTGCATTTGGCAGAGCATTTTCCAAACCGCAGTTTTTTAATGGTGATTTAGACGAGGTACGCATCTGGAACTATAACTTATCTCAATGCGAAATTCAGAGCAGAATGAATTGCGAAATCGGAAGCGCTATGCCAGGTTTATTATATTATTATCAGTTTAATCAAGGTATTGCAGCTGGTACAAATACCGCCATTACAACAGTTACAGATTTTATTGGTGGCAACAACGGTTCGTTAAATAATTTCGCTAAAATTGGAAGTACCTCTAATTTTATAGCGCCTGGCGCTATTGCTTCGGGGGTATCCTGCGCCATTAAATTTATAAATGTTCAGGGTAATGCTGCAGATATTAATAATGGATCTGTTACAACATCAACCCTAAATGCTACTAATTTAGGTACCGTTTGCGCTAGTACCTCCCCAATTACTAAAACCTATGTTGTACAAAATAATTTATTAACACCACTTTCGGTAGGTGCATTTACTCTAACAGGTGCAAGCGCATCATCTTTTTCAGTTTCATCGCTACCAAGTCCAACAATATCCGCAGGTAGCACAGGTTCATTTGCAATAACATTTACACCTTCAACAGTGGGTAATAATGTAGCAACCTTATCTTTTACAACAAATAACTGCAATGCACCAACTTATAATTATGCATTAACAGCTACAGTAATAGGAGCACCAACCATTGCTGTAAATAGCGGTTCAATTTGTTCGGGTAATTCATTTGTCATAAATCCTGCAGGTGCAATAAGTTATTCTTATTCTGGTGGAAGTGCAACTGTTAGTCCAAACTCAACTACAAGTTATACGGTGATAGGAACTAATTCGCTGGGTTGTTTAAATTCAAACACTACAATAAGCACTGTAAGTGTATTTACAACTCCTACCATTACGGCAAGCAGTGGCAGCATTTGTTTAGGGCAATCCTTTAATTTGAATCCTTTTGGTGCAACCAGTTATACATTTTCGGGCGGCTCGGCAATTGTTTCACCTACCTTGAATGCGACTTACACGATCACTGGAACTGGGCTTTCTTCATGCCCTTCTTCTAATACAGTAGTAGCAAGCATAATTGTAAATGCTTTGCCAAATGCAGCTGTTTTAACAGGTAGCACCTCATTTTGCTTAGGCCAATTTAGCACTTTAACAACTACGCTTCAAACAGGAGAAAGTGTTAATTGGTACAAAAACGGGCTAATCATTAGTGGGGCTACCCTGCCTGCATACTCAAGCACCAATAGCGGCGCCTACCATGCTGTAGTTACTAATTCATCCGGCTGCAGCACAACGTCCAATACCCTAATAATAAACGCCATAACATTGCCCACCGCAACTATTAGTGCTACTACCCCAAATTTTTGTCCTGGTATAACTAACATAGGGCTTACAACTAGCAGTATTATAGGAGGCACATATCAGTGGCTTTATAATAGTGTAGCTATTGCCAATGCCACTACAAATGTATTTAATGCCGCATTAGCGGGACAGTATCAGGTAGTTATAACAAATACCAATGGCTGCTCTAACACATCTACAATTACAAATCTTCAAAATGGAACAATTCAAACTTTTACCTTAGCTGCATCTAGCACAACTTTTTGTAGCGGAAGTTTACTAAACCTAAATTCAAACCTACAGGCGGGCTCAAGTTATGCTTGGTTTAACAATGGCGTGGCTTTGGGTACTTCTGCAATTGGGCAAAATACGATTAATGTAAGTATAGCGGGTGGGTATTATGTGCAAGTTACGAATACACTTAACTGCGTATTTGTATCAAACACTCTTACTTTAAATCAAGTGGCTTTGCCTACTGCTTCAATTACGTCGGCAGTCACCTCAAAATGTGCAGGCGATTCGATATTAATTTCGGCCATTTCGGTTAGTGGGGCTAACTATCAATGGTACTTTAACAGCGCTGCAACGGGTGTTCCCACAACAATTACCTCAAAATATGCTACTTTACCTGGATCATACAGGGTAGTGGTTACGGGTGTATGCACCAATACTTCAAACACAATAAATGTTTCAAATATTACCTCGCCAAGTAATGCTGGCTTAATATCGGGTGTTTCTGGTTTTTGTCAAGGCGATGTTCTAAATTATTCTATATCTAATGTAAGTGGAGCTACTTCATATTCTTGGACTGTAAGCCCAATAGGTTCAGCATTTATTATATTGGGTCAAGGTTCTAATAACATTACTGTAAATTCTACCAATCAAAATTTTGTAGTAACTGTAACACCAAAAAACGCATGTGCTAGTGGTTTAGCTGCATCACTTAATGTGGCGTTAAGTACTAGTTTAGTTTGCTCGGGCCAAATATTATTTGCAGCAGATAAAGGCAATGCCTGTATAGGAAGCACAATAGTATTTACTAACTATAGCAATCCTACTTTATTTTTAGGACTTACACAAAGCTGGGACTTTGGATTTGGTGCCTCACCACCTACAGCAACTGGAAATGGGCCACATGCTGTAACTTATTCTTCTGTTGGTTTTAAAACAGTTACACTCGACTATGTTAATACATTTAATAATTCATTTGGCAATGAAACCAAAACTAATTACATTAATATTGTTGGTACAGTTAACACATCGTCAATATCTGGCAGCAGCGTGGTGCCTTGCAGTGGCATAGGTCTTACTTACTCTGTAATAAATACAAGTGGGTCGAACTATAATTGGGTGGTACCAGCTGGTGCTACTGTTGTATCAGGACAAGGTAACTCTAATATTACGGTAAATTTTGGTGCATCAACTGGCAACATTACAGTGCAAGAAACCAATTTTGGAGGATGTGTAGGTCAGGTTATTACGCTGCCAATAAATTGTACGCAATCTACTGGATTGAAAGATGAATTGGTGGAAAGTGGTATTAGAGTATTTCCTAATCCTAACAATGGTAAATTTACAATCGAATTAAATGATACCTATAAACTTGAGATTTATAATATTTTGGGAACCTTAGTTTTCCAAAAAAATAGAAGCGAATTAAGCGAGAAAATAGATTTATGTATATTTTCAAAAGGCATTTATTTTGTAAACATTAGTAACTCAAAAACAAAAACTGTTACTAAAAAATTGATAATCGAATAAAGTATTAAAATTAATTTTGAAAAATTAATGTTCAACAATAAAAAAATAATTAGTTTAGAAAAGATTTTGCTGATTGTTTTAGTTTAAAATAAACTGCATTAAAAAAATTGGAAAAACTATAAATATTTATTTAGATTATTATTTATTATTACACTAAGAGTTTACTTTAATTTAGGTGTTTTTAATTAATTTTAAAAGCCATAAATGAAGGTAAACTTTTTAATTTTATATAAATAGTGTAATTAATTTTTTACAACCTTCTTTTTTACTATACCATTATTTGTGTAAATTTTTAGAAAATAAATACCTTGAGGTAAACCCATAAAATCTAATTGTAGTGCGGCATTAGTTAATTGATAAATATTTGTAGTTACAATACTACCCAATGAATTATAAACCTCTACTACATTTTTTTTAGAAAATTCTCCATTTAATAAAGAAACAGAAATTATATTATTAAAAGGATTAGGCGATAAAATAACATTAGTCATAAAGTTATTAATATTGTTTTTGGTAATGCCTACCGAAATTGCAACACTACACATATTGGGTGTGCCCCAACCACGCGAGTTGTTGGGTGTTGAAGCGTTTGAAGCAGTTTTTCGCAAGGTATCAATAACTTTAAAACTATTAAATGTTTTATGCGCTTGCCAAAAACAAGTCATAGCTCCAGCCAAAATTGGAGTAGCAAACGACGTTCCGCTCAATTGCGCACAAGCACCAGTAGTGCTAGGCATACTTACCCATGAGTTAAGCCCAAGCGCTACTAAATCAGGTTTAATCCGCCCGTCGGCAGTTGGCCCTGTTGAGCTAAAACTAGCCACATTGCTCAAACTATCAATTGCACCAACCGTACAGATGCTATCAGCATCGGCAGGTACACCTATTAACGACCAAGCTGAACCATTGCCATTACCAGCAGCATTTAATACTAACATCCCTTTGCGTGCTGCCAAATTAGCCGCAATACTCATAGGTGCTGTTTTTCCGTTTAATGTAGCAAAAGTATGATTTTGTGCAGGGTTATCAAATTGCGTGTAACCCAAAGAGGTTGTTAATACATCAACACCAACGCTATCTGAAAATTCTGCCCCTCTAATCCAATTATATTCTTCGCTAATAGTTTCAGGCGAAGCATCTTCGGTTCTTAATAACCAATAATCAGCTCGTGGTGCCGACCCCATAATTAAGTTTGGTTTTATAGCCGCCATACATGATAGTACTTGAGCGCCATGGGCATTATCTTCATAAACACTATTTCCACCATTTACAAAATCACGAGTTCCTAAAATGCCTCCACGGTTTCGTAAACTATCAAATACTGGGTTAACATTTACTTGGTTAAAACCAGCATCTAAAACTGCTATGGTCATACCTTGCCCCCTAAAACCCATCGAATGTATACAGTCAACACCTAGTTGTTTATTTTGCCAATACGATCTTCCATAATTAAAAGTAGCTGTTGGAGTACTTTTTAAATTTTGATTAGAAGTTATTTCAACTTTTTCAACAATTGGTAAATCAATTTTATAACGATTTACCTGCCCCGAACTTAGCACAAATGAAAAAGTATTTACAGTAGTAAGAATTGATGCAGATGGCACGCTAATTACAGCACCATTTAACCATTTTGAAACATACAAAACAGTAACGTTAGGAACGGCATCTATCTGCGCTACATAGCTTGGAGTACAGGGTAAATCGGTACTATTTATAGCAATACCGTATGTTGTACGGCGTAATATAGATTTTGCACTTAAATATGCAGATGGGTTACCAATTGTGTAGGGCGTACCAATTTTATCTTTAAACTTTACCCAATACTTTTGCTGTGCTTGTATTTGCAAGGCCATTGCAAAAAAGCAAATAGCCATTATTTTATATATTTTATTCATAACCATAGTTTACAATTTTTTGAGTGTATAAAACGCCTTTATTTATTCTGTTTAAAATATTTTCGGATGTAACTGTTGTAGCCGAAACGTCGCTTATTTGACGATAAACTAAACCAATACCTTTGGCATATTTTTCGTTATAATTTTGATAAGAAATTGCAGTTGATAAAAAAAACTGCTTTACCAATAAAACGTTTGTTAAAGCATTACCATTAATAATTTCGGTTTTATCAATATAATCGTATGTGTAACTCCATTCGCCAACAATGTTTTGAATATTACCATTCCAAGTAGCATTTTGCTGTATAGGAAAAATTAATTTAGTGTATCTTACATTACCCTCCACTACTTGTATGCTTTTGTTGGAAGCGTTTAACATCCAAACTTCCTTAATAGTATAGGCAATGCTGTCGTATGGCTTAGTAGCACTGTATTTTTTAATATATCGTTCTATTCTAATAGCAGGTTGACCTTGATTATCTGTAAAGCTATCGGCAAATTTTTCTTTAATACGGTATTTATAAAATAGGGTATCTTTTGGTTGCTCTGTATATACTGTGCTATCCACATCGTAAACAATAAACTTACCCTTAGTAGTGGGATAATAATCTAAACCTAGCAACGAATCTGTTGATGTGGTATTTTTCTTGGTGCAAGAGAAGACAATAACCAAAAAAATTAAAAAAAATATTTTATTTAAAATATTCACTATTATAAAAGTAGTAAAAAATTAAATACAATTTATTTAAAATATATTTTTGTTACTTATTAAATTTTAACCGACATTTAAATTTCGAGGCTATTGTATCTAATAAATACTTGATTTATCATTTTTTTACAAAAAAAGGCTAAATATTAAAAAAATAAATTTTTCTAAAAAAGTAAACATTTTTTTTAATAACTTTGTTAATAACAAAAACTCTATTATGAACTCAGCACTCGCATCCTTAGGAAAAAATTTAATTTTGTTAGCCATCGTGGCTTTATCGGTAATTAATTTTTTTTACGGCTGGTTAGGTTTTAAGGAACTACTTGGCATACAATTAATTGCTGGTTTGGTTTACGTTTTTTTAAGTTGCTATGAAGTATTAAACGCTTCATATAAAGCATCGCTTCCAGTTTTACGTTTTAGCTATTTTACAAACAGCCAAGGTATGTTTCGTGTATTAAAAATTGGCATGTTTGTAACCTTTTCAATTATGTTATATACTTCGCATTCACGCATACAATATTTATATCCAATATGTGTGATTATTGCATTAACCGAAGGTATTGTTACTTATTTAAAATATAAAAAACAATTATGTTTCGTTAGCATTTATGCAAACTATATTTTATTTGTGCAAAGCGGCTTGGTTAAATTGTTTGCAAGTCAGATAGAAATAATTGAATTTAGACATGATATATTCTATTTTATTACGAAGAATAGAAAATCTCAACAAATAAAATTAATACATATTGCAAACAAACATCAATTTGTTAGTGCTTTAAAAGATTGGATAATTAGAAATAAATTAAACGTAAGTGCCGAATCGCAAACAAAAATTGAAAAATTTGTTTTTAGCGATTTAGGGTAAATAATTATTTATTAATGCGCGCCCTCAGCATCAACATTAGTTGCAATACCCTGCTTTTTAAATATGACTTTAACTTTATAAGCATACCAAGCTAAATAAGCAAAACAAAATACGGTAATTATATACGAAGAATGTGCATTTAATTTATCAACCAAAATGCCTTGTATTGGAGGAATTATGGCTCCACCGATAATCATCATTACTAATAGTGCCGATGCTTGATTGGTATATTTACCTAATCCATTTATAGCCAAAGCAAAAATACATGGCCACATTACCGAACAAAACAAGCCGCCACTTATAAACGAGTACAATGCTAAATTACCTGAACTTATTAACCCAACAACCATCATTACGCCTGACGAAATAGATAGAATTAATAAAGTACGCGCAGCATTATCGCCCGAAATAATAAATAAAATTGAAGCTAAAACTACATAAGGAATATAATACATAAAATCATTAATATTACTGCCACGCAAAAAATTTACTCCACAAATTACAGCAAACGCAATTAATGGCGTTACAAAATGCATTATTATTTTTGTTGTTTTTTTGAAATTAAAAACAGCTAAAGAACCCGTCCAACGTCCAATCATAAGGCTTCCCCAATACAATGAAATAAAATGTGAAATTTTTGTATGGTCTAGGCCTTTAATTTCTGGAAGCACTAAAAGTGCACCCAAATTACTTTGTATCGTAACTTCAACACCCACATAAACAAAAATAGCTACCATTCCTAAACTTAATTGTGGATATTTTAAAGCCCCTAAATCTTTATCTAGTTTTTCGGCAGATATAACAGTTGGAAGCTTTGCAAACCACAAAATAGCTGCACATAAAATAAATAAACTACATAAAATAAGTGCTGGTGCAATTAAAGCACTTAAACTAACTGTTTGCGGCTTTGGCACATTAATATTACCGAATAATGCGTAACTTAGCAATACGGGACCTATGGTTGTGCCAAAAGAATTAATACCTCCAGCCAAATTTAAACGATGGGCACCTGTTTTTTTATCTCCAAAATTAATAACAAATGGATTAGCCACAATTTGTTGCAATGCAAAACCTAAGCCTATTACAAATAAAGCTATTAATAATAATGGATATGATTGATAATTTGCAGCTGGAATAAAAAATAAGGAGCCAATTGCTGATATTAATAAGCCTAAAATTAACGCCTTTTTATACCCAATTTTATCTATTGGATCGCCTTTACTTCGCGACATAAAAAAGTAAATTAATGCCCCAACTGCATAAGCAGTGTAAAAAGCCAAATCTACTAACTGCGATTGGAATTGCGTTAAACCAAATTTATCTTTAAACAATGGAATTAAAATACCATTACTTGCTCCTACAAATCCCCAAAAAAAGAATACTGAAATAAGCGCAATAAATGATGATTGTGGTTTTTGCATAAAAAATTATATTTATCTAAACTAAATAATTATCGCATAACACTTTCATAAGCTAAAATTCATTTATTAACATTGTATTTTTTACTACTTTAAACATTAACTTATAATTTATAATTTATAATTTATAATTTAGATGGATGCAATTACTATCTCCCACCAATTTTGACGATTACGAATTATTAGATTGTGGTGATTTTGAAAAGTTAGAACGCTTTGGAAACTACATTACCATACGCCCCGAACCACAGGCAGTTTGGCCTAAAATTTATTCTAACAACGATTGGGAAAAACAAGCCCATGTGAAATTTATACCTAAAAGTAGCAGTAGTGGCGATTGGAAAATGCTAAAAAAAATGCCCGAACAATGGACAATTCATTACAGTTTAAAAAATACAGATAATAAAATTAAAACTTCAAAAACCGAAACAATAAGTTTTAGACTTGGTTTAACTGCATTTAAACACATAGGTATTTTTCCTGAACAAGCAGTTAATTGGAACAAAATTTACACCTTTTTACATAATAAACCAAAAACCAAATTTTTAAATTTGTTTGCTTACACGGGTGGGGCAAGTTTAGCTGCAAGAGCTGCCGGTGCAGATGTTACTCATGTTGACAGTATAAAACAAGTTATTACTTGGGCAAATGAAAATATGCAAAAATCTAATTTAGATAACATTCGTTGGTTAATTGATGATGCCTTAAAATTTGTAAAAAAAGAAGTAAGACGCGAAAATAAATATCAAGCAATTATTTTAGACCCGCCAGCTTTTGGACACGGACCAACAGGCGAAAAATGGAAACTGGAGGATAACATTGCTGAAATGATACAAGGCGTTTTACAAATTTTAGATATAGAACAACATTTATTAATATTTAATGCTTATTCTTTGGGCTTTTCGGCATTAATCCCCGAAAATTTATTAAGCCCTTTTTCAAAAAAAAATAAATCTGATTTGCAAATTGGCGAACTGTATTTAAATGCAAAAAGTGGTATAAAATTACCCTTAGGCGTTTGGGGAAGTTTAGAAAAATAAATTACCAATCGCCTCCCGAACCACCACCGCCAAAACTACCGCCACCAAAACCACCAAAGCCACTACCCGAACTGCTTGAATTACTATTGTTTCTGCCAAATGATGAACCAGCGCCAAACCCTCCCAAAAATCCTCCTAAAAAAAATCCCCCAACGTTGCCTCTACCAGTATATGTTGTGTTGCTCTTTTTAAACATGCTAACTAATAATATTAGTACAGCGATTATTATAAACACAAGTGCAAAATTTGATTTGTTTCTTAATTTAGGAGAATAATCTTTTGCATTTATTTCGCCTTTAGCCAAACGCATCAAATCTATAACGGCACCATCTAAAGCTTTATAATTTTCTTTATTTTTTAAATAAGGGTACATTAAATCTTCCCTTATTTTTTTGGTAGTTAAATCGGGTATAGCCCCTTCTAAACCATAGCCTACGGCAATAAATAACTTACGTTTACCTTTTTCTCCAGTGGGTTTAATTAAAATTACAATACCATTATTTGATTCTTTTTTGCCAACACCCCAATCCAGTCCAATAGCAGTAGCATATTGTTCGTCGCTTAAATCGTTTAAATCATCGGTAATTACAATACAAATTTGATTAGTAGTTTCGTTACTAAAACTTTGAAGTTTTGTTTCTAATTGATTAGCCTCTTGTGGTGTTAAAAAATTAGGTTGTTGTGTTGAAAGATTATTGTATAATCTATCAGGTTTAGGTTTTTTTGGTACCTGCGCATTTACTAATCCGTAACAAAAAAATAAAAGTATAGCTATTACTTTTTTCATTAATAAGAAATGGAGTTATTTAATTCATTTTTATCTCCATCATTTCCTGGAAAAAATTCACTTAACTGTTCTCCACATTTTATAATATTTCTGCTTAATGTTAAAGCTTTATCTTTTCTAAAATTAGCTGATAAATCTCTTATTATATCATCCCAAAAAGTTGGTAGCACTTTGTTAGAAATACCTACATCGCCAACAATGGCAATTTTTTTACTTAAGGTTGCAATGTAAATTAATACACCATTTTGTTGTTTGGTGCTTTGCATGTTTAGTTTTAAGAAAATATTTTTAGCTTTTTTATAAGGGTTGCCAAAACAAAAGCCATCAATATGAACTCTAATTTCGCCAGTAGTTTTTGTTTCGGCATTGGTAATTGCTTTAACAATTATCTCTTCTTCCTGTTTTGAAAAAAACTTTTTCTTAAACATTTTAGATTATTAAAATTGTACTTTTGGAGCTTTTTCAGTGCCTTTTTCAGCTTCAAAATAAGGAAGCGGGGTAAAACTACCCGCTAATAAACTGCCAGGAAAAAGTTGTAATTGTTTATTGTAGTCTTTTGCACTGTTATTAAATTTCATGCGCTCATTACTAATTCTATTTTCGCAACCTTCTAATGTTACGCGTAAATCGGCAAAAGCCTGATTAGCTTTTAAATTTGGATAATTTTCTGAAACCACAAGTAAACGAGATAAAGCTGAACTTAATTGGCCCTGCGCCTGTTTGTATTTTGCAATACTTGCTTCATCTAAATTATCTAAATTAACTTTTATTTGCGTTGCTTGTGCACGTGCATTAATTACAGCCTCTAATGTACTTTTTTCAAAATCTGCTTCGCCTTTTACTGTTGCTACTATATTTGGAATTAAATCGGCACGGCGCTGGTATTGGCTCTCTACTTGCTGCCATTGCGCCTTGCCCTCTTCCCGTAACGAAACAAACGAATTACGTTTACTACAGGCCCAAAAGCCTCCAAACATAAAAAATATGCTAGCAATTATTACAATTATTAAACCTTTACTCATAATATATTTTTAAGTAAATGTATTTATTTTTTGACTTATGAATGCATTATTTAGAAATTTTGTGATTTATAGCCTAAAACCATGTTAAAACAAAAAAATTATTTTTATTTAAAAATTATTATTATTAAATTTGTATTATAAGTAATGATGGCTTTTAAAAAATTATTCTTTTTAAAAATCATTAAAACTATTATAACAGAATTTAATAAACAACAAAATGGAAAAAGGAACAGTAAAATTTTTTAATGAAACAAAAGGATTCGGATTTATTAAATCTGATGCAGGACAAGAAATATTCGTTCATGTATCGGACTTAAAAGACAAAATTCGCGAAAATGACACAGTTGAATTCGATATTCAAGATGGAAAAAAAGGCTTAAATGCTGTAAATGTTAAGTTAGCTTAATTTTACATAAAGAGTTTAAGAACATTAAAAAAGGCTTCCAAAAAAATTGGAAGCCTTTTTTGTTTTAATAGTTACATCAAAAGTTAAATGGAATTTATATCAAACGATTTACTAAAGTATTGTGAACAATTTTCGAACCCAGAAAGTGATTTACTTAAAGAATTAAATAGGCAAACACATTTAAAAATAAATCAGCCACGTATGCTAAGCGGTCATTTACAGGGTCGTTTTTTAAGTTTTATAAGTAAATTAATAAATCCTTCAACTATTTTAGAAATTGGTACTTACACAGGTTATAGTGCCCTTTGCCTTTCCGAAGGATTAAAAAACGATGGGAAATTAATTACTATTGACCCTAATGAAGAAACAAATTTATTTGCACAACAATTTTTTAATAAATCTGATTTCAAAAATAAAATACAATTATTTAAGGGTAATGCACAAAGTATAATACCTACTTTAAATTATAATTGGGACTTAGTTTTTATTGATGCCGATAAAAAAAACTATGCTTTGTACTACGATTTAGTAATTAATAATTTAAAACCAAATGCCATTATTATTGCCGATAATGTTTTGTGGAGTGGTAAAGTATTAGATGAGCAAAAAGATAGCGACACTGAATTGATACATGCTTTTAACCAAAAAATTAATAACGATAAACGTGTTGAAAATTTATTATTGCCTATTAGAGACGGATTAATGGTTTTGAGAAAAATATAAAAATTAAATAATTACCAATTATTAAATGCCTTATTGAAAATATCTTCGGTAAGTTGGCGATAAATTTCAGTAACCAAATCAGTTTCGCGGGTTGCTATTGTTTGTGTTGCCGGAAAATCGGCAAAGCGCGTAAAAGTTTGCTCAAAACCCTTTGAGGCTTCAAATTTATTAATAAATTTTACGTTTACGCTAATTGTTAATCGGTTTTGCCCAGCTTGGTCGTTGCTTTGTATAGCAATTGGAGCTACATTATAATCAGATATAAAGCCTTCAAATTGTAAATCTGCATTGTTTTTAATTAATGATAAACGGGTTTGTTGAGATACAATATCTCTTAATTTTTCGGTAAAACGTTGTGATAACGTTGGCGGACCTAAACTTGTATTGTTTAAAAATACAGCTACGCTAATTGTTTTGGCCTCTTCGGGTATTGAAGCCCCACTTAATGAAACAGTAGGTTTACACGAAATTAAAATCGATAAACTTATAATTGGAAGTAAATATTTTAATATTTTAAATTTCAATAATTGCAAGCGTTATATCGTCGGTTTGTTCATAATTTTGTTTAAAGGTATTTAATTTTGTTGCAATTAACTCCTTTTGATTTTGAAGCGGTAAATCAGAACTATCAATTAACCAATTTTTTAAATTTTTTGATTTTAATTTTTTTCCATCTTGCCCACCAAATTGATCAACCATGCCATCACTATATAAAATAATTCTATCATTTTTTAATAAATCAAATTTAATTTCTGTAAACTCTTGCACGTTATCTGATAAACCTATGGGTTGTTTATTGCCTTTTAATTCAATTAATTCTTTATTTCTTAAGATATATACGGATTGATTGGCACCTGCAAAATGTAATTCAGTTTGATTAAATGAAATTAAGGCAACATCCATACCATCTTTTTTATCGCTTTCAGCATCTGGATTTAAACTATTTATTATTCCATTTTTTAAATGATTTAAAATTAATGCTGGTTGTTTTAATCCTTTTTCATTTATTAAAGTATTTAGCTGGTTAATACCAATAATACTCATAAATGCGCCTGGTACACCATGCCCAGTACAATCGGCTAAAGCAAAAATGTTGGCATTATTTAGTTGAGTAAACCAATAAAAATCGCCACTTACAATATCGCGTGGCTGAAAAAATATAGAAATATTTTTAAACGATTTATATATTTGATTTTGGCTTGGTATTAATGATGATTGTATGCGATGTGCATACGTGATACTGTCGGTAATATCTTTATGTTTTTCTTCAATCAAATATTTTTGTTTTTCAACTTCTATTTTTTGTAGAGAAATAATTTTATTTTTTTCTTTATTTAATTTTAGCGATCTAAAAATGAAAAATGAAAAAATTATAACTGCAAAAAGTATTACGCAAACTGTTAGTAAAATAAGTTGCTGTCGATGTTTTTCGGTTTTGCTTTTTTCCTTATTAATTAGTTGTTCTAATTTATTTTTGGTTTCATATGTTTTTAAATTTTCTTCAAATTTTTGTTTTAGTAGTAATTTTTGCGCGTTACTTTTATCTATATTTTTTAAAACGTTAAAAAGTAATTCATAAGCTTTTAATTTTTTTAATGAGTATTTCTTATTAAAATGGTATAATGGTATTAAGTTTAATAATGTTTTTTGTAAATCATTATTTTCAACATTTAATTTATAATAAGAAATAGACTTTTCAAAATTATTTATAGCTAAAGTGGTATCTGCTAAAGAAGAATAATAACTGCCTAATTGAAAATAATACAATGCTATCATAATTGTATTTGGTACTTCGGTAATCAGTTTTTTTGCTTCAATTAAATACCTTTCACAATCTTTATAATTTCCAGTATTATTTTCTATTCCTGCCAAGGATAAGGTTGTTTGAAATGCACCTTTTTTATCGCCAATTTCAATTCTAAATGCTAATGCTTTTTTTAAGGTTTGAATGCCAGACTTATCTCCGTTGAAATAGCTTAAAGAACCAATATTATGTAGTAAACTAGCTTTTAAAAAATTATTATCAGATTTAGAACTTATTTTAAATGCTCTTTTTAAAGTTTCAAGTGCTTTTAAAGTATCGTTTAAATAAAAATATACTTGTGCAACATTATTTAGCGGTGCTAAAAGCAATGTTTTATCAAAAACTTTATCTTCAAATGCTAACGATTTTTGAAAATAAATTAAAGCTTTATTTAAATCTCCTTGATTTTGATATACATTTCCAACATTTGAATAACTTGAAATTAAATCTTTATAATTTTTTATAGATTCATTTATTTCTAAACCTTGGTTATAAAAAGATAAAGCTAAAGGGTAATTATTAGAATAGTTAAAATGATAATACCCAAAATTATTTAAACTTAAAGCCTGTGCCGATTTATAATTAAAGTAAATTCTACTATTTTTATCAATAATAGTACTTAATTTAACTGAAGAATTATTAAAAAGTAATTTATTATATCTAATCCAAATTTTTTCATTCTGTAAATTTTCAATTAAATATATCAATACTTGAACTTTAGTTGTATCCGCAGCTTCTTTTTTATATAATTTTATTTGTTTGTCTAACAATTCTCTGTCAGTTTTACTAATATTAGAGTTTTGTATAGAATCAACCAAATAATAATTCTTATCTAAAAACTGCGCCTTAGTTTTAAAATTTATTATTAGCAATAAAATAAATATTTTAAAAAAATTATTCTTCAATATTAAACTCGTTAATTTTACGATACAGCGTGCGTTCGCTTATACCTAATTCTTTTGCAGCATTTTTACGTTTGCCTTTGTATTTACGTAATGCCTTTTTAATCATATCAATTTCTTTATCTTGTAACGATAAAGTTTCTTCAACTTCTATAGTTTGGGTTTTAGGCTGTGATTGAATAACAGAAGGGTGCAAAGTTAAACCATTACTATTATTTATCATATCGCTTGGCGAATACATTCGGTTTATTATCTGAACATCGTCGCCATTTGTTTTGCCGTTAGCCGAAACTAAATCGTACACTATTTTTTTTAGGTCGTTTAATTCGCTACGGGTATCTCTAATAACTTTAAAAATCAATTCTCTATCAGTATTTTCAAAAGACGAACCCCCCGAAGCATTGGTATTCATAATACTTGGCACGTTGTTATTATTAAACTGTGGTAAATATTTTAATAAAATTTCCGCATTTATTTCTCGGCTTTTTTCAATTATAGAAAGTTGTTCGGCGATATTTTTAAGTTGACGGATATTTCCGGGCCAATAGTAATTGGTTAGTACTTGCTCTGCATCCTGCAATAAACGCAATACAGGCATTCGGTACTTAGCAGCAAAATCATTAGCAAATTTGCGAAACAATAAATGTATATCTTCTTTACGCTCGCGTAACGGCGGTAAATAAACAGGTACTGTATTTAAGCGATAATATAAATCGGGTCTAAATTTTTCTTTTTCTAATGCTTGGTAAAAATTAATATTTGTGGCTGCAACAACACGCACATCGGTTTTTAATACCTTGCTACTTCCTACTTTAATGTATTCGCCGCTTTCTAACACACGTAACAACCTTGCTTGCGTGGCAAGAGGTAACTCGCCAACTTCATCTAAAAAAATAGTACCACCATTTGCTACTTCAAAATAACCTTTTCGTGCTTCGGTAGCGCCTGTAAATGCACCTTTTTCGTGCCCAAATAATTCGCTATCTATTGTTCCTTCAGGTATAGCGCCGCAGTTAACTGCAATGTACGGGCCATGTTTACGAGCGCTATTTTGATGAATAATTTGCGGAAAAACTTCTTTACCTGTTCCGCTTTCGCCATTAATAACTACATTTAAATCCGTAGGCGCTACTTGGCGAGCTATATCCACAGCTCTGTCTAATAGTGCGTTATTGCCTATTATTCCAAATTTTTGTTTAAGTTCTTGAGTGTTCATTTTTTTGTTAAGGTACTAAGGTGATTAAAGAAACTGTTTAACTAAAGGGACTGGAAGGGTCATCTTGACTAAAGGGAATTTTAGGGCTAAATGGATTTTTTAATATTTTTTTTGATAATTCTAAAGATATCATTTTTTTATACTAATTAATATTTCAATCTTTTTAATCTCTTTCGATCCTTAAGTCTCTTTAGTCCCTTAGGTCCCTTCTACCCTGCCAAAATCTTATCTCTAAATTTGATATTTGCACTTGTAAAACTTCAACTTTACTTAAAATTAATTATAAATCATTTGCATTACTATATTTTCTTCGTTCACAAATAAGGAGTTACGTTTCTAATTCATAAGCAGATGTTAAAGTCGTTGTCAAAAACTCAGCAAAATACACCTTTGTTTGTTTGCCTGATCCACCAGAGATATTTGAGGGGACAGAAACACTGCATCTTTTTAACTGATTAATTAAATTAAACTTTTATTTGTTTGGTAATGTATCTGTGTAATTATATATAAAATCATACAAATCAATTGTATACATCCAAATAGTTAGTTTTTTAAAATTATGTTTTATCATACTTTCTATCCCTTTTAGTCTATTAGGATTATTCAGTCCCTTTTGTCTCTTCCCTCCCTTAAATTCCAAGAGTCTCTATAACCTCACCAATCAAAGTAGAAGATGTACTACTCGTTACCAACACATTTACATAATCGCCACGCTTGTGATTTCCTTTTGGGAAAACAACTACCGAATTTTGTGAGTTACGACCCATCAACATCGCTTCCGATTTTTTTGAAAAGCCTTCAATTAAAACTTTTGTAACAATTCCTACTTGCTTACGGGTATGGTATTCGCTATGTTCACGCTGTAAAGCAACAATTTCGGCTAACCTTTTTTGTTTAACATCATTTGCAACATCATCTTTATATTTTCGCTCTGCCATTGTTTTAGGGCGTTCGCTGTACATAAACATAAATGCAAAATCGTATTTTACCTCCTTCATCAAACTAATGGTTTCCCGGTGCTCCTCTTCTGTCTCTCCACAAAAACCAGAAATAGTATCGGTACTTATTCCACAACCTGGAATAATTCCGCGTATAGCGGCAATTCTATCCAAATACCATTCGCGGGTATAGCCACGGTTCATCATTTCTAAAACCTTGCTACTACCACTTTGAACTGGTAAATGTATATTGTTGCAAATATTTTCATATTTAGCCATTATTTCTATCACTTCATCCGACATATCTTTTGGATGAGAAGTCGAAAAACGTACGCGTAAATTAGAATTAACCAAGGCTACCATTTCCATTAATTGTGCAAAGTTTACACTGTTTGCTTTTTGTTCTTCGGTTAAAATTTCTTTTTTTAAGCCACCCCCACTGTATAAATAACTATCTACATTTTGACCTAATAACGTAACTTCTCTATAACCTGCAGCAAAAGCGTTTTTACATTCTTTTACAATGCTTTCTGGGTCACGACTACGCTCTCTACCTCTCGTAAATGGTACTACACAAAAACTACACATATTATCGCAACCACGCATAATGCTTACAAAAGCACTTACACCGTTTTTATCTAAGCGAACTGGGGCAATATCTGCATACGTTTCTTCTTTACTTAAAATAACGTTAATTGCTTGCTGTCCGGTTTCGGCTTGAGTAATTAAATTTGGCAAATCGCGGTAAGCATCTGGGCCTACAACAATATCTACCAACTTTTCTTCTTCTAATAATTGCGCTTTTAAACGCTCAGCCATGCAACCTAAAACGCCAATCAATAGGTCTGGTTTTGATTTTTTAATTTTTTTATAATCTTGTAAACGCTGACGAACTCTGTTTTCAGCGTTGTCTCGTATTGCGCATGTATTCATAAAAATAAGGTCGGCCTCCTCAGCATTTGAAGTTGTACTAAAACCTTCTTTAATTAATATCGAGGCTACAATTTCGCTATCGGCAAAATTCATTTGGCATCCGTAACTTTCTAAAAACAACTTTTTACCGTTGTTATTTTTAGATTCAATTACTAAAGCTTCACCTTGTTTACTCTCGTCTATTATCTTATTTTCCATTAACTTTTCTATTGTATCAATTTTTTATTTTTATACATTTTAATAATATAAAATCTTTTTTATTATCTGTAACTAAAATTAATTTATTTACTATAGCAGTTACGCCAATTAATAAATCAAACTCATCATTTATTGGCTTATCAATTTTTCTAGGTCGGTTTTTTCTTTAACAAATAACTTTATAACATTGGTAATTGGGAGTAAGGTAAAATTTTTAATAAATTTATCAATAGTTTTGATGGCTTCTATTAAATTTAGGCTATTTTCTGCCCCAAATGTTAATTCAATTACTGTTATTTCCGAAATAAAACAATTTCCTCTTACTTTCTCTTCAATTATAGAATCTAAGTTTAATTGACCCCTTAAATAAAAAATACAAATATTGGTATCAAGTAAATATTTCATTAAAATTTAATATTTCTTTTTCTAAATTTTTTACTTTGTTTAATTTCTTTAATAATTTCTTCAGACAATTTATCTGTAACCCAAGCACCAAAACATTTTTTTAAATCATTGTCCTTTTTTATTTCTTCTTTTTTAATCGATTCTGAAAGTTTTTCAATTATTTCAATTTTATCAGTAGTGCTTAATCCTACCATTATTTCCAAAAATCCATTTACAATATGCTTATCTGTATAGTCCATTTCAAAAAAAATTAAACAAAGTTACTAATTTTAATGTCAATTTGGCAGATTTTAACAATTTTAAACCCTATTTACTAAAAAATAAGAGGGCGTTACTCATTTTTTTATTTTTTGTATGATTTTATTTTTTCCTTTGCAATAATTTTAAAACCAAATTTAAATTTTTTAGAACTATATATATATAATGAGTAAAAATTTAGTGATTGTGGAAAGTCCGGCAAAAGCCAAAACTATTGAGGGCTTTTTAGGCAAAGATTATACAGTAAAATCGAGCTTTGGGCACGTACGCGACCTTGCCAAAAAAGGATTTGGAATAGATATTGAAAATAATTTTACACCCACTTACGAAGTACAACCCGATAAAGAACGCGTAATTGCCGAATTACGCAAACTAAGCAAAAGTGCGGACATGGTTTGGCTAGCATCCGATGAAGACCGAGAGGGAGAAGCTATTAGCTGGCATTTATTTGAAACTTTAGGGTTAGATATTAAAAAAACGAAAAGGATAGTTTTTCATGAAATTACAAAACCTGCAATTCAAAAAGCAATAGCAAATCCTCGTGAAATTGATATTAATTTAGTAAATGCCCAGCAAGCCCGTCGTATTTTAGATAGATTAGTGGGTTTTGAATTAAGTCCAATTTTGTGGCGGAAAATTCGTCCAAGTTTAAGCGCAGGACGTGTGCAATCAGTTGCAGTGCGTTTAATTGTAGAGCGTGAGCGCGAAATTCAAAATTTCGTATCAACATCGGCTTACAAAGTTAGTGCTTTATTTAACGTAGGTAAAGCAGTTTTAAAAGCCGAGTTAGATAACCGCTTTAAAATTGAAGCCGAAGCGCAATCTTTTTTAGAAAAATGCAAAGGGGCTATTTATAATATTACTAGTTTAGAAACCAAGCCTGCAAAACGCAGTCCTTCTGGACCTTTTACAACATCAACCTTGCAGCAAGAAGCCGCACGTAAGTTAGGTTTTAGTGTGGCACAAACAATGCAAGTTGCTCAACGTTTGTACGAAGCTGGAAAAATTACTTATATGCGTACTGATAGCGTAAATCTATCTGAAACTGCTATGAACCAAGCAAAAGAAGCCATTACAGGGAATTATGGTGTAAAATATCATTCGCCACGCCAATATAAAACTAAAAGTAAAGGTGCACAAGAGGCTCACGAAGCCATTCGTCCTACTTATATTAATGTTCAATCTGTTGATGGAGAGCGCAACGAGCAACGTTTGTATGAATTAATATGGAAACGCACTATTAGTAGCCAAATGGCAGATGCCGAATTAGAAAAAACAACCGCAAAAGTTGGAATAAGCACTGCATCTGAATTATACATTGCACAAGGTGAGGTATTAAAATTTGATGGTTTTTTAAAAGTGTATATGGAAAGTACAGATGAAGAAACTGACGAAGAAAATTCATCCATGTTACCGCCAATGACACAAGGCGATATTTTAGAATTAAAAGAAAGTACGGCTACACAACGTTTTACACATCACCCAGCTCGCTATACCGAGGCAAGTTTGGTAAAAAAATTAGAGGAATTAGGTATTGGCCGTCCAAGCACATACGCGCCAACAATTAGCACGGTGCAAAAACGTAATTATGTTGAAAAAACAGATAGAGAAGGTTCG
>Ga0163144_10000326_pt1 | contig 110077 bp, 87 predicted proteins | sample OliLak19BULKMAT1_FD_123175 | JGI IMG/M metagenome (GOLD analysis project Ga0163144, IMG submission 123175) | Freshwater microbial mat bacterial communities from Lake Vanda, McMurdo Dry Valleys, Antarctica - Oligotrophic Lake LV.19.BULKMAT1 | ecosystem: Environmental > Aquatic > Freshwater >...
GGTACAATGGGTATTTCAAATCCCGTCAGAACCGCAGAATGCCTACGAACTCCGGCGGTCACCAGAGAGTTACGCAGCTTCCTGAACGACCGAGTGTACACGACATAAAAGACTTTATGACTGCAGCCTCGAAAGAGAGTGGGGTCAAGTTCAACTATGGGTGGCGAACGGAGACCGGTCAGCAATATTCGCTGTCGATCAAACACGTCTCTCCGACCGGACGAACGTGCGAGTGGCATATGCACTCGGGTGCCGAGGCTAACCAGGAAGAACTCTGGTTTCAGCTCACTGACAATACCTTGCGAATTTATGACGCCATGATCGAGGCGATTGGCGAAGACCTGGACGCCGCCGCGCGTGCCGATGGCATGTCCACATTCACGACGCTGCCGACTTTTGACGGACCAGCCGGCAAGATGGCGTCGCCGTCGTCGGAACCAAAGGCACCACCTGAGCCACTACGACATCCGCACAATTTAGCGGAAACCTTCGACAACATTCGCTTCGATGGCGAGCGAATCTTGACCACGCCTGTCGAAGAAAAATTGAAAGGCAATCTTACTCTCGTTCACATAACCAACTTGCTGCAGTCGATTGGCCTTGGTCAAATGTCCGGCCGCCTGCGGGTTAAGCGCAATACAATTTGGGCGGAGATATTTTTCGAGAACGGCATTCCGGTTCATGCAGAAGGCACAAGAGGCACAGGCGAAGACTGTTTACTGCAAGTGATCTGTTGGACCGAAGGCGATTTTGAATTTGAACCGAAACTGATACCGAAACAAAAAACCATTCTGCGATCGCTGGAGACGCTGATTCTAGAAGGCGTTTTGTTGCACGACAATACCACCTTCCTGACGTCGGCCGGCATTCGCATGAACACGATATTGGCACGCATCCGACCGAATCTGAGCGAAATCGAGTTCGAACAAATCGTTCGATCCGGCGCACCATCGGAAGCTCGCGCGTTGAAGAATTTCTACCTTGCAGTCGACGGTGTGAAGTCGGTCGAAGAAATCATAACCAAACTCGATCTGGTGCGCAGTCTTTGGGTGCCGGTTTGCGCAGATTTGCTGCGCTGTCAGTTGGTGAAATTGTCAGCCGCGAAGAAGCCACCAAGCGAACGGATCATGCACGGCAAACTCTTCGATTCCAGCCTTGCCGAGTCAGTCAAGGAAGCACTTATCGAAGAGAAAACCGGGATTTATAGCTATGCAGCATTTTTGTTGATGCTGACCGAGATGGTCAGATGCTCGCATGATTCACCAGTCTCCGTGATGGTGCTCGATGTGCAACCAGCAGGAACGAAAGAGAAAGTGACCGGTCATTTGACCGATGAAGAGATGAAAGAACTGGCGTGGAGAATCGATGAAGCCTGCAATTTCAAAGGCATCGTCGCGCATTACGATCAGAACGAATTCGCCGTAATCTTGCCGGGACTGAGTGCGGACAAAGCCTCTCGTCGCGCCGATCGTTTATTGAAATCGCTGGTCAGCACCGGCTTGCAAGTCGGTGCCAAGTCAACGAGCCTGATCGTTTCAATCGGCATCGCCTGCCATCCGCACGACGCAAGTGACATGGGAGCATTGCTCGCCGAAGCCGATCGCGCCCGCGAGCGCGCGCGCAAATCAGGTTCGGGAGTCAGTCTTTCGAAGCCACCATCGATGTAGATCTGCACTGACGGCTTGCTACTGGCCCGGTCCGCCTGTCGGTACGGGCGAAGGCGCCAGCTCTTGCATTTGCACCACCACCGGTGATGGCGGATCGCCCTTACGCAAACCGACCATGTAGGCCAGATGGAAGGGCTGCTGTGCTGATTCGTCAGCGGAGTGAACGACGACTACGCCTTGCACTTCGACTGGTATCATGCCTTGTTGGTTTGGATCTTTTATTTCAACCTGTTTAAACTGCATCGCGCAAACTCGGCGTGCCTTGGTGAATTCCATCAGGTTGGCCTTCATTTCTTCGGTGGTTCCGGGAAGAACTCCGTCTTGACGCAAACGTTGTTTGACGGAGTCGGACAGCTCAGATTGCAGGCGGCTGGTCGATTCCAGGTAGTTGATATAGCTTGTATCAAGCAGATGTGTCGTCACTTGTTTTGCAAATACTCCGAAGTCATTCTTCATTTCTTTGCTTACGGTTTCTTTCTTAGGTCGTGTGACAAATTGAAAGAGGTTGCCCAAGAGGCTGACGGCCACGATGATGTGAATGCTGTATTGCCTGAGCATTTGCTCAGGAGATATTTTTCTTACGCGCCAATACATTGGTTATTTTAGCTCCACCTTACCTAATTCCCACTTACTGTTGCGCTTGTAGAAAGTCAGCGTGGCATGCACGTCCGGCTCAATAACAGTTTCCTTTTCTATCTTATTATCAGGTCCAAGTTTTGACACTACCTGATGACCAGAAACTTCTACAACCGCGTCATTCGCGTCTCGTCTGATTACATGACCTTTCATCGCTGTGACCCGCGAACTCATTCCGAGTTCCGGCCACTCCCATGCGAAGACGTCTTCTCCGATGGTGCTGGCGTACTCGGCAAGATGCATATCACCGACTACTTTCAGCGTTGCGACAACAGCAATTAGCAGTGCACAAAACCCAACAAACCATTTATTGGGAGTGAAGAGCTTCTCCATATTGCCTTTGAAGTCCTCTGTAAAACCTGATGAAACGCTGGACTAACCGACATGTTCGAGCGAATGCTCTGACACGATCGGCTTGTTCGTATGACCTAGTTTGGAATTAAAGCCGAAACCTCCTGAATGCAATTGACGCGGAGAGCCGCGCCTACCGCGGTCCTTCGGAACCGGGTACCTGGTAATCTCCTACTTCGAACATAAGGTCGACGATGCTGTACGTATTAACAACCATCGCGGTGAATTGTTTGCGCAATAGATCGTCGACAAAGTGCGGATCACCGCTTCTAATGCTGGGCACCCTGAGTTCTTCTGCCACAATTATCGCGGCCATAAGATGACGTAAATAATATTTGTTGTCCACCTGGTCCACCATGTGTTGTTCTCTCCTTGTTCTGTGAGACGCGATTATCTATCTAGCCATCATGCTGCAGGCCTAGATAATAGACGGCTTGTCTGCAGGCGTCGGTGTGACTTAACTTCGGGTTTTTAGCCTTAACTTCCTGAATCATTTTCAGGCGTTTCGGAATGTCCTTGATCGGCTCCGATGTACAAATCCAATAATCCATCGGTGAAGGCACCAGGCGGATAGTTCCGTGAACGGCACCAACAATTAGCAAAGCTTGTGATTCTCTGCGTTTTTCTTCGTCTTTAGAGAATGCCTCTACAGCTAGGACTTCAGCGTCTCTAAGTCTGAGAATTTCTTTGAGCAATTTTAAATCGGATGGATCCTGGCGCAAAAGAATTTTCATGTGCGCGTTTTTGACGACGGAATCGGCTTGTTCTGATTGACGAAAGAAATCCTTCAATTGCTGAGTGATCGAAACCAGCATCATACCGTAGTGGCGGGCTCGTCTCGACAAATCGTCCAGTAGTCGAGCTCCGGCTTTGAAGCGCATTAGCGTTGACGCTTCGTCGATGATGGCGGCAAATCTTACCATGCGCTCTTTCGATTCGGCGGCGCGACGTCTGATGAAATCAGCCAGGATGTAGACTGCGATTCTTTCCAGTCGGGGCTCGTTTACTTCTCTGGTATCAAATACGATGAACAATTTTTCCGTGTCGATGTTGGTGTAACCATCGACCAATCCGCCGAAGGCACCAGTTCGCGTAAACAGATTTAGTCCTCTGGCAAACATCGCCAGTCGATCGCGTTGCACGTTATCGACTTCGCTAGCTGCTGCTTGAGCGGTTACCCGAGCCAGATCCGACATGGTCGGCACTTTGCCGGACAGTTGCGCTTCCATGTAACACAGACGAATCAAACCATCGAGCAACGACTTTTCTTGAACGTTCAATTCTTCGTTGCCTTCAGGCGCGAGCATCAAGTCGAGAAGAGAAAGTAAGCTCGAAATTTTGTCGTGCGAAGGTTCGCCTTTGAGCTGATCGTCAGGGCCAAGATCGAACGGATTGAGCATGAAACCTGAGTTGGGACCAAGGTCTACGTAAGCGCAAAGATCCGGACCGAGCAACTCAGTGATGAATCTGTACGCACCAAATTTGTCGACCGTTTTATCAATCAAGACAAAACGAACACCCATCGGCAACAAACGCAAAATCAACATAGACACAGCAAAAGATTTGCCTGCACCGGTGGTGCCCACAACGAACATATTGTTTGCGTCTTTCCCCGCCCCTCGGAAGAAGGGGTTGAGTAGCACTGGTTCTCGAGAGGTCAGTGCAAATCCAAACGGCACACCATCGGGGGTGCCGCACGATGCAGTGAAAAACGGCCACATCGTTCCTACAATCGGCGACATGACGCGGTGAATGATGGCCAGCCGATCGACGCCGACTGAAAGCGTGGATTGCCAGGCGTCGAGCTGCAACAATTGACCGCGATCCATATTGGCACCACGGTTTTTGAACACGCGTCTGATTTCGTCCATGTTCTGGTCGAGCTGTTCTTGCGTGTCGCACTGCGATGAAATATAGAGGCTGCAATCGAATGCTTTGTTGGAGCTGCGCAAAAATTCTTGAATCGCCGATGCCGCGCGTCTTGTTCCTTCCAGACCCTCGAGGTCAGGCGTGGCAAGCTGTGTGCTGGTCACCATGCCGAGGTGATACTTTCGTTTTAGATCGGCGCGCACTTTGTCTTGGTTGCATTGATGAATAAAAACCGACATGGTGTATTCGACACCGAGCGTAAGCAAGTCGACAAGCCACCCCATCCAGGTGTCGTGCGGCATTTTGAACATGTACTGCGTGCCGATGAATTTGCCATCAAGCCATAGATATTCGTTTTGTACTTTCAGAGCGCTGCCAGCCAGGCAGGATGCTTCGGAGAGTTGCGGATGCGAAGGCGGTGCCTCGGGATCGCGATGCGATAGCGATGGATTCAAATCCGAATAAATCAAGTTGCGAACTTCTTTGCGCGCTAAAATTCGCGGACGCAAATTGCCCTGGCGCAATTGTTCGAAGGCGGTCTTCACAAGCCGGTTGAGCGAGTCTGCGTATTCTTCGTGACGTTGAATAGAACGGCGACCGGACCAGACTTGACCGGGCTTACAATCGGGCGGTTGGTAGCTAATCACGACATAGAAATCGCGTTGCGGAACGAAGCTGACGTCCTGGATCCGGCGAAACCACTTATCGGTGTAATCGGCGTACCACTTCAAATATTCGTTGTCGCTCAGAATCGTTTTTTGATACCGCGATAGATACTCGTCGACTGAAAGGTGACGCGACTTGATGATGATTTGAATATCGCTTTCGCAAGAATTGACGAAGTTAGAAAACTGCCTTGCCATCTGTTCTCTGTCGACATCGTCGAAGAGCAAAACGTTGATGCCTTTGACAGCAAGGTATTTGCGCATGCTGCCATCAGCCAGCACGACCAGACCTTCTTCCTCGTCTTCTCCGGGAATCGAGTGCAAGAAACAGACGTCCTGCCAGCTTGCTTCACCGCGCCTGTCTTTAGGTGGTCCGTCTTCGCCCACACTGTCTGCCTGCTGGTGTTCTTGGCCAAACGGCAAAGTGTCCCGAAGCAGCGTGGGAAGCTGATTGTACATGCCGGCAAAAATGTTTTGGAGCGATGGATCGGGAGTAGTCGGCAAGACGCGTCCGCTTTGCGACTGAGGAGGTTGTTCTTCCTCAGAGCGACGGCGTCCTTTTTTTTGCGAGCCAGAACGCTCCTGTTTTCGGGAGCCTGGTGCTCCACGAGCGGGCGTTTGTCTTGCGCTTCTCGACATCCAATAAACCTGTTGCTTTTCCGACCCTCAGTGTAATGCCCAATTGTGGTTATATCAATTTTGTGGGCGAGTTTCTCTCTCCACATAAAATTCTTCCGCGTCAGAGCGCTCGATAATCGTCGGATCCGGGTAAATCTGTCCAGCCTCCGACTTCGGAATGTACAAACGAGGCACAAGGCCAAGCCGATAACTGAGCATATTACGCCACCAGACCATCGGTTTCAGCTCTGTGAAACCGCCAGCCACGATCGCCAGACAGACGACAAAAATGCCAAGCACCAGTCCAGCCGGAATGTTGCCCAACTTCCAATCGCCCGGCACACGCGAACCCAGCGCAAAAGCAATCAGTATACCGACTGCTAGAAACCCTATCTGGTGCAGGGTCATGGAGAAAATCTTGAAAGGTTCTCTTAGGTTGATTACGCGATGAACTTGAGACATGATGCGCTCCTGAGTCCTCAATGACTAAACCTGCAAATTAATGCAGTTGCTTTTGTCCCTCTCTAGATTAGCTGTCTGAGCCACTTTTACAAGGTGTTCCAGAAGATTTTATCAGTCGAAGGGAATTGCATCGTAGCGACCTTCCTGACACAAACGCATGACTTTGCGGGCCATCATGGCGTATTTGCTCGGCAGGCGCGGCACAACCTCTTTGTAATATTCGACCGAATTGACAAAATCTCCACTGCGTCTCAGTAGTTCGCCAATCAAGTATTCAATTTCCGCTCGTTGAGCTGGTGGACAAGAGCCGTCGGTGAGCGACTTGTAAAATGCATCAACAGCCAGTCTACGGTACTCCCTGGCTTGAGGTATGGCATTGATGTCGTCTGCGCACCAGGCTGCGTAAAGGTAAAATAAACCAATCGCATGGAAGCTCTTCCCAGTTCGCTCAGCAGCCAAAGCCGCCGTGCGAAATTGAAGATGAGGCGTGGAGAGCGCCTGATTCAGTACCGCTTGTTCATCAGTCTTGCCAAAGGCAGTAGCCCAGTCAGCCAGACCGCACGATGGACACGTGCACACGGAATACGGTTCGAATTGCTCAGATACGCCCCCGATGATGAGCCTGAGTTCGCTATTTCTTTGTCCCGTGTCGACGATTAGCGGAATTTGTTTCGACTTGAATGAAATCCCACAGTTATGGCACTTAACTCCTATGTCCGCTAGATGCATTTGGTCTCCTTAAAAACCCGGACATGTGCCCAGCACGGATGAAAAATCCGGCTGCAGGATATTCTATTAATTTCGATAGCCCGAGTCATCCTCCACAGTTGTCAGTAGCTCCATGGTACGCCATTTAATCTGACTTTGCTACTTAATTACCAGCCTCAGGCGAGATTATCAGGCGAGCGGTAGCGGTGGGCTTGATTCATCCTTGATTCTCAGCTGCTATTTCATCTCTTGAATCTCTATTGATTCAACTACGAATCGAGAGATGAATCAATAGTTGAATCAATTGATGCAACAGTCCGTTGATAGAAATTTTTTCGTACTAAAACCCCTGAAATCATTGAAGCGAAAGCATTCTCGGACTTGGAGCACTTTTCTGAATATCAACAAATTATGGATTCAACCGAGGCCATCAAAAAGGACGACCCAACCCCAGGTGACCGGAAATGGCAACACTGAATGTGGCGACGCCGCGCCCCGCTTTGGTGGCGCAAATGGCAAAGGCGGAACGTGTGGTGCCCGCGCCTTGGCGCGCAAAATGTCCGCGTCGACTTGCTTGGCGACGGAGCTATGGGTCCGCGCAAAAACAGAGACGCTCGTCTGAACGTGCAGCACTAACGCAAAGTGCAGATGCGACCCGGGGGCATGCATCTGCACTGGTGATTGCTTGTTAGCGGCTGGCGTTGTTGACGCTGGCGTTATTTGGCGCTGGCGTTATTTGGCGCTGGCTTTGCTGACGCTGACGTTGCTGACGCTGGCGTTATTGACGCTGGCTTTGCTGACGCTGACGTTGCTGACGCTGGCGTTATTGACGCTGGCGTTGCTGACGCTGGCGTTGCTGACGCTGGCGTTGCTGACGCTGGCGTTGCTGACGCTGGCGTTGCTGACGCTACCGCTTTTGGCTCCTGGTTATTCGTCTAGGTTTTGGCCGTATTGCTCGAGGCGGCGTCTGATTGCGTCTACTTCGGCCTGGTTATTGGCTTCTCTAGCGCGTCGGGCTTGCTCTCGCAGGTTGGCGATTTGCTGTTTGTTGGCGGCATCTTCCTGGGCTTTGCGAGCCCGGCCGGTGTTACCTTGCCAGCTTTGTGGCGCCAGGCTGCGATTTTGTGGACCGCCTCCTGGGATGATTGCCGGTGCATTTGGTGTGGCGCCGGCGGTGGCATCAGCGATTTTTGGTCCGGCTGGCGCGTCGGCGCGTTTGCCGTCGAACCATCCGCCGGTAGGTTCAGCAGAACGTGCGTCTGCAGTCGGCGTACCTTGTGGACCATGCGACAGCGAGTCAGGTGGTTGTGGTCTGGCCACTCCATCCGTTCCGGCCATGCCTGGCTGATGCGGCTGTTGTTCCATTGCCGCGCGGTTGGCGGCTGGATCGTTGATCGGACGATTAGCATCCGGGTTGCTGAAGTTGTCTCCATAGCGCGCCGGCATGTGCTCTTGATGTTGTCCGCCGCCGGTGTGGCGCTCATGAGTCTGGGCCGGCAGGTCAGGTCTGGTTTGTGGCGCACTGTTGACATCAAACTGCGGCGCGCCTCTGTCACCACTTGCGGTGCGAGTCGAGACCGAACCATCGTAGCCGCCGGCACCACCTCCGGTGCGATGAGTCGAGCCGTCGTAGGCTCCGCCGGCGGTGGAACCACCGCCTTCGGTGCGCTGGACGACTGCGGCGTCATAGCCGGAAATTGCCCCTCTGTCCATTTGATAGTGTTGCGGCGTGATGCCGTGAACAGGATCAGACGGACGCAGGTTTTGAACTATGGCACCACCGGTGGAGCCATAATCACGAGTGCCTTCACCGTAACCAGCTTGATGCGGATTGGCATGCGATGCGGCAGTCATGATGGCTGACGCGGAGTGGTTGCCTTCCTGGACCAGGCGCGAGAGTTGCGGATTGGTTTCCATCGTCGCTCGCACTGCTTCCTGCGCGCCAGGTGAGCTGTTAGCGGCCATGTTGATGGCGCTCTGGTTTTGCCCTTGTCCGGCGGCACTGATTGCCGTTGCCAGTGGATTGTTGCCTCCCACCGCTTCTCTGGCCAGGTTGCCGAAGTAAGAGGAGGTGGCGTGACCACTGTCGACCGTTCGATGCAATCCGGCACTGGATGCCGCGACCACAGCCGACAGATCTTGAGTGGAACCGGATAGTGCGTTGCCGAGGACTTGAGGTGAGACCTGCATGTCGCGCGACAACTGTTGCATCGCCACACGTTGATCGGAGCCCTGTCCATACATGGCACGTTCAACCAGATCGTGGTTGGGGTGCATGTTGACCAGGTCTCGAGCAGTCGTGGACGCTGCCACGGCTGGATAGGCGGCATCACCGAGGGTGGCACCGACAGCGCGCAACGAACTCTCGTTACCGGCCGCCGATCCTAATATTTGCGGATCAGATGCGACCGATCTGGCCAGGTGCGCCTGAGCAACATCGTTGCCGGACATCGCCTGACTGAGGACGTTTTGCGGCACGCTCTGAGCGACGTGCATGGACAGTTGTCCTGATTGCGTTTGGGCGGCGGCTTGAACCGCCTCCGGTCCTTGCGCAATCATGTTGCGACCGGCTGCACCGAGCAGAGTGACCGCGTCTCCGGAGTCACCGCGCATGAGCGCACCTTGCACTACATCCGGTGCGACACCGAACGCGGTGGCAGCTCGATTGAGTTCGGAAGCGTCACCGGATCTGACACCAGTGACGACCGCTTGCGGATCGATACCGGCATCACGCAGTGTAGTCTGCGCGGTGACCGAGGCGTTGTGCAACGCTGATGTCGGATTGGCGACTGTGTATTCGCCGGCCGCTTCTCTGGCACTGTGAGTGACACTGGAGCTGGCTTGCAAGACGGAGGCGGAATCGCTAGAACCAAGCGATCGAACTTCCGAACTCGACTGCACCGCAGCTGCCGACGCTAATGCGTGGGACTGGCTGCCTTGCGCCGCGAGTGACAGAGTTTGCGTGTCTTGTCCGCCATGAGTAGCGGCTGAGTAGGTGGCATGCGCCGCCATCATCAAACTGCCACCTTGTTGGTAGCCCTCTGTCAGGCGTTGTTGGCCCTGAGTGAGCTGCACATTAGCGCCGCCGGTGCTGCCGGCATCGGCAATTTGACCGGCTCTTGCCATGATGGTGCCGGACTCGAGACTGCCACCACCGAGCGCTTCGTTGAGCACTCTCGGGCTGACTCCAAGTTCTGACGACATCTGTTGAACGTACGCCTCACGTTGTTGAGGCGAGCCGCTCAAGGCTTGATCGACCACTCTGGAATCGCCACCACTCATTTGAGTGAGAACGGCCTGGGCGTTGTGCGAAGCGGCTGCCATCACTGTGGCACTTTGTCCCGTTGCGCTTTCCACCGCCATTCTGGCGTGATCCGATCCGGAGTAGGCTTGTTGCAGCATGGTCGGATTGGAACCGATTGCTTGCTGAATTTCACGCTGCGCGACTTGATCGCCGCCCATGGCGCGCTCGAATGTTCCTGGTGCCGTGCTGCTCTGAATTGCGCCTGCGGCCAGTATCGAGACGTCGTTGTTTGCTCGGGCTTGATACTGAATGTCTTCAGGGCTCTTGCCTTGAGCGAGTTGATTTTGAATCTCCATATTTCCGCGTGCCACCATTGTTGTGGCAGCGTCACCGGTGTCACCATAATAGGCGCTCTGAATCTTATCAAAGCTGGTTCCACCCATCTGCTGGGAGATCTGTTGTTGAGCTGCCGCATCCCCGCCCAGTGCCTGGCGGAATTGCTCAGGTGAAACCTGCGCTTGCGACATTTCTTGCCCGACCATCTTCGAGGCGGACATAGCGGCCACTACGTGCTCGCTGTTTTGGCTCAAGAGTTGACCGGCTGCATCAGGGCTGTTGTAGAGAGCCGCTTGTTGCACCAGGTCCGCTCTTTGCTCCATCGATTCTCTGGATAGAGGAATCGCAGCAATGTTGAGAGCCTCGGCCGCTGCCATGTTGCCTGTTTGGGCAGCCTGGCTCAGAGCCTGCATCGGAGCGCTGTCGCCACGACCGGCGTGTTCGACGGCATTGCGTCCAGCCGCTTCCATCGTGATGGCAGCAGCACCCGGATCGCCACCGCGAGCGAGATCTAGTGTGAGAGGAGAAACACCGAGTTTGTCCTGAATCGCACCGGCTGCTCCACCATCGCCTTGCAGAGCGCGGTTGAGAGTGTCGTCACCGACACCGGTCGCCTTCATTAGATCTTGAGTATAAGACCGAGCCATCTCCGCTTGCGGATGTCCGGCTACATCGCGATCGATGCCGTTAGCGAGAATGTCTCGCTGCGAGCCCGATGCGTGCATTTGATCGAGTGCCAGATCTTTGGCGAGCGGATTGCGGTCGGAGGCCATCGACAGGCCGGCGATGTCGCCGCCCATGCCCATGAGGCCTTCCGGTCCGGAAGCCAGCATCGCGGCTGCCGACATCGCTCGGCTGTCCATTCCGGCAAGCGGACCGTCACCACCGAAGAGGGCATTGCCCGCTTGATTCATCGCCGCTTGCGAAATATCGCCTGCCATTGGTGGCATGCCAAGTTGATTGGTCAAAGCACCGCCGGCTTCGCCCAGATTATTGATTAGAGAGTTGTCTCCCATGTTGCGATTGGCGCTCAAATCGCCCATGTTGGCGTCGCCACCGACATTGGTGTTGCTGACGGATTTCGACATTGAGTACGAAGCGCTCGATGTTGGCGGGGCACCCATGCCACCGCCGGCACCACCACCCAGTCCTGCCAGTGCGCCGCCGATTGCTGCCGATGCAGAACCAGTCGCGTCGTCTTTGCCACCACCGGCGCCACCGCCTGTTGGAGGTCCACCGTCTTTCGGTCCGCCCGGACCACCGGCATCAATGCCGCCGGCTCCCGGCCCGGCACCACCCGGTCCTCCGCCTGGACTGCCTTCCGGTCCGCCGGCGCCACCGCCTTTGGAGCCACCAAGACCGCCGCCGCCACCAGCCGACGTTGCCATCGGTGAAGGAGAGACGGTGAGGCTTTGACTGAGTCCGGCCTTACCTACTGGAGATCCGCCGCCCGAGCTGCCGATGGCACCCGTGGCACCACTGGAACTGGAAAGTGACGGAGCTGATGGACCGGAACCGCCGCCGCTGCGTGCGCCACCACCGGTAGAACCACCGGTCGCGCCACCACCGCCGCCGCCGCGATCGCTGCCGCCGCCCTTGCCGCCCATTGCCGACGACAACTGACCCATAGCTTCCTTAGCCATGGTTTCAGCACCAGAAGCAGCGCTGGAAACCAGACTGACGAAGTCGAACGCCGATTTGACCGACTGCACGCAGAGGAAGACCAATGCGCAGCAGTAGACCGTGCCGGTGTCGCCGACGCCCTTGAATGCAGCCAGCAAGAAGATAGATGTGTTCCAGAACAAAGCCCAGAAACATAAGATGATTACGCCCTCGACCCAGGCACCGAACGCCTGTCGCAGTCGGGGAACCGGCCACACCCAGAGAGCAGCCGAGATCGGTCCCATGCACCACAGGTAGTATAAGAACACCATCTGGAATGCGCAGTAAATGTTCCACGTCAAACCAAGCCCAGCTAACGTCTGGTTGAACAGAAGTCGGTTGATCATCATGGACGCGTTAACGTCTTCGTCGGGCAGCCGCGATTCATCCACCGGAATACAAGGATCGTGAAGTCTGGTTGCCAGAGTGTGTGATTCCATCGAGGACCAAACGTCATGATTGACGATTGCTGCCGGAATTGGAGGCTCGATGGCGTTGCGGTTTGAACTTGGTGTGTTGATTGGCAACGCGCGCGTGATCGCGCATTTGGCGTCCTGATACATGTCGCTGCCGAACATCCGATGATACTCGTCGGCTATCGTAAACGTCAGCGAATTGGACACGTCGATGCCATAGTTTATAACCAGGAAAGAGCCTGGAATCAGGAAGATGGCGATAACCGATCGCATCAATCCTTCGAAGGGACTGACGTCACCGAGGATGCCGGAGCCCTGAGCGACAATTGCTCGAACCTGAGCCAGAGCCGCTCCTGGAAGGAGAAGCAGGACTGCCATCGGGATGAAAAGTTCATAACGAATTCTTTGCCAGACGTTTCCTGCTTCGGCGGTGAAGTTGCCGAGCGGCTGCCTGACGTAATCGATCGCGTTGACGCATTGGTTGACGCCCATGTTGGCGGCCGAGTTACCGGCTGAGTTTGCCATGGTGCCTGCCATTGCAGTCGACATCCACATTACCTTTTCAGGGTCGAACAATTGCTCGAGAAAACGGTTGTGGTTGTAGCGTTCAATCACCTGGAACTGAGTATCGGAAACCGGATATCCAAAGGTTTGGAACAAGTTTTCTTGAATCGCTTCGTCTCTGAAGGTCGGAACCGCCGACACTGCAGTCGGGATCGTCACCGGCCAGGAATAGACCATACCGGACTTGGAGTGGATAACCACGCCGGGTCCCATCGAGCGCTGGTCTTCGACGACGTCGTGACCACCTTGAGGGTTGTGCTGAGTTCTGACTCCGTGTTGAGCCGCCGCTGGAAAACGCAAAAAGTAGTTGTGGCGCGTATCCCAGTGGGTGAGCGGGTTAGAGTCAGGTCCGGATGCGAATGCCGCCGGCAGTGCGCTCAGCAAATAAACGCCAAACATCAGATAGGCAGCCAGAACACTCCTATTCAACCAGCGCTTGAAACGCGCTTGCGTTTTTCCTGGAAGTCCGGTGTTGGTTGTCGGCGTTTTCATTGTGGTCGTGTCCTTAGCGGAGTTGTTGTTCGAGTGGATCATGGTGGCAGTTTGGTTTTTGATTATGTTTTTCATTTTTCTGCCCCCCTATTCGTCATCGCCGCTGGAAGGAGGTGGTGGCGGTGGTGGTGGCGGCGCTTGCGGGGTTTGCCCGCCGCCGTCATTGCCTCCGCCGGATAGATCGACTGACACATTGAGTGCTCCGCCTCCGGAACCACCCGAGTCGCGGGCAGCTCCGCCCGCATCGCCAGCCGCTGAAGCTATTTGTTGTGCATCGGCGCCGCCGTTGTACCTGGCGCATTCAGAGCCTGGTGCCAATCCAACTGGAGCTGAACCTGATGGCATGGCTTCAGCCGGCAAGCCGGTTCCCGCGCTAGCCGCGTCGGCACAAGCACCGCCGCCGCCACCATCACCGGAGTCGCCGCCGCCTCCGCCGCCATCAGCAGATGGAGGTAGAGATCCGCCCACGCCCCCAGCGTCAGCCCCGCCGCCACCGGAATCACCGGAGTCGCCGCCACTGCCGTCGCCGCCACCGCCGGAGCCACCACTGCCACTATCTGCAGAAGCAGTCGGAGGTGGAGGTGCATCAGGGTTGGCTGAATCTAGTCCTTTAGCTCCGGAGTCGCCTGCCGAGCCCTGGGATGACGAACTATCGCTGCCCTCAGGACCGCCGGCACTGCCGCCGCCGCTACCGCCGCCGGTTTGCGAAACGGCAACAGATGAATCGGATGAGCCACCGCCGCTTGGCGATGATGAGCTTAAGCCGCCACCGGTTGATGGCGCAGATGGTGCAGCTGGAGCGCCCGGTCCTTGTGGCGTTTCGCCACCACCACCGGTTGAACCGCCGCCCTGACCGCCACCGCCGCCGCCATCGCCGCCGCCGCCGCCGCCACCGCCGCCGCCACCACCTTTCTCACCAAGTTCCTTGCCCTGCTTGACGGTTTGTTCGATACCGCCTGCAGCTTTGGCAGGGTCATAGATGAATGGGTTCATGGCCGCCCAGAGCATCAGCCCCAGCGAGCAACAAAAGATGATTGCTTCCCATTGCAAGTCGCCGGTTCCGAATTTGCCGCTGCCTATATAGATTAGACGCTGAGTCATGATCGCAAGTGCGACCGTCCAATAGAAACGCCACAAGGCGAGGCAAATTACAGCCTCCACCCATTTACTGAAGACGTTGCGGAAGTAACCGGTCGAACTCACGATCGGCCAGGCAAACATGGCAGCCGACAATGGTCCCAACAAATAGAGGTAGCACATGAAGACGATCTGAAAAGCCGTCAACATGATGATCGTCAAAGAGACGAAGAAAACAGTTCCATTGACCATAGCCTGGAAGATTTGACTGAGAGCCAATTGGTCTTCGTGTTTCGAATATGCCTCGGGGATGTTTGCGGCGATACCGTCGCCACCCGATCCGAACAATCCGTTAAAAGCTTGAATAAACGGAGCCATAATCGGACCGAAGATCTGTCCGAACCAGGCGCCGACAGCGCCGAATAGACTGCCGATCACGCCGCTGATTGCGCTGCCGATGGCACCGACGATGCCGCCGAGGCCGCCACCACCGCCACCACCACCACCACCACCGCCTCCGCCACCACCGGTGAGGCCGCCCAGGGACGAGCCCAGACCGCCGCCCGCGGCACTCGGAGCGCCCGTTTGAGCTTCCGGAGGAGAGATCACGTTTTTGTGGTTTTCAGGCGAGATGTTATACGTCAGTTCGTGAGACCATTCCACGATCAAATCTATATCGACCCACTCCTTGACCGATTCAGCCATGGAGTTGCCGACGTCAATCGAATAACTGACTATCACTTGAGTAGCCGGAATTAAAAAGACAGCGACTATAGAACGCAAAATTCCTTCAAATGGATTCGGTGTTCCTTCGATATTGAAACCGGCTCTGACTGTCGATTTCACTTGAGTGACGACAGCGCCGGGCAGCAAGAAGAGAATTGCCATCGGCACAAATACTTCTTTGTACATGCGTTGCACCATGTACACAGCTTCCGAAACAGATTTATAGAGAACGTTGGGATTAGAGATTGGTGTAGCGGCACGCTCGTTGGCGACGTTGATCATGGCGCCCGTACCGTCGGCACCATTCATGACATAGTCAAGACAAGTGTTCCAGGAATTTTCCGCTGCCGCAGCCAAACTGTTAGACGCAGACGCACCGGCAATTTGCGCAGTGTTGGTCATCATCCAGGTGTTGCGTTCAGGATCGTACAGCAATTCCAAAAGACGTTGAAAGTTTTCTCTTTGGATAATTTGAAACTGAGTATCTGAAACTGGATAACCGAATGTGGTGAGTACGTTTTCGAACAACTCCATGTCACGCTCTGCTGCCGGCGTGTCTATCGCTTCGCCGAACTGCCAGTAGCAAACACCCTGGTAGGGATTGTCGTTGCAGAATTTGATGAAGAAAGGGTACGCCGTCACCGGTGCGCCAACTGCCGGTGCGTCGGACTGCTGCAAACGTTCTTCCGATCCGGTGCCCGTCGGGTTGCTGCCACCAAACAAGTTCGTAAAATCGGTTTCGCCACCACCAAACAGATCGTCGAGAAACGAGGAGTTGCCTTTGTTTTCGACGACACCTTTGTGATGAATTGATTTCTTGTCATGATCGTACGCGCTCTTGGCATATGGAAAACGCTTGAAATAATTCTCGCGCGTCTTCCAGGACGTCATGTTATTGCTATTGGGATCGATTGATGTGCTCTGATTCTTGCCAGTCGGGTTGGCATTTTGCGCGTCAGCAGGGAGGCTGCTGAAACAGGCAATCAATAACATCAAGGCGAGCGCCCGAACCACCGATGTGGCACGAACACGACGACGATCCAATGCTTGGCGCAGTCTGATCATTCTAATTTACCTGAAGTGAGCGGAGTTTGAGTGAGTGGTTAATTGCAGCTATAGTGCGAAATGGGCTTTGCAGCGATAAGCAAGCCCCTTCAGTTACGGTTGCGCTTCAGTTGTATATTGTTTGAACCATCCGAGATGACGACCGAAAGTCGATCGTTCCATGGACGGCCAAAAATTGTAATTTTGCCTTGTACCTCCGCGTTGGGTCTGACTGAAGTAGAATCGAATTCGGCTCGCATCGAAGCTTCATCGATCTTCTTATCGCCCTCGGCTAGAGAGATCACATCAGGTGTAAACTTGAATGTTTCGGAACCTGTATTGTGAATGGCGACAGTTAAGATCGATTTGCGAGCGGTGATTTCAACGTCCTTGAGCTCGAAGCTGATTGGACTTGAAGACACCTTTGGACTTTCCGGTGGCGCTTGAGTTTCGCGTCGGCTGGAGCCCTTCATAGCAACAGAACGTGATGGTGCGAGGTCTTCCTCAGCCACTTCAACGTTCTTGATCTTTCCTTTTTTATCCGATTTTGTCTTCGGACCTTTTTCTGGTTTTGCAGCTTTTACGACTGGCTCTTTCAAGGGTTCAACCTTGGGTTCGCTGCCGCTTTTACTATTGCCACCAAACGAGAATAAGCTTCCCATGCCGCCAAACATGCCACCCGATTTTTTCGAATCAACCTCTATTGGCTCAGCAGATTTCTCCGCTTGAGTCAGAGCCTGAACGCTGGGGGTGATACCAGATATCCTGCCGATTATACTGCGCGCCGCCTGCGCGCCTGCAACCGCGGCCATCTCTTCTTGAGCGGCTCGCATGTCTTCGGTCGACGATTGCGCGGCATCCTGAGAACGTGCCAAATCGGCTTCTGCACGTTGCTTTTCTGCTCGCGAACCGGCTACTTCAATCTCCTGTTTTCTAGCCTGAACAGTCTGCAATCCAATTGCATACTTGTTGTAAGCGTAGAGATATCGGTAGTACGACTGAACGACGTCAAACTGAGTTTTACGGACTTGTTCGATCGACTTCCTTTCAGAAGCGATCGGACGAAAAAGTGAAGCGACGCGGCGTGGTGCCACGGTAAACATGCCCTTCGTGGCATCTGGTGGAAGACCGACGTCGATCTTCTTAAGGATCATTCCGAGATCCTTTTCGCGGTCCTGGAGCTTCTGCATATTGAATGTAGTTAAAGCTCCGGACCAGAGCACCTTGATATCGTCTTTTTGTTTGTAAGGAGAACGAGCTTCCATGCCGGTTGGGCGAATTGGAACGAACTCGACTTCCTTCTTCTCAGGCTTGTCGGAGTCCTCATCATCGCCGGCGTCATCTGCTGCCGGACGTCCTTTTTTGCCGCTGCCGAACAAACCAGCCGGACGCTGTTGTTGTTCTGGTGGTGCCATAGGTGGTGGCATCATCATTTGCTGCTGTTGAGGCGGCATCTGGTATGGATACTGCTGATACGGTGCCGGTATCGCATAAGGATTCCAGCCCGGATTAGCGTAAGGATTTTGGGCCTGCTCGCCATAAGCGATGTTGGCATTGGTCGACAGTGTCACCGCCGGTGGAGGCGGGACCAAACCACCCGCGACTGCGCCCGGAGGTGGTGGTGGCACACTGCCACCAGGCATATAGTGCTGAGAGTAAGAGGCGGCCTCGGTCGCCGGAGGAGGTGACTCGACGGCGCCCATGTCTTTTGCCGGTGTCAAAGCAGCCGAATCAATGGCTGGCGTGGAAACTGTTTGCGGAGTGCCAGCCTGAGCCGCTCCGGGATTGTATGAATTAGAAATCGGTCCTTCCGCATTTGCCATCATTCCAGGCGGCGAAAGCGGATCGGTCGAAACTGGTGGCAAGACGCGTCCCATGCCGTTCATGCTGCTCTGATTGCCTTGCTCTTGACCCAAACGTATTTGTTCGGCTCGAGCCTGGGCTTCCGATGCTTTTAATTCTTCCAGAGTGGCAGCACTGGCTCTGGGGTGCATTTTGCCGAGCACTCCATGACCAGCTCCAGGTCCCTGAGCCACCTTATCGGAAGGCCCGGAGGCACAACCACTGATGCAGCAGGCAATCAAAATCAAAGAGCTGGTCAGGAAGAGTCGCATGTATCCCCTAGTTTGCGCGTTTCAGCAATGTACCGCGGACAACACCTTCGGTCCGTCCCGAGCCACCACTGGAGGTGCCGGTTCCGGTGCCTGCGCCGTAGTTGCTGCCATATGAAGCGGCTACTGGAGCGGCGGCGGCTGGTCTGGCGACTGAGCGCCTAGGGCCACCACCACCAAGATTACCGGCAGGATATGTGCCACCAATCTGCTCTTTGGGTTTCAACATTTTGCCCATCAAACGGTTGGTAGTGGTTGCATCTGCAAGTGAGCCGCGAGGACCAAGTCCGCGGGCTGGAATGTTGGTCGGTCCGTTGAAGCCGGACTTCGGTAGCGGCAATTGGTTGCCGTCATTGGCTGTCCGATAAGGTGCAGCACCAGGTCCGCCCAGTTGAACTGGAGCGCCGCCGCTGCCACCGGATGGTGTGTCGCCCAGAGCACCGGCACCGCCGCCGCCATAGCCACCGCCGCCGGCCTGTGGGCCTGGAGGCAAGTTGATCATCGGAGAAGATGACGGCGCTTCACGAAAGTCTTTAATGATCGGACGTTCGTCGAGAATTTGCATCTGTCTTGGTGAGCTGTAGAACTTGGTCTTATCAAGTTTGTTCTGCTGAATTTGGGGCTGGAAGCCGCCCTGCGCGTTGGCAGAAGTGCCGCTGATCACGGTCCCTAATAGAACTGTCAGGGCTAGTAATCCGTATCTCATAGTTGTCCTCATTATTGAATCTCCTTCGCCTAGCCAGTCCATTTATCGTCCCATTAAGGCGCCGCCGCCAACCATGTTCATACCTTGGTTGAGCCCTCGGTTGACTACGGCACCTACGCGCTTGCCCATTCTGCCTACGATTTTTCCACCTTTGCTTGGCGGTCTGCGGGATTTGAATTCATCATCCGGCAGTGAAAGATCCTGTGTGGCAGCTTGATTGATTTGAACGGGCATTGGTGCTTCGGGCTGAGAATCTCCACCATTTTTTCTATCATCGAGCTTAGGCTCGCGTCCGAGCTTCTTCAAGTCAGCAGGACTGGCACCGGAGTAAGCCGGTGGCTGGTTGGCTGCATCGGATCCAAAAGACTCTTCAAATGCGACTGGTTTGGATTTGGATGCGGCTTCACCGCATTTGTAGTAGCCCACTCCTTTCTTTTCTGGTGCAAATGAGCCTGGGGTTGCATGTCCATAATTTTGATGGAAACTGGAAACTTCGCCGCCGCCAGGTGCTGAACCACCACCACCACCGCCGCCTCCACCGCCTCCGCCACCACCACGTGGGGCGTTACCGGAAAAAGAGCCGGGCTCGAAGTGCGCATATCCTTGTTTCTTACCTTGGAACGGGTTGGGAGCAGCTCCGCCGCCACCGCCGCCACCGCCGCCACCACCTCGGTTGCCACCGCCGCCGCCGCCGCCACCACCGCCATTCGATGCCGAAGCATCAAATGTCATTGCAGTCGTGCTGTCGACGCCTGGTAGATCGAGGCGATCGGGAAGAGGTGGGAATCCGGCTGGTATTACCGGTTCGTCAGCCGGGATCGGCTGCAGTGAAATATCTGGTTTTGCCCGCTTGGGAGTCGGGCGATAAGCTGTCATTTGACCGCCGCCACCACCGCCGCCACCGCCACCCATGACCGGAATCACTTGCGGGCGAGTTGGAGTCGTATTGGCTGGATGCCGCATGCCTTGCTGATCTCCGACGTACTGATTATCGCCGGGTCCGTGTACCGATTTGCCCCAATTCACCGGAGGCAGTTGCGCAGACGCAGGCAACGTCGCGGATAGCACGGAGAAAACGACGAGTATCGCCGGAAGTTGTAATGAATAGGCTTTCACCTGGTTCCTCCTGGGAGTCCACCGAATCGAACGGAACTTGATTCGCTGGGCCTCTAATTATTTCTATGCCTTAGTAAGAGAACGCCGAAAACAAAATGCCCTAAATAGAAGAGTTATAAGCTACTTGAGATCAGTTTAACAATTTATTAGCCATTCTGCACCCCTCTGATTTGGGCACAGTTCGCCCGGGCAGCAGGCGAAGTTACCAATTTTTAATCTTTTCGGACCCAATTGTCAATATGAAGAGAATAATCGGCAACAAAAGTGTAAGCTAGCTAACATTTTCGACCAGAATATCGAGACCTAGGCAAAACCCCTCTTGTCATCTGGGCGAAAAAATTTAACATCGATAGAATGGATTATTAAGCACGACTATCGTGCATAGAGTTTTTGGGAGTCCAAGCGGAGAACGCGATAATGACTCGGCATGCCGATGATACACGTCCTATAAAAAAACGAAGTGGAAACAATTTGTTTCCTGTCTGCCTTGCAGCCACGCTGACCTTAATAGTGCTGACGGCTGACCCTGCCGACGCTGCCAAACGGCGGCGCTCCTCCGGTGCCACTTCTGGTGGTGGCGGCGGCGGTCCACTGGTTTTAACCACACCACCTCCGCGCAATCCGATGGAGCATAACAACCGCGGTGTAGAACTGGGTTCCAAGGGTCTGTGGAACGATGCCATTCGCGAACACGAAGAAGCACTCAACGCCGATCCGGAAAGTGAGATATTCCGAAGAAACCTTTCCAGTGCGCACCTTCACTATGCGGACTCACTTGCCTCCAAAAAGAAATGGTACGAAGCAATCGGCCATTATCGCGAAGCGCTTTACGCGGATCCAGCCAACTTACCAGCTGACTCGCATCTCGACAATTGTTTGAAGGCGATAGGCAAAAATCCGGACGACTATGCAGTTCGAGCGGGATTGGCTGACGAAGCCGATATCGCCGGCAACTACCCGGTCGCAATCGTCGAGTATCGCAAATGCGTAAAAATGAGCGACAGCGGTCCGAGCCGATTCCGACTCGCTCGCGTGCTTTATAAACAAGGCAAAGTCGTCGAAGCTTACGAAGAATTGCGAATCGCTATTAACAAGGAATGGAAAACAACCGAGAATAACGAACTGGCAAATTGCCACTGCCTGATGGGAGACATCCTCTGGGAAGTGACTATTAAAGCCAAAGAACAAGGACGCGGGCCGCTGTATTTAAAGCGACTTTCCAACGTCGGTATTTGTTATCGCCGAGCAGCAACGATCAACCCCAACAATACCGATGCGATCCGCGGCATCATTAACGCGGCTAAAGAAGCGGTCGCCATCAACGATTCATTCGATAACAATTTGATGCTCGGCAGCGGCTATTCTCTTGGCGGAGATTTCGAACGCGCCAAACAAAGTTACAACAAATGCTGGCAACTTAATCCAAACAGCCCGGTGCTGCACAAAGCTCGAACTTCATTCCACTTGATGGTGGTATCGTCCGCGATGGCGACACCAAAGCTTCTGCAAGAATCAACATTGAAGATCGAAAAAGAATTGGAAAAGCGACCTGATGATCCGGAACTTCTCTACATATATGGCAGAGGTCAGGAAGCGCTAAAAAGCAACGATCTGGCCTTGAGAGCATATGAGAAAGCGCGCTCGATCAATCCTCACGTCAATCCCGATTTGCTGGCTGGAATTGAGCGCATCACCGGACAATCACAGGGCGGTGAGCCAACTAAGGTTGCTTCCAAATCAGGACCGACTGGTGCGCCTGCCACTGCGGGCGGTGACGCCGGGGGAGGCGGCTCAGACGTAGCAAAACCACCGGCACCAAAAATCGATCCGAACGCTCCGGCACCTTCAAAAGTCAGCCCTCAAGCTTACGCCGCCATCGAAGGTCAAATTGCCTCCGGCGACAACAAGGGTGCTGAAACGGCATTGTCCGCCATCCTGGATAAATTCCCGGAGGAAGGACGTGCTTACTTATTGCGTGGTGGCATCAAAGAACAGACCGGTGATATGCCCGGAGCAGCCGTGGATTATCGCATGGGCAAATCATTTAAAGCCGCAGGAGCGGTGGATGCGCTGAAACAATTGGACGGCTCTCGATTCAACAAACAGATCAACGACGCCAAACAATTGATTCAAGCTGGAAATTTCGTAGAGAGCGCCAGCACTCTGAAGCAGATAACCAGAATGGCGCCGGACCTATCGACTCCGCACAGGCTACTTGCCGAGGCGCTCGATAAATTGGGTGAAAAGAAAGAGGCAGAACGAGAACGAAAGAAAGCAGATGATCTGGACAAAAAAGACTAACGGCTCCGGCCAAGATTACACAGAAATTGATTGCGATACGCAGGAAATAAAACCGCGTATCGTTTCGTCGCGTGTTTCGCAGCGAACATTATTAGGTTCTCTGCAAGCCTGGCGGCCACTAGTGGCGGTATCACTTTCAGCTTGTCTATTGATTGGACCGGCTGGCTTAAACCTCGGTGAAGCGACAGCCTTCGCCGCCACTCCAGTGAAGAAGAAAACCACGCCACCGGCGAAAACAAGCAAGGCTCCAACGCCGGCAAAACCAGCATTGAAACCGCTTGTGCCACCACCATTGTCGAATCAAACAGCCACACCGGAAGTCTCACCACCTTCGGCAGGATCGACTTCGACGACGCCAGCTCCTGCCGATTCAGCCGTACCGCCTTTATCTACGACCGGAACCTCAAGCACGTCGACAGAAGTGCCTGCCACCACAGGCGATGCCGCAACGCCTGCCGGCTCACTGACCGGTGCCGAAGAAAGTAAACCAAAAGAGAAATCCAAGAAATCTTCGCGTTCTCGCTCTCGATCAAAATCCAAAACAGAAGAAGCCACCGGCGACAAAGCAGCAAGCGACAAAGCGGCTGGAGACGCGGCTCAACCGGCCAATCCACTGGAAGCCAAACCGCTTGAAACCGCAACCCCAGGCGACAGTGGAAAACCAGCGGATTCGTTGAAAACGGAAGACTCGTCAAAAACTGACGCAACCGCGAAAACCGAAGAACCTAAAAAACGATCGTCCAGATCGCGTCGTTCCAAAACACCGAAGCCTGAAACTGAAACCGGCACCGCAAGCGCCAGTGGCACCGGAACTGGTACCGGGGCAGCAACAGAATCTGGTACAGCTACAGGCACCGGAATTGGTGCAGATAAAACTGGCACAGGAACAACTACCGGTTCAGACACAACGACGAGCACGGGCACAGGAGCCGGAACAGAAAGTGGCACCAGAACTGGTGCAGCAACTGCAACCGATTCTGAAGCAAAACCGAGTTCCAAATCGGGCTCCAAACGTTCAAAAAAATCAAAGTCTGACACTGACACCGCATCTGAAACCGACGACTCAAACCCTCCGAAATCCCGCTCAAGACGTTCCCGCAACTCCAAATCGGACACGGAAACAACGGCGAGCGAATCCGAGGAAAAATCCACATCTAAAGGAACGAAACGTTCCAGAGCCTCCAAGAAAAAAGTAGATGATACCGCCGACAGTGCCGCACCTGCGACCGACACCGTCACCGAATCGAAGCCGATCAGAAAGAAAAAAGACGCCGAGGCTCCGACCGCGGAATGGCAGCCTGACATCAAGCCTACTACGGACGACGACGTGAAACCGCCGACCACAACCGGCTCCGAAACCTCCTCTCCTGAAGACACAAAGGCAACCGAGAAACCAACAGCCACCGACGGCGGTGACAAGGCCGACGCCGGTGATGACGAACCGGTCAGACCACGAAAGAGAGTAACCGAAGTAGATCCGTCTGAATCGGACGAAATTGCACCACCAAAACGAAAGCGCGCCTCTTCACTTTCTGAAGCTGACGCCCTTATGTTGAAAGGAAAGTTCGAAGCGGCCGAAGACGCATATAGAGGATTGATTCCAGAAGATCAGGAAGGCGATGCTTACGCCGGTCTGGCTGTGGCTCTTGCGAAACAAAACTGGCCCAAGAAAGTTATCGAAGCCGAAAAAATCGTCAAGAAGGGTAAGGAGCAGTTTTCTGAAAACCCAAACATGATTGCAGCCGGCGCCTACGTTTCGTACATCCATTCCAAATCCGTTGCCTCACCGGCCAAACGCGACTTGTATCTGGAAGCGGCAGAGAATCTTTCGAAGCGCGCCATCAAAGACAGCCCTGACACGGTGATTGCTTTGCAGACACTGGGTCAGGTCAAGCTGGCACAAGATGATCCCGAAGCCGCCATCGCGCCTTTGAAAAAAGCGGCAAGAATGGCTGAAGATCCTTACACCAATACTTTGCTTGCCGAAGCGATGCTGAAAGTCGATCCACATGACGAAGACGCCAAGGCGTTGATCGACGAAGCGCTCGGAATGGACAGCAAGTTTCATGCGGCTAGATTGCAGAAGGCGAACTACCTGACTGCCAAAGGCAAACACGAAGAAGCTTTCACAGAATTGCACACGATACCGAAAGATCAGCGCGGTTCTGACTGGCAGCGCATCCAGGGTGATATCTACAAAGCGCAAGGTGACGGACCGTCGGCATTGGCGAGCTGGAAAGAAGCCAACCGCCTCGATCCCCGCAGCCCTGAACCATATAAAAATCTGGCGCACCACTACGCAGCCCGCGGTGACGGCGAATTGGCGATTGCAGAGATGCACAACGCGCTAGAGATTTTGCCCAACGATTTACGATTGCGCAGTGAGCTGGCGGAGTTGGCTCTGCGACAAGATAAGCTCGACGTCGCCGAAACCGAGTACCGAACAATTCTGGGCGTGAAAGACAGCGATCCGGCTTCCTTGCTTGGATTGTCCAGAGTTTATTTCAGAAAAGGTCGAAAAGAAGGGCAATATCCGCCGGATTTTGCCGAGCTGATGAATAAAGTCACGCAGATCGTCACTGAACAAAACGTGGCTGGTCATGTCGTGAAGAAAGGCGTCAAAAATCTGACAGACAACATCCAATTATCGGAAGCTGAAAAAGCTCTGTCAGAAGAGCGCCCGCGCTTCCGTGAAGCCCGACAGCTATTTTCGCAAGTCATAACCACGCACAAAGAGGAGCCTTACGAGCTGCTCACCTTGGGCGACCAGGCTTACCACGACGGCGATTTGAAATCCGCAGAAGAAGCTTTCGGCTATGCCAAGGAAATCAATGAAGTTGCACCAAGGGCGGAGCAGGGCATAAGCAAGATAGTAAATCAAAGAAACGAAGCTAAAAGACACACCGACCTGGCCAATGCCACCTGGAAGATTCCGGAGATTGCAATCGATCACTACAAACAGGCTCTGATTGCCGATCCTCAAAATTCGAACGCATATTATGGCTTGTACAAGCTTTACTTCCGGCTCAAAAAGGACGACAAGAAAGCGATCGACTACGCCCACACGTACCTGGAAGCCGCCGAGGATAACGATCCATTGAGAAGAGAAGTCGAAGACGACCTTTCACGAATGAATAAACGTGTACAGAATAGCAATCCGAAGTAAGATTGACTAAGCGGCATACGCAAAGCCGAGCAAGGAGACGAAAATGGATCTGAGCAAACTCAGAGGCGCAAAAGGAAATCCTGGCGAAATCGATCAATCGCCTCCGGCCAGCAACGGCGCGGGGGACAAGCGCGAGCTTCCGTCGAAAAGTCCGAAAAATCCAAAGAGCGTGACTGAGACCAATGCATACAAGCAAGGCAAAGCCGGCATTGGGCAATTTTGGTCCAATTACGTCCATTTGCTCTCCAACTACTTCTCTCGCATGAGTCGAAGCGATCAAGAACAACTGATCGTGCGCGGATGCCAGGTCGTCACCGTCGGTTGCGCAATCGTGCTGACCACATTTTTCTATCAATTCGTTCCATTACTAATTCGAGTTTTTACGTTGCCACTGTTCATCGTTGGTTCATGGTTCGTTGCCACAAAAGTAGTGAGCCCAATCATCATTGCGCAATTCGAAAACAAGCTGAATCCTCCTGACTAGAGGCTTCCTATGCGGTTGATCAAATGAAAAATACCGACACTAAAGAGCTCATAAAATATGTGGGCGGCGGTCTCATCGTGATCGTCGCTTTTGGAATTATGGCTCCGGGCCTCGTAAATTATTTGATGGGACTCGGGCGCGTATTCACTTTAATTGCTTCAATATTAGCAGCGGCCTTCTTGATCGTTTTCTTCTACCATCGATTGAAACCGAAGCAGAAAGAGCCTGAGCAATCGTTCGATCCACAGGATGACATTGAGTGATGAACAGAAAAAATCTTCTATTTTTGTCGACACTGATATTAGGATTGAGTGCCAGTGCGGCTCCCGTGCAAGCGCAAAAAGCCACGGATCCGGAAAAATTCTATCGAGCACCAAACTCGATTCACGGCAAGTCTGTGGTGATTCCGACTGGAGCCCACTTTGAAGGTCGAATGAACGAGACGATTAGTTCGAAGACCAGACAAGGGCAGCGGTTTTCGATCGAGATCACATCGCCGATATTGGCTAACGCAACCGACGTGATTATTCCAAGCGGCTCCAAAATCATGGGCGAAGTGGTCGAAGCGATTCCTTCAGGAAAGCAAGATCGGACCAAAAATAAATTCGGACAGAAGAATCCAAAGAAGACCGGCAAATTGCGCACGCAGTTGACTTCCATCGTAACGCCTGATGGGCTGTCATATCCGATAGTGGCAACCATCATGCACGACTACACTAAAAACGGTCAGTACGATCGACCGAATAAAGAACTGGGCTCGGCTAACATGGGTTACGTCGGCAGTCAAACCAGCTTCGATGCGGTGCAAAGCGGTTTCGATACACGAGCCGGGGGCAACCGTGGTCCCAAAGTGGTCGGGAAACGTGAGTTCATGCGCGATCCGATTATGGGAATGCCAGGACAAAAATCGTCTGTCTATGGAACGCCTATCATTCGCTCCATTCAGAAGAAAGGGCACGAAATTTATATCTACAGCGGGTCACCATTGACGGTGCATCTCGATGCGCCTTTGAAAATGAGTATCGCACCGGGTAAGGGCGCGCTTTCAATCGACCTTGATCCGGTGCAGCCATCGATGGAACAAGGCGCCAACACCAAAGACTTCCGCCGCTTCCAACCGGTACGTCGCCAGGAAGAAGTTGCAGAAGAAGAACAGCCGCCACCACAAGCAGTGGCACCACAACAACCAGTGGCGCCGGATCCTGAAGAAGGCGTGCCGGCATTTCTGCGCAAGAAAAAATCGTTTAGCAATAGCGGTGGTTTCTCATCACCACAAGGACAAGCGCCACAGTTCTCCGCGCCACAAGGCGGAGTGCCACCACAACAAGGCGCCGTCGCTCCTTCTCAAAATCCCGGCGAATCGTTCTAAATCGGATAACCAGAGCAACAGTCTGCAATCGTGAAGAATGTCCGGGCTGATTGGCGGCGCGGCTTGCCGCCCGGACGGCTTCGATGTAGACTGACGGGCACTCGGTGCAGGAGGCGACATGAGCGACAGCAGTCCGGACAGGAAGCTCCCCTTTGTCCTCGGGATCACAGGCGCAAGCGGCGTAATCTATGGATTGCGCATGCTGCAATATTTGCTGAGCATCGAACAACCGGTCGAACTGGTTTTATCGAAAGCCGCTCTGCGAGTAATGAAAGAAGAACACGATTTGATCGTTCCCGACAACGGGATCAAAGAAATCTTGCGCTACCTCGAGTTGCCGGACAATGCGCCGGTTAAGCATCACAATTTGATGGATTACGGCGCTTCTGTTTCCAGCGGTTCGTATAAAACTTTGGGCATGGCGATTCTGCCGTGCAGCATTGGAACACTCGGCGCATTGGCAAACGGACTGACGGAAAACCTCGTCCATCGCGCAGCAGCTGTGTGTTTAAAAGAACGTCGCAAACTGGTCGTAGTGATTCGAGAAATGCCGTTCGGTCACATCCAATTGAAAAACATGGTGGCACTATCGGAAGCAGGCGCAATAGTTTCCTGTGCCAGCCCCGGTTTCTATCATCGTCCAGAATCAGTTTCAGACCAAATCGATTTCGTCGTCGGACGCGTGCTCGATCAGTTCGACTTCGACAACAGTTTATTCAAACGATGGAAGCAAGACGCAACACCAATCTTCGGCGTCGATGCAAAACGTGAAAGCGCGAAAACCTGAGTTCCAATCGCCGGTCTGTTCAAATCACATCATTCACACACCGATTCAAAGAAACAAAAACAAAACAATGAGCGAATACACTTTTCCTGTCGGTAAAATCGTCGGCTTCATCGGACTAAAGGGCGACATGAAGATCCGCCCGGAGACTAACAATCCGGAGCTCCTCCTGGACATCGATGACGTCGAAGTTTTGCGCGGCGGTCAGCGACAGAAGTTTGAAGTCACCCAGATCAAACTGGAAAAGCGCATGTTGATTCTCAAACTCAAAGGTTTTATCGATCGCACTTCAGTGGAACACTTCATGGATTCACTGGTTTTCACGACCAGAGAACAATTGAACGAACTCGATGAAGAAGAGTGGTGGGTCGATGATTTAGTCGGACTTCCCGTTTTTACTCCGGACGGCAATCAAGTTGGCACCGTCAATGGTATCACTGGTGCAAACGGTGAATTGTTGGAAGTAAAAAGTCTGAAAAGCGAAGGCACCATGTTGATACCGTTTGTCAAAGCACTGGTTCCAGTGGTCGACATGAAAGCCCGGCGCATCGAAGTTGTGGACTTGCCGGGATTGCTAGAACCAAGCTAGTAAGCCATTTTCAGACGTACGCCAGGACCAAGTAATAATCCCTTAACTTTGGCTTATATGCACTGTTCGTTACTTGATTACCAGCCCAATATCCATTACCTTTATATTGATTGTATTCGTTTCTGAAATATCAACGGCGTCTTCCGCGGGTGTATGTAGAGTGATTCAGACAGCAGCGTGTGTGCTTCTGTCTGGCGATTTCGTGTGCTCAATGTCAGCTTGCGACGACAGTAGCAACGAGTAACGCAATCGAAGTCTCAGAGCGCTCCGGAGTCTATTTCATCTGCTCCAATTTTGCTGGCGAGGCATAAAGCTAAATGGTTACGTCCACTCAATCACTGCCCCTGTTAACACCAATTTCCGTTGAGGATCTGACAGACCTCAGCATCCATCTGCCGACGTTGAAAGTCGTCTCTTACAGCGGACCGGGAAACACAGGCGGAGTCGCATCCAGCCTCGAACCGATCGTCAAACGTCTGGGCACCAAAGTGCATTGGTTTTCGGTTGAAAACGAAACCAGCAATAACCTTGCATTCGAACCGTCGGCTGCCAATGCGTACGCTCCTTCCAACAACGCCTTCCAGTTTTACTCGACCAGTGTGGGCGAGCGATTACTCCAGGGCCACAAGCGTTTCTCCGCCAGATATCTTTGGCCGTTGCTTCACGGCATGAACAGTCACATCGAATTCGATCCGGAAGATTGGAAGGCTTACAAACAAGTCTGCGCGCGGGTCGCGTCCGAGTGCCAGTCAGTCCTTTCAGAAAGTTTCCCGACACTCTGCTGGTTGCACGACTACCAACTGGCGTTGTGCTCACCATTGATCGCAGCCGAGCGCGGCATGATTGTTTGCCAGTTCTGGCATGTGCCCTGGCCTGAAGCCGGCATCATGGCTCACGAGCCTGTGGCAAGAGAACTGGTTACTGCGCTTATGTGCAACCGACTATTAGGTTTCCACACTGCCGAATACGCTCACAATTTTCTGCAGACCGTCGAAGCGTTGATGCCGACCGCTCACGTTGATTATTTGAAATTGACCGTGAGTTACAACGGCAGTCGCACCCAAGTAACCGTGATGCCACTGGGAATCGATGTGACCAGATGGCACAAACTGGCGACAATGTCGCGGCCAATGGCTGAGGCGTTGCCGGTCAAACATCGGTTGGCCAATCAGATTCTTCTGGGCGTCGATCGCCTCGATTACACCAAAGGCGTTTTCGAGAAGCTCAATGGTTTGGAACACTACCTATCTAATGCAAAAGATATGCACCGTCGTTTTCACTACGTGCAGATTTCGCAGCCGGCACATTCCAACGAACCGAGTTTCAGTCAATACTCAGCGAAAGTCGCAGCAAAGATAGATTCGATTAACAGCCGTTTTGAAATTGATGGGTGGAAACCAATTGTGCATATTCAAGCGCAATTGAGCGCGAAAGAATTGGCAGCCTGGTATCAGGCGGCTGACGTGATGACTATCAATTCAATGCGCGATGGTCTCAACTTGATCGCCAAAGAATACGTTGCCTGTCGGCTGGACGAGCAAGGCGTTTTGATCTTGAGCGAACGTGCCGGGTGTTCCGCAGAACTGAGCCAAGGTGCATTGATGGTCGATCCATCTTCAGAAAGCGCCTTTGCTGATGCTCTTTCCAGAGCACTCTCAATGGGAGTCGAGGAAAAGCGCAGACGGATGACCAGCATGCGGCACGTAATTGGTTGGAACCAACTCCATGACTGGGCGCTCGGGTTCCTCCGCCAGGCGTTGGTTTAAAGCCACAAGTTTCAGTCTAAAAACGTCCGGATCCAACCAATCCAACCCGGACGAAATCCAACAATAGCAATTGAATGCGGGCGATCGATCACCTGCTTGATGTAGTGCTCACCCACCGGACTTGTTTCCAAACCCTGCTGGGGTGGGCATTCTATCGATTGGGACCAGTCGATGGTGTCCTGACGAACACCTGTCACCCGCACAACAATCAACTGTATGGGTAATTGCTGTTAACGCCGGAAATAGCGATAGTGGAAGAGTAAGCAGTTTTTCCGTCGAAAAAAGAGACCACCGGCTTATGTTAACCGCCAACTACGAACAGACCAGCCCATTAGATTCGAATTCATCGGTCGTCAAAGTAATTATCGTCGAGGACCATGACCTGGTCAGGCTTTCCGTCAAGCTATCGCTCGAAAGCACTGGTCGCATCCAGGTCCTCGGTGAAGCCACGACAGGCACGGCCGGCATAGAACTGGCGCGTCACTCTGATGCCCAGGTCGTCATCATGGACATCGGACTCCCTGATCTGGACGGCATCGAAGCCACTCGTCAGATCAAAGAATCGACCGACAAGAAAGTGATTATGCTGACCAGCCATGCCGACGAAAAATCGATCTTGTCCGCATTGAAAGCTGGCGCCGATGGTTTCATATTAAAAGATACAAAAACCGAAGACTTAGTATCTGCTCTTTGTGCAGTCGCCGACGGCGCCGCCTGGTTGGAAGATTCCATTGCACGAAAAGTGGCGACGTCACTCTTTCCACGTAGCGCCGCGAAGTGCGTGCTCACCGATAAAGAGCTAAAAATAATGGCAATGGTCACAAGTGGTTCGACCATGGTGGAAACGGCACGAGACCTCCAGCTGTCTGTGCCTGACGTGCACGATCAGTTAACCAGGGCGCTGAAAAAAACTGCTCTAAGAAAAGATGAGGACACGGCCACTTCGGACATGCTTGTTGCTGTCAAAGATGATGAATTCGAAGCGGCGCTGATTTGCAAGAAATGCTATTTGCACATCGCAGGCGATCTGGAATTCTGCCCGGAAGACGGAACGGCTCTCACTCCCGATCCGCTGATCGGCTCGGTGCTCACCGATCGCTACACGATTCTTTCTTTGATTGGCACCGGCGGTAATGGTGCGGTCTACAAAGCAAAACATCGATACACTGCCAAAACTGTCGCGGTCAAAGTTCTCCACAGCGACCTTTCGCAATCCACCGAACTTGTAAATCGTTTCAGACAAGAAGCGATTGCCATAGCCAATTTAGACCATCCTAATCTCGTTTCAGTTATCGATTTCGGAATGACTACAGATGGCACCACTTTCATGGTGATGGATTATCTTGAAGGGAAAAGTCTGGTCACCAAGATACGCGAAGACGGACCAATGGACTATCGCAAGGCGGTTCCGATCTTCATGGAAGTCTGCAAAGGTGTGGAGCGTGCTCACGAAGCCGGCATCGTTCACCGAGATTTGAAACCAGGAAACGTGCATGTTTGCTCGCAAGAGCAAAAAGGCGGCTTAGTGAAAGTACTCGACTTCGGACTGGCAAAAGTTTTCGGCGAAAATAATGTCGTCATGACTGTGCCTGGCGAAGTTTTTGGATCCCCTGCATACATGAGCCCCGAACAATGTCGTGGGCAGAAACTTGACAAGAGAACTGACGTCTATTCGATGGGTTGTCTCATGTATCAAGTTCTCTCCGGAGAAACTGTCTTCACTGCGCAAAGCGCAACGGAAGTTATGTATCACCAGATCTACACCCAACCAAAACCTTTTAGTGAAATCGCTCCTGGGTTGAATATACCGCTTCTGATCGAGATGGTCGTGATGAAGTGCCTGGCCAAGAGCGAGTCAAAGCGTTATCAAACGATGGAAGATCTCCATCGTGCACTACGCATGTGTGCCGTATAGGAGGCATATGATCAATCATTCTGCATCTCATTTTAAAGAGCCTATTTCAATGAACGATCCGAACAGCAGACCCACGCCATTGATGGAAATGGCGGACCTGGCTCGCGCATTCAGCCTCACCCTAGTCGACTCGATCAAAGAGATCGAGGAAGTGCTTGAACAGCGATCTAATCCGGAAGAGCATCTAGAGTTGCTGGCCAAGGCCATTCACATCTCGCATAAAATTCGCGGCTGTGCCGGGACTCTAGGTCTTGACACCACCAGCCGTGCCTTTGGCGCCCTCGAGGATCAACTAAACCTGATCTCTGTGCACGGACTGGAGAGAACGCCTGAAGCGATGACCGCGCTTCTCAGCACAATCACACTTTGCAAAACTCTTGTACGCATCGAACAAAATGAATCACTGATCACAGGCGAGACGCCTGTATTTCGGATCGCGCCGATCATGACAGCCGGGGCGCGAATGGAAGACATCGAGAAATTGGTCGATGAAAGCGGGCAATTGATCATGTTGATCGAGGATGACTCGTTTTACATCGGCATCGTGCAGGCAGTTTTGAGCAGCGATACCAATTTCAACAACGGTCTCTTAAGCGCCCGATCGTTAGAGGAGGCTGCTCAGCTCCTGGCTGATTGCGAGCCTGACATCATCCTGCTTGACTTATCGTTGCCCGATAGTGACGGTCTTGAGTCCTTCCACCGCATTCAGAAGCTGGCACCGGATGTGCCTATCCTAATTTTGACAGCAGTAGACAACACGCCGCTTGCCGATGAATTGGTCGCGTGTGGTGCCCAGACTACTTAGTCAAAAGTAGAATCTCTCCCGATGCGTTGAATCGTTGCATCCGTTATTCGATCACTCGTTTTAAAGCGGAGAAGTCGATGATGCGCCTTCGCACACTAGAAGATTTCAACGCATCACTCGCTCATGACTTGCGCGTTCCCGTACAAGGCGCTGACCGGATCTTGCAGCATATTCTCGCCGGTCAAATCGGTGAACTCTCTCCGGAGTTAAAGCACACACTGGAAGTTCTGAACGAATCAAACAAAGGCTTGCTCGAGCGACTGAACAAATTATTGAATCTCTACAGAGTGGAATTTGGATCAGTTGATCTAAGTTGGCAACAAATTGCCCTCGCGCCATTTGTCAGAGAAACACTGGAGGAATTCACGACCAGCATCGAAGAGCATCAGCTCACCGTGAAAGTCTACGAAGAGAACGATCGATCGATTGCGATCACAGATCCGACATTGCTTCGAGAAGTAATTCGCGAATTGTTAACGAACGCCATTAAGTTTGCCACCGCAGGTGACACCATAGAAATCAGGTTGCAACGATTGGCGACTAAGGCTGTTCTGCGAATATCTAATCACGGGATTCAGATCAAACCGGACGACAAGCGCGACTTGTTCAAAAAATTCTGGAGAGGCACACCTGGCGAAAGCTACGTCGCCACTAGCGGACTCGGTCTCTACTACTGCGAGAAAGTGATGAATTTGTTGGACGGCTCGATCGGTTGCCGTAGCAATCCGAATCTCACAACTTTCACGGTGCGGCTGCCGGCATCACAAGCAGACATCATCTAGCCGCCCGAACGATTGATATCTGTGATCACTCTTGTGCTCCAAACTAGTTGATGCAGACATGGTCACCAGCCGCTCAGTGGCTTGAAGAATCGAAGTCAAACCAAGTTAGTGCGTACCGCTTTAACTGCCGCTTCTGTTCGATCGGACACATCGAGCTTTTCCAGAATATGTTTGATGTGAGTTTTCACAGTGATAGGACTAATAAACAATCGCGCCGCAATTTGCTTATTAGACAAGCCGTCGACGAGCAGCCCAAGGACTTCGAGCTCACGCGGCGACAACGGCAGACGATCGGGTTCTGAGTAAGGCATTGTTTGGTTTTCTATGATTACGATGACTGACTATCAATTGCCAGCATCATGGATGCAGCTCGGATGCGATTCATCGACGATGGTTTGCCAGGAGCGAAAACGCATCCTCGCCTATCAATAGAACTGTTGTAAACGAACTTCCAGGAAAGATAGCAATCAAAACGACCACAATTAAATTGCGGGTTATCGCTTTGCACCACTTTCATCCGCAGTAAGCCAAGGATTTAAGTGACAAACTCATTTTACACGAGATTGTTTCTTACAGCCTTCACAGCAGCGTCAGTGCGGTCGGCGGCGGCCAATTTTTCCATTATATGGCGAATGTGCGTCTTTACTGTGTCGGGGCTGATAAACAGCCGCTCGGCAATCTTCTTGTTTGATAGACCTTCGACAAGCAGTGCGAGTACTTCCAATTCCCTGGGTGATACCACATCCGCGTCAAGTCGCGGTCCGTCGTCAGGCGCAAACGATTGCGTGTAACCCTCTTGCGATGAAAGTTCTATCTTTGGAAGGTTCGGCTTCACTTTGGTATTCATGAGATGCGCTGCGACACGAGCATCCAGCCAAACGTCACCACTGGCAACAGATTGAATCGCCGTCCTCAATCTTTCGCTGTCGACGTCTTTCAAACAATATCCTGTCGCTCCAGCTGAAAGCGCGGCGGAAATATCGCGACTATCACTATGCGAAGTGAGTACGATCACTTTGACCTGCGGATTTTCCTTCCGTATTGCTTTCGTTGCTTCAATGCCGTCCAGTAGAGGCATTCCAAGATCCATAATAATAAGATCGGGCTTGTGCAGGGTGGCCAGTTCTATGGCTTCATATCCGGTGGCAGCCTCACCAATCAGCTCGACTTCGTTCCATTCTGACATTAATAGACGCAGCCCGATCCGGAAGAGCTGATGATCCTCGGCAATTAATAGTCTGAGTTTCGGACTCATGTTTTCTCCGCGGTGCACAGGCCGCGGTTATCTGTCTTATTTCGACAAGCCAACCAGGGGATGGGATGGGATTCCTACAACTCGTACAACTCAAATAGCACAGGCAATATTTTGATGGCGAATATTTTGATGCCTACTTACCAGTTTAAAGAAGCAGAGCGAATATACGAATCCCCCAATTGGGTGATTGATTTTTCTTACCATTTAAGCAGGTCAAATTTGTTCATATCAACTGTCGACGTATTGCGGTAGACGGAAAGCACAATAGCGAGGCCTACTGCGGCTTCTGCGGCGGCGACCGTAAGAATGAAAATTGCGAAGAGCTGACCTTTCACTTCTGCCGGATCGATAAATTTAGCAAACGCGATCAAATTTATGTTCACGGCGTTCAACATTAGTTCAATTGACATCAAGACTCTAACTGCGTTGCGCGATTTGACCATGCCGTACATGCCGATGGCAAATAGCAGCGCGCTCAAACTGAGATAACGCACGAGTGTGTCTTGCGTTGCTGTTAAGGCGACGAAAATACCGACTGCACCACTGGCGATGATAAACGGAGAACGCGCTCCCATGCTGATGGCGACTACACCGCCTACAATCGCGACCGCGAAGATCCACAGATCGAGAAAGTTGGTCATTGCCCAATCTGTCGTTTTGCCATTGCTTAACAGCCCTAGGAAACCGCAGACGCAAACAAAAAGAATGCCTGCGTAAGCAACATTGACCATAATCGGGTTCTTTTGGACTTGAAGTGACATGCTCTCTCCTTGGCGATTAAGCGAAAAATTTACTCGTCGATTCCAATTTCAATTACCGGTGTCGGGCGTTCTGCCTTAGCCAGCATGATGGCACCGATCAGAGCTGCCAGCAAAAGTACGGAAGCGAATTCAAAAGGTAGTGAGTAAGTTGTGGTCAGTGCCGTACCTAAGACTCTGACATTGTCAGGCGAAACTTGTTCGCCTGAAGCGATCCAACTTTCCGATCGAATGGCGGTGTAAATCGTGAAGAATGAAAGAATGCCGACAAACGCCGGACCGATCAATCTCAAGCGTTGGAACGGAGAAATTGGTGAACCATCTTTCGAGACTGGCTCGTTCTCATAGCTCGTATCCTTTTCAGAACGAGGGTTCGTCAACATGAGCGCGATTACGACAACCAGAGTGATACCGACTGCGTAAATCATCACTTGAGCAAGTGCGAGAAACTGCGCTTGCAGCAGGAGAAATAAACCAGAGATGGCACCGAATACTCCGATCAAAATGAAACCGCTGCGGATTACGTTTCTATCGGAGATCACACCGACCGACATGATAATGGCGAATATTGAGATCAAGTAGAACAAGGCGGTCTCGGCGGCCGCGTTACTAACGTAATCGTGCAACATCATGTACTGTTCCATGATTAACCTTCCTTGTTCTCAGCGTTGCCTTCGGACTTTGTCTCTTCTGCTTTCTTTTCTTCAGCTTTCACTTCAGGCGTCGCATCGGTTTTAGCGGCGGTATCACCTGTAGTGCCAGAAGTTTTTTCAGCTGATGGTTCAGTTTCAGGTTTCGCGCCCGGAGTTGCGGCGTCGGCTGGTTTTTCGGCGGCGGCAGCGGCTTCCGGTTTCGCAGCAGGGCCAGCAGGAGCAGCGTCTTCAGGTTTGGCAGCAGCGGCTGGAGCGGCGCCTTCGGCTTTGGCGGCAGCAGGTGCAGCAGGGGCGGCACCGGCAGCTGGAGCAGCTTTGGCGGCGGCAGGTCCACCGGCAGGAGCAGCTTTAGCACCAGCAGCACCAGCGGCAGCAGGAGCGGCGCCGGCTGCAGGAGCAGCACCAGGAGCCGGTTTCACTGGTTTTGGTTTGGGCTTCGGAATTTCTTTTTTGTCGAAGTAGTAGGTCGACTCGTCTTGCGTCAGCGTCAAGCGCTTGATGTCATAAACCAGCGATTCGCGCGTGTAGTCTGACATTTCAAAATCGTTTGTATTGATGATGCAAGTGGTCGGACAAACTTCGGTGCACAATCCGCAGAACATGCAAAGTCCGTGGTCGATTTTGAAATCGATCAGTTCGAGCTTGTTGGTTTCCGGACTCTTGTGAGCGGTAATCTCGATGCACTTGTCGGGGCAAACACGTTCGCACTGTCGGCACGAGATGCAGAGGTGCTCTCCGGTATCCGGATTAACAGCCAGTGCCAATCGTCCACGAAAGTGAGGAGCGATTTGCGAAACCGTATCGGGATAGAGCTTCGTGATTGGTTCTCTGAACGAGTGCATCAACACCGTTCTCAATCCTTCACTTATCCGCTTGAAGCTGTGTACAGCTCGACCGATTATATTAGTACCCATGACTTACCACCAGAACGCGAGCGAAGACTACCAGAAGAAATGCGATAAGAGACAGTGGCACCAGCCGTTTCCAACCGAAGTCCATGAGTTGGTCGATGCGGAAGCGAGGCAGAGTACCGCGAATCAGAATTGCAAAAAACACCAGTGAATAAACTTTGATTATCACCCAGATTGCCGCCCAGAATGTGTCCGGATCAACCAATCGCATGTCGTTGATCAAGAATGACAAGGCACTGCCGAGACCAGCTTGAATACCTGCCAGAGGCAGCTGGTCGAGGAACCATTGAGGGAACGGATTATCGCCGCCACCGAAGAACATAACGGTTGCGATGCACGAAACTATAAACAGGTTGGTGAATTCCGCCAGGAAAAAGATGGCGAATTTCATGCCACTATATTCGGTGTTATATCCGGATACCAGTTCACTTTCCGCTTCCGGCAAGTCGAACGGGATACGGTTGATTTCAGCGCAGGCACCGGTGAGATAAAGACCGAGCAGAATGTGTGAGCAGAAGATCAAAACAATCGCTGCGACAAACGACGCCGCACCGTAAGGATAGAATGCTTGAATGACCGGAGCCCAATCCTGATTTTTGAGCGCCGTCGCGATTGCCGCATCTAAACCGCGTAGAGCACCACCGCCGAGGATATTCCAGTTCAAAAATCCGCCGTCTTGTTGTTGAGCAATTTTGACGACATCAAGAGTTCCTGCCATCAAACAGACTGTGACCAGTGAAAGCACCAGAGGAATTTCATAACTGATGGCTTGCGCTGCGGCACGCAGTCCGCCGACCAATGAGTATTTGTTGTTGCTCGACCAACCTGCCATCACCAGTGCTACCAGTGGAATGGATGCGGAAGCTAGAACAAAAAATATTCCGGTTGGTAAGTTGGTGATTGCAAACAAGGGATGATTGTTTGTAATAGCGGCAAGAATAGGAAGAATGCCGATGATCGAAGGTGCGAAGAAAACGATTGGTGCCAGAGTAAATATGACAGCGTCGGCACCACGAGGAGTGATGTCTTCTTTTAACAAAAGTTTGACTGCGTCTGCTGCCGTTTGCAGCAGCCCATCCGGACCGACTCTGTTAGGCCCCATGCGGACCGTAAAAAGCGCCAGGGCTCGGCGTTCGTACAGCACCATGAACATCGCGTTGAGTGGAATGAAAACGAGGACAGAAAGAATCGGCGTAGCAGTTCGCAGGATGTCGGCTACCAGAGCCAGTTCAGGTCCCGGGTTTTGTCCTTCGATAATCATCGGAAGAAACACACCGACTGCCCAGCTTACAGCCCAGACGGGCAGGAAGATTGCGCAAATCCAGAATGCGATTATGAATGCGAGTTTGCCGATTTCAGGTGCGTTGGGAATCATTTATCCGGGTGTCCTTCCTCTTCCTCAGACAGTTTTCGAAATTCGATCTAGCGATCGACGTCGGGCAAAATCACGTCCACTGATCCGAAGATCGCCATGATGTCGGCAATCGGATGACCAATGAGCAGCTCGCCGACAACGGCGAGATTGCAGAAGGAAGGATTGCGCCATCTAAATCTGTACGCTTTATCCGAACCATCCGAAATAATGTAGCAACCTAAAATGCCGCGAGGCGATTCGATCGCGGAGAAGCCTTCGCCTGCTTTGACGCGCATCCCGGCGATTTGCTTCTTGCCCATGATCGGACCTTCGGTGATCATGTCGAGGCATTGCTCGATAATTCTGGTCGACTCTCGCATCTCGCGAATCCGCAGGATATAACGATCCCAGGTGTCACCACCTTCGGGTTTATCGAGTGTGTGAACCTGGAAATCGATCTTTGGATAAACCGAATAAGGACTGGTCTTTCGCAAATCAAGCGGGTTTCCGGAGGCGCGCAATGTGGGTCCTGTGACACCAAAGTCCATTGCCAAATCGAGAGGCAAAATTCCAATGCCTTTTGTTCTCTTTAAAAAGATTGGATTATCGGTGACGATTGATTCGTACTCTGTTACTCGATCCGGAAATTCTTTGCAGAAGGCACGCACTCGTGAAAACCATTCTGGTTTTGGATCGCGCTGTACGCCGCCGATTCTGATGTAGTTAAACATCATTCGTTGGCCGGCTATCTCTTCGAACAAGTCGAGTAATTTTTCGCGTTCGCGAAATGGATAGAAAGGAAATCCGAACATGGCACCAAGGTCGATCAGGTAAGTGCCAAGCCAGAGCAAGTGGGACGAGATGCGGTTCATCTCAGACACCATCACTCTTAACCACTCAGCCCGTTCTGGTACTACGAGGTCTTCGAGATTTTCAGCAGCGCGCGACATCGCCCATGAAGTGAACATGCCGGAAAGATAATCGACTCGGTCGATCAACGCCTGATATTGAAACCATGTGCGGTTTTGTCCTTGCCATTCTTGTGCTCTGTGCAAGTGACCGATCACTGCTTCGGCATGGCGAACCCTTTCACCATCAAGCGTCAAAACCATTCTCAACACACCGTGAGTCGCAGGATGCTGCGGACCCATGTTGATTATCATGTCCTCGGTTTTGAGCGGTTTGCTTGCTGTGATGTCTGATACCATTTTGAGCCTCGTCTAGAGAGAACTAGCGGAAAGAACCTGGAGCCTTGTCATTTAACGCGTCTATCGGTTGGACGTAATCGCGACGCAGAGGATGGCCGTCCCAATCCCATGTGTTCAAAATCCGCCTGAGATAAGGATGTCCGAGATATCTGATGCCGACGAGATCGTATGTTTCGCGCTCGTGCCAGTTGGCGGCTTTCCAGAAGCGAGAGAGACTTGGCACCATCGGTAGTTGGCCTTCTTCTACTTCGGTTTTCTTGACGCGAACTTTGATCACCAGTTGATTCAGGTTGTTGTAGGACCAGAGGTGATAAACCGAATCGAACGTCTCTTTCGAGTCGACGCCGGTGATTGTCAAAAGCAAATTGAGCTTGGTTTCATCGGAGCTGCGCAAGAGCTTCAAAACTTTTTGAATGTGCTCAGGCGTGACTACGATGCATTCCACTCCGCCGGCATGATCGTCAAGACGCTCAGTGGTGATGCCGTGATCGGCAAGAAACGGACCAAACACTGCCGGCTTTTGTGGTGGCGGCGGTGGTGGTGCGGCGGCTGGCTTTGCTCCGGCTGGACCACCGGGAGCTGCTGGTTTTGCACCTGCCGGTCCTGCGGCTGCTGGAGCCGGTTTTGCTCCGGTCGGACCGGGAGCGGCTGGCGCTGGTGCCTTGGCTGCAGCGGCGGCCGGAGCCGTTTTTGCAGCTTCGGAAGCTCCGTCTAATGGTTTTGCAGCAGCATCAGCGGCCGGCTTAGCAGCTTGATCTGCTGGTTTTGGCGGATTGTCTTCTTTCGGCTTTTCCGGAGTTTCGTCAGTCATGGTCTTTCCTATTTATTCAACTCAGGGGACTTCTGCGAAATATCGATGCGAGCTCCGTCCATTTGGCTTGCCGTTTCACCGACTAGAGCAACATGAGTGTCGTACGCCACTTCGTCGACCAGATCTTCCATCGGCAATCCTGAATCGTAGTCGACATAGCGAACGGCACGCTGAGCGTACTTCCGCATTTTGCGACTGGCGTAATTTTCAGTGCGGATTTTGCGTTGCAGTTTCAACAGCGCATCGAGAATGGCTTCCGGACGGGGTGGGCAGCCGGGCAAATAAACATCGACTGGAATAATCCGGTCAACGCCCTGAACGACTGAATAAGAATCGTTGAACATACCGCCTGTGATCGTGCAGGCTCCCATCGCGATTACGTACTTCGGCTCAGGGAGCTGTTCGTACAGAGTGATGAGAGCAGACGCCATTTTTCTAGTGATGGTGCCGGCCGTGAGAATCAAGTCTGCCTGTCGAGGCGTGGCGCGAAATACTTCGGAGCCGAAACGCGAAATATCGAAGCGCGACATGCCGACGCTCATCATCTCGATGGCGCAGCAGGAGGTTCCAAAGGTGAGCGGCCAAACCGAATTCGATCTTGCCAGGTTGGCTATCGGCGAGATGATATCGGACAGCGCCTTAGTCATAGTGTCGACATCAGTCAAAGTGATTGTGTCGCGAAGCTCCTCAGGTACCGGGAGCGAGAATGATGATATTGATCTTGGTTCGTCAGACATTTTTAGTTCTCCCATTCCAAAGCGCCCTTTTTCCATGCATAAGCCAGGCCGACCGCCAGGATTGTGAGGAAAATGAGCATTTCGACCGGTCCGAGCCATAGCGCTTCGTCCCCGGAAACTATCGACGGCAAAGTATCCGTTGCCAGAGCCCAGGGGATGATGAAGATGATCTCGATGTCGAACAGTATAAATAGGAGCGCGTAAAGGTAGTACCTGATTTCGAATTGAATCAGCGCCTCTTGAAGAGGTTTCATACCGCATTCATACGGTTGGTTCTTCATCGCGTTTGGTTGGTGATAGCCCAACACATTCTGCAAAATCCAGGCGAGGAGTATCATTCCCAGCGCCGGAAGGGCAAAACCAGCGAATACGAAAATAACTATTTGAGTAAGCTGAAGCTCGTACATAGATTTCCTAAAACACCATTCGAAGCCGTTTCTTCACGGGATCATTGTAACTAATTCGTTCATGCCAACGCACTAAAGCAGCGCATTATCAAGAAGTATTACTAGTTAGAAACAACTGCTAAGGATAGCAGGATAGCTTCAAAACAGGCATGAGCACTAAATGATAGGCACGTAAGGATCGGCAGGCGATCGTCAGCAATCGCGCTTCTTACCGATGTCTTAATTGGTTTACAGCCAAAGTCTTATTCGTTTACCGAAACTAATGGAGTTGCCAATCAATACTTAGGACCGCCGAACTTAGAACCGCCGATGACTGATCGAATGCCGCCCGACATCTTTGGAGAGCTGCCGTCGGCATCGTTCAAAACTGTCACCCGGCTTCCCAGACTTATTTTTTTGCCACTTATCAAGCCTGCGATCCGCGCAGTTCAAGCGCGATAGAGTCACAGTCGCAAGATTATTGAACTTTAGCTTTTATGCAGATTTCAGGTTCATGATTTTTATCGTAGAAGCTCTAGAAATATTGTTTTACAAAGGGGTGCAAAGAGGCCAGACCGTTTTACACTGCAAAATAGATAGCGTTATAAAGTGGGAACTCCGAAATTGAAGAATGGCATTTCATTGAGTACAGTAGCTACATGCGTTTTGCCTGGTGAGAGCACAGCGCCGATTCAGACGTTAAGCGCACGACGTTTGAAAGAGTTGGACGAACTCCTCAAAAAGCTCCACGTCAGCTGCGGTCGCATGGTTCTAATTAATGAGGCGGTCACGCACACCTCATATTCAGCCGAACACCCTGGCACCCCCGACTTCGAACGCCTGGAATTTTTCGGCGACGCGGTCCTCAAATTTGTAATCAGCGAGTATCTAATGGATCGCTTTCCTGATTACAACGAAGGCGAACTTACAGAAATTAGAGCAGTCCTTGTGAGCGACAAAACGCTTGGAGAGATTGCCAGACAAATCGGTCTCGATCGCTACATCTTGCTTGGACGTCAAGTTCAAATGAGACCGTCGATTATGGCTCACGCGATGGAAGCCATTCTTGGCGCCATTTATCAGGATCAGGGCTTGTTCAACGTGCAAAACTTGATCGTCCGACTGTTCGGAAGCCACGCAACCGAAATCGATCGCGACGAATGCAAACAAAATTTCAAAGCCATGCTTCAGGAATACACCCAAGCAAGAGCGCAAGGACTGCCTGCCTACACCGTTCTGACCACAGACGGACCGGCACATGCTCCAACCTTCTCGATTGCAGTCAGCATCTCGGGAGAATTGGTTGCCACCGGGTCTGGTACCAACAAAAAAGAAGCCGAGCAGGAAGCCGCTAAAGCTGCCTGGGAACGCCTGAAAAATAGAACTGAAGATCTGCCTGCTGCCGAGAGCAACGCGGAATATAACTAGTACGTCAGTTCGAATACATTGAAAAACCCCGGTCGTTTAAATAACAACCGGGGTTTTGTTTTATTGATTGATATCGATGAGCTGAAGCTGTTTAAGGAACGATAGCTGGAGCTTGATCGCTGATGGTCGGTGCGGAGGTCGCTGCCACTTGATTGAAGGTGCTATCGAAGAGGGCTTGCTTCTGCGGGACATGACCACTGGATTGGACGTCGTTTGAATTCGAATTAGCTGGAGCCGCGGGGACCGGGGCGCCATCGGATTCCGGTTGTTGATTGTTGAAATCGGTTTGTTTCAAACGGGTTTCGTACATGTCCACTGGAGTGGCTGGGGCTGCTGGTGTAACTACAGGAGCAACTTCTTTGGCTGCTTCTATTTCTTTGCTGGCAAGCGCCTTCGCTCTGTTTTGGTTTTGATTTTGCTCGATCTGTCCTTCGGTGATTTCAGGAAGACCGGATGCATCGGAAAGCTGCTTGGCCTGGTGGTCCAGGGCGCGAGCATCTGAGTTAGCCTTGGCTGCTTTGAGCTCGGCGTCAGCGGCTTTCAAGCGCGCTCTGGCAGCGTCGACTTGTTTCTGGGAGATCTCAAAACGGATTTTAGCTTTGTCGAGGCGTTCTTTCGCCTGATCGATGTTGGCTTGGGTGTCAGTGCCGGTGGATAGGACAAGGTTGTCCTGTGCGATTGCGGAACCCTGGACGGCGACTGGCAGGCTTAATGCCAGCACCAATGTTGCTGCTAGATTTCTGACGTTCATGTCATTGCCTCGATACGGATAGAAATTGGAAGTACGGTCGGATATACAGTTTGCTCAGGTCGGTTTGAGTACGGTCGTTACAAAAGCTCATGAGCAGGCGAATATCGCAATTATAATCAAAATAATACGTTACGCCTGTTTATGAAAAACCTCACAGGGCGCGGCTATCCGAACAAACACCTGCCGATGTCGAATCGAGATCCATCAGGCGATCAACGCATATAGCGGGGTTCGGAATTGATAAGTTGAAACTTAACGGTTGGTGATTTGTCGAGATAGGCTGGCCATCATCGTCTTGCAAAATAGCGGCAAGCCGAACTAGAAGATATGTGACAAAGATTAGACAATGCACACTTTTATATACAACTCGACCAGTTTGGTTCCATGCCCGCTGCTCAAAGCCTGGACCGGGTTTCGGTTTTTCAGGGCGATCCAGACGTTTAGCCGAACGCAAAGAATCGCAAAAACCTGGATGGGGTCTCTTGAAGTCCCATCAGTACTTACTCTATAGTTGTTCTTTCGCCGTGTTATGGTGGACTTTTCGGGCCCATCCTAGTTGGTCGCTTGTCGGCAACCAAATTTTTACGGCAGTGCTAGAACCGTCGCTACGGTTAGCCACGGGAACTTCGTTCCAGAGGATTGGACCAAATAATGCCACAAATTTTAAAGCCTAAAGGAGAATCAAACTCAGTGTCGGATACCACACAAAACCCTCTGAGAGAGGAGTTCGAGAAACTCCTTGAAGAGACTCTGCAATTTCGATATGAGCAGGGCGACATCGTAACTGGTGACATCGTCCGCATTGAGCGCGATGGAGTGCTCGTAGACGTAGGAGCTAAATCCGAAGGATTTGTTCCGGTCAAAGAAGTCTCCAACATGCCGATGGAACATATTGACGATGTAGTCAAAGTGGGCGATCGCTACGAGTTTTACATTCTTCGTGAAGAAAACGAATATGGTCAGCTGACGCTTTCACTCAAACGTGTTGCCCAGGCGCGCGGTTGGGTCAAGCTCGAAGACCAGAAGAAGAACGACGAAACCATTCGCGCCAAAATCTCCGCAGTCGTCAAAGGCGGCGTAGTCGTAGATGTATATGGATTGCGCGGATTCGTTCCAGCCAGCCAATTGCGCGTCAAGGGTACGACTCCGGAAGAATTGATCGGCATGGAAATCCCGATGAAGATTCTGGAAACCGACACCAAGCGCAACAAGCTCATCCTCAGCCAAAGACTCGCTGTTCAAGAAGAAAAAGCTGCTCAGCGCGAGAAGATTTTGAACACCCTCGAAGCCGGTCAAATCGTATCGGGCGAAGTTGTGCGTATCGCAGACTTCGGCGCCTTTATCGATCTGGGCGGACTGGATGGTTTGCTGCCTATCTCCGAAATCTCATGGGAACGCGTTTCCCATCCTTCAGATGTACTGAAGGTTGGACAAATCGTCACCACCAAGGTTCTGAAGGTAGACCAGGAAAAGGGTCACATCAGTTTGTCACTCAAACAGATGCAGCCTGATCCATGGCAAGAAATTGAAGACAAGTTCCAAGAAGGACAAGTGATCACCGGTACTGTCAGAAAGATCCAATCATTCGGCGCTTTCGTCCAGATTTATCCTGGTGTAGATGCGCTTCTCCCGACTGTCGAAATGTCGGAACAGCCAAACGTCAAGCCTGAAGAAGTTGTCCAAGTCGGACAAGAAGTGAAGGCTCTGATCAAGAAATTCTCGCCTAAGGAGCACAAGATCAGCTTGAGCCTCAAGGGTATGGATGTCAGCGATCTGCTCGGCGGCGGCAACGGTTAAACCGCGGCTCTGACGCGATAACGAAATTGAAAGGCGGCTTGCGAAAGCCGCCTTTTTTCTTTGTGCGCGATCATCCACACTTTGCGGTGGTAAATTAGCAGGCGGGTGGGACTTTGCCGGCTTTGATGGCGGCGACCAGAGCGTCGACGCAGACTGGATCGTACTGGCTGTTCTTGCCTTCGATCATTTGTTTTTGGGCGTCGTCGGGGGCCATGCCGCCGCCGTAGACTTTCAAGGCGACTAGTTCGTGGTAGCTGTTGGCGACGCAGATGATGCGCGCGGCCGATGGGATCTCGTCGCCTTTTAGACCTTGAGGGAAACCCTCGCCGTCGAATTCTTCGTGGTGCGCTATAACGATTGGGGCAAGGTGACCAAGGTCAGGGAATGACTCGAGCAGCTGTGCGCCTGCCACTGCGTGTCCCATTTTTTGGACGAATTGATCGTCTTCAAGTGAATCATCGGACTTCTGGAGAATTTGCTGAGCGATGCCGAGCTTGCCGAGATCGTGGACCAGCGCGGCTTGGCGGATGGTGTTCAGTTCGGCGTCCTTGATGCCGAGTTCTTCGGCGATTGCCACTGCATACATCGCAACCTGACGTGCGTGCCCATTCTTATAGCGATCTTTGGATTCGATTTGCGTGACCCAACCGTCGATTCGTCCCAGCAGTCGCGTGTCTAAACCGGGCGTAGCGAAGATGTAGTCTGAGGTTTCGTTGGAACCGCTAGACATCAATTTTTCAATTTTGGCCTTCGCAGCTTCGTCGGTCATAGGTTCTGCCGGCGCTGCTGCCACTGGGGCTTGCGGTGCAGCCGTCGCGGCGGCCGGTTCCGCTCCGCGTGATTTGCGGAAGGACGACATCAGCGCACTGCCGCCAGGAGCCGCTTTTGCTTTGCCGAAAATTGAACCTTTGAGGCCCATTCCGCCGCCGCCGCCACCACCGCCAAGTCCGCCGGCAGGTGTTGGGATTTCGTCCAAATTGCCCCAGGCTGGCGCCGGAGCGGCGGTGCCAGCAGGCGTAGGGATGGAGTCGAGATTTGTCCAACCGCCATTGCCACCACCGTCAGCCGCGGCTGGCGCTGGAATGGAATCGAGCGCACCTGGTGGAACAAAATTAGAGACGCCACCGGGTGATTGTTGCACGATAGCTTGAGCCAGATCACCGAAAGCGGCAGCAGATCCCGGAAGTGGTGGCTGCGCGCCAACAGGGGCGCCTGTATCTGAGAATTGTGGTGCTTGCGGTGGTGCTCCGGCCTGCTGCGCGGCTTCGGCGACCATTCCGAGTGCGGCTTCCGGAGTCATTTCCGGAGGGGCTTCGACAGCCATTCCTGGAGCGGTTTGTTCCAATAATCCTGAACCCTGATGGGCAGGCATTCCTGGAGAAGTTTCGGCAGCGATTCCAGGAGACATGTCAGTTCCTGGCGACACCGCAGGTGGTGCGGTCTCGGGCACATCACCAAAATCCAGATCGGCGTACGGATCGTCGTTCGGCGGAGGCGCGCTTTGCATGCTCATTTCGATGGAGGCGCGACGGTCTCGCGGTTCCAGTCCATCTACATTTGGTTTGAGAATTGCAGTGTCGGTGCGACCGGTTCTGGTGATCGGCTTGATGGTCGGATGCGGTAGGTCTTCGACAGGCGCGAAACTGGCGGGGTCCGCGACCGGCAAAGTGGCAGTCACTTCAAGATGCATTCGCGGTTCATGAACAGGTATTTGAACCGATTCCGATAAGTCCAGTGCGCCAGATGGTCCCCAAACTCCACTGTCCATGCCGGGCGAAGCCGACAGAGGTGCAACGGAATCGCCGACTTGTCCAGGTGCTTCCGCGTGTGGTGCGACCTGACCCTCAGACACTGGAGCGAATTGACCGGAAGCAAACTGATTGGAAGCATCGGCTGCAATTTGACCTGGCCCTGAGGCGAACTGCCCGGGCGGCTGAGTCTCGAAATTTCCAGTGGAAGAAAGATTGGTTTGTCCGGGAGCGCCGAACTGTCCGGGAGCGGCAAACTGACCGTTTTGCAACTGCGGTTGAACCGCCGGCGGAGCCACGACTGGAGGCAATGGTGCCGGGGGTGGTGCCACCGGCGCGGGCTGAGCAAGTTGTGGTTGCGGCGGCTGAGCGGCAGCTGGAGCGGGTTTCTTTGGAGCCGATGTTTTTCTTGCCGACGGAATCGCTTGTTGTCCGAGGGCCCCTTTGAGGGCGCGGCGGAGCTGAACATCGGATTGTCCGGGTTCTTCTTCGCCTCTTGGAGTGACGATGCGCTGGTGCAACTGCATAATCGGCTCGCGAGCCAACTTCTCGGCAGGCAGCTTGAGCAGCGCTTCGGCGACCTTATCGGCGACGTTTTGCACCATGTCGGTTTCGCCGCGCGTCCAGGCGCGACGATAATCACACTGCTGCAGAATCACGCAGCCATGCGTTCCTTTCTCACTGCGCAGAGCAACTCCAAGCAGCGATTTCACATTTACAAACTGAAGTTCTTCCTGTACAGGCGTAACGTAAGAATTTTCCTGACCTTCGAAAACTTTGAGCGGCGTTCTGGAAAGCAGAACCTGAGCCACTAGCGGCGAATCGGTTGCCGGCCAAAAATATTCCTGACAGCTGGCAACCTTATCCTGCTGCCAGAATTCATAACACTTCCAACCGGCTTGTTGTTCGTCGGTGCAGATAAACAAACAGCGACTGGCTTGCAAAGCCTTACCAAGAATATTGACGACGAGAAACAGCGCGTCGCCGATGCCCATCGAGTAAGCCATAACGTTTCCGATTTCAACCAGAAACGTCTCGCGGAACGTGTCGCGCTGGACGATGTCATTAATTTGAGCGAGGCGGATGATGTCGCCCAGTTCGCCCAGCAGCACCCGCAAAGAATTGACTTCATCGCCGGAAAGCTGCACATCGCGGCTGACACTGACAGATCCAAACGTTCTGCCCTGCAAGACCAGAGGCACGGTCACGGTGGTCTCGCCTTCGGGCGCATCAGGGGCGGCTTTGAACTCGCAAATCGACGTCACGTTAGGGTCGAGCGGATTCGACAGCATGACCTGACAGGCTTCAGCTTGAAAAGTGTCGCCGATCTCCCTGACGGTCGTCTCCAGGATCCTTTTCAGGTCCCGGACACCAGTTAGTTTTTGCACCAGAGGACTGGGCATTGCTGCAAAACTCTCCCGAGATTAGCGACGGCTCGACGCCCGGCTTGTCAGAAGTGAGCGGAACCGAACGAAGCAACGAATCTATGAGTTGAATAAAGCTAGATTCGAACAACCAAACGATCTTAAGACAAGTATCTCTCATTTTCATACCAATACTGTCTTCACGACTAACAGAAGACCAAAAAGAGAAGCAAGTTTACTTAAGATATCGGACCTATAGGCGGGCGGAACGACAAGATTGGCGGATTGCCCAGTGGCGCCAACAAGAGTGGATCTAGCCCCCGGCGACAATATCAGACTGCTTGATAAGCTCGATGACTGGATCAGCGCCGGTGAGATGACCGGAAAAGCGCTAGAATTGGCATTCGGAGATGCCACCTTGCCCGACGAACAAATCTTGAGCCCCCAAACGACAGGAGACCTGATCGGTCGCGCCATTCGCGTGTACCGTGCCAACATTCGGCAATGGGCACCGCTATTGATCTGGCCGACCGTCTGCGTGCTTATCGGTCGTGTGATTTATCAACAATCGCTGGTCGTCCTGCAAAAAGGTGCCGGTCCCGAGGCATTGCTCGCGAGCGGAGGGCTCTTCTTAGCGTTGGTGATTGTCGTTTTTGGCAAATGGTGGCTGTTTCAAAAACAACTCTCATTCGTTCGGTTATCAACAGGATTTTCGGCCACACTGGACGACGCGCTGGCGTTTATGAAGAAACGGCGCTGGTCGATGATCTGGCTGATGCTGCTGGGCGGCTTTATGCTCACAGCAGTTGTGGTTTTGTGGTCTCTGGAAATTATCGCGGCCGGGGTTTTAATCAAAATCCTGCCGATACCCGGAATCCTGGGCACTTTGTTCGGCGTGATCGGCATGTCGATTTCGACGACATTCATGTGGTTTGCGCTCGGGCTGTCACTTTGCGCACTCTCGTGCGAGAAGGGCAGCGCCACCGACCTCTTGTCACGCGGATTCACGCTGGCAAGCAAATATTTCTGGCGCACAATGCTCTGCGGACTGGTCATGTACCTGACCGTCAATCTCCTCGCCACCCCACTATGGATGCCGGTTATGGTCGGCGGCACGATCGACTATCTGGTCAACGGAAACATGGCGTCCTCGCAAGGTCTGCCCATGCATTGGCAAATTCTTGTGGCAGCCTGGGAAACTCTGGTTGAAATGGTCACCTCACCAATTCTCTGCCTGGCTTATGGTTTTTACTATTACGATTTAAGACTGAGAAACGAAGGAGTCGATGTGCTCGAATCTCTCGCAGCACTTAAACTAAAACAAAACGCGCTGGATATTCTATAGATGGACTTTCAGGACGTAACTCCACAACTGGAAAAGCTGGCCGGCGAGTTCAACTACAAGGATCCGCCCGACTTTCTCGTGCGTCTGCAGGAAATGATCAGTTATGTACTCCGAGCAATCGCTGATTTTTTAAAACAATTCAAAATTTCAATACCAGGCACCGACACCAGCGCAGTCGGCAATATCATGCAGATTTTGCTGGTTTTGCTTGGCGCTGTTTGTTTGTTCGTCATCCTCTATTTGATGTCGAGACGAATGAAGCACCTGCGAGAACAGGCTCAGATAGCCAAACGCGGAGCATTGTCTCTGGAAGAAATTTTAGACAGTGCTGGATGGAAACAAAAAGCAGAGGAATTGGCAAAAGCACGATTGTTCAAAGATGCCTGTCGGGCTGTGTATTTGAGCGTGATCTATTTGCTTGATGAAAAACAAATTCTCAACTTCGCTCCGACTAGAACCAACTACGAATATTTCTACGCCTTGTCTGGAAAAGACAGTCTGCAAAGGGGTTTTCGTAGATTGTCCGACCTCGTTGAAGTGATGTGGTTTGGTAATTACGTTGCCGCGGAAGATGATTTTAAAGACTGCATGCAATTGTCCGACACGATTGAACGCGAAGTGACGCAATGGATTCCGAAAACGGAGACCCTTGCATGACCGGACCTAATTCGGACGAAAATAAAATGGACCGGCCTGCAGCTGATGCGGAAAATGAACTCGGAAACGAGATCGATTCTACGAGCCTGGCGGTTAAAACCAAGAACCATCTGTGGTGGCAAATTGCGGCGCTGTTGATTGTCAGCGCGCTGGCAGTTTATACCGGCAAAGCGTTCGATAGCGAATGGAAGAGATTCGCACCAGAACCAAGACAACTAGCGTCGACGTACAACGACAACGCGACCGGATTGAAGGGTTTATTTCAACTCGCTCAACAGCAAGGCGATGCTGTTGCGACCTGGGAACAGCCTTATCGCCAGTTGCGCGAAGTCAAAGGCATGCTCGTCGTGATTGCGCCAACCGAGTCGCTGCAACCGTTTCAAGCCGAACAGATTTTAGCCTGGGTCCATAACGGAAACGATCTGGTCTACATAGATGATCTGTCGTTCGCCATGACCGACCACTTTGCGCGGACGCTCGGAGTAAAGATCAAAAATCACAAGTCGCTGACGGACAAAGCGCCTGACACAAACATCATCCCGACAGGACATTTTCCGGAACTGGCGCATGTGAAAAATTTGCGCATCGCCTCAAGTGTTCGCCTCAAAGGTGGAGAACCACTGGCGGAAGATGGAGCCGGAGCGCTGCTCACCGTGGTCAAGCATGGAGGCGGCAGAGTGTTGCTGGGATCGTGTCCTTCGATTTTGGCAAACAATACAATTGCTAAAAAAGATTACTGGGGAAATTTCCAGTTACTCGCCAATTGGTTTAAAACCGCCCACGGTACCATCTATTTCGATGAGTATTCCCACGGATTCTCAGGCGGCACCAACGTCTTCGCGTATCTCGCCAAAGGGCCGACCGGTTTGGTCGTCGCTCAGATCTTCGCGATTTTAGTGATCGGCGTGTTGAGCGAAAGCCAAAGATTTGGTGCCGCTCGATCGATTGAATCGCGTCGGCGAATCTCAAATCTAGATTTCATCAACGGACTCTCCAATGCTTATCGCAGAGCCAGAGCCAATCCTGCAGTGATGGAAATTTTGTTTCACTCCTTTCGAAACAGACTTTCCAGAGCTCTTGCGGTTTCGCCGCACGAACCGTTGGAACGCTTGAAAGAGGCGTGGCAACAATCCAAGTTTCAAACGACCTACAACCTCGACGTGCTGATTGGTCAGTATGAAGAGTTTATGACCAGAAGATCAGTTTCAGACGCTGAGTTAAAAACCATGCTCGAAACGTGCGATAAGATTACTGAATCAACTCAGGAATCATCAAACGCGCGTTCGATTACAAGTTCGAAATCCTGAACCGGAGACAAAAATGCAAGAACAACTGAAGGTGGAATCCAGTGTGGTCGAGAATATCATTGATGTATTCGGACGATTAAGAACGCGGCTTAATGAGATGATCGTCGGTCAAGAGATGGTGATAGATCAAGTCTTGATCGCCCTTTTGGCTGATGGGCATGTGCTGCTCGAAGGTGTGCCGGGGACGGCGAAAACATTGTTGGTCAAAACGATGGCGCGAATCATCGGCACTGATTACGGGCGCATTCAGCTCACGCCGGACATGTTGCCATCAGATATTTTGGGCACCAGCATCTACGACCTTGCCACAAAAACTTTCGCATTGAAACGTGGGCCGATCTTCACCAGTTTGCTGCTCGCCGATGAAATTAACAGAACGCCACCGAAGACTCAATCGGCTCTGCTTGAGGCGATGGAAGAACGACAGGTAAGTTTGGATGGTCGCACCGAAGTGTTGCCGGAACTTTTCATGGTGGTCGCCACACAAAACCCAATCGAATTCGAAGGCACGTATCCGTTGCCTGAAGCGCAACTCGACAGATTCATGCTGAAGATCGTGATCAGTTATCCGCAAGGTGATGCTGAAAAACAAATGCTCCGCAATTGGCAAAACGGCAAATACGATCGCCATGTGCCGCCTGTAGAGCCAGTCGCCACAGCCGAAGAAATTGTTGAATGTCGCAAGCAATTATCAGGAATAAAAGTGGAAGAGTCGATCATCGACTATCTATATAATCTGGTGACGAAATCTCGCACCCTGTCTGACTTGCAACTGGGCGCCAGTCCGCGTTCCGCATTGTCCTGGTTGTCGGCGGCAAAAGCACACGCGGCGATTGAAGGGAAAGATTTCGTCACTCCGGACAACATAAAGTTCGTCGCAGAACCTGTATTGCGTCACCGCTTCATTTTGACACCGGAAGCAGAACTTGATGGCGTCACGTGTTCACAGATAATCAGCAACTTGATGAGACAGGTTCCAGTACCGCGCTAATATGACAGGCTCGAAGAAACTATATTTGCTTCTGGCACTGGCCGTAATACCATACGCTCTATCGGGGCTTTATCCTCAGCTGTCTACGCTTGGAACGGCCTACAATGTTTGCCTGCTGGTGCTACTTGTAGTCGATTATCAGTTAACAGTAAGACCGCAGTTATTAAAAGTAAATCGAAGCATAAGCGATCGATTGTCGATCGGCAGAACGAATCCGGTCGTGATTACGGTCACCAACGGCGGTGCGTCAAAATTGCGAGTTCGGCTCAGAGACGACCATCCTGAGAGTATTCAAACCGACACGGAAATGTTCGAGTTTGAAATTCCCGCCGGTGGCACCAGTACCTTAGAATACAATCTGACTCCGAAACGTCGGGGCGCCTATCAGTTTGGCAACGTTACTCTCCGCTACCTGAGCCACTTTGGTTTATTCTGGAGACAGCGCGTCGAGAAAACTCCAGCCAAGACAAAAGTGTTTAGCGATCTGAAAGCATTGCACGATCTGTCCATAAAATTGGCAAAGTCATCTGAACTCGGCGAATTGCACCAGCGTAAACGTGGGCAGGGCACCGACTTCGCTTCTTTGCGCGAATACATGTCCGGCGATGACGCTAAAGCAATCGATTGGAAAGCAACAGCAAGACGCGACCGTCCAGTGATTAGAACGTACGAGGCGGAACAAGAGCAGCGCCTGCTCGTGCTGCTCGACGCCGGTCGAATGATGGTTTCGGATCTGGAAGGTCTGACACGATTCGACCACGCGCTGAACGCCGCGTTGTGCCTCGCGCTCACAGGCTTAAGCCACAACGACCAGGTCGGCATAGGCGCCTTCGCCGACAAACCATTGATGTATCTTCCGCCACGCCGCGGCAAACCTTATATGAAGAGCATCCTGGAAAACACATTCAGCTTGGAACCGCGCATGGTAGAGCCGGACTACGTCGGCATGCTGTCGTACTTTGCGACGAATCAAAAGGGACGCTCGCTAATTGTGGTGCTCACAGACCTGACAGATCCAACCGGATCGCAAGCGTTGTTAGCCGGGATAGCAAGCCTATCCACTCGCCATCTGGTTTTCTGCGTCACCCTGAAAGATCGCCAGATCATCAACGCCGCAAAACCACAAGATCTTCCACCGACGACCTCAAACGAAGCGACGATGAGCAGCATTTATCGCAGAGCAGTGGCAACCGATTTGCTGGAACAGCGCGAGCTGGCGCTGTCCGTCCTGCAACGTAGAGGCTGCCTCGTTCTCGATTGCCCGCCGCAAGAATTGTCCGACAAACTAGTGGACGCTTACCTGGAAGTTAAAACACGCGGGCGGTTATAAGCGCGTGCGGTCTAAGCTTGTTTCACCGATGCCGTTGGACTGTCCTTGGTCACAGGCTTATTTCACCGATGCCGTTAGACTATTCCCTGGTCACAGGCGTATTTCACCAGGGCAGTCCGACTGCGCAATTTCAGTTTCTTTCTGATTCGAGACGCGTGCAACTCAACAGTTGATTCGGTCAGAAACAATTGGTTGGCGATTTCTTTGTTTGCCAAGCCGCTGGCAATTAGTTTCAAAACTTCCAGCTCGCGCGATGACAATGCCGGTAGCTCTGAAGACTCAGAGCCGCTTCGGTTCTGCTTTTCAGGCATGCGTGTTGTAGAGCGGTTAGCCGCTTCCAGCGTGGTTGTTAGTTGCTGAGTCAGTGTGCTCCAGACATTGACGTTGAACAATTGATCCTTAACGCGTTGTTGGCTCAGACTGTTCTCCAGAGCGATCGCACCATGGTGCGCGCAGACCTGCAGGAAGTCCAGGTCTTGCACTTCCCATTTACGAATACGTCCGAGTTGCAGAGCCACGATGACACCATAGACGACACCACGATGAACGATTGGCACACCGGCCATACTGCTCACGCTATTATCGAGTAAATCGTTTACGTCCTCGAGCATGACGCCTTTGACCGTTCGCAGATTCGTTACGTCCGGCACGGCGACAGCGCCTTCCAAAATTCGTTCGAAGACGCTGACTGGAAATTTTGCGGTGCGTCCTAAACCAAGAGGCGAGATGTCCGCCTCGGCGTATTCGTGGGTCACCACCGGCAGTGCTTGCGAACTCTCGATGATAATGAGACAGCGCTGACACTTGAGCGCTCTGCCAAGACTGTCCACTAGCCCCTGAAGAATCGTGTCTTTATCCAAGGAACTGTAGACCTTGGTAATGATTTGTCGAACAAGACGCTCGAAATGCAGTTGTTTATTCAGCGTCTCAATCGCGGCTTGTGAACTGTCAGCTGCCGGTGGCGCGGCGTCAAAAGTACCGAAGACACGCTTTTGCTCGCCTTTGAGCTCAGGGCACGCCAGAACACAAAAGAGATCACCTGCGTGGTCGAGACGGCTGGCGATAATCTCATAGGATAGGTCGTTGTGCTTAACCGTACACGTGCCGTATGGGCTATCACTCTGCGACAGGCTGCCAATCAGAGCGGTGAGGTCCCGGTGAAAGCTAAGCAATTCCGAAACCGGTTTGGACTGCGAAACTTCCAGTTCGATCGAAAAGACTCGTTGCGCGACGGCGTTCGCTCTAATCAACAAACCGGATTGCGATTCGATGACGAGAAACGGCAGTTGTAAATCGGTAAGTGCCAACTCTTCCATTCGGCGGTGCGATAAGCCTTCGTTTTTCGAAGAGAACATAGGTTGGAAAATTCCAAAAGGTGATGCCAGCCGGACCTTTGCGGGCGGCGAAACTTGAGATTGCAAACTTACATTTGGAACCTGTCAGTCTTTCCCTATGATGACACATGGGCAACCCCTGCAAAAGCATGGAAATCCTTACATGGTTTTCCGAGCGCACAGCCCAGCGGCACGCGAATGCGCCAAAACAACAAATCCAAACTTTCGCGCTACTAGTGTTCTAAGCGCTCAGGTGGCTCTCGACACCACCGATCGGCTCTTGAACTTTCCCGACTGATTGGGAAAGCCCTCTATTTCAGGGACAGGCTGTCAATGATCAATATTAAATACAATTTAGATAACCCGAGAATACCCCGCTCGCTTGACAGCAAGCGTATGGTCCGCCAAGTGAACGTTTTGGGCACTTCCTAAGTGATTAAAACTAGGATAGAATTAATTTTAGCCCCGCCAGCGCGCGAGGAATTTAACATTAAATATGACTGACCCAGTAAAACGACTAAAACGACAATTTGGCAAGAAATTTGTCGAAACGGCAGCTAAATGCCCGACACTTGTTGCCGACATCCAGCGCATCCGAGAGGATGGCGTTAAAATCCGCATGGTTAACGGACCTTGCCGCGCTTACTATGACCGCAAGAAGCGCACGATCTACATCGGCAAATGGTGTCCCCGCAACTATAAACTCATCAGTATCGCCCATGAATTCGTTCACGCAGTAATTCGTCCGACAATCGACCCTGTGCCCGGTGAGACAGGTCGCAACGAATTCGTTGAGCGTTGCCTGGAAGAAGAAACCGAAGCAATCGTGCACGAAATCTTGATCGTGAAAGAGCTTATGAATGCCGGGGTCGACGTTGACCCTAAAGAACTAGAATGGCTCAAACGCTATCGTAGCGGCGGTCGCAGGGCGATAAGACGCGCCCTGGAAAAGACAGTCACGTCAACAACTGGCGAAGACTATCCTGAGTATTACGGCAGTTGGTACGACGAAATCGTTCCAGCCAAGCTTCGCAAGCCATAACGTACTGAACGTGCTAACGGTTTCGCGAATAGTCTGGTTTAGAGATTTAGCTGAAAGCTAGAACTGGATCGTTATCTTCGGTTTCGACTGAATAAGGCTCAGAAGTTAGTGCGCATGCGTTTGGAATCATGCGGCGAATTTCTTCGGCGATGTACTGCGCGTCAGGAACGCTGGCGTGCAGGTGGATGGTTTGGAAATCGAGGCGAACGATGGAACCGTCGACTGCAACAACCTGATTTTTGTAAATCAGGTTTTGTGCCTGTCTGAGAATTTCGTTGTTCGACTTCAGAATGGCGCGGCTGTGCGTGTGCGGCAGTAGATTGCCATCTGCGTCATACACGCGGTCTACCCAGGCTTCTGGAGCGACTCTGATGCCGGCACGTTCGCCGGACTGCAACAACGAATTGCTGGCTGGTCCGATGATGACGAGCCATGGATCGAATTCGGCAATTGCTTTGGCAACGATCGTGGCGACGCGCACATCGTGCGACATCTGACGATAGAGATAACCGTGCGGTCGTACTTGTGTAATCTCAAAACCGAACGTACGAGCCATTCCGCTCAGTGCGCCTAGTTGATACAAAACTGTTGCTCTGAGTTCTGACGATGAAAGATGCAGTTCGCGACGTCCGAACCCCTGAATGTCCGGATAGCCGATGTGCGCTCCCAGAGCCAATCCGTAATAACGAACCATCTCCAGAGCTTCTTCCATGTGAACCGGATCGCCGGCGTGGGCGCCACAAGCGATGTTGGCCGACGTGACGTAAGGAAGAATTTCGGCTTCGCCGTCCATTTTGTAATGGCCGTAGCCTTCGCCAAGGTTTGTGTTGATGTCAAAACCATGGTTCATGAAAATCCGCGCCGATGAGGCTGGCTCATGATGCCGAGAAACGGATGGAGCTGGACGTTGATGGGGCGGCGGCTGTTGTCCTTTGCCTTTTTGTCTAGAGCGTCGCATAAACTTCCTTTATCGATAAATTCTGCGGGTCATTTCATCTGAATCAGGTCGAGCTCCCCACTTGTGCTGGGGTGAGCCTTCGAGACCACAGCTGCCGACTGATCTGCCGCAAGCTGGAACGCGCATAGGAGCAGGCAAAATTTTAGCAAGAAAGCCCTCACTTAAGAGAGATCTATCGTTTTTCCCCTGTACATTGTTTCAAGAATCCGTAGAATGAATAAGATGGAACTAATAAACAGGCGAGCACGGGTGATTTCTCCCTTGCACACTAAAGCTCTAGTCGCCGCAGTCATCATGGTGTCCGTTTTCGCTCCGCAGGCTTATGCTGCGGGCTTCTCCGAATCGAGCATTGCTGAAAACGATCCCCGAGAACTGCGCCTTGCAGCTTTCCAGAAATATCTGGAAGGTGATTATCAAGGTGCCGGGCTAATTTACGCACAAGCGATCGCAGCCGCAGAAGCTGCATATGGAAAGAACTCCACTTTCGTGGCTGATCTCTGTTACGAGGTCGGCACAATTTCATTGGAAGATGGTCAGTTTCAAACCGCCGAAAAATATTTGCAGCAAGCAGTCAAACAGAAGCCAAACTCAGTGATGGCGCGCGTTAAGTACGCCGACCTTCTCGCCATGCGCGGGAATACCGGTGAAGCCTTCACTCAGATTCAACAAGCTTTGAAAGTTAGCCCCGGCTCGCCGGTCGCTCAGCAGGCGATGGTGAAGTGGATGATGAGTCAATCCAACCACAAGACCGCCGAAGGCGCTATCGCCAACGTTGCCGCCACCTGGGAATCCTATCGATTACGCGGGATGGGCGCTCATTCGGTTAAATCGACAATCGCCAGCATAAGCAATTGGAAAAACGGAATCTTCAAGCCGGCGGCTCCAAAACCCCCGGCGAAACCGGCTGTCGAAGCCACTGTTGCAACAGCGACGATTCCGAAAGTCGAGGTGAAACCGAAAGCAGTCGCGCCGCCTCCTGCCAAAGCCAAGCCCAAAGTGGCAAGGATCAAACCAACGGAACGGCCGATTACCGCCCTCAAGATCAAGCCGCCGACCAAGCCAAGAGTCGTTGTGCCTGACGCTCCGGATGTGCTTGCTGTTGTGAGAGAGCCGGCCAGACCAAAACAGCCGGTCAAGTCAGTAGAACGTGTCGCCACCGCGGCGCCAAGCAAAAAGACTCGCAACGGTCTGGTACCACCGCCGCCACCAGGACCAATCATGGGTGTCGGCTATTCGATGATGGCACCACCGCCACCAAGCGGCTTTGTATTGCAAACAACAGCTCGCGTCAAAGATCAGGACAAGCCTGTAGAGAAGAAAAAGAAAGCCAAACCAGCATCGGCGGAATCTGAGGAAGATCCGGATTATCTGCTCGATTGGGCTTCCGATCCGAAGAAATCAAAAGACTAGCGATCATAAGAGATCAAAAGACTAGACTCGCCTTTATCCATCTCCACGAGGTCGGCCGGAAACTTCCGGTTCGCCACCAGGTGCGCCACGTCTTCTTTGTCTGGCAGCCGGACGAGGAGGATCTTCCGGACGCACTTGTGGCAGAAGTTCCATTTGTTCTTTCGTCAGTAATTTCCGAATTCCAAGAAAATCGTTGACCATAATGTCTTGAGTTTGCGACTGCAGTTTCAAGATTTCACGGTGGGTATTGATGATTTGGTCGGGACTGATCGCCGGATCGAACAGCATATCTCTGAATTTGTCTCGGCGCTGCCGCAACTCGACTTGCAATTGACGAGATTTTTGCCCGTCTTGTGTTCGCATCGACTGGATTTTGGTTTTCTGCTCCGCCGTCAAATTGAGAACGGTTAAATCGAGTGGCGCGCGTCCGAAAAGCTTTCCGCCTTTGATTGGTCCACCGGCACGAGGTTTGGCGAACCGCGGTGCGGGTTCACCACCAGGACCACCTTCGGCGCCACCCATGACACGATTGTCCATGCCCCCGCCATCATCGAGTCCGCGTTTGCGCATCCGTCGATCTTTCATTTCCTGCATCACTTGTTCGCGCTTTTCCGGCGACATTTGCTGCAGTCTCTGGCGCATGCGTTCACGACGAATGTTCATGTCGCCCGCCGGACCACGTTGCCCGACACCAGCACCAGGAGCGCGTCCAGGACCAACGGCAGCAGGCTCATCCTCGCCCATATATTTCTTGATTCGCTCGGAAGAACTTGCGCTCGGTCTGTCGGCGCCACCAGATGCAGCACCACTTTCTTCAGCGGTTGCTTCACTTTGACCTTGAACCAGAAGAATTTTTGGCGACACCGAATTCTTTTCGGACTCAGCGAAACCCGGCTGGGAAGCCAAAATCGCTAACGCCGCTACGACTGACGTTCTAATGCCGAACCTCGCCAGGATGATCGAGCAATCACTCGCCATTCGCCTACATCTTGATTGCATAAAGACCATCCTCGTCTGTACTTATTCCTAAATTGTCGAAGCTATCGCCGTCATCGCTCAGATCGGTGAAAGCCACCAACGCCTGATTATTCGAGAGATCATCAAGATGCATTTCTACTTCGATGCTTCTCGGCTTCTTGACGGCACTGGCTACAACCGGAGCTGAAATCTGATCGATCTTCTTAGTGCTGGTGCGATCTGGTTTTGCCGCAATGGTGGTAGAAGATGTTGATTCGCCGGTGCTTGCTGGCTGCACGGCAGTTGTAGTGGTGCTCGCGCTGGCAGTGGTGTTCGAACTATTATCGCTGCTGGTGCTGGAATCAGTACCCGCGACTGAAGTGATGCGTAGAGGAGTAGGAGCAGTGCTGGCATCTGCCACGAGCGGCCGGTCCTCCGACACAGCAACCTTTTCTACCGCTGAATTATTAGTTGCTACGACATCTTGCGGTACGGTGCCACCACCAGTTGCGACGATTGGCACACCACCACCAGTAGTGCTGACATAGGCACCGACCATTAAAACGAGAGCAGCAGCTGCTGCCGCGAGCCACATAACAGGCTTCTTTCTCTTGAGCGGGATAACTTTCTCTTCGGTCGTCTGATTTTCGCTAGCTTTTTGAGCTTCGGATTTTTTGATCAGCGATTCGATATCGAGTGAGAAGTCTTTCGATAAAGTCGCTGCCGGCAGGCGTTTCAACGACTGCACCACCGCTTCGACGGCGGCCAGTTCTTCGCGACAATCTGCGCAACCCTCGAGGTGAGCCTCGACCATCGGGCGCTCATTGGAATCCAGCTCCGCATCACGATAGGAGCTCAAGAGCTCCCTTACGTTTTTGCAGTTGCCACCTCTAAAGTCGTTCATACTAGTCACCTTGGGGTAATTGGTTGGTTTTGTGATGAGTAATAGGAGTCCAAAATTTCTTTCAATTTGATTCGGCCATAATGCAGTCGCGATCTGACGGTACCGATACTTGCTCCAATAATTTCTGCGATCTCTTGATACTGAAATCCTTCCAGGTCATGAAGGACCAACACAGCTCTTTGTGATTCAGGCAGACTTCGCAATGACGCTTCCAGCACTGCGCTCTCTTCTTTTACATCGAGGACTTGAGCGGGTTCCAGACTGCTGTCCGGAATGTCATCCGCTTCAGGAAGGTCGGTTCCACCCTCGGCCTCGTCGATTGAACGAGTCTTAAAGGGAACGAGTTGAATTGCTGATCTTTTCTTTTTGAATCTCAAAGCGTCTATACAGAGATTGTGCGAGATTCTAAAAACCCAGGCAGCGAAGGTCGCTTCACTTCTGAAACCGTCCATTCCCTGGTGGATTTTTATGAAGGTGTCCTGCACAACTTCCTCAGCCTCCTCTTTACTACCGAGCATTCGGTAAGCCGCGTTATATACTCGATTTTGGTATCGGCGCACGAGGATACTGAACGAATTCAGGTCCTTTGATTGTCTGTATTTTTGGACATGCGCCTCATCGGTCAGCTCGACTTCCATATCCAACCCATATGATTGGTTACACTTAGATCAACGTAAAAACACCCAAGAAAGTTCAATTGAAATGCCAACATTAAACACATTTAAGCAAGTTCTCAATTTCTTACTCTTCGGAGAGGCCCGTAACAAAACCTCTTTTGCCATTGTGGCGGCTTGTTCCGTCGCATTCACTGTTGTTTTCAACAGTTTGGAAGGGCAATGCCAGCAGACGTCAGATCCTACTTCATCTATAGACGGAAAAAGCTCGGAAGGTGCCGACAACAAAACATCGGGCACCACGGCAGCTTCCAGCACCATAACAAAAGAAAGCTCCGCGCAGGGCACGGCGGAAACTGACGCAGCTCCAGCCACCAGCAAAAAAGTCGTGAAGGCATCCGACGACAAGATGAGCACGGCTCGTCCTAAAGAAGTTCAACCGTTGCCAAACTTCCATAAAGTCACCGACTATCTATATAGAGGTGGCGAACCCAATCCCGCAGGAATGCACGAACTGAAAAAGATGGGTGTCAAAACTGTCATCGATTTGAGAGCACAAACCGAAGCAGCGCACGATGAAGCCGCGCTCGCCAAGAAGCTCGGCATCAAATACATCAATATGACGATGACGTCAGAAGCGCCAACCAAGAAGCAAGTCGAAACTTTGCTAGCCACCATAGATAGTGCCAAAGAGAAAAACGAACCGGTGCTCGTTCACTGCGCTCACGGCTCGGACAGAACCGGCTGCATGATCGGCATTTGGCGCGTTGCCCGCGACAACTGGGCGTTCGACGACACGTACAAAGAAATGCGCAAATATTACTTCGGTCCGAAATACTTGAAGTTACGAAACGCAGTGAAAGAGCGCTCCACGCACTAAGTTCAGGACACGTTCGAGAATGTCTCTGTTCGAGATCTCCCTGTTAGCGAATCTGTCCGTTCGAGAATCTCTATTTCGAGAATCTCGTACGTTCAGAATCCCTTCGTTCAAGATTCCTCGATTTACTGAGGCGGTCGCCATTGTTGGATAACGCCCGGTCTCGGAACATAAGGCAAGCCGACGTTTGGTACGACTGGTGGTTTCACAACGTTAGGCGGAGCGCCGCCCGGTTTCGCGGAGTACGGCGTGATGGCGCCAGGTCTGACGGCGCCTGGAACTTTCGGTTGGGACTTAGCATCGCGCACGTAGGCTTGATATTCCACCAACTTCGCCGACGCCATTTTCGACCACGGATAATACCGCAGAATTTCTTTGAGAATGGCTATGCCCTTGGGATAGTCGACAAATTTTTCACTGAGTTTAAACTGGCACCACAATGCTTGCCAGTTGGAAGGCTCTAAAAATAGTGCCTTATCCAAATACTTTTGCATCTCGATGAAATTCGAATCCTTAGCCAAGTGCAAGGCGTAGTCCAGGTTCACCTGCGAGTCCTGAGGTGCCATCATCACGGCTTGATTGATGGTTTGACGAGCTTCAGCTTGCTGCCCGTTATCCATATAAAGCAAGCTCCAGTCGGCCAAAATCCGCCCTTCCACATCGCGCGCGCCGGCTTTGCGAGCCAGGTCTACAGCTTTGACGAAATAATCATAGGCGGCTCTAGCGTGCTCCGGGCGTTGCAATTCTTTAGCCATCATGCGGCGCATGTTCGCCATCCGTCCCCAGAGAAGCGCTTCGTTCCTCACATCTTTGCCGTTACCTGAAAGCAACAGACCTTTTTGATAGAGAATTTCTCCGGCTCTATAGTCGCTATATACAAAAACTTTCTGGTCGCCCTGGTCCATGGCCTTGCCGATTTCGCCTCGCAACCTCACACCTGGATTAGGTTCCAGAAGCAGGCGTTGGAATTTATAGTCGACAGTGACGATGAAGTTTTCCCAAAACGGATTCCCCAGAATTCCGATTGAGTTGGATTGGAAAAATCCTTCCTTAGCCTCAACGCCTTTACCAGCCTCAGGCTTGGTAGAACCGCCGGCGTTCGCTACCGTGTAGGTGAAGTTCATATTCGCAACTGAGTGTGGTCCGACTGCCACCGAGCGCGCCACCACGTTGCCGAGTTTAATCCGGCGTCCGTCCAATCCGCTGCCTTCGGTAGTGTGGGTTTCCTGACCGCTGGCGCGGGTCAAAAGCTTCTTGGCGATATCGGTCGGTAAATTATTGAAAGCAGCGCCTGTGTCGGCGAGCATCCACACTTCATCGGCGCCGTTTATTTTGGCTTTCACTACAGGAGCATTCTGTTGAACTAGTGGAATGATGGCTGCGCCCTTTGGCAGTACATAAGAGTCTTTGTCGTAAAACGTCAAGTTCGGTTTGCCGAAATCGATTCGAACAACAGCTTTAGCCATCACGTTGGTGCCGATGATGCCGGCAATCTTTTTGCCAAGCTGTTGCGACTGGCCGGCCAAATTGGCAATGCGCGCGTCTACGTCGTTCAAGACGAGACTGCCCAGTTCAAGCCGTTTCAGCACGGTGTTATTAACGTCCACACGACCGGCAAGCGACATCATTCCGGATTGCCCTTCCTTCATAAGGAAGCTTTCCGCTGCCATGCGTCGATCAATAATGGTGTCACTGGCGCCAGTGTCGAAAAGGAAGATTACTTCTTCGCCGCTATTGATTCGCCCTTTGACGAGAATTTCTTTTTGTTGGTAATCAAACGGCACCACAATCGCTCGATTGAGGTGAACTTTGTCTGCGGATTGTGGTCTGTCAAAAACGGCATCGTCGATTTCAGTCGATGAAGAGAGGCTGGTTACAACGATCTCCGAGGCCGCCTTGTCGCCAATATATTTGATTTGACGATAAGGAAACATCGTGCCACTAATCGGGCGATATTCAGAATACTCAATCGAGATTTTGCGAGCGCCGGTTTCGGTCGGATCGGTGGTATCGTAACTGATACCATCGACCTGGAAATTGCGCTTGTCGATATATACCGTAGTCGGCGTATCACCGGCGTGTTCCACGGTTACGGCATAGACTGGAATCTGACGAAAAGTGGTCGCGCCAAGCAAGCTGAATTTGTAATCCGGGTTATTCAATTTCGCGATGATTGTGTGCGCACGTTCATTATCATCGTTTAACTGCCGCAGTCTGATCGAGTTCAAATCCTCGGCAACGGTTCCCGACGAACGCCAGCCCGCAAGCCCGTTGTAAGCTAAAATTCGTTTTGGTTCAACTTGTCCAGGTTTACTTGGAGACTCCAGATCCACCCGCCACTTTTTGCCTTTGCGATACTTCTTATATGTGTAAGCGGAGGCCGCCTCGCCGCTTGCCGGAATTAATTTCCCGACAATCGTCATTGTCTTCTCGAGCTTCCGAAGCGCGGCGGCGTCACCCATGGCTTCAATCGCTTTGCCGACGATCGTTTCTACGTTGGCCGCCGCATTTGGATCGAGTGCCGTAGATTGAGAGGCCGGTTCGACTAGTGGATCGATTGGAGGCAGCGTCATCACACCCGTGCCTGAGTCCGACGCGGGCGACGAACCCGGTTCCGCAGCGGCACCTGAATCAGAAACACCATCAGCCGAACCGGCGGCATCCTTGGTTTCATTACCATCACGATCCAATCTCGGACTTCGACCACTGTTCAAAGCCGAGCTGCCATCCATATCTTCGCCGTCAGGACGCTCGCCGTCCTCAGGTTCTTTATCGCCCTCATGGGAATCTTGTGCGATTCGCATGGTATCGCTAGCGCCACCATACGAACTTGCACCTTCGACCGGAAGAGCGCTAAAGTTATAGAACGGCAGCAGCAAGAGTGCCAGGGCAACCGAGCCTAATCGTTTAGAAAAATCGTCAGACAATTGCACCCCCGATGTCCGATCTCACTTTATCGCAACTTCTTTGCATTTGCCTGCTTGTGGCAGTTTCAGCTCAGGTAGCGACTTGACCAGGTTGTGAACTTTCAAAAGTTGCTCGATCAATTCTTCCACCTGGGCGAGCGGCACCTGGTTTGGCCCATCACTTTTAGCCTCATCCGGATTCGGATGCACTTCCATGAAAACCCCATCAGCGCCGGCAGCCACAGCTGCTCTTGCAAGATGCGGAACATACTGTCTCAGTCCATGCGAAACCGTTCCACCACCACCGGGAAGTTGCACGCTGTGCGTCGCATCGAAGATTACAGGAACGCCGTGGTCCTGCATCATCGGGATGGCGCGCATATCAACGACAAGATTGTTGTAACCGAATGTGGTGCCGCGTTCGGTTAGAAAAACGTTTGGATTTCCTGAATCAAAAACCTTCTTCACCGCGTTCTTCATATCATCAGGAGCAACGAACTGTCCTTTCTTGATGTTTACGCATTTGCCAGTTTCTGCAGCTGCGATAAGCAGATCAGTTTGACGGCACAAGAACGCCGGGATCTGCAGAACATCAAGAACTTCCCCAGCCTGAGCGCATTGCGCTGATTCATGCACGTCGCTCAAGACCGGCAAACCGGTTTTTTGCTTGAGCTCTTTCAGCATGGCGAGCCCGTCTTTAAGACCGGGTCCGCGGTAGGAATCGATTGACGTCCTGTTCGCTTTGTCAAAAGATGATTTGAAAACCAGGGAGAAATTGTGCTTTTTCGACAGGTCTTGCAGCCGCTCTGCCGTTTTCGATATAAGATCCCAGCTTTCCATGACGCAGGGACCGGCGATAATAAGAAACGGCTTATCACGCCCGACTTCCAAAGATCCGATTTTTATACTCACAGCCTTAGCCTCGTTGTACGGCGGCCATTTTATAACCAAAATGAATTACAGCCATGATAGCAATCAAAGATTTGCTCGCGCCGCCAAGGCTTCGGAACAGGGACTGACGATTTTCCTGCACGTCCAGCCGGGTGCTTCAAAGGCTGCAATAGTCGGTCTCCTGGACGATCGTGTCAAAATTGCGGTGACAGCGAAGGCTCTTGACGGCGCGGCAAATGAAGCCGTAAGAGAGCTTTTGGCAAATACATTCAACTTAAAGAAATCGACGGTAACCTTGCAGAAAGGTCATAAATCCAGGCAAAAGACCGTTTTGCTCGAGGGTGATTCGGAAATTCTGCTGAATAAATTGAATCAAATAATTGCTGAATCAAAATAATTGCTGAACCAAGAAATTGCTGACCAAATAATTATTGAGCCCAATAAATATCCTGAGTGCGAATCAAAGCCCGCACGAAATTACTGCATCGATGAAATTACTGTATTGATAATGATTACCGGCTGCTTAATTGCCAAGCTGTGAGAGCAATTACCGCGAGCCCATGTTCTTTACAAGCTTGTACACCGTGTGGCCGGCGCGTTGACTGATCGGCATAATCAGCCCTTCTTTGATACCTTGCATCAACATTGGACGCAGCGTTTTAATGCGCTTTTGCTTGCGTACGCCGCCTGCCATTTCCGGCAGCGTCATACCGAGCGGATTCTTCTCGAGCAGCTTGACTACTAGATTCGAGCGCGGCTTTTCTGCTTCAGTCCGTCCAAGTTTGTGCCGAACCGTGCCACCGGTTTGCTTGATCACTTCCAGATCGGTCTCATCGACTTTCTTTCGAACCGCAAGCTTGTGACGAACTAGAATTGGCGCTTCTTCACTGCCAGTGCCACCGTTTTGCCGCTCAGAGTCTGGGTTTGAACCTTCCTCGTCGCCATCTTCCCAATAGTCTTCTGCAATATCATCAGTTTTTTCAAGCGGAATCAGAATTTTCGCTACATTGTTATCTGTTTCGACAGGCACAATTTCCGTGAACAGTTCTGCCTCGAGATCATCTAGATCGTCGTCAGGATCTTGAGTGTTGGCAGCTTGCCGATAGCGCACTGTGCCCTGAGTCTCGACGACATCAGTTTCCAGCTCAAGATCTTTGGTTGCGTCCTGGTCGCTTCCTGACATGCGAAAAAAACTCCCATTAATGCGTCGCGCTGAAGCTTTTTAAGGCGAAAAAACCATTGTAAGTTGGAAAAAGTATCACGCCCATGGTGGCTGTTACAAACCCGAATAACTCCAGCATACCGCAATAGTAGGTTAGCCCAAAATCCTCAAGATTAGTAACGGTTGCCCGCTTCGCTTATGGTAAATCTTATATGTAATTGCTATATTCCGACCGATTGGGCCGTCGATTTATTCGGCGAGTCGCAATTGTGTTGTTCCGTGAGCTTGCCAATTTACGGCAAGCCCCTCCATGCAAAAAACGAGGAGTTCTATTTGTGAGTGTCGGTTCCTTCGTATTCATGCTTCACAGCCATCTTCCATATTACCGAAAAGCTGGTATGTGGCCATTCGGAGAAGAAAACGTTTTCGAGTGTCTCGCGGAAACCTACATCCCAATTCTGAACATGATTGGCAATCTCCATGATGATGGAGTGCAAGCGAAACTCACAATTGGTATCACTCCGGTTTTGGCAGAACAGTTAGCGGACGAGCACATGAAGCAAGGCTTCGAGAAGTGGGTCGAAATCCGCATCGAGAAAGCCAGAGAAGACGAAACGCGTTACGGCCAACGCGGCGAAACGCCAGATCCTGAGCGGCTTCGACTCGCTCGTTTCTACGCCGATTGGTACAGCAAAATCGTTGATTCGTTCCGCAATAGATGGAACCGTGACATCATCGGCGGTTTCAAAAAATATCAGGATTCAGGCGACATCGAGATTACGACCTCCGCTGCAACGCACGGATTCTCGCCACTTCTGGCTGAAGACACTTCTCTGCAAGCGCAATATAAAGCCGGTGCAGACAACTATAAAAAACATTTCGGCGTCGACGCAAAAGGTTGCTGGCTCCCCGAATGCGCATACCGACCGGCTGAAGGCGATCGTCCTTCAATCGATCACTGGCTCCACGAAGCCGGATTGAAATACTTTTTCACCGAATCATTTGTGATCACTGGTGGTCAAACATCGCAAGTTCGCAGAGTGTTCGGACCATATGGCTCAATCGAATACATTCCAGCGCCTGAGCGCCCACCGACTGGTTATGACACCTTCGAAGCTTTCTGGCTCAAAGATTATCCAGTCGCCGTCATGGGCAGACACGAAATCGCCAGCTATCAGGTTTGGTCGGCAGGAACCGGATATCCAGGCGACGGAAACTATAGAGAGTTCCACAAAAAAGACGATGTCTCCGGCTTGCACTATTGGAAACTGACATCGAAAACCACTGACCTGGGCGACAAAGAACTGTACAACCCAGAAACCGCTCTGATGCGGATTCAGGAAAATTCCGACCACTATGTTGGTTTGCTCCAAAACGCTTTGACCAATCAATTGCGCTCCACCAGCAAGCCTGGGCTCGTAATGGTCAGCTTCGATACCGAACTTTTCGGACATTGGTGGTTCGAAGGAATTGTGTTCATCGAACAAGTGATTCGCAAAATTCACGAATACACAGCCGTGAAGATGCAGACCGCAAGCGAATATCTCGAAGAATTCCCACCACAGCACGCAGTCGAATTGCCTGAGTCTTCATGGGGTTCCGGCGGGCACTGGCAAGTTTGGTCAAACAACGATACCGAATGGATGTGGCCGGTAATTCACGCTGCTGAAAAGCAGATGAAAGAATTGGTTGAGAAACATCTGAGTTCCAGCTCTCAAGACGAAAACAGAACGAGAGCGCTTAAGCAATTAGGTCGCGAACTATTCTTACTTGAATCAAGCGACTGGCCATTTTTGGTCACCACCGCTCAAGCGAAGCAATATGCAGTGGAACGTTTCCGCGGGCACCAGGAGCGCTTCTTCGCAATCGCTGAGATGCTCAAGCCAGGCGGAAATATCGACGAAGCGAAGTTGTCGGAAATTGAAAATATCGACAATTGCTTCCAAGAACTTAAACTGGAAAACTTCAGATTGACAGAAAGCAGTATCGCGGCCAGTACCACTACTCGTAAGTAGTATCCTGATCGTTCATAAGTAGCATCCTGATCGTTCAACTCGCCGCGTTTCAAGCCGTCGTGAAACAACACGATTGCGCAGCGTTTCCGTTCTCGAGCACCTCTTGCGCGGACCTGTCGTCTCTAATGAATCAAACCTTCATCGAACGGTGAAACAATCTCTCGTCGTTCAAAGTGGCTTCGGCGCGGCATACCGCGTTCGTTCAATTGCGTTCAGTTCCGCGTCACACAAAATGGAACAGCATCACGCGCGGTACCACTGCCTTTGCAGTGTTAGTATTCGGCACCCAGAGGTCGAAGAGTAAGCTGTTTCGATTTGATGTTCTTCTTCGCTTTTTTGTTTAACTTCTGCGGCACGTAGAATGTGACTGGAACCGGTTTATCACTTCGAGAAATTGTCTCGATCGGACCGACCGCCAAAATTGTCTTGAGCGGCTCGCCACCAATTGCGGTGGCGTCGTTATTGACGACTCGTTCACGCAGAGCGATCAGAGTTTGAGGCAATTCCATTTTCATGGCTTTGCGAATTATCCATTGCGGAACCGGCAGACCCGGGTCAACGTGCATCGAATATGTCACTTCGGTGGCTTGTCCGTTCTCACGGGGAGCCAGTGCCCATGTGCCGCTGAAGTCTTTTAGAGATCCTGCGATTCGTCTGAATTGAACGAACTCATGAAGCTTATAGTCCGACTCGACGGTATAAGAGATGAACGGAATCAGTGGAGGAAACACTTCCATTTTGCACTTCATTACTGAGCGTTCAGCGGAATCATGAATCATCTGCACATCTTTCATTCGCGGCGAAATTTTGCCGGCGAACTCATAAGGATTGGTCAGCACACGCCAGACATTGCTCGGCGTTTCGCCTATCAAAATCCGCGCAACGACGAAGCGATTGTGACCTTTGTCATCGGATTCGATGATCACGTCGCCTTCCTTCAAGCGTCTCCAATTGTCAATCTCGGCCTTGAGAATCTGCTGCGCTTTGTCGACTGCCGCTGCGCTTTTTTCGCTTTTCGTGTGGATAATTTTGTCACTGCTGGCTGCGGAAATTTTCTCGCTGCCGACTGCAGATGTTTTGTCGCTGCCACCAGAATGTTTTTCAGAACTTGCCGATTGAGTCGTAGTCAGACTCTTCTCTGCTACGGTCATGCCTGCATCCGCGCCGGAAGCCGCTGGTCTGGCACCTGCCGTAGGTGCGGAAAGAAAGCAGGTAAGAGTTAACGCAGCCAATGCTAGCGCCCGTGCGTAAAGCATGAACAACAACCTCAATTCGGTTAAGTCAAATTTTTCTAGAACCAGCTGGCAATGCGGTTCTCATCAAGGTTCTTACCTCGATGATACTCTCTAATCCCCGAACCGTCCAGTTTTACCTAATTCTTACCTTGCATATAGCACAAAGAAGTTTGCCTAATGAAGCTATTTCGAAGAGGCCCTCCCGAAAGGGCCTCTTACGAAACAGTGCATAAGACACGTACCTGATGACGCCTCGGGGTGAGCGATGTTCCGGCGGTTATATTTCTTAGAAGAACAGCCTAATTAGCTCTAGCTGTTGTACCTTGTTTCTAACGTATATATAAAACGAGGAAACATTGTGGCGCGCACAAAAATTGTGGCAACCATCGGCCCCGCGTGTCGTAGCCCGGAGATGCTTCAGGCACTGATCGAAGAAGGCATGGATGTCGCTAGAATCAACTGCTCACATTCTGAGCATGAGTTCATCGGAGCACTGGTAGCCGACATTAGAGAAGTCAGTGCGCGTCTGGATAAACCAGTTGGCATTCTGCTCGATCTCTCCGGTCCCAAGCTCAGAACCGGCAAACTGGCCGAAGGCAAAGTACAGCTCGTTAAGGGTGCGAAGTTCACGCTCACCAGCAGAAAAGTGCCTGGTGATGTGAATTGCGTTGCCACTAATTACGAACCACTCTCACGCGAAGTCAGCGCGGACTGCAGCATTCTGCTCGACGATGGCTTGATGGAACTGAAGGTGTTGTCAACGACAGACACTGATACCATCTGCGAAGTGGTGACTGGTGGCGAATTGAAGACGCACCAGGGCATCAACATTCCGGGTGTTCGTCTTTCCATTCCAGCCCTGACTGAAAAGGATCGTCTAGATCTGGCTTACGGACTGAAGTGCGAAGTAGACTTTGTGGCTCTCTCATTCGTTCGCGACGCACAGGACATTCTGGAACTGCGCGAATTGATGGCGGATCACTGGCCGGCGCCCATGGTTATCGCAAAACTCGAGAAACCGGAAGCGATTGCCCAGCTCGATGAAATCTTGAACGTGACTGATGCCGTCATGATTGCCCGCGGCGATCTCGGTGTTGAGATGCCACCATGGGAAGTGCCACCGATTCAAAAACTGATTACGCGCAAAGCAGTGGCTAAAGGGAAACCAGTAATCACGGCAACTCAGATGCTTGATTCGATGGTCGCCAATCCTAGACCAACTCGGGCGGAAGCGTCTGACGTAGCCAACGCAATCTTTGATGGAACGGACGCAGTAATGCTTTCGGAAGAAACTGCCACAGGGCAATATCCACTTCTAGCTGTTCGAATGATGGAAAGAATTGCCACCACTGTCGAAGCCAGCCAATTGCAAAACCAACTGCGCAAAGAGCACGACGGCAGATCGACGGCATACGCAATCGCGCACGCCGCCTGCGAGATGGCGGTCGACTTGAAGGCTCGAGTGATTGCGACGTTCACCAAATCCGGTGCCACGGCAAGATTGATTTCGCAGCTGCGCCCTCCGGTTTCGATCATCGCCTTGACTCAACACGGACACGTGTACAACCAGCTGACGCTGCTCTGGGGCACGACACCAATCATGCTTACCGAAGTCAGCGATTCAATTTCTACATTGAATATGGTTGAACAAACTTTGCTCACCAAAGGTTTGGTTGCCGCAAAAGACAATATAGTAATCACCGGCGGTCTTCCGATCGCCGCTCGTGGACCGGCTAACTTCGTCAAGCTTTCAACAGTTTCGCCAAGACTGCCGACCAGCGATTGGGAACTCAAAGGCATCTAGTTCTGCGCACGCAGCGCCGGCTTGGTAGCTGTTTCATTTCCTGTTTGGCAACATCCCGATTGGCTGCTAGACTAGAGATATGAACAGATACCACACCACTGTATGGATCGGGATGATGATGATCATCGCGATCACGATTGTGGCGTTCGGTGGCAATAACGCTCTCGTTCCGCTAGGAACAATCGCGTTGTTCGCAATTCTAAGTATCGCTTCGATTCGATTGATTTCTCATTTAAAACGAAGAGCACGCTGACCGTCAGGCTAAATCAGGCTCGCAGGCGTCGTTGTGATGGACTAGATAGCCACAGACCGGGTCGTCTTTCATTATGTATTTTTCGCGGGTCACTTTGACGCCGAGCAAGTTCTGCATCAGTTGCGGCTCGAGCGCGCAAACCTGCTTATATTGCTTCGCCACGTCATGCAGGGCGCAGTGCTGTTGATAGATAAAGAAGTCGCCGTCAGTCAGCTCTTCCCATTCGGTCATATATCCGTCTTCGGAGAAGATCTTCGAAACTTCTTCGACGCGCTGGCGCAAATCTTTGTTGTCGACGCGGTCTTTCAGGCGCAGCATGCGCTTGCGATTGCGAGCGGTGAGCAGGTCCATCACGCCTTTATGACCGGATGTCTCATAAACAGCATCGAGGAGGTCCATAGCCAGGTTCTGAAACCCTGACGGAAATAGCGATTCGGCTTTCGCGGTCAACTTGTACTGATAATTCGGTCGTCCGCGTGATTGGCGCACCATACGGGATTCAATCAGCCCGTCGTTTTGCAGCACCTGGAGATGGCGGCGCACAGCCATTGCGGTAATACCCAGCACGTCACAAAGCGCTTGCACAGTCATTTCGCCCTCTTTCTTCAAGTAAAGAAGGACCGCATCATGAGTACTGTCGGGGGTTTTACCCAGCTGGTGTGTGATCATTTGTTACAGCAAGACCTCATATTGGTCAAAATCCTTTTAATGATCTTTTGAGAGGTGAAACCAGCAACTGGCTGGACTTTAGCCCTTCGGTTTTCAATCATACAGATCTAATAACCTTTTAGTAGACCGATTTATAAGAATGCAACGGGCCCCTTAGCTACAGTATCGCAGATCTTGAAACTCTCACCAGTGCCTTATATGAAGGCATTATTAAATAGGGTGAATACTTTCTAGATTTTTGATACTATTTTATATGTAAAACCCACACAATCAAAGGTTTAGTATCTTTAAGGTCGTTCCCAAGAGTGATGCTTGTACGATCTCCAGAGATAAAGGTAAACCACGACGCCACAGGGCTCGTTCGGTTCGTTCACGGAAGGTGTAAGTAGGCAAATGGTAACTCCGCTTCTCAAAATCGAAAATCTGCATGCAGAAGTTGATGGCAAAGAAATTCTCAGAGGCGTCGATCTGACGATCAATCCTGGAGAAGTTCATGCCCTCATGGGTCGTAATGGATCCGGCAAGTCGACGCTTTCTTACGCAATTATGGGTCATCCGAATTACAAGATCACGAAGGGTCGAATCTTCTTCCAGGGTCAAGAGATTCAAGAGCTGGCAACCGACGTTCGCGCCAGACTCGGCATCTCACTGGGCTTCCAGTATCCGGTCGCGATACCTGGTGTTTCCGTTTCCAACTTCTTGCGTGCCACCACTAAGGCGGTTCGCGGTCAAGAAGTTCCAATCAAAGAATTTCGCAAAGAGCTTACTGCTGCGATGGAGAGACTGGGCGTTCCCAAAGAATTTCTCTCGCGTTATGTCAATGATGGTTTCTCAGGCGGCGAAAAGAAACGCCTCGAGATTCTCCAGATGGCTATGTTGAAACCGAAAATGGTAGTCCTCGACGAAACCGATTCCGGTCTCGACATCGACGCACTGAAGACGGTATCAAGCGGAATCAACGCCCTTGCCACCCCGGAGACTGGGATTCTCCTGATCACTCACTATCAGCGCATTTTGAACTATGTGCAACCAGATTTTGTACACGTATTCCAAGACGGAAGAATCGTCACCTCCGGTGGTGCCGAACTCTCTAGCAAGCTCGAAGAGCATGGCTATGACTGGGTTACGCAAGAACAACTCACTTCCGGCACCGTATAAGAGGAAACTATCATGGCAACAGAATTAGCGTTCGACCCGAATACTGATATCAGAGACATCGGCGACGACTACAAATATGGTTTCAGCGACAAAGAAGATTACCTCTTCAAGTCCGGCAGAGGCCTGACACCTGAGATTGTCGAAGCGATTTCGACGATGAAGAAAGAGCCCAAATGGATGCTCGAGCTTCGTCTCAAAGCGCTCCAGACATTCTTGAAAAAGCCGATGCCGACCTGGGGCAACACCAAGATGCTCGAAAGCATCGACTTCGACAACATCTACTATTACATCAAGCCTTCCGAAAGAAGCGAGAAGAATTGGGATGACGTGCCCGAAGGCATCAAGAAAACATTCGACCGTTTAGGTATTCCTGAAGCGGAAAGAAAATTCCTTGCCGGCGTCACCGCTCAATACGAATCAGAAGTGGTCTACCACTCTATTCGCGAAGACTTGACCGCTCAAGGCGTAATCTTCCTGGACATGGACTCAGGTCTGCGCGAGCACGAAGACATCATCAGAGAGCACTTCGCATCAGTAATTCCAGTTGCGGACAACAAGTTCTCAGCTTTGAACTCAGCTGTATGGTCAGGCGGAAGTTTCGTCTGGGTGCCGGCTGGCGTCAGAGTCGAGATTCCATTGCAAGCGTATTTCAGAATCAACGCTGAAAACATGGGACAGTTCGAAAGAACTTTGATCATCGCAGAACCAGGCAGCTTCGTTCACTACATCGAAGGTTGCACGGCTCCTACTTATTCATCAGATTCATTGCACTCGGCTGTTGTCGAATTGATTGCAAAACCAGGCGCTCACATCCGCTACACAACCATTCAAAACTGGTCGCGTAACGTATACAACCTGGTGACGAAACGCGCAGTCGCTCAAGAGAACGCCAAGATCGAATGGGTCGACGGCAACCTTGGTTCGAAACTGACAATGAAGTACCCAGCCATCTACTTGATGGGCGAAGGCGCTACCGGCGAAGTACTCTCCGTCGCATTCTCAGGACACGATCAACACCAGGATGCCGGCGCCAAGATCATTCACGCGGCACCAAATACGACATCAATCGTCACTTCAAAATCGATCTCCAAAGATGGCGGACGCTCCTCGTATCGCGGTCTCATCAAGGTTCTCCCGGGAGCAACCGGCGTGAAGACTTCGGTCAAATGCGACGCGCTATTGTTGGATGAGCACTCTCGCTCCGACACCTACCCGACGATGGAAATCGACGAAAAGGATGTCTCAGTCGAGCACGAAGCCACCGTATCTAAAGTCGGTGAAGAACAACTCTTCTATCTCATGAGCCGTGGTCTAACTGCGGACGAAGCTAAAGCGATGGTAGTGAATGGATTCTTCGAACCGTTCACAAAGGAACTCCCTCTCGAATACGCTGTTGAGTTAAACCGCTTGATTCAGCTAGAGATGGAAGGCTCGGTAGGTTAAAACCCCGAGATTGGAAACGGGAAAAAGGAAGTTATGTCAGAGTCCAGAACTTTGAGCACGATTACCCGTGCGGATGTAGATAGCCTCACGAAAAAAAGAGGCGAGCCCCAATGGCTAGAAAAGCTGAGATTGACAGCCTTCGAGAAATATTTCGAAGCTGACAATCCGAGTACAAGATTGGACGATTGGCGCAAGACCCTGGTGGAAACCGTGGATCTGACCAAGCTCAGTCCGATCGTTCAAGTCGTTGGATTAGCGAATAAAGCGACGAGCAAGACAAATTTAGAGAAGCAATTCACAAAATTGTCCGGCATCGTTTCGCAAACGAGTGGTGACTGTTGTGAACAACAACTGGACCCGGAGCTCGCCGCCAAAGGCGTTATCTTCACCACGATCGAAGAAGCGGTAGTTAAGCACGGCGATCTTTTAAAAGATCATTTAGAGCGCGGACTAAACGCAGAATTCGGCAAACTATCATTGATGGCTTCGGCATTCTTCACAGCCGGCGCCTTTCTCTACGTGCCGAAGCATGTCGAAATCGACGCACCATTTGTAATCGTCAATTCGATTTCAGAAGCGAGTGTTGCCGGCGAAGCAATTTTCCCTCGCATCATTGTTGTGGCTGATGAAGGCTCAACAGTCAAAGTGGTCAACGTCTTCGAAGGCGGGGCCCCGGCCAAGGAAAATCTGCCCAAGTCTAAAAAACGCGATTGGATTTTCACAAGCGCCATAGTCGATGTGGTGGCAAAAGCAAATGCACACGTTCACTATCTAGAAGTCTACGATCTCAGTCGACAAGTATTTTCTGTTTCCAGAAACAACAACATCGTCGGACGAGATGCCGAGATTTACTCGATGACAGCGGCTCTTGGTGGCGGACAATTGAAATCCGACATCATCACGACGCTCGCCGAGCGTGGTGCCAACGCTGACATTCGCGGTATTGCACTGGCAGACGGAGAAGAGCACTTCTACTACAACACCGTGCAAAACCATAACGCGCCTGACACACGTTCGAACATCAACTTCCGCGTCGCATTGAAAGACAACTCCGTTTCCTCCTACCAAGGAAATATCAAAGTCTCTGTCGATGCTTCTAAAACTGATGCATATCAATCGAATAAGAACTTGTTGCTCAGCGAAACAGCAAAAGCTGAATCGATTCCACGTCTCGAGATTCTCACGGACGAAGTGAAATGCTCTCACGGAGCCACTGTCGGCCCGGTCGATAAAAACCAGGTCTTCTATTTGATGAGCCGTGGTTTGACTTCAAAAGAAGCTGAAGAGTTTATCGTCACTGGTTTCTTCAACACACTTTTGAACTCGCTCAAGATCGAAGGCGCAGCTGATTGGCTCGAAGATTTGATCGGCGAGAAGATTCACGCTACCACAGCGATTAACAAAACACTCTCCGGAGCCAGGGCATGAGCGACTTCGTGAAGGTTGCTCTGTTGTCCGACATTCCGGAAGGACATGTCAAAGCCGTCGAAGTCGATGCTGAAGACGTAGCGATCTGCAACGTTGGCGGAACACTATATGCGGTATCAGATATTTGTTCTCACGCACACGCTCACTTGAGCGAAGGTGAGCTCGAAGGAAAAGTGATTAGCTGTCCACTCCACGGAGCGACATTCGATGTCACCTCAGGAAAGGCTCTATGCCCGCCTGCAGTGCAACCGATCGCACAGTACACCGTGGAAGTCAGAGATGGAGAGGTTTGGATCAAGCCATGATAAAAGAATTGCCGACTGCCAAAGATGCCAGCGCCGAGAAAGTGCAGAAGAAAACTTTAGATGCCGCCAAAATCGCACAAGATTTTCCGATTTTGCATCGTAAAATCAACGGTCATCAACTGGTTTACTTGGATAACGCCGCCACTTCGCAAAAGCCGGAGTCCGTCATCAAGGCGCTCTCACACTATTATGAATACTATAACGCCAACATCCACCGCGGCCTTCACACGCTGAGCGAAGAAGCGACCACGGCATACGAAGACACGAGAGAAAAGATCCGCGCCTTCATCGACGCTCCGTCCGAGCGCGAAGTAATTTTTACACGCAACGCCACCGAAGCGATTAACCTCGTTCTCAATTCGTGGGGCAAGCATCACATCAAAGCCGGCGACGAAGTAGTGATCACGGCAATGGAACACCATTCCAACCACGTTACCTGGCAGCAACTCTGTCTCGAACAGGGTGCAACTCTTCGTTTCATCGAACTAACCGAAGACGGACAGATTGATTTGAAACAAGCTGCCACCGTCATTGGTGCCAAGACAAAACTGGTGGCAATCACTCAAATGTCGAACGTGCTCGGCACAATCACTCCAGTCAAAGAGATTGTAAAACTGGCTCGCGCGCAAGGCGCAGTTATTCTCCTCGACGGAGCGCAAGGCGTTCCGCACTTGCCTACATCAGTGAAAGATCTCGACGTAGACTTCCTCGCTTTCTCGTTCCACAAAATGCTCGGACCAACAGGCGTTGGCGTTCTCTGGGGCAAAGCCGAGCTTCTCGAGAAGATGCCACCATTCATGTACGGCGGCGACATGATCAGCTCTGTCCACAGAGACAAAACCAAATTCAACGAACTGCCATGGAAGTTTGAAGCCGGCACTCCGAACATCGCTGACGTAATCGCAAGCGGTGCGGCTATCGACTATTTGAACAACATCGGAATGGACGCCGTGCGTCAGCACGAAATCGAAATTACAAAGTATGCGCTCGAGCGCCTGCTCAAAGAATTTGATGACATCAAGATCTACGGACCAACGGATCCTGAACTGAAAGGCGGAGTGATTTCGTTTACCTTCGCATCGATTCATCCACACGATTTGGGACAACTTTTAAACGAATCCGCTGTCGCTATACGAGCCGGTCATCACTGCTGCCAGCCGTTGATGAACGACCTCGGCGTCAGTGGAACAGCACGCGCAAGTTTCTACATCTACAACACGAATGAAGACGTTGATAAGCTTATTAACGCGCTACGGGAGGCGAAAAGAGTCTTTGGGCATGTCGCTAGCAGATGATCTCTACAGAGAGACAATCCTCGATCACTATCACAATCCCCGCAATCACGGCGTAATCGAGACACCCTCGGCACGAGTCGAAGGCGTCAATCCGTTGTGTGGCGACGAGCTCACACTTTACTTAATCGTCGAAGATGGAAAAATCAAAGACGTCAAATTGGAAGCCAAAGGTTGTTCGATCAACACCGCATCTGGTTCCATGATGACGGAAGTGATTGTTGGGAAGACCCTCGAAGAAGCGCATGAAATCATCAATACGTTTAAAGACATGATGATGAACAAGACTAAAACAGATGTCGAGTTGCCCGAAGATTTGGAAGACCTCGAAGCGCTGCAAGGCGTAAAAAAATATCCGGTTCGAATCAAATGTGCGTTATTGCCATGGAATACTTTAATCGAAGGGATTGAAACAGCTGAAGGCAAGAGATAGTAGCTGAGCCGTTTTCGCAGGGTGTTTAAACGGTTTGCCGTTCAAGACACACCAATTTCATTAGAAGATAAGCAAGACAGTTCGCAAAAAAAAAGTTCGCAAACATCGCAGTTAGCAAACAACGCAGTTCAAAAGTTCAAAACAAAGTCGCGAGAACAAAGTCGCTACGACATTCGTTGAATCAGTCAGGGGAGAAAAAATGTCGACACTTCAAGAAGATGTAGTCAGAGAAAGTATCAGAACAGTCGTCGATCCGGAGCTTGGTATCAACATCGTCGATCTCGGTTTGATCTACGGCATCAAAGTCGAAGACAACTCCGACGTAGTGGTTCAAATGACTCTAACCAGCCCCGCTTGCCCGGTAGGCGCTGTAATTCAGGCTCAAGCCCACCAGGCAGTCAAGAAATTGCCCTGGGTCAAAGAAGTAAAAATCGACCTGGTTTGGTCCCCCCGTTGGGACCCACGCACAATGTCGAGCGAAGAAGTTCAAATGGAACTCGGCATCCTCTAGTTTTGCAGTTCGAAAATTTAGACCTGCCGCTGCGAATCTGACGCATTTCGGCATTCTCCAGTTTTGCAGCTCGGCTACATCCGATCTGATGCGAAGACGTTCAAACGGAACTTGGCATTTGAGTTCCAAGACCGGCTTTTTTCGCAGCCTTGTTAAGCCAAAATCAACTTTCTCTCATGTGCTAATGCAAGTTAGGCACGGCTCGAAGTAAACTGGTCTAGTGTTTACTGGATGTCAGCAGAGTCTACATTGAAGCAAGTACTGCACGATCACGATGGTCATGTTGATGACCTCATAAGCGCAATCCTTTTGTGGTTGGCGCCGGGCGTGGAGCTCCAGGCTGTCGGCGTGACGAACGGCGATTGTTTTGTCGATCAGGCGCTCGAGGCGATGCTCAAAATCGCTACCTATATAAATGTGGAAGGCGCCGAGATTTCTCAGCAGCCCGACGACATGCCCAATCCTTTTCCTGACAACTGGCGTCGGGAAAGTCACATCATCAATGAATTGCCATTGTTTGGCGACAATTATTTAAAAGAGCCGTATCAGCAGGGCAAGGCTCGGCGCTCGGACGCGGTCTTCACCGACATTTTGAGCAATTCGCGAGACCCGCTGACGGTCGTGACCACTGGACCGCTCAGCACAATCGCCAGGATTCTGGCGGAACATCCCGCGCTCGCTGGAAATATCCAGGAGATGGTGATTATGGGCGGCGCCATCAACGTGCCCGGCAACGTTGATGAAGAAGGGCACGACGGCAGCGCCGAGTGGAATCTCTACGCAGATCCAGGCGCCTTCAAAGCCATCCTTGACACGAAAATTCCACTAAAACTGATTACACTCGACTTAACCAACCAACTGCCTGTAACCAAAGAGTTTCTTGCACGCCTCGAAGCGCAAGCGGAGAGAAGCAAAGCATCTATGCTCGCAACGAAACTCTGGTCCTTAGTCAAAGGATTCGAATACTACTTCTGGGACACTATCACTGCTGCAGCTGCAATCGAGCCTGGTCTGTTTAAATTCAAAGAAATGAAAATCGACACGGCAACGAGCGGCAAGAGCCAGGGCAAGACTTTCACGAGCTTGTTCGGCGGGCGGAAAGTGCAAGTAGCGGCCCAGCTGGACAAAAACGCATTCGAAGACTTGCTGCTCTCTGTTCTTGCGAGTAAATGAACCAAATCGAACGCGATTTAGATTCTCCGGTGCCAACTGATTTCGATGAGCAACAAAAGTTGCCCGACGATGTGTTGGAAGCGCTTGGCGCGGGTCGTTTGACGGATATCAACTACCTGGGCAGTGGCGCTACCAGTAGTGTCTTCAGCGCACACGACAGCGGACTCGACAAAAGAGTAGCGATAAAATTTCTCAAGCACGGAAACGATGGACGTCTGATCGATTTCCAATCAGAGGCGAAACTGGCGTCACAACTAAGCCACGGCAATCTCGTCAAAATTTTGAACTTCGGAGTGACCACGAAAAATCACGCCTTCTTGATCATGGATTTCGTCGATGGGAAAAGTCTCGAAACGATCTTAGAAGAGAACGGACCGATTCCACCGAAGATTGCAGTCCGGCTGCTCATGCAGATCTGCGACGGATTGGAGCATGCACATTCCAAGAAAATTGCGCACCGTGATTTGAAAACGGCCAATATTTTAGTGCAGGGCTACGGCACAAATGCGATGAATGCAATTGTCGTAGATTTTGGTTTAGCTCTGCAACGTCAATCGCAGGAGAATACTAATCCGGGTTCCCACAGCGGAAAGATCAAAGGAAGCCCGCTGTTCATAAGCCCGGAGCAAGCGCAGGGAAAACCTGGCGGCGAGTCGTCAGACATTTATTCACTTGGTTGCATCGCCTTCAACTTGCTGACCGGCACGTTGCCATTCGAAGCAGATGACCTGTTTGAATTGTTGAAGATGCATATCAAAAACCCGGCCCCTACATTGGCTGAATGTAATCCTGATGCCGCTTTCCCGCCGGCGCTGGAGAAATGCGTACAACGCATGCTCGAAAAAAATCCTGAAGATAGATTTCAAAACATACTCGAAGTAGAAGAAAGTCTTAGCCGTTCGATAAAGCAGCGCACACCGCTTGTCCAACCGGCATCACATGTAGTACAAAAAAAATTCCGACGCAGTGTTTCTATCATTGTTTGTATCGCCGCTCTAGTAGCTAGCCTTGGCGTTATATGGTTCATAGCGCAAAATTCTGGAAGTACTGTCGATGAAAAAAACGAAACACCGCAAGAAAAATATGATCGCCTATTCAAGTACGACAGTGGTAATTTTTTGAGTCACTTTGGACGCAGATATATTTGTCCTAAAGTGACTGGGATAATTACTGACGAGGACCTCGAATGCCTGGCTGAAGTCAATCTTCCTACGCCTGATATCAATCTCGCGTTTACAAACATATCAGGCACCGGTCTTGCCAAACTAAGCCATATTAATGGACTCAAACTAGACTTGTCCAAAACCGAAATGACCGAAGAGGGTTTCAAGACGATCGGAACTCTTCAAAACTTAGACGCATTGAGCCTGAATCACGCTAAATTATTTGTGCCCGCGCCGCACACCGTGCCTAAAATCACCTACAGCTCAGCCGATAAACACGAGGGGAAACTCGTTGACATTTCGAGAAAAGAAATTATTGAAATCACCAGAGCAAAAAATATTTTTGAACTAAATTTAGACATGTGCAACGCTGTGGACGATGGCTGCATGGAGTTGATCGCGACACTTCCCCTGTTGGCATTTACAGCTAGAGATGCCGGCAAGATCACGGACAAAGGCGTTGTTGCTCTCGCAAAATGCGTCAACGTAAAAATGGTACATCTTGATGGTAACCCAATCACTGACAAGGCGGCGGAGGTGCTGAGCGTGGGCGGAAAACTCGTCGATTTTCGCGGCAATCGCTGCCGCGAGATAACATCAAAAACACTTCAAACGCTCTGCGCGAAAAATCCCCAATTGCAATTTGTGGGTTTGAGTTTTACGAAAACAACGACGAAGGATTTGCATCTTTTGGAAGGAAGGGATTTAAAATTTCTTGAAATTCTTGGCATCCCTGTAGGACCCGATGAGATGCGGATGTTTGGTCAAATGCGGAACATGGAGTACTTGTACATTTCAAAAGTCCAATCTGCGGAATCGCTGAAGTATTTGTACAACCTTCCACGACGGCCGCGAGTTATGATCATGGATTCAAAAGCTCTGGACGCTAAGTCCGTCGCCGCACTGCAGACTCACCTGCCCGAGACTACGATTGTTGATGGGACAAACCGAGCCATCAGGGCAGATGTTAACGACTTCCAGTCGATTTTTTTGGAAGGTTCAAAAGGCGGTAACCCGTTTGACTAAACGCTAGATTGATTCCTTGTTGAACAAAGCAGTGGCACCAAATGCGGTATCGCGACATTCGAGCAATGCGTCGGTGTAATCAGCGATCGAACAAAGCCCAGCGTTGATTAGCGAATTTAAAGCATTTAAAGATTTGTCTATAAGAACTAGTTCAACGTGGGATTCGCCACGTATTCAAGTGGTACACTGGTCCTCGCGTCAAACCAGTTCAGGCTCCTGATATTGAAGAACCTGAACCATCCACAGTTTCAGAACGCATTCTTCTTGAGTTTTTAATTCGATGCAGACCGTTCCAAAGTTGGGCACCGGTGATTCAGACCGGACAAAAAAACCACAGTCCGGTTCGGGCGTTCTCGACCGAACGGATAATGCGCAGCCCGGCGCCGAGAAATTCGATCAACGCAACAGCGACTCTCCTAATAGCTCCGAAAGATTCGATGTTTTAACGGGTCTCACGTTCGTTCCATTAGCTGTAATTTGCTGGCATCACGCTCACGATTTCTGGCAGCCGATGCAAGGTTTGCTTGAAACAGAATTGACGTTCAAACATTTCGTCACCATGTTTTTCGTGCTCTCCGGATTTGTTATCGCGTTCCGGCACAATCACATCAAAGACACAGCAACAGCTCTGCGCTTTTATCTCGACCGCGTAGCCTGGCTCTGGCCGGTTCACTTGCTATGTTTGGTTTCACTGCTATTTCTTGTACCTGAAGTTTTCTCAATCAAAGGCGATCAGTTTTTACCTTTCTTGAGCAGTCTCTTCATGGCTCAAACATGGATTCCAATCGCGAAATACTATTTCAGTTTCAACTCGCCATCGTGGACGACGACCACGCTTTTTGCGTTCTATGCAGCGTTTCCGCTACTATTGATGTGCGCAAGACGCAGCAAAGCGTTGGTGCTTTCTATAACAGCCGCGCTCGCTCTGGGAATGATCCTGGTATCAAACTCGCTTGGCTTGCCTGTAGATAATCTAACTGGACCGAGTATCCAGGGCATGGTCTACATCAACCCTCTAGCGCGTTTGCTGGAGTTCACAGCCGGCATCGTCTGCGCTCTGACCTATTTGCAATTCGCGCATCGAATAAAGTTGTCACCAGTTTTTGCCACCATCCTTGAAGTCGCAGCACTTGCACTGATCGCTTTTGTGAATCTAAACAGCAAAGGATGGCAGATTCAAGCAACCCCGCTAATCACTGAGTCCGGGGCATTCTGGCTCCATCACAGCGCCACCTCGTTCATCCCGTTTGCAATTTTTATGACGATCCTGTCGACGAAAAAAGGATTGATGGCAAAATTCTTTGCTAGCAAAACGATGGTATTCCTCGGCAAACTAAGTTTCAGTATGTTCATGATTCACGGCGTGGTAATCGCTTTCCTCAACGTCAATTATCGCCAGGAACAGTCGTTGACATCAGCCGTTTACATCACAGCAGGTTTGCTGCTCGCTGCGCATATCACGCACAGTTATTTTGTCCAACCGATACGTCGACTGATCAATAAGCACGGTCAGAAATTAATCGCGCGCAACTTTCCGACGCCACCCCCTTCGCCTGATCGCTGGATATCAGCCGGTCTCGACAAACAAAACCACTGGTTGCTTGGTATCGAGATCGTAGTCTGCGCCGCGATGATTTATCTTGCGCAACCAACAATCGCTTCAGTTTCACCAGAACAAGCTGCCACCATAGGCGCCACCGCGACAGTCAAGGATGTTCACTTTGACCCATGGCTGAAGTGCGTCAGTGGCACAGCTCGACACGGCAATGAGTTCGTCACTATCAACACGGTGTGGCAACCTCTTAAACCTGAATCAATAGACTTCTTCATCATCGCTCGCGTACTGGACAAATCCAACGCAGTCCTTGGCGTCAAACGCTACTCGATGGATGGACGTCACCAACAAGTCTCTCCTGAACAACAGTGGTTAGATACCGTGTCCATCGCGGTCCCCGCCGATGCACAACCCACTAGAGTGGCAATAAAAATCACTCGAGGAAAGCGCAAGGCCGTTGCGGCAACGTCCAACAATCCATCTGAAATAGATGCGTCAGAAATGCTTATACCTGTCATCGCGGAAGAGGTTCATCAGATTCAATGATCAAGTCATCGGAACCGTCGATTGAACTGGACGCGGCAATCACGCCGACCGAAGCTGACAATAAGCGCAAATCTATCTTCCTCACAGTGGGACTGATGCTGCTTATCACCGGTCTGATCTTCGCAGCGTATGCCAATGTAATCTTCCACTTTTTCATTGGCGACGATTTTGGTCTTGTAGTTTATCTTCGCGAAGCAATAAAAAGTCCGGCGCTATTAATCCGCGACTTCACTGGCTCCTGGCTCGGGAGCCCGACTGCGCAATTTTACCGCCCACTGATTTCAGTAACGGTTTTATCTGACTACTTTCTCTTTGGTCGCGACACGACCGGATACCACGTCACCAACGTTTTGTATTTAGTGGCACCAGCTCTGTGTTTGTACTTCATTGTCCGATCACTAGCCGGTCCGAAGTTGTTGGCAAAACTTCCGTTATGGCCGGCACTGGCTGCCATTCTTTTTGGTCTGTATCCATTGCATTCCGAAACAGTCGCCTGGATCACCGGCCGCGTAGATTCAGTGGTCACCGCGTTCTACGTCGGCAGCGTCCTGGCGTACATGCGCTGGCGCGATACGAACAACCGCTGGTATTTCGCCACCAGTATCATCTGTATTATGTTGTCCCTGTTCTCCAAAGAAATGGGAATCATGATTCCAGCCACTATCGCCGCTTACGAGTTCATCGTCGAACACGGCGAAACAAGCCGCACATGGCTCCGACGCTTCCGCGATGCGGCGCTATTGTCCGCACCGTTCTGGTTGGTGCTGGCAGGGTACTTCCTACTACGTCGCTACGCGCTTGGCACTTTCGTCGGCGGCTACGATGATGCTCCATTCAATTTTTCCGATCTGCAAACGCTCAAGTACAATTGGGAACACGGTCTTCGTGCACTGTTCATTCCTGCCAATCAGGACCTGATGGGATCGAAAGATATTCTTGTAATCTTGTGGCAAGTTTGCCTGATACCGGCTGTGGTGCTATCAGTTTTGAGCTTGAAGGAACCGATGCTGCGCAGCCGGCTGTTCTTCTGCCTTGTGTGGGCGGCGCTGTCACTCGCTCCCGTGTACAAATTGTTCAACATCTCGCCGGATCTTCAGAGCAGCCGCTACGGCTATTTGACGAGCGTTTCGCTCGCTTGTTTATTAACAGTGGGCTTGGCGTGGTTCATTCAATTCTGCATAAACAAGACGAAGAACAACGGCACTACAATGAACTGGCAGCGCCTGTTACCACGCGCCGGACTATTGGTCTCCTCAACGATAGCCATACTGATGCTCTGCGTAGCGTTCGGTATGCTCAGAGTCAACAACTCGGCCTGGGCCGAAGCGGGAATTACATCTAACGCGATTCAAGCAGAACTCCGTAAGTTCTACGAGAACAACGCAGGAGACCCGCCTGTGTTGCTTCTGAATATGCCCGATCATTTGCACGGCGCGTACATCTGCCGCAACGCTTTAGAGGGACTGACGCAATCGCCTCAAGTGCCACGTGATGTTCACAACCTCGTGAGCATCGGCGAATTCGATCGGCTGACTCCGTTTGGTTATATGAAAGATTCGTTCTCTAAAAATAGAGAGCAAGTGCGGATTTTGGCGTGGAATCAATCCAAGAAAGTATTGTTACCTGTGGTGCTTACCGCCGACGACGAAACCGCATCCAGTTCATTCCTTCTTACCGAGGCGCAGTTGAACAGTGCAATTTCACCTTATCGCGAAACATGCACAGTAACACCCGGCACCGAATCCGGTGTCACCATCAAACCGAAAAAGCTCAGCAAGAGAGCGGAAGTTCTAATCGATCTACCGACGCCATTGAAGTGCTTCCCGACTGATTTCCTCGCTGTGGATCTTCAGCCAGAGTCGATGCCTACGGAATCAAAAGTGGATCTTGAGTTCAACAACAATATCTTCGAACAGTTCACTTCAAGCGATCTGATCCGCGGATTTTTAAAGACTCCCGCCACCAACGAAAAGCAGACTGTCGTTTTTGCACTCAGAAGTCATCCAACATGGATCATGGGTGGAGAAGCAACCAAACTAATGCTGAGACTGCCGTTGAACACCGGATATCGACTGTCATCCATTCGATCGATACCGGCTTCTGAAATCATGCCTCTCGTTTCTTTCCCTGGCTCCGATTGCCTGGGCAGCAAGGGCGTGGCTTATTTAGAGCCTGCAAAACCGACTGTGCTGACCTATGACGCATCCAAAATCGGCGGCGCGGTCGGAGTCGATCTCGAAATAACCAAGCGCAATGGTGCGTTCCAATGGCCCAATTCTGCCGCCGCTGACGAGCCCGCTACCGTGCTGAAAAAACAAACAGGCGCGTCGGGCAAGATTCCTCTAGCGCGCGCCGACTTCAAGGACAAAGGTCTTTTCGAATTGCGCTGCCGAGCAGTGGATGCCAGCGGCAACAAGTTGGGCGTGGCGAGCGACCACTTCGTTGTATTCATGACCGAGTAATTGTTTGCGTGACCGAGTAATCCCCTAAGTGACCGAGTAATCGTCTACATGACCGCGTGATCGGTCTCGGGACCGTGTTCATGACGGTCACGTCTGTGCACGACCGGTAATCATCTGCGTGACCGGCGATCGCCTGCAGGACCGCCCGATCGGGTGTGTCGAAAGAATACGGCGTGTTATCGGCGCGGCCTGTGCAATATCTAAGAAAAACCGTCTATTAAAAGGCTCACAGGTTGGAGCGTCCCGGGAAGCCAAGTACACAGGATATAATGCTGCGTTTAGATCCAAAGTTTGGAATCTAGCCGCGGAACAACCCACAGGGTTAGCAACTCGATGCAAACCGTCCAGCAGCTGCCAACTCAAACAATCCCGCCAGAGGTCCCTAAAGACGCGTCTGCGGGAGAGATTAAGGCGCCGGTTCAAAAGGTGATCTTGCCTTTGACCGGACTGCGATTTTTCCCGTTGATGGCGATCGTTTGGCACCATTCGCGCGATCGTTTTACGTTCATGCATGGTTTTGCAGATGACGTGACTTTCGTTCATGGCGTCGCATTTTTCTTCGTGTTGTCGGGATTCATGCTGGCGTACAGATATGACTATGTGAAAGATGTCGGAACATCGCTTCACTTTTTTCTGGCGCGAACGGCTCGACTGTGGCCGATGCACGTTATGTGCATCATGCTTTTGCTTTTCTTGATTCCGGAAGTTTTCAAAGTCAAAGGCGAGCAGGTACCGATTTTCTTCTGCAATCTATTTCTGCTGCACTCGTGGGTACCGCTCTACTCCTACTTCTTCAGCTTTAATGGTCCATCATGGAGCAGCGCGACGCTCTCCTTTTTCGACTTCGCATTCCCATTAATTTTCCTGACTGCAAAACGATCATGGGCTCTGGTGTTGGGCATCACGGCCTCGTTTGTCGTAGTCATGATCACGATTTGCAATCTGATGCATTTGCCGATGGCAGATCCAATGTCACCGTCTGTTCACGGTTTGGTCTACATAAACCCGCTCGCCAGGCTGCTTGAATTCACCGGTGGAGTTATTGCCGCGTTAGCGTTTCTAAAATACAAATCGCATTACAAGTTGGGTCCGGTTAAATCGACGGTTCTTGAAGCAGGTATTCTCGGACTTGTTCTATACATCATATTCAACAGCCACCACTGGCAGTCAGTGTTGACGCCATTCCTGACTGAACCTGGTGCATTCTGGATTCATAACAGCGGCTCGATATTTATTCCATGCGCGCTTTTAATCATGCTGATTGCAACCGAGAGCGGACGAATCGCGAAGTTCTTAGGAACGAAAGGGATGGTTGAATTAGGTGAGATGAGCTTTGCTCTATACATGCTACATGGCGTGTTCATCGCATATTTCACCGTCAACTTTCATGATGAAACTTCTCCGACTAACGCATTTTTCTTCTTCGCAAGTTTATTGATCGCAGCGCATCTCTTTCACAACTACATTGTTCAACCAATTCGCAAGCAAGTTTTGAAACACGGAACGACCTTGCTAGCGCGCAAGTGGCCTGCACCTCCGCGTAAGCCGAGCACGAAGAAACCAAAGACAAAAGAAAAAATCATTCGCGAACGACTTATTTTTGCAACCGAAGTTGCGGTGTTTGCGGTCGTAACGTACTTTGCGATGCCCACCATCGAGCAGATTACGCCGGTACAAGCCGAGGCAATCGCGGCTGCAGCAGAGGTTCGCGACATAAACTTCCAACCGTGGTTGGAGTGCAAGAGTGTTTCAGCAACTTCCTCTGGTAATAAAGTGAACGTAAACACTGTATGGAAATCACTTTCCGATCAATCAGTGGACTACTACGTGACCATGCTGGTTCACGACAAAGGCGGCGCAGTCCTTGGTTTCGCGAGCTATAAACTGGACGGACGTCATCAGAAGATTTCCCAAGGAACGATCTGGTCCGACAAAGTCGCGATCAACGTTTCATCGGAATATGCTGCCAATGTCTCTATCAAACTAACGCAGGGCAGAAAACGGAAGCTGGTTGAGCCTGCCGCGAGCGCTGCAACAAGTCCGACCAAAGACACTATCGTTGTTCCTGTAGTTCCTCAAATCGCCTGCAAATAGAATTCACAACAATGCGCAGCTGGTTCAAAAACTCCGTTGCAATGTCACTGCGCATGGTTCAAAACGTTGTGTCGTGAGACCGATTCCAAGTTCCGGCAGTTGCGTTCAACTGAGATACCAAAGACAGCGCAGAATCGATGGTATCGTCCACGGTGCCGCCAAAATTGAGCAGCAAATTCACCTATAAGAATATAGAGATCGAAACAGAATCTAGTGTTCTGATCATCCTTAGATGCGTGTTTGCGAAGAACGGCGCCCAGCGCCCGAAATTGCGGCATCGTTACATAAACGCAAAAGACCTTTGACAATGAAATTGATTCGTCCATAATGGTCACATGCAAAACCGCTTGAATATGTCTATGGCAATGTCGATGCCCTCCGGAGAGGGTGGCGTTGCTTCATGCGAGTTCTGGCATAACTAATTAAGTTATTGAATCGTACGCAACGCCCCTTCTCCTCATCGAGAAGGGGCGTTCTTTTTGCACATAAAATCAAGGAGTGCTGAACAATGAGTCTTTATAAAAAACACGAAGAAAACCAAAATCAACAGTTCTCGACCCGCGCCATTCACGCAGGACAAGACTGCGATCCGGGCACCGGCGCGCTGAACACACCGATATTTCAAACATCGACTTTCGTCCTGGAAGAACTCGGCAAGAACCGCGGCTATCAATACGCCCGCACCCACAACCCGACCAGAACAGCGCTTGAAGAATGCCTGGCATCGTTGGAAAACGCGAAGTACGCATTAGCATCTGCATCAGGCTTGTCCGCAGCCTACACGGTTACGAACCTGCTTTCACAAGGCGATAACGTAATAGTCGGAGAAGATGTCTACGGCGGCGTCTACAGGCTGTTCGAGCAGGTCTTAACGAGATATGGAATCACATTCACATATGTCAACGCACAAAACCTTGGCGATATTGAAGCAGCAATCACGCCGGCGACAAAACTGGTTTGGATTGAAACACCAACCAATCCACTAGTGAAACTAGCCGACGTCAGAGCGATCGCCGATCTCTGCCACGCCCACGGTGTCCTGCTTGCCGTCGACAACACCTTTGCTACACCATATTTCCAACGACCACTGGATCTTGGAGCTGATGTAATTATCCATAGCACAACCAAATATCTCGGCGGACACAGTGATGTCATCGGTGGTGCCATCGTTACGTCGGATCCGGAATTATACGAACGTCTGCAATATCACAACAACGCAGTAGGAGCCGTTCCCGGACCATTCGATTGCTTCCTGGTTTTACGCGGTTTGAAAACTCTAAAGTTGCGCATGAGAGAACACGAACGCAATGCAACAGCGATTGCGAATTTCCTGGAATCACATCCATCCGTGGAACGAGTTCTTTATCCAGGCTTGAAGAGCCATCCTCAGCACGACCTGGCCGCGAAACAAATGACCGGTTTCGGCGGAATGCTTTCATTCGTCGTCAAAGGCGGGCTCGACGCAGCAGCCTCAACTGTCGGTTCGACAAAACTTTTTCAACTGGCAGAGAGCCTGGGCGGCGTCAAATCACTGATCTGCCACCCGGCAACGATGACTCACAAACCAATTCCAAAAGAAATTCGCGAGCATTGCGGCATTTTCGACGGACTGATCAGACTCTCTCCTGGAATTGAAGAAGCCGAAGATCTAATTGCCGACCTCGATCAAGCATTGTCCGGCAGCCGCACCCAGTGCGCCGTTCGCGAACTCGCAGTTGTAGGCTAGGGGGAACAATGAGTAGCATATCCGTTCTGAAATTCGGCGGTACATCCGTCAAAAACATAGGCAGAATAAATCATGTCGTTGATATCATCGCAAAAAATAAAACGGCAAAACAAATAGTTGTCGTGTCCGCGATGGGCGACACGACTGACTACCTGTACGGTCTGGCCAAGCAGTGTTCGAGCGCGCCGGATAGAAGAGAACTCGACATGCTGCTCTCTACCGGCGAACAAATTTCGATTGCGCTTCTCACTATCATCCTCAAGGACCGAGGAATAAAAGCAAAATCATTCACCGGTTCTCAAATTGGCATAGTCACCGACAACACGCATAGTTGCGCCCGCATCCTCGACATCAGCGCGTCCGCGTTAAAAGAAGCATTGCGCGAAAACGACGTTCTTGTTGTCGCCGGCTTTCAGGGATTGAGCGAATCAGGCGAAATCACCACGCTCGGTCGTGGAGGCTCAGACACTTCCGCCGTGGCATTAGCCGCAGCAACAGGGGCTGGCGACTGCCACATCTACACAGATGTGGATGGAATCTTCACGAGCGACCCCAATCAAGTTCAAGACACATCGTTGATTGAAACGCTGTCGTACTCAGAAACAATCGAACTGGCCCGCGCCGGAGCGCAAGTACTGCACCCGCGCGCCGCGGAATTAGCCAGACACTACGGAATCAAACTAAGAGTCCGAAACACATTCAATCCGGACAATGTTGGCACACTTATATCAGGAGCAAGAACAGTGGAAAAACCAAGCAAGGTAAAAGCAGTGGCTGTAGATTCGCATCAAGCCTATGTCTTACTCACCAACGTACCATCTGAATATCCAATTCTGGCAGAATGCGAAAGACTATTCGAGCAAGAAGACGTGTCAATCGATGTCGTTTCCCAGACCAATTTGAACGATGAAGAATGCCTTGTTCAGCTCGCTTTAAAATATAACGATGCAGAGCTACTCCAGAATATCCTGCAACAATTGCAAACGAAAAGCGGCGCGGAAGATCTGACCGTGGACACTGATGTCACTCGCATTAGCTTAATTGGAAGCGGCATCGGCAGCGCATCTCAAATCCGCACCAAAGCGTTAGGCTTACTCACATCCGCATGCATTCAAGTACGTTTATTTTCTTCCAGCGAATCGACCATCTCATTCCTCGTCAACAGCGAACACGCAAAACGAGCGGCTGACTTGCTCCATCACGAATTCCTCGGCGTTCAACGCGTGTCATCCACGTACCGCCACAATCAACATCAGCCACTAAGAGAAACTGCAAACTAGATCACTTTTTCCAGCAAACACAGGCGTGGTAGGCAGGTGAGATCGATCAGGGTTAACCCTGCTTGACTTCACCTGCCTCTCGCCGTAGGCTAGGAATGTCCAACTTTACTAAGTTCGCATTTTAAATTAAACGAACGGCTGCACCCGTGGGTTTCCCATGACGTCGCCGGGTTCTGATTTACCTATGGGTCAGGCATCATGAAAAAACGCATAATGAAGGTTCAAAAGATCTTCAAGTCGGTTATCGAGAGCAAAAAGTACAAATGGTATCAGCGTGGTGTCATCGCGGTATCAAGTATAGTGGCAGGCTTTTTTATCTACGACAGCATTCCTTATTACAGCGCAATCGGCGAAGGGAAACACGCGTTTGAAGCCGGCGAGTACAAGACTGCTGAAGTCGGTTTTAAAAACGCGATTGAGGCTTCAAAAAAATACGGAGATAGTGACACCCGCTATCTGAGCGCGCTGAACAATATGGCAGAACTAAAGAGAGTGACAGCCAATTACGCGGAATCGGAAAAACTTTATTTGAATCTTACCGCGCTTGCAGAGAAGAACTTGAAGAAGGATCGAATGGAGATCCCGCTCAGTTACAACGGTTTGGCTCTGACATATCGCGATCAATCGAAGTATGACGACTCTGAAGAGTGTTACGACAAAGCACTGAATCTTTGGGACACTAATATCAAGAAGCCCGACGATCCTCGGCGCGCCTCGATATTGAACGGGCTGGCGAAAGTGTACCGCGACACCGGACGCCTGGACAAAGCCGATGCATATTATAAAGAAGCGCTGGCCATCAAAGAAAAATCGCTCGGGAAAAACGATGTTGCCACGTCCGCCATCCTGGTCAACATGGGCACGGTTCATCGTGAAACCGGTCGCTATGCCGAAGCAGAGCAGTGTTATAAACGCGCGCTGGCAATGGACGAGGTAGCATTGGGACCGAATCATCCTGACACAGCAACCGATCTCAACGACCTGGCTGGCCTGTATCGACTCACGAATCGACCGAAGGAAGCGGAGCCGCTCTTCCAAAGAGCGCTAAAAATCAGACAATTGCGACTCGGAGACAAGCATCCACTGGTTGCAAAAAGCTTGACCGGACTTGCAGCGATTCGTTTAAAACAAGGCAAACTCAACGAAGCAGAAAAACTTCTGCAACAAGCACTGGCCGTTCAGTCCGCGTCACTGCCCGAGCAGCACAAAGATATTGCAGACACTTACGAGTACTTGAGCAACGTCTACTGGCAGGAAAAACGCTGGCTTGAGGCACACATCGCGATCAATAAATGCTTGCGGATTCGAGAGGACGTCCTTGGCGATGCCCATCCTGACACAAAAATTGCGCACCACGAATTGGCGAAATTTTTCCGATAAGCAAATTGCACAATGCGCGCTTCAAGAACCATCATTCTATAAAGGGCGTTAAATCGCCGCATCCTATAACAGGAACCAACATAAGTTGCTTTTCGGGCAAATACCTTTCTTATTTCGTTCGTGAATTTTTCAGTTTATCAGCCAAAATATATACCCGAAACGCTGAGTAGGACCTCATGTAACAAATTATAAAGAAACTCTTTCGGGCGCTATTTTTTCTTCTGGTTTGGTATAAAAATAGTGGTACAGAGTTCGAGTGCAAATGCACAATGTCCGTTGATCGAAGTTCTCTTGTTCATGTCCACAGTGCGTTTGCCATGTACATGTCCGAAGTACATTTGACCAAGTTCATTAGTTCGAAAGTACATTATGTCCGCAGTTCATTTAGTCCGAAGTTCACTTGTACGCAGTACATTTGTCCATAAGTACGATTGTCCACAGTTCATTTGATCACAGTACACAAGTACATTCTGTCCAAGTTCATTTGTTCACAGTACATTTGTTCAACAGTACATTTGTTCAACAGTACATTTGTTCAACAGTACATTTGTCCAACAGTACATTTGTCCATAGTTCATTTGTTCACAGTACATTTGTCCAACAGTACATTTGTCCATAGTTCATTTGTTCACAGTACATTTGTCCACAAGTACTTTTGTCCATAGTTCATTTGTTCAGTTCGATTCGAAATTTCATCAATCTGACGGAGGTTAGAGCCTTAATCAATTTTGAAAAAAAAATCGAATAACAGTTACGTAAGAATGTCCCGACACTAGTCGGGAAACCAAAGTAAATCAGGCAGCCTCGAAAACGGGGCTGCCTTCTTCTTATGATCTAACTAAATATATAATTACAGCTGAGGAACTATCCCGATCCTGATCTATTATTTGATTTGGCAGAAGGTCATCACCCGCAAGACTCTGTCAGCTATTTGGACTGCCCACGTCGCACAGCCCGAATAGCGCGACTTGCTGGACCTGTGAGGAAGCTATGATTTTTGGAAGCAAAAGCAAAATTACCCAAGAGGAAGTCAAGAAAGCTCTCTCCAACGTTATGGATCCCGATCTTCATATCGACATCGTTACGTTGAAGATGGTTTCCGACATTCAGATTGACGGGAAGAAGGTTCACTTCAGGCTCACGCTCACGACTCCAGCCTGCCCGCTGAAAGAAAAAATCGAGTCTGACTGCCGCGCGGCAATCATGACAATCCCGGGCGTCGAAGAAATCGACATGGTGACGGATGCTCAAGTCGCAGGCAAGGGCAAGGTTTCGGACAAAGAGCCCGTTCCTGGAATTAAACATATTATCGCTGTAACCTCAGGCAAAGGCGGCGTCGGCAAGACTACCGTGTCGATCAACCTGGCAGCAGCACTCAAACATCTGGGCGCTAAGGTCGGCATTCTCGATTCCGATATCACCGGGCCAAACTGCCCAATTATGCTCGGAGTCGGCGACTACCAGCCGACCGCCAAAGAAAATCGCATTCAGCCGGCAGAGAACCATGGCATCAAATGTATGTCGATGGCATTCTTCGTCGCCAAAGACACGCCGCTAATCTGGCGTGGACCGATGCTCGACAAAGCCATTCGTCAATTTCTGCGTGATGTGGATTGGGGCGAACTCGATTATTTGATCGTTGATATGCCACCAGGCACAGGCGACGCGCAACTATCGATGGTGCAATCAACCGATATGTCCGGTGGTGTCATTGTGACCACACCACAGGAGGTGGCACTCCTCGATGGCATGAAAGGACTGGCGATGTTCCGTCAAATGAACGTTCCAGTGCTCGGATTCATTGAGAACATGAGCTACTTCGTTCCACCTGGTACAACCGAACGCTATGAAATTTTCGGTCATGGTGGCGGCAGGAAGATGGCAGAAGAGTATGGCGTGCCATTCCTCGGTGAAGTGCCAATCGATATAGATATTCGCAAGGGTGGCGACACTGGTCTGCCTATTGTCGTGACTAATCCTGATTGCGAGATCTCTAAATCGTTCATCGAGATTGCAAAACAAGTTGCAGCGCAAATCAGCATCCACTCATTGCAACCAGTCGGTTAGAGCGGACACAGGCGTTTAATCGCGCAGACGCGAGTGAAACGAAGCGTGTGCGAAACGAATCGAAGCGATTCAACGAGAATCGAATCGACGCGAATCAACACGAACCGTTTTAAAACGACTGATCGCGAAACGACTCGAGTCGACTGATCGCGAAACGAATCGAGTCGAACGATCGCGCGCCAAATCGGCCCGAGGTTGACACTTCGCAGACTTTTCCGTAATGGCGTGCAAAACAATTGTGCAATTGGGCCATTCACAAATGAGGGTCGCGTATTATACTTGTCACGAACAGCTTTTGTTTGATACCACGTATAACACCACTTTTAAATATCTATTTGTGCTAAAAACTATATCGATTACCAACCTGGCGATTATTGGCGAGCTTGAAGTCCACTGGACTAACGGGCTCAACATCCTCACGGGGGAGACGGGCGCAGGGAAATCGATTCTCTTCGACGCGTTGAGCATCGTCCTTGGTGCCAAGGTCAGCGCCAATCAAATTCGCGACGGCAAAGATCGCGCGACGATTGAAGGCACCTTCGAAGCATCACCCACGGTGACTGCCTGGTTGAAGCAACAAGACTTGATAGTTGAAGATCAAACGGATCTGATCGTTTATCGCGAAGTGACGAAGTCCGGTTCCCGGGCGCGGATCAACGGAGTTCCAGTCAACGCCTCGCATTTGAACGAACTGAGACAATTGCTGTTAACGTTTCACGCCCAACACGAATTGCGCACGCTCATGTCAAACAGCGCGCAGTTGGAATTGCTGGATGGTTTAGGAAATAAATCGCATGGTCAATTACGCGATCGTTTAAAAACTCAATATGCTCGCTATCGAGACCTGAAGCGGGAGTTCGAAGAGTTGTCCATCTCGGAAGACGAACGTTCTCGGCGATTGGATTTTGCAAAGTTTCAACTCGAAGAAATTACGGAAGCAAATCTCACTGTTTCATCAGAAGATGAAGAGTTGAGCGATCGGCATAAAATTCTCGCCAACGCAGCGCGTTTGGAATCGACCATCGATCGCGTCACAGAACTGCTTGCCGGCGGCGATTCGCACTACGGAGAAGCGGGCAAGCCAGCGCGCGATTTGATCCAGGAAGGACTCTCCGATCTGGATTCACTGATTGAACTTGATACGCACGTTTCAGAACCGGCTGGTTCCTTGCGCGAAAGCTTGGTCAATTTAGAAGAAGCGATTGATGGAATTCGCCGTTATCGCAATTCACTCGACCTCGATCCGGAATCTCTCAACGAAGTCGAAGAACGGCTCAGCGTGCTGACTCAAGTGAAGCGGAAATACGGACCGACACTCAAAGATGCAATCGAGAGACGAGAGCAACTAACAGAAGAAATTGAAAAGTTAGACAATGCCACCAATACGATCGGTGAGATTCAAGAAGAATTGAACGGATTGAAAAAGCAATTGAAAGAAACCAGTTCGCAACTTTCGCTAGAACGAAAAAAACTGGGAGAAAGTCTTACCAAATCTATATTGAAAGAACTCGGCGACCTCGGCATGGAACGCTGCCGTTTTTCCATCAGTTTCACAGAACTCGATGAAGTCGGCGCTGATGGCAACGACAAAGTCGAATTTTTGATCGCGCCAAACCCCGGTCAACCACTGGCTTCGCTTGCAAAAATCGCGTCAGGCGGCGAATTGTCGCGCATCATGCTCGCGATTAAAACTATCTTCGCGCGCGCAGACCGAGTATCCACCGTGGTCTTCGACGAGATCGACACTGGTTTGAGCGGCAAAGTGCTGAAAGCAATCCGCGACAAATTGGTGACACTCGCCAAGAGCCACCAGATTCTCTGCATCACTCACCAACCGATAATTGCTTCGGTGGCCGACAATTACGTGCAGGTATGTAAAGAACAGACAGATGATAAAACGGTAATCATGGCAAACCGCCTGACAGGCGACGCTCAGCTCAAAGCACTGGCGGAAATGGCAAGCGGGCGCGAAGGCGAAGGCGTGGCGCTCACTTTCGCCAACTCCCTCATGGAAGAAGCGATGCAGGTGAAGGGTGCGTTCAATTAAAGCGATTTAAAAGCTGAACCATTCTGTCAACACTGCTTCAAACAAAGCTATGCTTCGTTGACACAGCACTGACTTATTCACTAGAATCAACCTTCTACGCGGCATTGGGGTGTCGCCAAGCGGTAAGGCAGCTGGTTTTGGTCCAGCCATTCCGAGGTTCGAATCCTTGCACCCCAGCGCTCTTTTTCGCGCTTCATTCCGAAGCGCTCGAGAAACTCACGTCAACACACACGTGGACGTGAGTCGAGGGAACCGAGCGGAACGCACTACATAACGAATAGAAATATACGGATTACGAAAATGGAAAAGTTCAAGCTTAAAGCCGAGAAACGAGAAGACAAAAAGCCTAACCTGCTTCGCAGAGAAGGCAATGTCCCAGCAACGATCTACGGACCAGCCGTCCCATCCGAAAGCGTGCAAGTTAACGCTCGCGAATTCGGAAGACTTCCAGCAGCTGCGTATTCGCATCTTCTCGAATTGGAAATCGGCGACGGAAAGCCAGTTAGCGTCATTATTCGCAACGTTCAACGCAAGTCGACTTCCGACCAGGTGATCAACGTCGAATTCTATAGAGTCAGTCTCGACAAGAAATTGCATGTGAGCGTTCCAATTCACTTTGTAGGCGTGTCACCTGCCGTCGCCACCAAAGGCGCGCAGTTCCTCGAATCACACGTAACAGTCGACATTGAATGTATGCCTGGCGATATTCCAGATTTCATCGAATGCGACATCAGCTCACTCAAGGATCTCGATTCCGCGGTTACATTCCACGAATTGAAACTCCCTAAATCAGTAACCGTCCTCAACCCTCCTGATGAAATCGTTGCAAGAGCGGTAACACCGCGTACAACGGCTCAGGAAGACACAACTGCCGCAGCTCTAGAACCAGAAAAAGCAGCCGAAGCAGAAGAGAAAGCCGAAGAAGAAAAAGAAGAGAAGAAAGACGGCGAGTAATATCGCAGCCTCTCATTCATCAAACATCATTGAATCGACCGTCGGAAACGATGGTCGATTTTGTTTTCGGCGCTTTTAAATATCGAAATTTTGAGAATCATTGCGCGGAAGCCATGAGCTTTAGTTCATAAAGCTCGAACCATTGAACTCTGGAAACGCTTCCTATGTCCTATCTAAGGATGGTTTTCATTAGGTTTGTTACCATCGTTTTTCACAGCTTGAAAAGTGGAACTGAGCGCAGAATGATCCTCGAGAAACTGACCGGTTGGTTTAAATCAATACCGTTGCTAGGAGCACTGGCAATACTGGTCGTGGTCAATCTGGGACTGCTGGTTCTCGATCCAATTAAGAAGATCGACGTCGACAGCCTTCCGACAATTCGAACCTGGTCTTACTGGGCCGCCCAAGATTATCGCAATCTGCCCAAGGCACCAGATGTGGTTTTCGTCGGCTCGTCAGTAATGATGCACCCGACCTGGTGGCAAGAAGCGGCTTACCGCGGCAAAGATGTGGACCTGGTCGCCGATCATGTCTCGCATTATTCCGAAGACATGCTGCGCAAACATGCCGGCGTCTCCAACTTGCGCTGCTTCAACTTCGGCTTGCCAGGCGCGGTTCCGTCTGACGGCTATATGATCACCAAGGCCTTGTTTAAAGAAGATCGTAAACCCAAAGTAGTCGTCATCGGCATGGTGCCGCGCGATCTGGTGGACAACGACTTCGGTCACGCCGCGTCATCTCGCCACTACCATTATCTTTCTCGTTTCGTCGACACATCCGGATTGGAACCACTGGCGGTGCCCAACGTTTGGGAGCGTCCGCAGTATTGGGTAAACGATTTTATCTATTTCAAAGGCAAAGGACAGCCGATCCAACAAGTCATGCGCCATGGCGTCGAGCAGCTCTGCAAGCCCGTTCTGGCTAATCTGCCTGGCAGTCCACTCGACCACGTTACTGATGAAGACAGAAAGTTTGCTATGCACAGAGCAGAACTAGAGAAAGGAGTTTGGGTCGCACATCCGACCACACCTTATTTCTACGCTGCCATTGCCGATGCCGACTGCATGAAGCGTTATGCCACGCCAAACAATGAATTATTCGAGAATCAAAAAGCTTGGCTTGAATTGAATCTCAAAGCGTTGAAAGAAGAAAACATCAAAGTGCTTCTGGTCAACATGCCCGTCACCAGCATGGCGCTCAGATGCATGCGAGACGGCGTCTACGACCGCCATGTCGACACTTTGAAAACGCTGGCATCGAAGTACGATTGCAATTATCTCGATGCCCAAGCAACTGGAAAATTCGGACCAAGAGATTTCACTGATTGGGCTCACATGGACGCCTCCGGCGGCGAAACCTTGCATGCCATGATTGCTGAATTTATCGCGAGCAAAGAACCGTTGGTTTCGCGCTTGTCGGACACTTCATCGGTAGCCGCCAAGAAATCCAACCAGCTTTAGGAGTTTGTAGATGCTGTTCAACAGTGTAGCTTATCTGATTTTTCTACCGATAACAGTCGCACTGTTTTGGATGATACCTGCGAAATGGCGGGCATCAGCGCTGCTTCTAGCCAGCTACGTTTTCTACATGTTCTGGAAACCGATCTATGGCGTTCTAATTCTCGCTTTGACTGCAATCAACTATGGCTTTGGTTTTGCCATTCATCGCAGCGAAAAGAACAAAGGCAAATGGCTGTTCGGCGCTCTGGCAACCAACTTGCTCGTGCTCGGATATTTCAAATACGCCTTCATGACGCGTGATGTTTTAAACGACGTATTCAAATCGATCGGCCTGCATCAGATTCCTACAATTTCGTGGGAGATTATTTTACCGCTCGGCATCTCGTTCTTCGTGTTTGAATTCATCCATTATCTGGTTGATATTTATCGTGGTGAAAAACCAGTTAAGTCGTTTATCGAATTCGCACTCTTTCCAAGTTTCTTCCCCACACAAATTGCCGGTCCGATCAAACGCTATCAGGACTTCATTCCGCAGCTCAAGTTCGAACACAAATTGAATATCGCTGATTTCAATCAATCGATGGAATTGATCTTCTTCGGTCTGTTCAAAAAAGTTGTGCTCGCAGATATGTTGGGAATTATGGTGACCCGCTGTTACGCCCACCCGGAAATGTTATCCGGAGCGGACTTCTGGCTTGCCACCTGGGCGTTCACCTTCCAGGTCTATTTTGATTTCTCCGGCTACACAGACATTGCCCGCGGTTCGGCCTTGCTGTTTGGAATCAAGGTTCCGGCTAACTTCAACTTGCCTTATCTGTCCGGCTCCTACAGCGAATTCTGGAAGCGTTGGCACATCACTTTGTCGAAGTGGCTGAAAGACTATTTGTACATTCCACTGGGCGGCAGTCGCCAGGGCGAAGTTCGCACCTGCATCAACTTGATCATCACCATGACTCTCGGTGGCTTATGGCACGGCGCCGCTCCGCACTTCGTGGTCTGGGGCCTCTACGTCGGACTGCTACTCGTGCTGCATCGCACCTGGCGTCATGTCGTTGCCAAAAGCGCTCAGTTAGAAAAAATCGTCGAGACAAAAGTGTTTCACGTCTTCGCCGTCGCTTTGACATTCAACGCGCACGCGCTTGGTCTGGCAATCTTTCGCGCCAACAATATTCCGGAAGGTTTGCTTGTGTTAGGTAAGATGTTCAATCTGCAGCCAGCCGCTGAAGGTCTGGCTAATTGGCAGCCTGCGGTTATGAACACGAATGGCTCGATTGTCTATCCGATACTACCGCTGGTGCTCATCGCTATGTGGGTAATGCAAATCGTTTGTGCAAATTCGAAAGAGAAAGGCGGCATCATGCCGAACTTCTTCGTTGGCTTCAAACCGGCGTACCTGGCGGTTCTAATTGCGATGCTGCTAATCTTCTCACCGGACGTCACGCCGTCGTTTATCTACTTCCAATTCTAATCATCAACTTAGAACAGCTTTTGAGCATCGCTCGGGCAAGAGCAGTTCGCGAAGACTGCTGCGCGCAGCCTGGTTCGCTGCGCCTGGCTCGCTAAGGCTCTCCGCTGAACCTTAGTGCGCGGTGCCTGGTTCACTAAACCTCTTCGCTGAACCTTAGTATGCGGGGGCCTGATTCTCTACGCCTGGTCGCTGTGCCTGTTCTCTATGCCGGGTCAGCCATAACAGAGGCCGCCTCTTCACGAGGTTCATCCGACGACGTCGACGATGACGTCGAAGGTCCTGTCGCCTGGAGTAATGGTGTTGTAGTTACCTGCCCCTTCTCGTCCTTTTTAGCGATTGGCAATTTAACCGTGAACGTCGAACCTTTGTTCAACTCGCTCTCGAGATCGATGCTGCCACCATGCGCTTTGATAATCGTCATCGCAATCGCCAGTCCTAGACCAGATCCGCCGCCATACAAACGGCTTCGAGTCCGGCTTCTCTCAACTCGATAGAACCGATCGAAGATGCGCTGTTGATCGGCTGGTGCGATACCAATTCCGGTATCGATCACTCGGATAACTGCTTGCTCTCCACTCGAGCGCACAGTGATGGTAACTTTTCCACCTGCTTGCGTAGCTTTGATGGCGTTATTGGCGAGGTTCAAAAATACTTGCTTGAGCCGGTCAGCATCAGCACTTACCATGATTGCGGCTTGCGGCATTATCACTTGAACTTCGATTTGTTCAGGTGCCACCATAACGACAGTATCTTCAACACTGCCGACAACATCACGAAGATCGATGAATTCCAACTGACTGATGATCGCCTGTCCCGCGTCTGCTCGAGCCAATTGCAGCAAGTCAGACACCAGTCGAATCAATCGTCCCGATTCATCAGAAACAGTTTGAAGAGCCTCACCGAGCAAATTCGCATCGATGTTAGAACCGCGCCGCATCAGCAGTTTCGTATAACCTTGAATCGATGTAAGCGGTGTCCGCAATTCGTGCGAGGCATCGGCGACGAACTGACACTGGATGTTGAGCGACTCTTCCAGGCGGTTGAGCAGTTTGTTGAACGACTTGCGAAGTTCCAAAGTTTCAGACGGTTCGTTAGCGTCGACTTCAAGACGCTTGCGAATATCGACGGAATGAAGCTCAGTCGTCGACTGCAATAGATTGGTTATCGGCCTCAAGATCATTTCAGCCAGAAACCAATTAACCAGAAGAACGATAACGACTAAAGGCAGATACCAGGGAGCAAGTCGACCTAAGCTCTCGACAATATCGCCGGTCATGCCGAAGACGATCAGGTGACAGACTACTATAGGAATCAAGCCGGAAAGACTCATGGCGAGAGCCATGCGGAAACGCATCGTCTTTGACCAGCCCGTCTTTTCCATAGTTCCCTGAACTACACCTAGAGCGAGACCAGCAACGGTCCCGGGAATTTCGCATTCGGTTACATTGTACATGAGAAAGGGGCTGTTTAAGCCCGACTCGAACCGAAAGGTTGGCTAGCGACACCAGCCCACAGCACTCGAAAAACGCGCATCCGAAAGTTTTGCACTGGAAAGTTTATGCACTCGGAATTCTATAAACCAGAAAAGCGGAATGCAAAATACGTGCGGCGTGAGCCTGAAAGAATTATCGCTTCTTCAGTAAAATGTCTTTGAATTCAGAAGCCAAAGCTTTATTCGACACGATACATCCGCCTTGATAAACGGACTTACCACCAGATAGATCGGCAAACACACCACCGGCTTCTTCGATAATGATTTTCATCGGCGCCAGGTCCCAGGGTTTCACGCCGACTTCCAGCATCGCTTCGGCTTTGCCTTCGAATACAAACGCGAATCCGAGATAATCGCCAAAGCCGCGTTGTCTGCAGGTTTTGCCCATCAATTCAGTAAAGCCTTCCCAATAACCTTCGTGCAAAATGCGATTGGCACCGCCGAAATTGAAAAGCGCTTGATCGAGTCTATCGATCTCGGAGCAAAAAATTCGCTCGCCGTTTTTATACGCGCCTTTTCCTTTTTCAGCCCAGTACATATCTTTGAACACTGGGTTGTAAACTGCGCCGGCGACGATCTCGTCACCTTCTTCCAGCGCAATCAATGTCGAGAAAATTGGAATTCCGCGCGCGAAGTTGTAAGTACCATCGATCGGATCGACAATCCAGCGTCGCATCAATCGTGGCTTGTCATCATCACTTTGATATTTGAGAAATGCTTTTTTCTCAATTTCTTCTTCGCCAAGAATGCCGTCGTCGGGATATTGCTTTTCGATCGATTCACGGATCATGTGCTCGATCTCTTTATCCGCGCGAGTGACAGGACTGCCATCTTCTTTAGCGGACACGTCGACGCCGGACTCGAAATACTTGACTGCCCGCCGTCCGGCTTCTTCCATCAAATCGAGCACGAAAATAAGCTCCGCTCGGAAAGCGGAAGCCAGGACCGTATCTTCCATAAAGGATCCCTTCGAATGAATTCCGACCGAAGCCATTATCGCACGCACGTTGTGACGTGCGCGACGTTCGCCTAGATCCATGCAAAACTCCCGTTGGACGAGTTATCGCCAACGGGAGCTGACACGTAGATCAGGTCAAGTCCAAGTTTTAGGCTGGGTTTAAGACCTAGCTATTTAGAACAAGTATTCGTAGATCGCGCGTGCGCCGCGACCGACACCAACTCCGACGTCACGTACGTCGATGAAGGTACCCTTAACAACACGCTCCCAGAGGAAGCCTTTTTGACGCTCTGCATAAGCAAGACGCATGTCTTGCTCTACGTTCTTGTCTTCGACGAGTTTCATTCGTCGTTCAAGATCGGTTACGCGAGCCTTGAGTGCATTCAGTTCGCCACGGAATTCTTCAAGCAACGCGGCAAACTTTTCCAAATCGGCTTTATCAGCTTTTTGGTTGAGTCTTTCGACGATGCATTGTTCGTACTTATAGAGGGCGGCTGCTAACTCGAAACGAGTAGCAGATTTTTGTCCTCTGAAAGTACGGTCCGGGTAACCTACTAATATATGACATGGATGGTTAACGAGTTCTTTTAGAGCGTTATAAGCCCACTCGTTACCTACAACGTCTGTAAGTTCGCTGACATTGTTGGCGCCTTGAGCGTGAGCTGCAGGAACGCTAACAAAGGTGCTCGCACCCACGGCAGCAAGCGCGGTGAGAAAGGTTGCAAACCCCTTTTTCATATAGTAATTACTCCCTTGCAATGACCTAATCTAACGGTGTCTAACGCTGGAATCATAGCCTAAATATTCCAGACCGATGTAAGTGTAAAACATCGAAATTGGTGTGATCTGACTCGTATTCCGTAAAACCGGCTCCAGCGCGCCAAAACACGAGTATTAAATTCCGTTAATACTTTAAGCACCAGTCACCCAAAATTTATCTGCTGCAAATCTGCAAAGCGAGCATCCGTGACACTTCATGGCAACCTCATAGTTGGAATTCACGCTCGATAGAACAGAGGCGCATTATCGGACCCAGTAACGTTCTGGCGACATTTTCAATAGCCCAAAATGTCACTGCTTTTGGTGTCATATTCGCGCCATATTTCGTGCGTCTTTCATGACGACTATATCCATCAAATAATCAATAAACACCCGCAACGCATCCAACGTATTCACCGCCCTCGGTACCACGTTTTGTCACACGATTTAAACGGATTGGCGTTTCATTTTCTCAATCGATGGTTCAATTCACATTCCAAAAACATGCCTGGAGTGCTCAATCGACAATTGACATGTCATCGAGTTCTCAAAGGACGGATTCAAGTTTCTAAAGCACCAAAATCAGTCTCGAATTGTTTAAAACAAAAACGAATTTGATATCAAAACTATTTCACAGGATTGTGAACGACCGCAGCGCGAAACGGTATCGCCGGCAATTTGTCGCCGTTATAAAGATTGCCGTCAGGATTATCAGCCCACGAATAAGTAACGAGCGATGGTTTTTTGATCAACTTATTCCAGACAATGACGGTGTCGCCATCAATTTGTGATTGCGCCCAAACCAGCTTCTTGTCTTCACCGGCAACAGCAAATCCTTTTAGATCGCCGCCAGTCATAGTCAATCCGTGCGTCGTATTTCGAAAACGCAATCGCACTTTCTCCCCCTCAGCAACCGCGCTATCGAGGGTCGGCCCTTTGAATGGAAACGGTTTGTTGTATTGCGTCGAGAGTGCGAGATGCGCGAGTCTCTGACCGATAAGTTGTTTGTCCGAGTCATGCCAATTGGCAGTCTTCGATTGAATCGTGTCGATCGCACTGACCATATAAGTAGACGGCGATAAACTCGCCTTTGCCTGCGCGTCTCTTATTCTTGCCAACTTGCTGGTGGTCGACGGAGCTTCCGATCGATCGCCTGCCGGCGGCAACTGCACGAATAGAAACGGCATGTGCGGCTTACGCCATTTGCGACGCCAATCGTGCATCAACGTCGTGAAAAGTTTTTCGTATCCTTCCGGTTTCGAAACGTTGATCTCACCTTGATACCACAAGACACCACGCATGGCGTACGGCACGAACGGCGAAATCATCGCGTTATAAAGCGATGCGGCAGGCGGTGGCGGAATGACATTGTGACCCTGCTCGAACGCCACGTCCGCTTCTTGGTTCCAGACCTCTAATTCATTGTGGTCCTTTCCAAGTGCCGCGAGCTTTTGTTCTCGAAATTTAGTGAACGCCTGAAACTGCTCTTCAAAGTTCGATAGTTTGCTCCGCCCTTCCGGCAGTCCGGCTAATCCAGCCGGGCTGATCCAGGAGTGCACAGGCGATCCAGGGGCGGCAGAAACGATAATCCCGATCGGTCCGTTCAATTTCTTTTTCAACTCGGTAGCAAACACGCAAGGCACTGCTGAGAATTTTTCGACGTTGCTTTTATCGAGCACGGACCAGGTCGCGTCGAGTTTGCGCTCGGGCTCTCTGGCAACATTGAATGGTGCAGTTATAAAACGAATGGATTGGCCGGCAAGGGCGTCATCGCTTACGGTGATGCCCGCTTGTTTCACAGTCATCAACATATTCGATTGACCGGAGCAGAACCAAACCTGACCAACCATGACATCACGAAAAACAATTTTGTCCTGACCCGCGACCACTGCTAGTTCGTAAGGTCCGCCAGCTTCAAGTGCAGGAAGTTTTACCTGCCATCTGCCATTGGGGTTGGCCATCGCCACACCCTTGCGATCGCCTAAGGCGATGCCAATTCCTTCGCCGGGACTGGCGGAACCATAGACTGTAACGGGCTCGCCCGCCTGCAGAACCATGTGGTCGCTGAATACGCCCGGCAATTTCAGTGATTCTGCCAGCGCAGCCTGTCCTAAAAAGAGTAAAGACCCAACGCAGAACGCCGAGAAGGCAACGCGACCTCTCATTTTTAGTCCACCATAAGTTAACGAATGCGGCTCGCTCTGGAGCTTGAACAAATTCATGCCGTTTATTTTCCGCTGAAATCCAGCCGCTGGCATGATCGATATGTAATCAACAGCCGGGAACCTGCTTACCGACTCAACAAAATTAGTTCTTGCATTATCTTGACATCGTGATATCCTAAGTCTGTGCTCTTTTTACTACGTTCGACTTAATTTTGGTCATTTGGCATCCGTTCCAGGGTATAAAACCCTTGTGACCCCCTACCTGTGTTGTTGTGAGTCGCTATGAGAAATTTTTGTAAACTTGCCCTCTCTGCCGCAATCCTGTCGGTGAGCGTTTTGCCAGCCGCGGCGCAGAATTACCATTACAACTACGGCAACTCGAGAGTTGTCAATCAATCGTCGGTTGGATACGTTCAACACGAAAATACCTACATTCCAACCGGTGCAATCAATAACACCGCAAAAGGCGTCGTCACTGGTGGCGTCGGTCAAAAAGCCAACAATCTCCTTCCGGGCGTAGCCTGGGGACGGACCGTCGGCACATCGGGCGACAACTTCTATATGGGCGGCGCGCCTGACAAGTTCAAGAGCGCAGTGCCGAATTACGCAGTCACCCCTCAGCGCACTATCACCGTAGGCGGCGCCAAGGGTGGGCAACGGCGCGGCGGGCGACAGCAGCAGCAGCAGCAGCAACAAGGCTATTTTTACGTTCCTGGACAAAACGGCAGCACTGCCAACTACAGCCAGGTCAACACCAACCCCGTCAACGTTCAAGTTAACGGCGGCGCAGCCAGCTACGGAAGCGGCTCCGGTCAAAAGAACTTCTAAATTTTTTCAGGTCTAATTGGCACCACATAATGTTGCTCTTAAAAAGAGTGCACATTTGCTTGCCATCACATATGATGGCATCGTCGAGGTAGTGACTTACCTGATAAAGCAGAATTTCTATGTTTAATCATCAGGAATCGCATGAAGAAGAAGGGTCGAAACTCGACCCGAGTTGCTTTCCACTCGACCGGTATCAGCCATTGAAGCAGATCGGCATCGGTGCAACAGGTTCCGTTTACCTGTGCCTCGATCGGCAATCGCAAGATCCAGTCGCGGTCAAAATTTTGCACGAATTGCATGGTGAGCAGTTTCGTTCTTTTGAAACAGAAGCTCGCACCATGACCAACATCAAGCATCCAAACATCGTGGAGCTGCTGGGTTACGGCGCGACGGAAGCCGGCATGCCGTACATGTGCCTCGAATATTTCCCTGGAACGCGCCTTGCCGACTACATCGAAGCAAGAGGACGCTTGCCGATTCCAACTGCGCTGACGGTCTTTGCAGACCTCGCAGACGCGCTGTTCGTCGTCAGCGATTCCGCAAGATACTTCTTGCCAACGGCGTTTCATGGTCATTGGTTGAGCAATTTGCTGATTGCAAGGGTGGCTAAGCAAATTCGCTTTTGAGCGCGAAGATTTCTGTCTGAGATAC